>Ga0265338_10007289_pt1 | contig 13799 bp, 7 predicted proteins | sample 42126metaG_FD_193579 | JGI IMG/M metagenome (GOLD analysis project Ga0265338, IMG submission 193579) | Rhizosphere microbial communities from Carex aquatilis grown in University of Washington, Seatle, WA, United States - 4-21-26 metaG | ecosystem: Host-associated > Plants > Roots > Rhizosphere >... | reverse complement strand
CGGTCCTTCGCATTACGTATGCTCTGTTGTTGGCGGCAGCCGCCTCGCTTTTGCTGAACGCCGCCAAGGCAGCCGGCCCGATCCGGTTCGAGCTGAAGAGACTTCCCTTCCGCCTGGAAAACAGCGAAACGCCAGCCAGGAATGCGCCGGAGACCATGCCCGGAGGCGTGGCCGTATTCGACTACAACGGGGATGGGCGTCCTGATATTTTCTTCACCAACGGCGCGAACATTGAGACGCTGAAGAAAGATTCTCCCAAGTACCGCAACCGGCTCTTCCGCAACGATGGCAATGGAGGCTTCACCGACGTCACCGATGCGGCTGGCGTGGCGGGTTCCGGCTATGACATGGGTGTGGCAGTTGCTGACTATGACAACGACGGGCATCCTGACATCTTTGTAGCCGGCCTGCACCACAGCACTCTCTACCACAACAACGGAGATGGCACGTTCACCGACGTGACCGTCAAGTCGGGAGTGGATGCGAACCTGAATCGCCCAGACCCGGAATTCGGGCCGCGTTGGTCGATCACAGGCGTGTGGGTCGACGTGAACAACGACGGGTTGCTGGACCTGTTCGTTGTGAACTACATGCAGTGGGCGTACAGCCCGCAGCCGTTGTGCGCGATTGGAGGCTTAGCTGACTACTGCAGTCCCAAGTTTTACAAGGGCCAGCCGAACCAACTGTTTCTGAATAAGGGCGACGGCACGTTTCAGGAGGTTTCGAAGGAGTGGGGGCTGCGCGATCATGTCGGCAAAGGCATGGGCGGCGGGATGGCGGATTACGACCTGGATGGCCGGCCGGACTTGTTCGTCACCAACGACGCGTCGTACAACTCGCTCTTTCACAATGTGGGAGGCAAGTTCGAAGAGGTCGCATTCGAAGCCGGGGTGGCGCTGGCGGAAGATGGAGCGTTCATCTCGGGAATGGGGCTGGACTTCCGCGATTTCAATAACGACGGCTATCCCGATATCACTTTTGTGGCGCTGAACAATCAGACCTTTCCTCTGTTTCAGAATACCGGCAAGGGAGAATTCCGCGAGGTCACGACAGCCAGCGGCATGCGCGAACCGAGCCGGCAGATGTCGGGCTTTGGCGTTGCCTTGTACGATTTTGACAACGATGGGTGGAAGGATCTGTTCGTTTCTCGCGGCCATGTGGAGTCGATCTCGCAGCCGGGGCAGCCGGCTGATCAGATCAATACGGTGTTTCGCAATTCAGGTGCGAGCGGGAAATGGGAGCCGTTGACGGAAGAAGCAGGATTCGATGCCTCGCCGGCCGCACGTCACCGCGGTTGTGCGTTTGGCGACCTCGACGGAGACGGGCGCGTCGACGTAGTGGTGTCGGCAATTGGCCGCGATGCGGAGATTTGGATGAACCGCAGCGAGAAGTCCGGCCGCTGGCTTGACATCGCGCTGCAAGGAACACGGAGTAATCGAGATGGAATCGGCGCGCGCATCAAAGTGGTGACAAAAACTGGCATTCAGTACAACCACATGACCACCAGCGTGGGTTACGCGTCGTCCAGCGATGGCCCGGTGCACTTCGGGCTCGGCACTGACAGCCGTGCGGAGTCTATTACGATCTATTGGCCCTCCGGCGCGGTGCAAACGCTCCCCAACATCGCGGGCGACCAGGTTCTGAAGGTTGCCGAACCGAAGCAGTAGTTCCCTGCTGAATCCCAAACATTATCGTGCGGCTCGTGCTGTGGTCACTCGCGACAGCGCGGCTGCGAGCTCGTCGGACTTGAATCCAAAGGGACCCGGCTTGCTCTTGTAGACGATCTTGCCCTGGCTGTCGATCAGGTACATACGATCGGGCCAGCCCGTGTAGGAACGCTCCGTCGAGTTGCCAAATTCGTCGAGAACGGCGGGCAATTTCAGGCCCAGCTTCCGAACGCAGGCTCCGGCGACGAACGCTCGTTCGTCTTCGTTCCTGGGACTGGCGAAGACGACCTGTTCTTTGACGTTGCTCTGCATCTGCCAGACGTCGCTCGGATGCGCTTCGGTGATGTAGACCACAAGGAATGTAACGCGCTCAGAGTATTGGTCGTAGAGCTTGTTGAGGGCGGGAACCTCCCGTCGAAACGGAGGTCAAGTGTAGCTGCCGAAGACGAGCACAACCGGTTGCTGCCTGGTCAACGCCGAGAGCTGAACCAATCCGGTGTGGTCCAACTTCTGAAGCAGGAAATCCGGAGCGTGATCTCCTAGGTTCAGGGTACCGGCGCGAGCCTGCGTCCACAAGGTCTCGAATGGAAATAGAAGGAATACGACTGGCCCCGGCATTTTGGCCATTACGCGCGCAAAGTCTTCGGGGGGCTGGCGCATGGTGCGCCACATGAAGGCACCGAACGCGATGTAGACGACGCAGATCACCGCGAGAACAATGAGCATTATCTTTCGGACGCGCGGACTCAGATGAAAGCGAAAACTGGGCATGCGTTTTCCCGTGCTAGCGAGACGATCCCACTCAACTTCTGGAACGATCGAACCCCAACCGAAGTGCGGCGATTATAGGGAGACAGACGCCGAGATCAATACCATGAAAGCATTATGACTTCATTTGATCCTGCGGCAAGCGACCAGCAAATGGGACCAGGGCGAATCCTTGAGCCGGCTGATCTGGACTCCGGGGCGTCCGTTCAGCGTGTCATGGATGAACTCGCCGTGACCGATAAACATTCCGGTGTGCGTGATGCGATCGGCGGAGCTACCAAAGAAGAGCAAATCCCCCGGGCGTAATTGCTTCCGCTGAACCGCGGTGACGCCATCCCACGCGGCCTGCAAATCAGCATCGCGAGGCATATTGATACCGCGGCTTCGTACCAGCATTTGAGTAAACCCAGAGCAGTCGAATCCGAAGCTCGATCGGCCTCCCCAGGTGTAGGTCACGCCTATGAATCGCTTGGCCAGCTGAATGGATCTGTCGATGCTGAGGGGATGGACATTCGAGTCAACGTCGCCCTGTTGAATCCACGCCGATTGAGTGTCGGGAAGGCGGACTTCCACCCAGCCGGCATCGTCACCTTTGCCGTCAGCAAGAAACTCCAGTTTCGTTTCGTAAGGGACCATAACTAACGGGCGATGCGCGGTTGCATCGGGCTCACGGTAAAGATTGGCGGAGAGGCTCGTCACCTGAAGCACTTTGCCGGAGGCGGCATATGCGTGGTCTGAGGCGGAGAGCCCGCGAGTCTGATCGAGGGCGAGCCATCCCGCATAGTGGTCCGAAGTTTGAACCTTCGCCCACGAACCGTGTTCCTCGAGCACAACAACGTCGCTGCCGTAAATTGCTTGCGAAACCACATCTGAAGCGTCGGTCGGAGCCGAGTACATGTTCGCCACCGGTGCCGTGACGATCAACCTGGCAGAATCTGTGGCGATGGCGGAGTATCCGCATAGGAAGGCGACGAGAAGACAGCATTTCAGTCCTGGTCGCACTGCATTAGCCGTTGCACTCATGGGGCGCTTCGAAGGCGCGGCACATTATAGGTGAAATTTCCACACTGGAGGCGCAACGATCCCAGAATCAGGCCGATCGGCTCCAAGTGTCACGATTGAAGCCAGTTGGCGGGCTCGCCCGATAGGGCACCAAGCCATTAAACTCCCGCCTTTCCTTGCTGCGCCGGGCCGCGTGCAGTATATACTTTCGGAGATCTGCAACTTGAGGGTGCGGTGTGGTCCCTTCAAGTTGTCCCCCCTTATCCCAGGCGATACATGCAGAAAAGAAATCCAGGGTTCGATCCCCAAGATCGGGGAAAAGGCCCAAATCAGGGCGGCGTTGGCGTTCCCGTAAAAGGGGACAGCTCTAGCTCGAATCCTGCGGCAGACTCTGACAGCCCTACCGTGGTCGATTTTGGCCAAGCTTCGTCTGGCCAAGCTTGGTCTGAGCAATCTCCATCTGACCAAGCCACGTTCGTCGATGCCGACGCCACGGTGATAGAGGGAATGCTGCCTCCCCTCTCTCGCCCGAGCCCGAGAGCGTCTCGAGTCCAGGTCAACACTCCGATGCTCGATGCGGGCGATGTGCTGGGCGGGCGTTACGAAATTTTGCAACTTTTGGGAGAAGGCGGGATGGGCGCGGTCTATAAAGCCCGGGACCGCGAGCTGGACCGCCCTGTTGCACTGAAGCTGATCCGGCCGGAACTCGCCTCAAATCCCTCCATCCTCGCCCGTTTTAAGCAGGAACTTCTGTTGTCGCGCCAGGTGACGCATAAGAACGTCATCCGCATCTTCGACTTGGGCGATGCCAACGGCGTCAAGTTCATCACGATGGAATTCGTCGAGGGCCGGGACCTGCGATCGCTCATCCAGGAAAAGAACAAGTTTTCTCCGGAGGAAGCGGTCGAGATCATGCAGCAGGTCTGCCAGGCTCTGGAAGCCGCACACAGCGTCGGAGTGATCCACCGCGACCTGAAGCCGCAGAACATCATGCGGGAGAGTAGCGGTCGAATTCTGGTTATGGACTTCGGGTTAGCGCGCACGGTGGAAGGCGACGGGATGACGCAGACCGGTGCCCTGGTCGGGACGATGGAATATATGTCTCCCGAGCAGGCATTGGGCAAGGAACTCGACCAGCGTTCGGACCTGTTCGCGACGGGGTTGATTCTCTACGAATTGCTGACGGGGAAGATGCCGTTCCGGGCGGAGAGCGTGCTGGCCAGCCTGATCAAGCGCACGCAGGAACGCGCGATTCCTGTTTCCGATCACGACAAGACGATTCCTGCCGCGCTGAGTGGAGTTGTGAGCAAGTGCCTGGAGCGTGATCAAAACCTACGCTACCAGAACGCCGCTGAGATGTTGCGCGATCTGGACTCCTGGCAAGGCAAGCGCGCCGCCGCAACGCTCCGCTTTCATCCCAATGTTAGGCCGTGGGGGCAGACTGTGCCCTGGCCTCTCTTAACGGTTATTGCGACCGTTCTGGTTCTGGCGATTGTCGGCTACGTATTTCGCGGGCCTCTCTTCTCGCGGTCGACTGGCAAAACAGCAGGCCCGGCTCTGTCGCTAGCGGTGATGCCCTTTCAGAATGCGTCGGGCGATCAGGCGTGGGATTGGCTTGGGCCCAGTTTGGCCGATATGTTGAGCACCGACGTCGGACAGTCCTCGCACTTGCGCTCCGTCTCGCCGGATCGGGTGCAACAGGTCTTCCATGATTTGAGGATCGCTCCCAACTCGATCATCGACGCTTCGACCCTGGGACGCGTCGCCGAATTCACCAATGCCGACACTCTGGTTTGGGGGCAATACACCAAGCTGGGAGATCGGATCCGCATTGACGCGACGCTGCAGGACCGCAAGCACAACCGCACAATCCAGGTGAAGTCAGAGGCGTCGAGCCAGCAGGACTTGTCGGCGGCGGTCGATCGCCTGGCAGGAATGATTCGGCAGAATCTGGCGTTACCTTCAGACCTGGTGAAAGAGCTTCAAGCGCAGTCGTTTAAGCCGACCTCCAGTTCGGTGGACGCGCTCCGCGACTACAACGAAGGAATCCAGTTCCTGCGCCAGGGCAACAATCTGGGAGCCCAGAAGCGGCTTCTGGCTGCGACGAACGAAGATCCACAATTTGCCGTCGCCTATTCCCGGCTAGGCGAGGCCTATTCTGCTCTGGGGTATGACACGGAGGCGGAACAATCGTCGCGCCGGGCCGTGGAGCTTAGCCAAAGCCTTCCATTAGCTCAGAGATATTTCATCGAAGCCAGCCTGGCGCGGGTTACGAAGGACAATACCAAGGCAATTGCCGCTTATGAGAATCTAGCTAAGAGTTTTGCTGACAATCTGGATGTCCTGTTCGCACTGGGGAGCCTTTACGAGGATGCAGGCAATCTCGACAAGGCTCGTTCTTACTATGGCAAAGTGTTGCAGGCTGATGGCAAGAATCTTGATGCCTTGCTGGCCATGGGACGAATCGAGATCAAGTCGGGAAATCCGCAGCAGGGGCTCGATCCGCTCGACCGAGCCCGGCATATCGCGATTGATCTGGATAACCAGGAGCAGCAGGCGCTGATCCTGCAAGCCACTGGCATTGCCTATAAGCTAATGAACAAGCCGGTTGAGGCCCTACGCAATTATCAGGACTCGATGGCCATCAACCAACTGCTGGGTCAAAAACGTGGAGTCGCCGCCAGCCTGGTGGAGATTGCACAAGTGCAACTCCTGTTGGGCAAGCCCGATGCCGCATTGGCTGCCTATAACGAAGCGTTGAAGATCCGGCGGGAGATTGGCGCTAAGAAGGAAGCGGGCGATACGCTGATCGACCTGGGCGATTTTTATCTTGAGCGCGGTCAATCCGGGCAAGCTCTGCAGGTGTTCAAGGAATCGCTACAGATTCAGCGCGATGCCGGTGACGAGACTTATCAAGGTCTGTGCCTGAATAACATCGCCACTGCCTACTCGCAAATGGGCGAGAACGAGGATGCTCTCACTTATCTGCAGCAGGCATTGCAACTGCGTGAAAAGCTCAACGTGCCGGGCGACATTGCGGAGACGCTGCACAATCTGGGAGAAACTTACGCGGCGCTGGGACAGTACGATCAGGCGATGACGTCGTTGATGCGCGGCCTCGATTTGTATCGTAAGGCGGGCGACAACCCGGGTGCGGCGGTGATGTCGTACAGCATGGGATCGGTGTTCGAGTATCAGGGCCGCGTGGGACCTGCGGTCGGCGCATTGCAGGACGCAGTCAAGTCGTTCCGGGATTCGGGCGATCGCAGCAGTACGATGGCGGAGTCTCTCGGCGGCTTGGCCGGCGCGCTCGCCCAGGCCGGACGTGGATCTGAGTCTCCCAAACTCCTGGACGAGGCTATGGGATTGGCTCGTGGTTTGAAGAACGATGCACTCCTCGCGACGGTATTGAACAGTCAGGGAGACGCATTCTTCTATCAGGGCGACGTCAAGTCGGCGAAGGGTTCGTACGATCAGGCATTTCGCCTGGCATCGCATACTACCGACAAAGATGCTCTGCTCACTTCGCGAATCAATCTGGCCAAGGTTGCGGTGGCGGACGGCCACTCGCGATCTGCTGAAGGTGACTTGCGCAAGCTGGCGCAGCAAGCTGATTCTCAGGGAAGAAAATATATTTCCGTCGCCTCCACAGTTCTTCTGGCTGATGCCTTGATCAAGAACAAGGATTATTCCAGTGCTCGCCAAGAGCTACAACGCAGCCTCGGCAAGAGTGAGAAGTTGGGTCTACGGCTTGAGAATGCACAGATTCACTACCTGTTGGGCGCTTCCCTTCGGCTCTCAGGAAACACATCAGAGGCCGCCGCTCAATATCGGGAAGCGCTGCGCATGTTCGACGAGATCGGCAAGGAACAAGGTGCCGAGCATTTGACCGAACGCTCTGACCTGAAGCCGCTCTACGCAGAAGCCGCCAAGTTCGCGAAGTAGGGCAAAATCCCCTGAGCGACAGCGAACAGCCGCTCTCTTGCCCCACAAATGAAACGGGGGAGATCGAAATATCTCCCCCGTTTATTCCTGGTGTGTTCCAGGCTAGTTGAGCTTGCTTACCACGGACGTGAACCGCACTTGCTGCGGGCTTCCGGCAGCGTTGTCGCTGATTGCCAAGGTCGCGCAACGACTCCCGGAATCTTGGGCGTTGAGAGTAACGGTGACGGTGCAGCTTTCTCCAGGAGCCAGAGATGACGTGCAGTCTGTGGTGAATGAGTAATCCGCCTTGTCGATCGCCGTCGAGGTCCGGATCGAAATGCCGGTGATTGTTACCGGAACACTGCCAGGATTGGAGACGGTAACTGGCTGTGAGACCGGCGTTCCGAGCGGGATGGTCCCGAAAGCGACTGCGGTCGGCGAGAGTGTGATCTGCGGCTGAACTACCAACAACGTAACCTGCTTGCTCGCCGCGGTGTAATTCAATTTATCGGTTGGCCGGAAGCTGACCGACAGAGTTTGCGATCCGACCGGCAGCACCCTTCCCAGAGCTGGTGTGTAGGCAAACGTGCCCGGTACATTGGCAGTGGCATCGAGTTGGGTTGAACTCAGTGGCGTTCCTTTAGCGATTGGGTCAGGGGTCGGCCACGAGATCACAGGAGTCGCCTGGCCGACGGTCAGATGGACCGTCGCCGAAGCCTTGGTGTAGTCCGCACTATCGGTGGGAGTGAAAGTCACGGACAAAGTGCGGTTTCCCGCCGAAAGCACAGTGCCTGCGTGCGGGCTGTAGGAGAACGTGCCGGCAACATTAGCTGTTGCATTGAGCTGCACATCACTGAGTGCCGTTCCGTATGTGATTGCAGTTGGAGTCGCCCACGTTACAACCGGCGTGGCCTTGCCCACCGTGTAGCTCACCGAACTGGCCGGGCTGCTGTTGCCCAGCTGATCCTGGGCATTAACGGTGAAGGAGTGTGTGCCAACACTGCTATCTGCGGGACTCGAGAGGGAGCCCGTATCAGCGGTGGCGGCGATTGCAGGCGAACCGCTTGGGCCGCACAGGACCACGCCGGAACCTCCGTCTGTGCACTCGTAGTTGGCGGTGACGGACTGGCCGAAGACAGGGGACGGCGGGTAGATTGTGGGACCAGTGATCACCGGTGCCTTCTTATCTACTTCGAAGGGTCCGAACGAGCCCTCGGCAGGTTGCGGTGCGGAGGTGTTGCCTGCGACGTCGTTCACTGTGACCGGCGCGATGGTTGCGCTGCTCGTTTCTGTGCCATTGGGCACATTCGTTTGAACCGAGAATGAAGCCGGACCGACCAGCCCGGAGCCACCGGAGTTATCGCTGGCAACACACGGTACAACGACGTCGGTGGATTGCCATGCTGCCGCCGGAGGAGTGCAGGTGACGGTCGGCAGGGTCCGATCCACTTTGATCGTGAAGGTGGGAGTCGAACTGCTGACATTAAGCCCGTCGTTGGTCACTACTGTCTCAATGATGTTCGAGCTATCCGTCGCGGAATAGCTAATGACGGTCGTGCCTTCCGCTGTGACTGGAATGCTGATCGACCCGCTTGGACCGGTCAGAGTTCCGGACGGTGGGGACGGCACATTGGCGCCGGTGGCCGCATAGTTGATCGAGGTAACTGTCGGCATCGCCGCCGGGGGATTCAGATTATTCGTGGGGACAATTTCGATACCGTTGAAATTAACGCTCACATTGCCGTTAGTCCATCCGGCATTCAGAGGTGGAGTGGTGGTGATGCTGGTGCTCGGCTGAACGCTGCCCACAATCGGAATCAGCACGGAGTTGAAGTTGTTGGTGTGTCCCTTGCTGGTGACCGCGTCGCCTTCGATACTGGAGAATACGCTGACCAGCCCTTTGCATGTATTGTCCGCTTCGGCGCCGCAGTTCAGGGCTGTGTCCTTGCCCATGATGTATCCCGGGGCGATGATCGGCTTTTGCGCGGGATCGAGGTTGTAGGTGTTGGCGACGCTGATGAGTGGGTTGTCGCCTGTGCTCAGGCAGTTCGTCCCGGCTGCCACGGAATTCGACGGAGTCGTGCAGAGGTCCGTGGTGGTAACGCAACTGAAGCTGCCGTTGCCCGTATCCTGGTGTTGGCAAGCGCTTCCCTGGAACGGTGTGTTGTTCACCAGATCCGCGAACTGCTGGTCGGTGATGGTTTGCACCGTTCCCTGCATGAACAGGCCCTGAAAGTCGGTGGGAGACAGCCCGCTCTGAGAATAGTCGGTTAGCGCGCTCAGGTTCGACGTGTAGTTGAAGTTCGTGACAGTGGTCTGCACGGGTTCATTGATGGTGATGGGAGCCAGCGGCCACTTGCTGAAAGACCAGCTGACGATATCGGTGTTTGCCACCAGAGCGCCGGTGGCCGAAGTAAACCCGATATAGGCGCCGCCATCGGGAGTCAACTGCAACTGCGTGGTCAGGTCCACTGTAGTTTGCAGAATCAGTGCACTGTCGAAATAGACGCTCAGGTTGTTGCAAGTGCTGGTGCAGTTTCCCGGCGGCAGATAGTTGACAGTAATCGTGTGAATATTGCCGTCGCTTAGAGACATGCCTGCGGGCAGGCTCTGCAGCGCCAACTTCGCCAGTTTGCCGTCTGGGCACACGTAGTTGTGGTCAGCACTGTTTGGAGTGAGCGTGTTGGCGTTGTTGGGACCGCAACTTTGCACCGCAATGTGGTTGCCGTCGGGATCGTTGTAATCGTTATTCAAGAACGAATCGAGCTCGATTGCAAGACTGTTCCGGATGGCCTTTTTCGGGCCGCTGGCGGTTGAGACATCATTATTGCCATAGGCGAGATTCTGGCCGTTTCCGGTATAGCCAAGGGCACCGGTATTTGCGGGGTCATTCTGGATGACCAACGCGACACCATCGGCCGGGAAGCCACAGCCCCTGCAGGAGTTGGTATTCGAGAGCCGGAACTGAAAAGCAGTAGTGAATCCCGGGGAGAGCGGCTGCTGGATCCCAAACCACGCTGAGGCATGTTGGTTCTGACTCGCGGTTGTCAAACGCAAGATGCCGCCGGCTACGATTTGGGGCTGTGCCGGAGAACCGTTGGTCAACACCTGGCAGCTTGACGGCGGCGCGGCGCTATTGGCGCAAACGTTGGTCGAAGTGAAGCTGCCCACCGGGAAATTGAAAGATTGCGCGGACACGCGCTGCGTTGTAAGGAAGTTTCCGATCACGAGAACAGCTACGATAAATCCGAAACAGGATCTGCTGCGCATAAGTCTTCTCCGTGGGCCCACAGTCACACTGCGAGGCGAAAGCTGGCATCTATCTGCAAGTCGATGGAAGGATGGCTGTTGCCTCAAATAAAACAAGAAAAACACGTTCCGGAATCGGGACGTATCAATAGGGGGAGCGGCCAAACCCCAAGGCCGACGGCCATTCTCGACGCTAACCTCTTACATGTCAAGGGAAAAGCCGTCTTTTGGCCACCATGTTTTTCCACAAACGGGAGGTTGTGGCCACTTATCACAGCGTGACAGCTGTGAACTGGGATGCAATCTCGAGAGAGTGCAATTTTCTTCATCTTGCGCGGCGATGATAGCCACGGAAGTCCGCACGAGCGGTCTTCCTGATAGTCTCAAATCAAAGAGTCAGGAGAATGAGGAAGCCGTTGCCGCCGCTAATCAACGCTCAGGGAATCTCGAAAGCCTTCGGCTCGAATCCGCTTTTTGAGGAAATCTCGTTCACGGTTTCCGAGGGAGATCGTATTGGACTGATCGGTCCGAACGGGTCGGGCAAGTCCACGCTGCTGAGGATCCTTGCCGGCGAAGTAGAACCCGATGGCGGGAAGGTGGCGGTTCGAAAACGGCTGCGACTCACCTATGTCGAACAGGACTCCAAGTTCAAGCCTGGGACCACGGTACGGTCCGTGGTCGAAGACGCGCTGGAGCGGGCCGTCGTGCCTGAGTCGGAGCGAGGCACGCGCTTCGCAGAGACTCTGGGGCGTGCCGGGTTCGAAGATCTGGACGCCGAGGCCATCGCATTGTCGGGAGGCTGGCAGAAGCGGCTGGCGATCGTTGAAGCACTGGTGCAAGCACCGGATATTCTGCTGCTGGACGAACCCACGAATCATCTGGATTTGGCGGGAATCGAGTGGCTGGAGCTTGTGCTCGAGCAGGCTGCGTTCGCCTGTGTCGTCATCAGCCACGACCGCTACTTTCTAGAGAACGTCGCGAACGACACAGCGGAACTGAGCCGCGTGTATCCGGACGGCCTGTTGCGGGTGCACGGGAGCTACAGCAGTTTTCTGGAAAAGAAAGAGGAATTCCTGCACGCCCAGTCGAAGCGTCAGGAGGCGCTGGAAAATCTGGTCCATTCGGAGATTGAGTGGCTCCGTCGCGGCGCGAAGGCGCGCACGCGGAAATCGAAAGCCCGCATCGACAAGGCGGGGGAACTCATGGGAGAACTCTCAAATCTGAATGCGAGGACTCGGACTGCAACCGCGCAAATTGAATTTTCCGCCACCGATCGCAAGACCAAGCGGTTGGTCGAACTGCAGAGTGTCGGATATGAGATCGAAGGCCGAAAGCTCTTTGACGGCCTCGACTTCATCATTACTGCCGGGATGCGCGTGGGATTGGTAGGCCCCAACGGCAGCGGGAAGACAACCCTGCTGCGCTTGTTGCGCGGAGAACTGTCCGCCACGAACGGGGAGATACGCCGAGCGGACTGGCTGCGCATCGTGTACTTCGACCAGAGCCGCGAACTCGATACGAATGTGACTCTGCGGCGCGCGCTCGCTCCCGAAGGCGACTCGGTCATTTATCAGGACCGGGTAATTCACGTCGCTTCCTGGGCGGCGAAATTTCTGTTTACCGGCGAACAACTCAACCAGCCGGTCGAGCGGCTGTCTGGTGGCGAGCGGGCGCGCGTTCTGATCGCGCAACTGATGCTGCAGCCTGCGGACGTCCTGTTGCTGGATGAGCCCACGAATGACCTCGACATTCCTACCCTCGAAATTCTGGAAGAGAGCCTGCTCGAGTTTCGCGGATCGCTGGTATTAGTTACGCATGACCGCTATATGCTGGACCGGGTTTCGAATGTCGTGCTGGGCCTGGACGGATTGGGCAAGGCCGAGAAATTTGCCGATTACGCGCAGTGGGAGGAGTGGCAGGCAGAGCGCAAGCTGCCAGGGCAGGCGGACGCTCAGGTTGCTCCCCGCAATCCGGCTGCGACGGAAACGACGCGAGCTAAGAAGAAGCTCTCGTACCTGGAAGCCCGCGAGTATGACGGGATTGAACAGCGAGTCGCGGAGGCAGAGCAGGTGCTGCAGGCCGCGCATGCGCGGATGGAAGATCCGTCGATTGCCAGTTGCGGTGAGCAACTCGTGATCGCGCACGCGGAGTTGGAAGCGGCCCAAGGTAAGGTTGATGAACTGTACGCGCGTTGGGCCGAACTTGAGGGGAAACTTCGCTGATTTGCCGTCGATCACATTCGACCGCGGTCAGAGGCCAGGCAATAAGCGATGATTGTGTTGCCGCGGGCGCCCGTGGTCTGTTCAAGCTCTTTGAGGAGCTTCGATTCCAGATCGCCTGGATCGGGCTTCATCTCGCAGGCAGCAATCTCTTTATCCGAGGCGCCCTGAAAGCACAGTTCGCAGACACCCAGACCGTCTTCAGAGCGGACCGGAGGACCGAAGACGCGACAGGTCATGGGGCGCGACGCGTAGAGTTCGCAGCTTCCGGTCTGGGGATCGAGCGCTGGGCAAGGCTCGTCGTTAGCGAAGTCGGCGAATCGTTGCTCAGCCTCTTCTCCTTCGTCCAGGACACCGGTGACGGGATCACCTGGAAATTCCGCCGATAGCCTGGCAACGGCTTCGCGAGCACGCTCACGAATGCCGGCAACCTGCTCCGGAGCCCGAAGTTCGAGGTCGGCAAGCCCTTGCCGCAATCGGAAAGCATCGAGCTGATTGATGGGGAAGGGGCCAATGCAACACTGAGTGCATCCCAGGCGGCAGACCAGCCAGTGCCCACTCTTCCGCGCGGCATCGGCCAATGCGGAGTCCACAATCTGAATCAGTTTCTGGTCCTTCGAGGCCTGGAAGGTAGACCGCATACTTACAAGGATAACCGCGGAAGCGCTGATGTACCATCGAAGGTTGATGGTATGAGCATGCTCCAACGTAAGCGGTTAATTCATGATTCGCTTTTTGATCGTAGGTTACGGGAACCCGCTCCGCTCCGATGATGCAGTCGGGTGGCACATTGCGCAGGAGCTTTCGCGCGAGCTGTCATGCGAGCTCCCGCGCGACGATGTTCAGGTTATCGCGACGCAGCAACTCACTCCGGAAATTGCTGAGGTGGCAAGCCGCACGGAGCAGGTGCTGTTCATTGACGCAGCGCGTAACGGGGCGCCAGGGAGTGTGAAGTGCGAGCCGATACTGC
>Ga0265338_10007288_pt1 | contig 13800 bp, 12 predicted proteins | sample 42126metaG_FD_193579 | JGI IMG/M metagenome (GOLD analysis project Ga0265338, IMG submission 193579) | Rhizosphere microbial communities from Carex aquatilis grown in University of Washington, Seatle, WA, United States - 4-21-26 metaG | ecosystem: Host-associated > Plants > Roots > Rhizosphere... | reverse complement strand
GGTTGGTCGAACGCGTCGGCGGGTTGGACGAACGCGTCGGCGGGTTGGACGAACGCATCAGCGGGTTGGTCGAACGCGTCGGCGGGTTGGACGAACGCGTCGGCGGGTTGGACGAACGCATCAGCGGGTTGGTCGAACGCATTGGCGGGTTGGAGACGACCGTCGAGAATGGCATTGCCGGATTGCACCGCTCCAATCAGGACGTCATTCAACTTCTGACCCGGGTGCTCGCGCAGAGGCCAGAGGGGATTGGGGGGAGTTCCTAGCCCTTCTTCACCCCTCATCCGCGCCCGCAGCGCAACGCCCGTTGCTGGCCGGGACGGGACGGCCCCGACCCGGCGCTCTCCCCCGAAGAAGCCGTTACGTCTTTGGAGATTGATGAGATTTTCAGGCGCCTCAACGAGCGCATTCCCATGCTGCACAGGCGATGGGCGTGATCCAGGCCAGGCTGCGACGGCCGATCGCTCTGTAGATGGCCCTTCCACCGCGCTGGCAATCATCGTGGCTGCGCTCCTCGCTTCACTGATGATCTGGCCCTGCTCTGCCTCAAGCCGGGTCAGACGGTATTCGACAGAACGCAACCGGCCAATCGATAAACTGCTCCATCGAGGTGAACAGTCTGTCGAAATCAGCGAAAGCATCTTCTGTCCTCGACTGGATCGGGAGCAGCTCCTCTATGCGCTGGCCGAATGATCACAGTTGGGAGACAGCCGCCGACCCGACTCAATGTGTCCACCAGCCGCGTCATACAGTCCGTCGTGTCATCGCGAGAAGCGCAGCGACGAAGCAATCCCCAGCATGACGAGCTGGACACGACACGCGGGAAATCGCTTCGTCGCTACACTCCTCGCAACGACACGTGTTTGCTGCCCCCCGCCGCGATGACGCGTGTTCGCTCCGCCTCACAAGGCCGTGCCACAGCTAACCCGATTGTGTTCATCGGTGCCGCCTTCTCGCATGGCACGGTATCCTGGCGAACTGGCCTGCACCCTACCTTACCGGATCGACGATAGAGGAGCGCCCGATGACCACCGTGAAGTACCGGCTATTCGAGCCGCGCCTGATGCCACGCCGGACCAAGCTCGAGGTACCCGGCTGGGCCGGTAAGCCGGAACCCCGGCGTGACGGCTCGCACGAACACGGCTGGCACTGCATGCCGTTCGTCGAGGGCGCGCAATATGGCATCGAGCTGTTCTACCCATTCGATAACGAACTTCGCGTGACCAAGCGCGACGGTCACGTCGTGCTCGAGGCTGACTGGGGCCCCGACCCAGGAACCGGAGTCAATTGGCCGCCGTTCCGCTCGTTCGGCGAGGCCTACTACTCGTATCAGTTATTGCTCGACTTGAAAGTGCCCACGGGCATGGCGATCCGCACCGAGCCACATCCCCGCTTCTACACTTCGCCCGATGATGACGTGCCGCTCGCGGTGCCGGCGCTGTTGCACACGGATTGGTGGCCGATGATCTCATTCGTGATCTTCAAGGCGCCGCCCGAGGGGCGCTATCACATTTTCCGGCCGGGCGAGCCGTTCATGCAGATCCTGTTCCTCCCGGCGGAACCGGAATTCGAGTTGGTGCCAATGGACGAGGAGGAATCAGCCGAACGCGAAATGCGCGGCCGGCGCATTCACGCCAGCCGCGACACGTTGGGGATGCAGTCGCGGTGGACCTCATCCACCAACACAGTCTTCGACGGCACGTACCGTCAGATCCTTCGGGCGGCCAGAGCGAAGGCGAAAAGCGACGGGTCCTGAAGGACCCGTGCGCCTCGCCTTGCGCTGTGACCTGCGCCGCCGGGACGCGATCGCCGGCTAGTGAGTGCCAATCACCACGCCCACGCCCGGAACGCCGACATAAGCGCTGTGGTGGTGATGGTGATGATGGTGGTGATAGTAGGCATGGTGATGGTGGTGATGATGGTGGTGATGGTGGTACTGGGGATAGTACGGATTGTAGTCGTAATCCGCGAGCTGAACTTCGCCCCCGGCCGGCGGTTGCTGGGCCCGCACGGCGTCGTCGGCGCGCATCACCGCAACGGCGTCCGGAATTGGAGCTAACAGATCAGCGTATGACGCAGCTTGTAGGACGTGCGAGGGCTCAGGAGCAGCAGCGTTTGCGGCCTGCGCGGATCCCATGGCGGCCAACCCAGCAACCACGCCGAGCAATCCGACCGTTGTCTTTTCCATATCCTTCCTCCAATGATCACGACGCAAGCATCAGAGCGCCGCCTGCGATGCCCTTGAACGCGGATTGGAAATCCGGGTTGCTGGCAGCAGGAAATGACCTTGGTTATGCCACAATAATACACTGCCTCGCGAGCAAGCGCCCGTAGATTCAAGATCTGGTTAGAACGCGTTCACGAAGAACATAGTTCGATACTGGTTCTAAAGTCCACGGCGAACAGCGTTTGGCACGAACACAGCCGATCTGGTTCGGCCCGGTCAAACCGGGCGTGATCCATGGATGCACGGCGCTACAAGCCGCAGACTCGGGCTACAGGCCGGCAATTACACTCGCCGCTCGCAGATGCTGGAACAGCACGGGCACGTTCTGTTGCGCCAGGGCACGCACGGGCGGATCCTTGCCACTGTCGGCCTCGGCCTGGAAGGCCTGGATCACCATGGTCAGCTCCTGCAACTGGCCGTCCAGATAGGCCCGGTCAAATGCAGGACCGTTCTGTGATTGAAGCTGCTGGTACGCCATGGCATGGCGTTGATCCATGTCGGTCGGCGGCGTCATTCCTCGGCTTTGGATCAAAGCGGCAAGCTGCTGGTTCAGCGGCTTCAGGTCCGCAATCAACGACGCAGCAAAACTACGCACCGCCGGATTGGTCGCCTTGGTTTCCGCGAGCCGGGCGAACGTGGCCTCCTCAAGTCCCGACGTGCTGGCGCGGTTGATGTAAACCGCGTCCGACGGCGCCTGCGCGTCCGTCGCGGCGTGCACCGCTGGACCGGAGTCACACGCGGTCAGCGACAACAGCGCGATGCCCAATATCGGCGCAACGTGGGAAATCCCGGTCATCATTCCTGCTCCGAGGTGACTCGATCTAAATTACCGGCCTGCTTCTCGCGCCACCAGCGATGGCTGATCGGATCGCGGCCAGACCCTCACCGAGGCAGATTTCCCGGCGCCCGGCAAGCGAGGCTACCGCGCGCAGCCAACAACGTGCGGCTGTTACCAGTAGGAGGCGACCGCGGGTGAAGCGGACTCCGGATCGTAAAGCCAATATCGTGCAGCCGTCTGTAGCCGGTGGCGGTTGGTCCGATGGCTGCACCGCGCAAGAACTTCCTCGTGCAATAGCGCCGGAACCGAGGCAACCTCCCGGCGCGGGCGTGACAGCACCGTCTCGGTCGCGCACCGTCTTGGCCGCGCAATGACGCGGCGGCCGGTAGAGCACGTAGCGGGGAGTAACGAGCGATGCATGTCCTGATCGTGGGCGGCGGGATCGGCGGGCTGGCTGCGGCGCTGTCGCTGCACGCCGCCGGCATCGACTGCACCGTGTTCGAGCAAGTGCGCGAACTGCGCGAACTCGGCGTCGGCATCAACACCCTGCCGCACGCCATCAAAGAACTGGCGGCGCTCGGCCTGCTGCCGGCGCTCGACCGCGCCGGCATCCGCACGCGCGAACTGATCTATGCCAACCGCTTCGGTCAGGTGGTATGGCGCGAACTGCGTGGCACCGACGCCGGCTTCGACACACCGCAATTCTCCATTCACCGCGGCAAGCTGCACACCGTGCTGTTGGATGCCGTCCGTGAACGGCTCGGCGCCGGCAAGCTGCGTGGCGGCTGCCGGCTGGTGGCGTTCGCGGAGCATGGCGATCGCATCCAGGCGCGGTTCGAACAGCGCGACGGTGGCGAAACGTTCACCGCCGAGGGCGACGTGCTGGTCGGCGCCGACGGCATTCATTCCATGGTGCGCGCGGCGTTCTATCCCGACGAAGGCGCGCCGGTCTGGAACGGCACAATGCTATGGCGCGGCGCCGCCGACTGGCCGGTCCATGTCGATGGCCGCACCATGGTGATCGCCGGCGGCATGGCGGCGAAGTTCGTGTTCTACCCGATCCACTTCGATCCCTCGGCGCCTGACCGGCGGCTCACCAACTGGGCGGTCATGGCCCGCATCGCCGACCCTGCCAGCGCGCCACCGCCCCGCCGCGAAGACTGGAACCGCCCCGGCGAATGGGACGAGGTCGAGCCCTTCATGCGCGACCGCTTCCGGCTGGATTTCGTCGACCCGCTGGCGCTGATCCGCGCCTCCGGCACGTTCTACGAATACCCGCTGTGCGATCGCGAACCGCTGCCGCGCTGGTCGTTCGGCCGCGCCACATTGCTCGGCGACGCGGCGCATCCGATGTATCCCGTGGGCTCCAACGGCGCGAGCCAGGCGGTGCTGGATGCTTGCTCGCTGGCACGGCACCTGACGTCGGGTGCTCCCGTGCCGCAGGCGCTGGCGGCCTATGACGCCGAGCGCCGGCCGATGACCGCGGAGATTGTGCTGAACAACCGTAAGGGCGGGCCTGAACGGGTGATCGACGTGCTGGAGGAACGCGCCCCGGATGGCTTCGCCGACGTCGACGCAGTGGCATCACACGCCGAGCGCGAGGCAATCGTGCGCGGCTACGCCTCGATCGCCGGATTTGCGCGCGAGCAAGTGAATCGCTCGCGCTGACCGGTCAGGCTGAGGGCGGCGGCATGAACTCCACTTCGTGCATGCCGGCGAGACGCACCACTTCGGCGGGATCTGGCACGTTGTCGATCGCGTGGAACAGGTCCCATAGCTTGCGCGTCGGCGACACCCAGAACACGCAGGTGATGTTGGCCTCGCTCTTGTTGAACAAACCATGCGGAATGCAGCGCGGCAGGCGGATCAGGTCACCCGCCTTGGCGGTCGAGGCCTGGCCATCCAGCAGCAAATCGAATTTGCCGGTCAGCATGTAGATGAACTCGTCCTGCGTCGGATGCACGTGCGGCGGCACGAACGTGCCCGGCGGCAGCAGAGCGTGCCATGAAAAACTGCTCTCGGTCAGGCTCAGCGGCGTGTAGGTCTGCCCGAGGATATGCCAGACCTTTCCATCCACGCTGCTGCCTTGTTGCGTAACGCCGGCGGTCATTGGGGTGGGCATGGGGAAGCTCCTTGGCCTTGCAATGGTAACAATTTGTCACACCGATCCTATCGTCTCCGCAGGGCTTTTGCCCAGCCAAGAATTGACCGTACCGCATTGCTGCTTGCGCCTGATCTTAGCCGTGCAGGCCGAACGCGTCGCCCCATCATATCGCATCGACGGCCGGTCGTATTCCCGTCAGTCGCATTTCTGTCAGTCGTATCCCCGTCATGGCGTGGCACAGTTTCCGCCTCTCGGCCATGCGCCAACTCGGCACAGCGTCATGCTATCGTGCCGTCCACCCGGGGTTTCCCGATTTCCATGCCGCGGGCTACACATGCTGCCCATGGCTTCTGTCCCTCGTGCCGACGGCGCCTCCCCGGCAATGGCGCAATGGTTCGCCGCCAAGGCGGAACATCCCGACGCCCTGGTGTTCTTCCGCATGGGCGACTTCTATGAGCTGTTCTTCGCCGACGCGGAAGCAGCGGCCGCGGCGCTCGACATCGCCCTGACCCATCGTGGCGAGCATGCCGGCACGCCTATTCCGATGTGCGGGGTGCCGTATCACGCCGCCGAAGCCTATCTCGCACGCCTGATCCGCCGCGGCTTCCGCGTCGCCGTGGCGGAGCAAATGGAGGACCCGAAGCAACGCACCGGCAAGGCACCGATCCGCCGCGCAGTGGTGCGTCTGATCACGCCCGGGACCATCACCGAGGACGCCTTGCTCGACGCCGGCCGTCCCAACCTGTTGCTCGCTTTGGCGCAGGGGCAGGATGGGATCGGCGCCGCCTGGCTCGATGTTTCCACCGGGCTGTTCGAAACGACCATGCTGTTGCAAGCCGAACTCCCCGCGTTGCTGGGCCGCCTGGAGCCAGCGGAAATAGTCGCACCGGCAACCATTCCGCTGGGCGACTGGGCCGACAAACGCGCGCCCGAGCCCACAGCATCGCCGCCACTCGTCGCGCGCCGCCGCCTGGCGGAGGCGTTCGGCGCTGCCAGCCTGGACGCATTCGGTAGTTTCACCGACGGCGAGGCGGTCGCCGCGGCGCTGGCCCTCGATTACGTGCGCGCCACCCAGGCGGGTAGCTTGCCTCGGCTTGCCCGTCCGTCGCCCCAGGGCCGCGCCGGCGTGCTGGCAATGGATGCGGCAACGCGCACCAGCCTGGAAATTCAGCGCGCGCGCGATGGTGGCGGGCAGCACACGCTGTATGCCGCTGTGCAACGCACGCTTACGCCGGCGGGCGCGCGCATGCTGGCAAGCTGGCTCAACGCGCCGCTGACCGACCCCGATGCGATCGCCGCACGGCAGGACGCCTGGTCGTGGGTGCTCGCGAACACGGACGCGGCGGCAAAGCTCCGCGCGGCGCTGCGGTCGGTGCCCGATATCGCACGCGCCCTGGCGCGGCTGTCGCTGAACCGAGGTGGCCCGCGCGATCTCGCCGCGCTGCGCGATGGGTTGGCCGCGGCGCATCAGGCGAGGACCGCGCTGGAAGGACCTCTGCCGCCGGTGCTGGCCGCTGCGCGCGGCGCGCTGGAGCAGTGGCACGTGGATGCGGAGCCAGTTTTTGCTCCCCCTCCCCTTGAGGGAGGGGGAGTCGGATCTGCCTTCCGGTGAGCCCGCAACTATCCTGGCGCCCCCTGCGGGACTCGCGCGCACATTGACCGATGCCCTGGCCGATCCGGCGCCGCACCGGCTGGAGGACGGCAACGTCATCCGCCCCGGCTATGACGGCGAACTCGACGCCGAACGCAGCCTGCGCGACGATTCACGCCGGGTGCTGGCGACGATGCAGCTCGATTGCGCGCAGCGTTACGGTGTCGCCAGCCTGAAGATCAAGCACCACGCGCAACTCGGATACGTCATCGAAGTGCAGGCAGCCAATGTGGAAAGGCTGCGCGCCTTCCCCGAGCTCACCCTGCGGCAGGGCATGGCCAACGGCGCGCGCTTCACCACGCCCGACCTGGCCGAACTTGACCGACGCATTTCCGAAGCCGGTGAGCGTGCCGCCGCGCGCGAGCGCACGGTGTTCGCGCATCTGGTGCGCCGCGCGCTGGAGCATGCCGACGCGCTCGCCGCCTGCGCCGACGCACTCGCCCTGATCGACGCAGCGCAATCGGCGGCGAAGCTTGCGGAATCCGGCACCTGGTGCCGTCCGGTGCTAACCGACGGCGACGAGTTCCAGATCCGCGGCGGCCGTCATCCGGTAGTGGAAGCCGCCCTCGCCGGTCACGCCGCCTTCGTCCCCAACCAGTGCGACCTCTCACCCGAACGCCGCGTTCTGCTGCTCACCGGACCGAACATGGCCGGCAAGTCCACCTACCTCCGGCAGAACGCGCTGATCGTCGTGCTGGCGCAGGCCTGCCTGCCGGTGCCGGCGGAATCCGCGCGCATCGGCGTGGTGGACCGGTTGTTCAGCCGCGTCGGCGCCTCGGATGACCTGGCGCGCGGCCGCTCCACCTTCATGGTGGAGATGACCGAGACCGCGGCGATCCTGCACCAGGCCGGGCCACGCTCCCTGGTGGTGGTGGACGAGATCGGCCGCGGCACCGCCACGCTGGACGGGCTCGCGATCGCCTGGGCGGTGCTGGAGGCATTGCACTCGGCGATCCGCTGCCGCACCATTTTCGCCACACATTTCCATGAGCTTGCGGAACTCGCGGATCGCCTGCCCCGGCTGGCGCCGTATACCATGCGGGTGAAGGAATGGAAGGGCACTGTGGTTTTTCTGCACGAGGTGGCCGAAGGCGCGGCCAAACGCTCATGGGGCGTGCACGTCGCAGAACTCGCTGGCGTGCCTGCGCCGGTGGTGCGGCGTTCCGCACAACTGCTTGCTTTAATGGAGAAACATGGCGGTCCGCTGGGTGCCGGCGCACCGCTCGGCGCGCTGCCGCTGTTCGCCGGAACCCGCGCCGAGGAACCACCTGCGGGGCTCGCCGAGCCCGACCCGTTGCATGCCGCGATGACCGAATTGGACCCCGATCGCCTGTCCCCGCGCGAAGCGCTGGAGGCACTTTACCGCCTCAAGGCGTTGTTGCCGGTTTCCGCGGCCGCCGGGACATAGTACGGTCGCCCGAATGTTGATGCCCGCCATCCTGCCGCAAGCCCCGGAGGCCGCCGCCTCGATCCTGACCGATGCGCTCTCCGCGCTGGCCAACGCGGAGGGTGCGGTGCCGCGGGATGCGGCGCTCGGCGCATTCCGGCGCCATCTCGCCCGCATCCAGAACCACGTGCAGCATGCGTTCGAGCAGGAGCAACTCAGCGGGCTGCAGGCGGCGCGGCTGCTGGGCAAGCTGGTCGATGGCGTCATCGGCGCGCTGTTCGAATATGCCACGACCGACAGTGGGCTGGATGAGCCGGACGAGCTCAGCGTGGCGGCGACCGGCGGTTACGGCCGCGGCGTGCTGGCGCCGTTCAGCGACATCGACCTGCTGTTCCTCACCTCTGAGGAACCCTCGCCGCAGACACTGCGGGTGGTCGAGTACATGCTCTACTTCCTGTGGGATCTCGGTCTGAAAGTCGGGCACGCCACGCGATCGATCGAGGGCTGCCTGGTGGAAGGCGGCAAGGACACCACGATCCGCACCGCCTTGCTCGACGCGCGCTACATCGCCGGCGACAGGGCGTTGTTCACCGACTTCCACCAGCGTTTCCGTCAGGCCTGCAAGGACGCCGGCGTGGCGGAATACATCGCGGCCAAGCAGGATGAGCGCGCGGTGCGCCACCGGCGATACGGCGACAGTCCGTTCCTGGTCGAGCCGAACGTCAAGGAAGGCCGCGGCGGCCTGCGCGATCTGCAAACGCTCTACTGGATCGCGCGCTACTATTACGACACGCAGACCATGGGCGAACTCGCCGATGTCGGCGACGTGCTGACCCACAGCGAAGCGCGGCATGGCCGGCGCGCGTGGGAGTTCCTGTGGACGGTGCGCTTCCACCTGCACTACGTCGCCGGCCGCGCGGAGGAGCGCCTGACCTTCGACATGCAGCCGGTGGTCGGCGCCCGCATGGGCTACACCCGCCACGGCAAGCAGGACGGCGTCGAGCGCTTCATGCGCCACTATTTCCTCATCGCGCGCGAGGTGGTGCGGCTGACGCGGATCCTGGAGCCAGGTATCCTGCGCGCCGCGCTGGGACCGCCGGCGATCGCGGCGGAGACCGACAAGGCTCTGATCGATGCCGGCTTCCAGCTTGCCGAAGGCAAACTGCTGCCGATCTCCGGCCGCGACTTCGATGCCGAGCCGCTCCAGATGCTGCGCATCCTGCAAGTGGCGCGCGATCGCGGGCTGGAGCTGCATCCGCTGTCGCTGCGCTCCCTGGTGCAGAACGAACGCCGGGCGATCGAACTGCGCGGCGATCCGAAAGCCGCTGCCATCTACATGGACCTGATGTGCGGCCGCGAGCCGGAGTATCATCGCGGCGGTCACGCCATCGGCCCGCATCCCGACGGCGCGCGCTGGCTGGCCGTGATGAACGAGACCGGGTTCCTCGGCCGCTTCATCCCCGACTGGGCGCGCATCGTCGGGCAGATGCAATTCGACACCTATCACATCTTTACGGTCGATGAGCACACCATCGAGGCCGTTCGCGTGCTGAACGCGATGGAGCGCGGCGAGTTGATGGAGGTCGCTCCGGTCGCCTCGTCGCTGGTGGAGCATTTGCAGTCGCGCCGGGCGCTGTATCTGGCGATGCTGTTGCACGACATTGCCAAGGGGCGCGGCGGCGACCACTCGCAGATCGGCGCGGAGATCGCGCTGGAGGTCGGTCCGCTGCTGGGCCTCACCGCCGAGGAGACCGAGACGGTGTCCTGGCTGGTGCTGCATCACCTCATCCTCAGCCAGACCGCATTCAAGCGCGACATCGACGACCCGAAGACGATCCTCGACCTGGTCGACACGATCCAGTCGCCGGAGCGATTGCGGCTGCTGCTGATCCTGACGGTCGCCGACATGCGCGCGGTGTCCGCCAAGGTGTGGAATGGCTGGAAGGCGACACTGCTGCGCGACCTGTATGCGCGGGTTGCGGAGGTGCTGGCCGGCGGCCTGTCCACCACCGAACGCGACGTGCGCGTGCAGCGTGCCAAGCATGCCGCGGCGTTGTTGCTGGCGGACTGGTCGAAGGAGGACCTCGCGCACTTCTACGATCTTGGCTACCCCGGCTATTGGCTGTCGTTCGATCCGGAAACGCATGCGCGGCATGCTCGCCTGATCCGCGAGGCCGAGGCGCGGCAGGCCCCGCTGACCGTCGATACCGAGCCGCTGCCGGCGCGCGCGGTCACCGAGGTGACGGTGTATTGCGCCGACCATGCCGGCCTGTTCAGCCAGATCTCGGGTGCGCTGGCGGTGGCGGGTGCTTCAATCGTCGATGCGCGTATTCATACGATGACCAATGGCATGGCGCTCGACACGTTCTGGATCCAGGACGCGGCGGGCGGCACGTTCGAAGCACCGCACCGGCTCGCCCGGCTGGCCGTGCTGATCGAGCAAGCACTGTCGGGACGGCTGCGTGTGAACGCGGAAATCCAGCGCATGTCGAAGGCCCTGATCGGGCGGCGCATGCGGGCCATCCACGTGCCGCCGAGGGTGGTGATCGATAACCACGCGTCGAATGCCTACACGGTGCTGGAGGTGAACGGCCGCGATCGGCCGGGCCTGCTGCACGACGTCACCGCAGCGATCAGCGAACAAGGCCTGCAGATCGCGTCGGCGCATGTCACAACGTACGGTGTGCGCGCGGTGGACGTGTTCTATGTCAAGGACGTGTTCGGCCTGAAGGTGGAAAACGAACGCAAGCTGACCCAGTTGCGCGACGCGCTGCTGGCCGCGCTGTCACCACCCGAGGAAGAGGAAGCTCCGCATCCCGAGGTGACTCCGCTGCGCAAACGCAGACGCACAGCCTAAAGAAACCTCTCCCGCGCTGCGGGAGAGGTCGAGACGCGCAGCGTCGAGGGTGAGGGTGATCGGGTCGCTCCGTAGCAGTTAGGGCGATTGCGCAGGAATGCCGCGATGGCCAGCGCCAGAGCCACCACCCCGCGCCATTCACCCAGCGCGATCACTCCACTACCCCGGATCGCCAGCAGCAGTCCGGTATAGATCGGATCCCGCACGAAACGATAAGGCCCGCTGCGGATCAAGGTGTGATCCTGCTTCAGCGTCACGATCCCGCTCCAATTGCCGCCCAGGTGGCGGCGTGCAGCGATCGCAAACAGAAAGCCGACAAGCATCACGGCAGTGCCGATCCAGAACAGCATGATGGAGCGCTGCAGGAAGCGCGTACTAAGTTCAGTGCCGGCAAACCGTTCGATGTCAGCAGCAGGATCGCGAGCCATAGCGGGACGTAATGCGACAGCCGCGACGCCACGCTTTCCTTGCGTCGCACCGGCTTGCCGGTGAAGGCGGCGACAAGCCAATAGATCACCCATGCAACCCATATGGCCGGGATCAACCACGTATAAATGCTGCGCATAGGGCTGGAACGTTAGCGCATTCCCATGCGGACGGGAATGTCCGGCGTGCCACCCTCAAGTTTGCTGATCCTCACGCTTCGACCTCGGTCGCTGTCAGTCCGCAAGCAGATTCACCACAAAGACACCAAGGCACGAAGAGCAAAATCTTCGTGCCGTCGTGTCTTTGTGGTGAATCTGCTTGCGGACTGACACATCGCGCTGGCTCTGCAAGTGTGACAGAGACCGTATCGAGGCGTCAGGATTGCTACCCTGGCTGGCACTGTGAGGAGTGGAAATCGGTTTCCAGTCAGCACAAGAATTCCGTCGTCCGCGCTTCCCTCGTCATGACCGGGCCTGCCCGCCCAAGCCCCGGACAATCCGCCGCCAGGCAGATCGTCCAGGTCGGCCCGGCCATGGCAATGGAAGCGCGGCCGGAAGACACCTTACTCGGCGGCGCGACCGCAATGGCACTGCGGTCGGGCTACAGAGCATGCTCGAAGCTCAAGGCTTGGCGGCGCCACTCACCGGGATTGCCGCTGCGCCGCTGACGAAGGCGGTCTGGCAAGCGCCGTCGGTCAGCAACACGCCGCCGGCGGCGATCGCTGAATTCACCCCCTTGATCGCGTTCGAATCGTTGGTGGACGCGGTCGCGACGATCTTGCCGGACGCATCGGCGAGACACAGCAGACCGGACGCGATCGTGGTCTCGGTTGCCGCCTGCTGCGCCGGGGTCTGGTTGGCGCAAGCCGTCAGTGCCAGCCCGGCCGCGATCAGCATGGCAAGCGCCGACGCCGCGACGCCGCCATGTGGAAGAGGGGTCGAAGACGATGCGGCCGCGTCGGCTACATCGTCCGCCGCGCGGTGCTTCAGTCCGGTGCGATACGCCGCAATCAGATTCTCGGCGTCAGTGACGACGGTCTGCGCTGCGCTTTTCAGTGCGGTGTTCTCCGGCCACAGCAGCCCGATAACGCCCGCAGCAAGGAACGGCACGGCCGTTGGCCAGTCCATGGTGCCGGACGACACTGCCAACAGCGTCGGCCCAATGATCATCGCGCCGTGCCCGGTCGTCACCTCACCTAACCAATCGCTGAAGCTGAAATTCACGGTTCGTCTCCTGATAAAATGCGCGAAGCGACGTTCGATGTAATAAGGCTGCGGTGGCTAATGCAGGCACGGCGCGATGTCGTTTGAGTGTATAACAGATAACTAACACAACGTCAAGAAAAATCTTCCTGGCCCTGGCTTCGCATCAGACGCGCAGGCACTCCGTCAACCGGCCATCGCGCACGATGCCGTCGGGCATGTCGGTCAGACAGCGGTCGAACGCCAGGGGGCAACGCGGATGGAAGCGGCAGCCGGACGGAATGTTGCCGGGATCGGGATAGGTGTCGCCGAGACCGACATCTGGAATGCCCTTGTCCGGCTCGGGCGTCAGCACGGAGGCCAGCAAGGCCCGCGTATAGGGATGCCGCGGATCGCGGAACAACGCATCCACCGGCGCATGTTCCACGAAGCGGCCGAGATACATCACCGCGACCTCGGTGGCGATATGCTCGACCACGGCGAGGTTGTGACTGATGAAAACATAGGTCAGTCCGAGTTCGCGCCGCAGATCGAAGAGCAGATTGAGGATTTGCGCCTGGACCGAGACGTCGAGGGCACTGGTCGGCTCGTCGCACACGACGATGCGCGGGCCCAGCACCAGGGCACGGGCGATCGCCACGCGTTGCCGCTGGCCGCCGGAGAGTTGCGCCGGAAACCGCTCGGCCATTTCCGGGGACAGTCCGACGCGCACCAGCATCTCCGCAACGCGGTCGCGCCGTTGTGATGCGGGAACGTCGCCCTGCGCGGCGAGCGGCAACCCGACGATGTCGCGCACGCGCTGGCGCGGATTGAGCGAGGAGAACGGGTCCTGGAACACCGGTTGGATCAGCCGCGCGCGCTCCCGCCGATCGAGCGTTGCCAGCCGGCGCCCATCCACTAACACGTCGCCACTGCTGGCGGGAAGGAGACCGAGGATCAGCCGCGCGAGGGTCGATTTGCCGCAACCGGATTCGCCGACGATGCCGAGCACGTCGCCGGATTCAAGTTTGAAGGACACGCCATCCACCGCGCGCACGATGCGTTCGGGAGTCGTCATGCCGGATTGGGTGTGAAAGGCGCGGCGGACGTCGCGGGCCTCGATGGCGAGCGTCATGCGGCCTCAGCGCGTGGCCAGTCGGGTGGCAGGCGGCAGAGGTAAGTGTGGGAG
>Ga0265338_10007287_pt1 | contig 13802 bp, 12 predicted proteins | sample 42126metaG_FD_193579 | JGI IMG/M metagenome (GOLD analysis project Ga0265338, IMG submission 193579) | Rhizosphere microbial communities from Carex aquatilis grown in University of Washington, Seatle, WA, United States - 4-21-26 metaG | ecosystem: Host-associated > Plants > Roots > Rhizosphere... | reverse complement strand
AAGCGCGCGGATTATTTAAAGGCGGTCTGGAACGTGATTGACTGGAACGCCGTCGCGAAGGGGTTCTAGTTTCAAGCTGCATACTTTTGCGGAATCCACTCCCTCTCTTCCAATGAAATTGGAGGAGAGGGCCGGGGAGAGGAGGCGTGGCTCAACCTTCCTTTGCCGGCCATTTTTTCAACTGCTCAATCTTCGCCGGAGCATAGCGATGATTTTGGGTTTTCCGCATCACCTCGACGCACCCGGTCCTACAATGCAAGGCATTCCATATTTCCAGCAAAACACCATCGGGATTTTCCCGCCATCGATGGTTCCAAAAACGCAATTCCTCAATTCCCCTGGCAGCGAGAAATGCCTCCCGTTCCTTGTCATGCAGAATTTGCATCGGCGACCCATGACTGAATCCATCCAGTTCAATTGAAAGTTTTGCGACGGGGCAATAGAAATCGAGATTGTATTTTCCAAGCGGATGTTGCCGGCGAAATTTGAATCTGGCAAATCGGCCAGCCCGCAACGCACGCCACAACCCTCTTTCTTCTTCTGTTTGATCTCGTCGGAGTCGCCGGGCATTGGCGATGGAATTCATGGGTCGAAGCGTAAATAATCATTGAAAAATGACAAGCCCCTCTCCCTGACCCTCTCCCCGCGCTCTCGCGGGGAGAGGGAAACGAGTCTTGCGCCGATTCAGAAATCGGCGTGTTTTTGATTGACCGCAAACAAAATTCTTTTGTCGCGCGCGGCAACAGGTATTTTCCGGCCATGCCGCAAGTTGAAAACGCGCCAGCAAGGAAAGGCTCCCTTTTGCAGCGGGCATTTGTCGTTTGCGTGATTTGCCTCGCCGTTTTTCAGTTCTCCGAAAACACCACCGACATCGACCTCTGGGGCCACGTCCTCTTTGGCCAGCAGCTTCTGCATACCGGCCATCTCGTGCGCACCGACTCTTATTCGTGGACTGCGAACGGCCAGCCGTGGATCAACCACGAAATCATCGCCGAAGCCGCACTCGCGCTCGCGCACCGCGCGCTCGGCGGCACGGGCTTGCTGCTGCTAAAAATGGTCGCCGGCTTGCTGACCTTCTGCATCGCCCTGTCAATCGCGCGCAAACAAATGAGACCCGGCATGCGTCTTATTGCGTGGGTTTTCGGCGCGCTGGCGGTCGTGGAAATTTCCTACGGCTTCGCCGCGCGCCCGCAAATCTTCACCGCGCTCGCGCTGGCCGCCGAACTGTGGATTCTCACCGCGATTCATCGCGGACGCTTGCGCTGGGCGTTCGCGCTACCGCTGCTTTTTGCCGTTTGGGTAAACACCCACGGCGGTGTGCTTGCCGGCATCATTTTGCTTCTCGTCGCCACCATCGCCACAGCGGCGCAAAGTTTCCGCAATCGGGTTGCTCCAAATTTTCTCCGCCTGCGCATCGCCGCGCCCGCGCCAGCCAGCGTCACCATGATGCTGGCAATTTCCAGCGCGGCTTCGGCAGCGGCCATGCTCATCAATCCCTACGGTTTTGAACTCATCCGCTGGCTTGCCGAAAGTGTGCTATGGCTGCGCCCTCAAATCGGGGAGTGGAATCCCGTGCAATTCAACGGCGAGCACGCGGCCTTTTTTCTGTGCACCGCGATCGCCGCCGCTAGTTTTCTGTTTTCGCGCCGTCCCATCGCGCTGTGGGAGCTGGCTGTGACCGGCGCGCTCGGTTTCATGGCGTTCCGTTCCGTGCGCCATACTCCGCTATTTTGCATCGCTGCGCTCGCATTCGTCCCGCCGCATCTCGCAGGCGCGCTGGAACGCTTCCAAAACTCGTTCGCGCGTTTGGCGAATCTTTTCCGCAACATCAACGTGCAAAAGATTTCGACCGCGTTGCTAGCCGCCGTTTCGGTGGGAATCATCTTTGCCACCGGTATGCTGCACAAGGAACGCGCGTGGACGATGGAAGTTTCGCGCAAGGATTATCCCGTCGCTGCGCTGGAATTCATCAGGCAACACGGACTGCACGGCAACCTGCTCGTTTTCTTTGATTGGGGTGAGGAATGCATCTGGGAACTGCCCGACAGCCGCGTCTCGATTGATGGCCGCCTTGACACATGCTATCCGCGCGATGTTTTTGCCGCGCAATGGAATTTTTACAACGCCGAGATGTCCAAGCAACCCATGCTGAATCTGGAGCAGGCGGATTTTGCATTGCTGCCACCGAACATGGCCGGGGCTGTCATGTTGTGGAAAAAATACGGATGGCAGCCGGTTTATCGCGATGACACGGCGGTGGTGCTGGTAAAGGACATAAAGCAATTCCCCACGCTCGCGGGATTGCAAGCCACCGTTCAAGGCTCTGCTGAAAGCGTCAAAGGCAGGGCCGCTTTTCCAAACGCACCGTCGGCGCGTCTACTTCAACCGTAGAAAATTCCTCATGATTTGCCGCCCGCTCTCGGTGAGGATGCTCTCGGGATGGAATTGCACGCCCCAAATCGGGAGCGTCTTGTGGCGCACGCCCATGATTTCGCCCTCGGCGGTCTCGGCGGTGATTTCGAGACAGTCTGGCACCGTGTCGCGCTTGATGACAAGCGAATGATAGCGCGTGGCGACGAAGGGGTTGGGCATTCCCTCGAACAAATCCTTTCCGTTGTGCTTAATCGGCGAGGTCTTGCCGTGCATCATGCGGTAATTCACGACGACTTCGGCGCCGAAAACGTGGCCGATGCACTGGTGGCCGAGGCATACGCCGAAAATAGGGATGCCTTCCTGCGCAAACGTGCGGATGACGTCGTTTGACAATCCCGATTCCCGCGGCGAGCAGGGACCGGGCGAAACGAGGATGCGCTCCGGCTTCAGCGCTCGAATGGCGTCGAGCGTGATTTCATCGTTCCGCCGCACCTGCAGGTCGGCGCCCAATTCGCCGAGATACTGGACGAGGTTGTAGGTGAACGAATCGTAATTGTCCAAAACCAAAATCATTTTTGCAGGCCGAACTTAATCCAACCCACTGAAAATGAAAGCCAAAATCAATTCGAGGTGCCGGTTTGATGGAACGGGGAACCGGCCTGATACAATTTGAGTTGTGCCTGCAAGGCTGCAACCAGTGCGGCGTTGTTTTGGCCGTTTGCCAATTGCATAGCGCGTTGGATGGTCGTTATGGCTTCAGGAAACCGTCCCGCTTCGGCATAAGCCGCCGCAAGCGTGGCAGCCATGACTGGATTCGTGCCACCGGAAAGCCGGTCTGTTTGCAGGGCCAGTTCTACGGCCTTGGTTCCGTTCCGGACGGATGGGTCCGGCGAGGTCGCCAGCACCCAGGCGATGTTGGCGAGGCCGCCTTGAGCAGCCACGAGACTTGGTTGAACCGCCAGCGCCTTTTGAAACTGAATGATTGCCTCCTCCACCCGGCCCCTTTCGAAAAGAGCGGTGCCTAAATTGTTGCGCGCTGCTACATAGTCGGGCTGGATTGTCAGCGCTCGTTGATATTGAATCATTGCCTCATCCACCCGCCCCTTTCGAAACAGAGCGTTGCCGAGATTGTAGTGGGCTTCGACGTTCTCAGGCTGGATAGCCATTGCCCTTTGAAATTGAACGATCGCCTCGTCCACCCGACCTTTTTGGACAAGAGCGGTGCCTAAATTATTACAGGCTTCCACATAGTCAGGCTGGATTGCCAGCACTTCTTGAAACTGAATGATTGCCTCGTCCACATTTCCTTTTCGGACAAAAGCGTTGCCAAGATTGTAGCGGGCATCGGCATGGTCAGGCTGGATAGCCAGCACTCTTTGAAACTGAACGATAGCCTCGTCCACGTGTCCTTTTTGGACAAGAGCGGTGCCTAAATTGTTGTGAGCTTCGACATTGTCATGCTGAATGGCCAGCGCTTTTTGAAACTCCATCATTGCCTCGTCCACCTGCCCCTTTTTGAGAAAAACGGCGCCCAGATTGTCATGGGCTTCGGCACAGTCAGGCATGATTGCCAGCGCCTTTTGCAAAAAGGCGATTGCTTCATCCATTTGTTCTTTATGAAGAAGAGCGTGGCCCAGGTTGTTGTAGGGTTCGGGATCGTCTGACTTGATTTCAATGGCTTTTTTGAATTGCGCAATCGCCTCTTCCAAGCGCTTTTTTTGGAACAGAACATTTCCAAGATTATTGTGGGCCATCCAACTGGAAGGGTTCCGGTCAATCGTCGTCCGCCAGAGCGTTTCAGCGTCGGCATACATCCGACACTGCCTCCAGGTCAACACCCCAAGCGTCAGCACCAACGCTCCGCAAAACAGCGGCTTGAGCAACGGCTTTGCCTTCCTCCAAACTTCAAATGCCCTGCTAATGCCCGCTGCCGCCAGCGCCAAAGGTCCAATGCAAGCGACATATTGATAATGGTCCGCCACGAATGTGTAACGAAATGTGTAAAGCATGATGAAACCCAGCACCGGACTCAACGTCAGCACATAGAACAATACCGCCACCTCAAGACCGCGTCCGACAATTCGCCTGATAAACCAAATCACCGCGCCCAATCCCGCTCCCGCCGCCAACCAGCCGTAAGCCAGCGGGTCGGCGGGATTGATGTTCCAGCGCGGATAGCTGAACATGAGATTGACCGGCCAAATCAGCTTGCCCAAATAGAACCAAGGGGCGTGGCTTGCCACCAGAATGCGTTCCGGCAGGCCCAGCGCAAACAACTTCCCCTGTGTGCCCTGATGATAGCGCTCCCACCACATCGTCAGCAGTCCCATCCCAATACCCATCACAAGAAAGGGAACGATTTGTGTCAGATGGAGCCGGTTAATCGGTTTGTGTTTGAGCCACAGAATCAACAGCAAGGCCGCCGGCAGTGTGCAGGCTGTCGTTTTGGCGGCCAGCGCCAGCGCATGACAGGTCAGCACCAATAAATACCAGCGCCATGGCGTCTTGGATTGTCCCTCAATAAATTCAACCCAAGCCAGCAACGCCAACAAAATGAAAAAAAGGGATATAACGCTCTTGAGTTCCGTGACCCATGCCACCGATTCCACCTGCACCGGATGCAGGGCGAATATCGCCGCCGCCAGCCATGCGCCTGGCACGCCCAGGCGTTGCAACAGCCGCCATACCAGCAAGGCATTGACGGCGTGGAGCAGAATATTGACCCAATGATAGCCCGCAGGCGTCAACCCCCAGAGCGCATGTTGGATGCGAAAGGCGGTATAGGTCAGCGGGAAATATTGTGACGGCGAGTCCATCGAGAACCAAATCCGCCGCAAGCCGTCCGGCGCCGTCAGCAACGGATTGTTGGTCACATATTGGTCATCGTCCCAGATGAACCCGGCGTGCCACACCGGCTCGTAAGCCAGAACCGTTGCCAGCACCAGCAATGCAACCATCAGCCACGACGGAAAACCCGGCCGGGCCATGACAGGTGTAGCAGCACTCGTTTGGGCGGGTTTGGATTTTGTCGCTGGTATGCGCATGGAACCGCCCTGAAATTATCAGGAGGTCGGGAACTTTGGAACGCCCATTTTGCAGCTGGATGACGCTTTCAGTCCGCCGCCGGGAGCGACCTTCACCCTGCGCGGTTTGCAAATCAGTAATCGAGGACCTGATGGATTTGATTTTCCGGCCCACGCTGACCCCAAACGACACGGCCAATCCGCTTCGCGAGGACAAATTTGATTTCGCCGCCGCTGACCTTTTTGTCGAGCCGCATCGCTGCAAAGAGTTTCGGACGCTGTCCGGCGCGCAATTTCACGGTCGTGGGCAGGCCGGCTCGCCGGAAAAGATTTTCAATCCGTGCAACATCGCGTTCCGGCAAACCGAGAACCGCATGGGACAGCTTTGCCGCGGCAATCTGGCCAATGGCAATCGCCTCGCCGTGCAAAAACCTTCCGTAGCCGGAAATGTTCTCGATGGCGTGGCCGACGGTGTGACCGAAATTCAAGATCGCGCGCGGCCCGCCATCGGTCTCATCCCGGCCGACGACCTCGGCCTTGATTTCGCAGCAGCGCGCGACAACTGCGGCAAGCATTTTCGGGTCACGCTTGAGGAGCTTCAGCAGGTCGCGTTCGATCAGCGTGAACAGTTTTGCATCGTAAATGATGCCGTATTTGATGACCTCGGCGAGGCCGGCGCGGAATTCCCGGTCGGGCAGGGTCTTGAGCGTGTCGAGGTCGCACGCAACCAGCCGTGGCTGGTAAAACGCGCCGACCAGATTTTTCCCCGCCTTCAGATTGACGCCGACCTTGCCGCCGACGGAGCTGTCCACCTGCGCGAGCAACGTCGTCGGCACCTGCACGAACGCAAGCCCCCGCAGATAGGTTGCCGCGACAAATCCCGCCAGATCACCGACCACGCCGCCGCCGAGCGCGACGATGAACGATTTTCGTTCCAGCCGGTGCACTGCGAGCTGGTTGTAGCAGGCCTGGACCGTTTTCAAGCTTTTGGCCGCCTCGCCCGGCTGGACAATAATCAGGGCCGGCGAAAATCCCGCCGTGGCAAGGGAATTAAAAACGGCCTTGGCATATCGTTTGCCAACGTTGGTGTCCGTGATGATGGCGCAGCGCGGACCGAGCTTCAGGCGCGCGCATTCGCGGCCGAGCCGGTCAATCAAACCCGGCGCGATTTTGATGTCGTAGCTGCGGTTGCCTAGTGGAACGTGAACGGTGCGCACGGGTTAAGCATAAGGATTGGCCGCAAAGTGTCAAAGTTTTGACGATCATTAAAAAACCCGCCGAGCGGCGGGGTTGAAATTGGTTGCGGGGGCAGGATTTGAACCTGCGACCTTCAGGTTATGAGCCTGACGAGCTACCGGGCTGCTCCACCCCGCGATCAAGGTTTTTCATTCTGACTGAAAAAACGCACGACGCAAGAAGTTTCAGAATGGCCGGACGCCATAGCAGAGCCAGTATCCGGCCAGTTTGGGGTATTCCAGATAAATGCGATGCTCGAAGTTTTTGTGCGGCCAGTCGGCGCGCGAGTTGGCGAAATAGGACGGACGTGGGTAAAATTGAATCTCCGGCGCGTAATGCTCAAAACACGCGAGCGCCCGGCGCGAATGATACCAGGAGGTGACCAGAATCACGCGATGGACGTTTTCCGCGCGGAGCAGTTGGATGGTGAACTCGGCGTTTTCCCGGGTCGTGCGCGACTTGTCTTCGAGTTGAATCGCATTGGCGGGCACGCCGGCCTTCAGCAAAATCCGCCGGTTGATTTCGCAATCGCCCAGGCCGCTGACGATGATGCGTGGGGCATCGTGCCCCTTGAAAAGCTCGGCTGCACGTTCCGGTCGCTCACCCAAACCGCCGCCCAAAATCACAATCACGTCGGCCTTCACCGGCCCGCGATCCACGCACAAAAGTTTTTGCGGAAGAAAGAACGCAACGGCAGCCAGCGCCAGAAATAAAACCGCCAGCGCCAGCACAACCCGCAGAATCCATTTTCGCTTTCGAATCACCGCCATTAAACATGGCAATTTACCTCATGCCTGTCAGGTTCATTTCGGCGGCGCGAAGTGACCTGCAAGGAAGGCACCCGCCGTGGCAACGGACTATGGCCAATGTTGGAGCCGGTCCCCCTTCATGGCCTGCCACCTGATTGTCCCGGAGTGCTGTGACCCGTGCCGTCCTGAATTTTGGGCGGGCGATTTTTACCGATTTTAGTTTTCGCGGCTTGCCAATGTTGCCTTTCATCGGCAAATTTTCCGGAAATCGAATTCAATAACGAGAACGAAACAATGAGCAACGAAGCAAAACTGGAACTGGACGGAAAGACTTACACGCTGCCGACCCTCGTCGGCAGCGAAGGCGAGAAGGCGGTGGATATTTCTGCGCTGCGCGCCAACACCGGCTACATCACGCTGGACGAGAGCTACGGCAACACCGGCGCCTGCATCAGCAAAATCACGTTCATTGACGGCGAGCTGGGCATATTGCGCTATCGCGGCATACCCATCGAGGAACTGGCTGAAAAGTCCACGTTCATCGAGGCGGCGTATCTTATCATTTACGGCTCGCTGCCGGACCGCACGCAAATCCGGCGGTTTTCCGATTTGTTCACGGAATACCAGTTCCTGCACGAGGACATGAAGTATCATTTCGAGAGCTTTCCCACGGGGGCACACCCGATGGCCATCCTCTCGGCGATGATCAACGCAACGAGTTGTTTTGATGAAGGCCTCATGCACTGGCACATGGACAAGGGCAAGGAATTTGACATCTACGCGGCCAAATTGATGTCGCAGGTGCGCACCATCGCGGCGTATGCCTACCGCAAGTCGCGCGGACTTCCGCTGATTTATCCGAAGAAGGCCTACAAATACACGGCCAACTTTCTGCACATGCTGTTCTCAACGCCGTATGAAGATTTCGAACTGAAGCCCGAGGTGGTGCGGGCGCTGGATTTGATTTTCCTGCTGCACGCGGATCACGAGCAGAATTGCTCCACCTCGACGGTGCGGATGGTGGCATCCAGCCAGGCCAATCTGTTCGCCAGTTGTGCCGCGGGTGTTTGCGCGTTATGGGGGCCGCTGCACGGCGGCGCGAACCAGGCGGTGCTCGAAATGCTCGAAGAAATCCACAAGACCGGTGATGACGGCTCCAGGTTCATCGCAGCCGCCAAGGACAAGAACAGCGGCAAGAAACTGATGGGTTTCGGCCACCGGGTTTACAAGAATTACGACCCGCGCGCCAAAATCATCAAAAAGGCGTGCGACGAAGTGCTGTCCAAATTGCACGTCACTGACCCATTATTGGACATTGCCAAGCATCTGGAGGCCGCGGCGCTCAAGGATTCCTACTTCGTGGAGCGGAAACTTTATCCGAACGTGGATTTTTACAGCGGCATCATCATGCGGGCCATCGGGCTGCCGGTGGAAATGTTTCCGGTGATATTCGCGATTGGCCGGATGCCCGGCTGGATAGCGAATTACAAGGAAATCATGGAAGATCCGAAGAGCCGCATTAGCCGGCCGCGACAGGTCTACAACGGCCGCACCATGAATCATTACGTGCCGCTGGAAGAGCGGAAATAAAGTTTTCCCCACCCGCGCGGGTTGAAAATGCGGTTGGAGGCTGATTGCAGGCACAATTCGTGCTGCATTTTGAGACAAACTTGGGAATGAAGAAGATTCTGGTAATTGACGACGAGGAATGGCTGCGCGAAATGATTCAACTCGCGCTGCAACAGCACGGCTTTGAAGTCATTGAGGCCGCCAATGGCGCGGACGGCATCGAATTGGCGCGCAAGGAACTGCCCGACCTCATCCTGTGCGACATCAACATGGGCAAGGTGGATGGCTATTTGACACTCTCCTCGCTGCGCAATGAAGCGTCCACCGCCGCCATCCCATTCATCCTGATGACCGGACTGGCCGACAACGCCAGCATGCGGCACGGCATGGAACTGGGCGCGGACGATTATCTGCCCAAGCCGTTCACGACCGACGGCCTTTACGCCGCCGTGGACGCGCGGCTCAAAAAGGCGCAGACCATCCGCGACGAAGCTGAACGCAAGCTCGCCCATTTGCGCGACAACATCAGCCTGATGATGCCGCACGAAATGCGCACGCCGCTCAACGGCATTTTGTCCAACGCCGAGATGCTCGCGCACTCCGCCGCGACGCTCAAGCCGGGCGACGTCGCCGAAATCGGGCAGGACATCCACAAGTCCAGCGAGCGGCTGGCGCGGCTCATCGAAAATTTCCTGATTTTCGCGCAGCTTGAGCTGATTGCCGCCGATCCCAAAAACGTCAACGCCCTCCGCGTGGGACGGACCGAGCATCCCAAAGAGCTGGTTGAGAAGCGTTCTGGCGCGCAAGCGGCCCAGGCCAGCCGCCTGCCGGATTTGTCGTTTGAACTGGCGGACATTCCGGTGCCCATCGCCGAGGAATATTTCGGCAAAATCACGGATGAACTCCTGCAAAATGCCTTCAAGTTTTCCAAAGCCGGCTCACCGGTGCGTGTGACACTCGCCGAGGCATTCAACGCCGTCACGCTGTCTGTCAGCGACAAAGGGCGCGGGTTCACCGCCGAGCAAATCACGCGCATCGGCGCCTATATGCAGTTTGACCGCAAGCTGCACGAGCAGCAGGGACTTGGACTTGGACTGACGATTATCAAGCGGCTTGTGGAACTGCACGGCGGCAAATTTTCCATCGTGAGCGACAAGGAATCAGGCACGGTCATCTCGGCCAGATTTCCCAAGGCCAAAACGGAATAAAGTTTCTCCTCCTTTTCGCTCTCGCGCTCGCAATCAAAAATGAATCTGTTCGAGGACGAGGAGCATCCTTACAGCGACAACCGTCCGTAAATGAAAACCAGGGCGCGCCCGGCCAATTCGGCCAGCAGGAACACCAGCGCAATGCCCGCGACCGGCGCGAAATCCGCCTTGCCCGCGCGCAATGGAATTTTTTGGAGCGGCCGCAGCAGTTGATTTGCCGTCGCATTAATGTAATCCCAGAACGGATTTTTGCCGAAATAGATGTAGCTGTTCAACAGATGCAGCCCCAGCAGCGCGGCAATCAGAAATTTCCAGACGAGATAGCTTCCCAGCCCGATGATCAGCGATTCTTCAATCCGGTGCGTCGCCGGCATTGACGGCTTTGGATGCAGCCAGGCGAATGGCCAGCTTGCCAGCCCCCAGATCAACGCAACAACCGCGAGCGGCAAAAGGAATTTTATCCAGCACGGCCAGCCGTCAATTTCTCCAAGCTGCATCTTCACCAGCCGGTGGGTTGGCATTGGCCCCTCCAAAATGGACAGCAGCACCAGCCACAGATAAATGATTCCGAACATCCGCGCGAAACTGAAAATGGAAAACAAAAGCATCTGGCCGAAATAATTGCTATGGAAATAAACAGCCGTCACGCCCAAATCCAGTTTTCCAATCCATCCCGCCGCCGAACCGATTTGCCAGTAGAACAGCGCGCGCAGCAACAGCAATCCACCCAGCACCGCCGGCAGGTGACAGCGCCTCGCATTCGCCGGCTCGGCGCGGCGCAAGGTGCCGATCAAGGTTGCGGGCTTCGACTTGCCGAGCGGATCCGCCTTTGCCGCGCGCCAGTTCAGCCACAGCAGCAACCCCGCGAGATTCAGGATGAAGTCAATAAAGCCCATGCAATGAAACCGTTGAATAGTGAATCACGGGAACGATTTAACGATGAAATAATTCGTGATTCAACCCTGTAACAACTCACATCATTTTCAGCAGCGTATCCGCCATTTCGCTGGGCGTTACGGCGACGCCGATGCCAGCATTTTTGAATGCCGCGATTTTCGCCGACGCCGTGCCTTTTCCGCCGCTGATGATGGCGCCCGCGTGGCCCATGCGGCGTCCCGGCGGCGCAGTCGCGCCCGCGATGAACCCTGCCACCGGCTTCCGGCAATTTTTTTTGATCCACTCGGCAGCTTCCTCTTCAGTGCTGCCGCCAATTTCCCCAATCATGATGATACCGGTCGTCTCCGGGTCGTCGTTGAACAATTTGATGACGTCCAGATGCGATGTGCCGTTCACCGGATCGCCGCCGATGCCGACGCAGGTGGACTGGCCGACGCCGCGCGAGGTCAATTGCCAGACCGCCTCATAAGTCAGCGTGCCGCTGCGCGAGACGACACCAATGTTTCCCTTTTTGTGGATGTAACCGGGCGCGATGCCGATGCGGCATCCGCCATGCGAATCCTTGCCTTCACCCGGAGTGACGATGCCAGGACAATTCGGTCCAATGAGCCGCGTCCTGGTGTTGCCCTCCGTAGCGCGCTTCACGCGAATCATGTCGCGCACCGGAATGCCTTCGGTGATGCACACAACAACTTCCAATTCCGCGCCAAAGCCTTCGAGAATGGCGTCCGCGGCGAAGGCTGCCGGGACAAAAATAGCCGAGGCCGTTGCACCGGTTTGTTTCATGGCGTCGGCGACGGTATCAAAAATAGGAACATGCTTCCCGCCGTGCTCGAAGGATTGTCCACCCTTGCCGGGCGTGACGCCGGCGACGATTTGCGTGCCGTAATCAATCGAGAGCTGCGCGTGCCTCGCGCCAAAGCTGCCGGTGATGCCCTGGACAAGAACCTTGGTGTTGGGTTTAACGAGAATGGACATGTGAAATTTATGATTTCAAATTTTCGATTTTCGATTTGTTCCGCTTGTGAATGCAAATGGTGTTGCCGTCGGGATCGAAAATCATGGCCGAGCGGCAGATGGACCCATCGCACGATTCCATGCGGAATTTGACGTTGTGTTGGTGCAAATGTTTGATGGCGGCGTCAAAATCCTCCACCTCCAGCGCGGCGGTGCAACCGTCGGGACTCGGCTTGAACATCCCCGGCGCGCAGCCGATGGCCAGCGCATACGGCCCGAATTCGTATTCGACCCATTGGCCTTCAATGATGGTCGTGGGTTTCAATCCCAGCACGCCCTCGTAAAACCCTCGGGAACGCTTGATGTCCGTGACGGCGTAACAACAAAATGCGAGTTCAATGACTTTGAGCATGGTCTGTGCCTGTTAATTTTCTTTTACCGCCTTCACCACCTTCTGCGCCGCGTCCGCCATCGAATCGCCGGTGATGAGACTCAAGCCGGATTCCGCCAGCGTTTTTTTGCCGGCGACGACGTTGTTGCCTTCCAACCGCACGACGAGCGGGATTTTCAAGTGCGTTTCCTTCACCGCCGCGACAATGCCGGTGGCGATGACATTGCAATCCATGATGCCGCCGAAAATGTTCACGAGAATTCCTTTCACATGCGGGTCCTGCAAAATGATTTTGAACGCCGCCGTCACCTGCTCCTTGCTCGCGCCGCCGCCCACATCGAGAAAATTCGCCGGGCTTCCACCGAAATGCTGGATGATGTCCATCGTCGCCATCGCGAGGCCCGCGCCGTTGACGAGGCAGGCGATGCTGCCATCCAGCTTGATGTAATTCAGATTGAACTTGCTCGCCTCGATTTCCAGCGGCGCTTCCTCGTTCAAATCCCGCATCGCCTGGATGTCCTTGTGCCGGTAAAGCGCGTTGTCATCGAGCGATATTTTCGCATCCAACGCCATGACCGTTTCCTTGCCGTCAGCCAGTTCAACCACGCACATCGGGTTGATTTCCACCATTGAGGCGTCGCACTCCCACCACGTGTTGAAAACACCGGTGACGAACTTGGCGCCTGCGTTGAATAAATCACCTTTCAGCCCCAGCGCGGCGGCAATCTTTCGCGCCTGAAACGGCATGATGCCAACGGCGGGATCAATCCATTCCTTGAATATTTTCTCCGGAGATTTTTCGGCGACCTCCTCGATGTCCATGCCTCCTTCGGTGCTGGCCATGACGAGCGGACGCGAATTTGTGCGGTCCAGCAGCACGGCCAGATAAAATTCCCTTTTGATTTTCGCGCCCGCCGCGAGCAGGAGCGTCTGCACGCGGCGGCCATCCGGGCCGGTTTGTTTGGTGACGAGCACATTGCCGAGCATTTTTCCGGCGATTGAAACGGCTTCGTCCAAAGACGATGCGACTTTCACACCGCCTTGAACTCCGCTTGTAAACAAGCCCTTGCCTCGTCCGCCTGCGTGTATCTGCGACTTGACGACGATTTTTGAGCTGCCGCTGGCGGCGATTTTCTCCGCAGCCGGCCGCACCTCGGCGGGCGATCTGGCTGGAATTTCAAATGGGACGGCAACGTCAAATTTGGCAAGCAACTGTTTGGCCTGATATTCGTGAATGTTCATTTCAGAAATTAACTGAAAGCATTAAAAACAATTGCTGCGAAAAATCAACTTTTTAACAAATGCGCAGGTTGATTTCACAGCCTTAAGAACCTCTCCACCATCGCCTTGCCTCCACAAAAAATGGCAATGACTCGCCAACGGATGTAAAGCCGTGTTG
>Ga0265338_10007285_pt1 | contig 13804 bp, 13 predicted proteins | sample 42126metaG_FD_193579 | JGI IMG/M metagenome (GOLD analysis project Ga0265338, IMG submission 193579) | Rhizosphere microbial communities from Carex aquatilis grown in University of Washington, Seatle, WA, United States - 4-21-26 metaG | ecosystem: Host-associated > Plants > Roots > Rhizosphere... | reverse complement strand
GGAATTGACTCTCGCGGAGGCGCGGGTTACCTTCGCGTCCTGCGGGGCGCCGAGCGCGCCAATCGTATGTCTGCTCGAAAGGAGCGCGCGTGTCCCGTTGGCCCATCACCTGGTACAACGACGCCGCCGAGGCGACCGACCGGCGGTGGGGCTGGGACAAGCTGCCGCTGCCGGTCGCGATGCTCGTCCTCATCGGCCTGCGCAACATCCTGCGCGAGAAGAACCTCGTCTCCACCGGCCGCGGCTCGCTCGACAAGCCGGACATCTCGGATCATCCGAACTACCTGACGGCGCGCACGCTCGACGGCACGTTCAACAACCTCGACGACCCGCTGATGGGCAGCCTGAACAGCCGGTTCGGTCGCAACGTGCCGCTCGAGTACACCGTGCGCGAGAAGGACCCGATGGAGCCGAATCCGCGCACGATCAGCCGCGAGCTGCTGACGCGGAAGGAGTTCATCCCGGCGACGACGCTCAACCTCCTCGCGGGCGCGTGGATCCAGTTCGAGGTGCACGACTGGTTCAGCCACGGCAAGAACGAGACGGACAACCCGTGGAAGGTGCCGCTCGCCGACGACGACCCGTGGCCTCAGCATCCGATGGAGATCGCGCGGACGCGACGCGACCCGAGCGCGGATCCCGACGGGCCGCCGACCTTCGTCACCGACGACACGCACTGGTGGGACGGCTCGCAGATCTACGGCCGCGATCCCGCGTTCGCGCAGGCGATTCGCACCGGCGAGCACGGCAAGCTGAAGATCGACGACCACGGGCTGATCCCGCAGGAGATCGAGGATCACGTCGACCTGTCCAGCGTCGCCGGCAATTTCTGGGTCGGCCTCGCGCTGCTGCACTCGCTGTTCATGCGCGAGCACAACGCCATCTGCGACCACCTGCACGCGACGCATCCGGAGCTGTCCGACGAGCAGCTGTACGACAAGGCGCGGCTCGTCGTCGCGGCGCTGATGGCGAAGATCCACACCGTCGACTGGACGCCGGCGATCATCGCGCACCCGACCACGGTGACGGCGCTGCGCACGAACTGGTGGGGCCTGGAGGGCGAGAAGCTCGACAAGCGCTTCGGCCGGTTCACGTCGAACGAGGTGATCCGCGGCATTCCCGGCTCGCCGACCGCGCTGCACGGCGTCCCGTACCAGCTGACGGAGGAGTTCGTCGCCGTCTACCGGATGCACCCGCTGATCCCGGACGACTTCGACTTCCGCTCGCTCGAGAACGACGCGACGCTGCAGGAGCGGACACTTCCGGAGATCGGCGTGCTGCACGTGCGCGAGCGGCTGACGGAGATGTCGATGGCCGACGTTCTGTACTCGTTCGGGACGATGCATCCCGGCGCGATCACGCTGCACAACTTCCCGAAGTTCCTTCAGCACTTCGACAAGGCGGACGGGACGCTCGTCGACCTCGCGTCGATCGACGTTATCCGCGTGCGCGAGCGCGGCGTGCCGCGGTACAACGAGTTCCGCCGGCTGCTGCACCTGAAGGCGTACGACACGTTCGAGGAGATGACGGACACGCCGGAGCACGCGGAGGACCTGCGCCGCATCTACAAGGACCCGGAGCAGGTGGACACGATGATCGGGATGTACGCAGAGAAGAAGCCGGAGGGGTTCGGCTTCAGCGACACCGCGTTCCGCATCTTCATCCTCATGGCGTCGCGGCGGCTCGAGGCCGACCGGTTCTTCACGCGCGACTACCGGCCCGAGGTGTACACGAAGGAGGGGATCGCCTGGGTCGAGGACAACTCGATGCGGACGCTGCTGCTCCGGCACTTCCCCGAGCTCGAGACGACGCTGCAGGGCGTGGCGAATCCGTTCGCCCCGTGGCAGCGCGCAGGCGCGGCCAAGTCGTGACCGAGCTCGCACCCGGCATCCACAGCCTCGGCCACGGGAAGGGCGGACACGTGCACGCCTTCCTGATCGACGACGGGGGAGAGCTGTCGCTCGTCGACACGCTGTACGAGACCGACGCGCGACTCGTCCTCGACGCGATCCGCAAGCTCGGCCGCAGTCCCGGCGACCTGAAGCGGATCGCGATCACGCACGCACACCGCTCGCACGTGGGCGGGCTCGCGGCGCTGAAGCGCGCGAGCGGCGCCACCGTGTACGCGCACGAGTGGGAGTCCGACATCGTCGCGGGCAACCGCCGCGCGCAGGCGGTGAGCATCTGGCCTCGGCAGTCGCTGAAGCTGATCCCGTTCCAGCTCGGGCTCTGGCTGAACTTCCCGAAGGCGCCCGGCTGCCCGGTGGACGAGCTGCTGGACGAAGGCGATACGTTCGGGCCGCTGCAAGTGCTCCATGCGCCCGGCCATTCGCCGGGCCACCTCGTGTTCTCGTGGCCGGAGCGGCGGTTTCTGATTGCGGGCGACGGCATCGCGACGTGGCCCGAGCTCTGCCCCGGCTGGCACTCGTTCAACCTCAACCGACCGCAGCACCACGCAACGCTGCAGCGGCTGGCCGCCCTCGAGGCGACCATCGTCGGAGTCGGTCACGGCGACCCGATCACGCAGGGCGCGCAGGACAAGGTCCACGAGCTGGCGAGCCGCCCCGTTCCCTGAATCGCGGCTCCTGCCGCGCGTCGTCGCGGTCGATACCTCCGGCGGGACGATGCTGCGACGCCTCCTGATCCTCGGCGCACTCGCGCTGACGCTCGCCGGCTGCTCGGGAAAGAGGGCCTGCGACACCGGCTCCGCCGCGTGCACGCGTGTCCTCTTCATCGGCAACAGCTACACGTACACGAACGATCTCCCGCACGTCTTCAAGGCACTTGCGTCGTCCGGCGGGGAGAGCGTCGACACCGGCATGGTCGCCACCGGCGGCGCGACGCTCGCCATGCAGGCGGCGTCCGCGGACACGGCGACGGCGATGGCATCGAAGCAGTGGAGCGTCGTCGTCCTCCAGGAGCAGAGCGAGATCCCGGCGATCGAGGAGTTCCGGCAGCAGCAGATGTACCCGGCCGCGCGTCGGCTCGTCAGCATGGTCCGCGGTGCGGGTGCGCGCCCGGTGTTCTTCCTCACATGGGCACACCGCGACGGCTGGCCGGAGAACGGCCTTCCCGACTACGCGAGCATGCAGTCGGCGATCGACGACGGATATCTCACCATCGCCGCGGAGCAGAAGACCGCGGTCGCGCCGGTCGGCTACGCGTGGTGGACGCTGCTTGCGCAGGAGCCGGCAGCCGATCTCTGGCTGGACGACAACAGCCACCCGACGCCGGAAGGCACGTATCTGGCGGCGTGCGTCTTCTACGCGACCATCTTCGACCGGACCCCGGTGGGCCTGCACTATCACGCGGGCCTTCCGGCGGACGAAGCCGCGACCGTGCAGGAGGTCGCGTCGAAGGTGGTCCTCGGAGATCCGGCGAAGTGGGGGCTCGGCTAGCCCGTTCCGACGCGGCTGATGAGGCCCCACACCTCGTTACCGCTGCCGGTGGACGCCCGCGCGCCGATGGAGATGAGCAGCTCGCGCGTGCGGTCCTCGTCCTCGCCGATCAGGCGTGCGAGCAGTCCGATGCTCCGCCACTCGTACTTCTCGTCCTCGAGCGTGTCGCGGAGAATCTGCTTGCGCTTCTCGTCGCGCCGCGCCTGCGGAGCCTTGCCGAGCAAGCCGAAGACGTTGTCGACGATGCTGCTGATCAGACTCGCGACCATCCGTGCTCGACACGGTGAGCCCGGCGGATGGCGATGTCAAGGACTTCGATCGCCTACGCTGCGTCAGTGGTGAAGCGCGACCCCGAGCAGGACGACCGGCCGCCGATCTGCCCGGCGTGCGGCGTCACCATGGGGATCGCGACCGACTCGAGCGGCAAGACGCGGTTCGTCTGCCTCGAGTGCGGCTTCTCCGACGACGTCAGCTCGTAGGCGGCGTCTGTTCCGAGAGTGCGGACGCGAGGTCGTGGACCTGCTTCGTCAGATCGAGGATCTGCCGTGAGAGCTCGAGCAGCTCCTGGTTTTCCTTGTCCTCCTGCTGGACGACTGTCCACTGCAGGTCGGCGACGACCTGGCGCTTTGCGTCGGCGCGGTTCTGGCTGATCATCACGAAGGTCGAGAGGAAGATCGCCTCGAGCGAGACGATCATCGTCAGGAGCCCGTACGGGTACTTCTCGACGCCGAACCCGATCCAGCAGCCGAACCAGAGGATCGAGATGTAGACGAACGCCATCGAGCCGGCGAAGGTGGTGATCCTGTCCGCGACCCGGTTCTGAACGCTCTCGGCCCGCTTCCGTGCGTGCTCGACGAGCACCGGATTCGGCTCGAGCGGCAGCCGCTTCGGGTGGGGAAACTGCGTGGACTGGGCGCCGGTCGTGGCCATCGGCGTGGTCCTTGTTCGTTTCGCGCTGGGCTACACCTCCACGATCTACGCTGTTCCTCGATGGCGACGGTCGAGCTGAAGCAGGTTCAACGGCCGCGCACGGACGCGCCGGCGCCGGAGGAGCGCGCGAGACTGCAGCGGCGCGCGCGCCTGCTCGCGTGGGGCGGCAACGCCTGGCATCTCGTCGAGTTCGCAATCGCAATCGGCGCCGGGGTCGCGGCCGGGTCGATCGCGCTGATCGGGTTCGGCGCGGACAGCCTCATCGAGGCCGTCTCGGGATTCGTGGTCATCTGGCTGTTCACCGGAGCGCGACTGCACAGCGAGACGGCGGAGCGGCGGGCGCAGCAACTCATCGCCGTGAGCTACTTCGTCCTCGCCGCGTACGTCGCGGTCGAGTCGATCAGAGACCTCGCCGCCGGCTACGAGCCCGGCGTCTCGTGGGTCGGAGTCGGCCTCGCCGCGGTCACCGCCCCGACGATGCCACTGCTCGCGCGCGCGAAGCGGAAGGTCGGCGTCCAGCTCGGCTCGTCGGCAACGGTGAGCGAAGCGGGGCAGAACATGATCTGCGCGTATCTGTCGATAGCGCTACTCGTCGGACTGCTCGCGAACGCGCTGCTGGGCTGGTGGTGGGCCGACCCCGGCGCCGCCCTGGTGATCGCAGCCGTTGCAGCACGAGAGGGCCGAGAATCGTGGCGCGGCGAGAGCTGCGACTGCTGCTGAAGCTGCCTAGCGTCGCCGCGACCGACATGTGCGGGCGCCGCACACAGCCGCTCGCTTCACACGAAGAAGGGGGCAAACGCGGGGAAACCTGGTTTCCCCCGTTAAGCGAGCGACCCGGCTACGCCGGGTCGCAATGCGAAGGCTGCGGGGCAGGGACTCGAACCCCAACTTCCTGATCCAGAGTCAGGCGTCCTACCATTAGACGACCCCGCAACGGGTCGGCGGCAAGTGTAGCGAGCCTCGGGGCTTAGATTTCCAGCCGGTAGATCGGCACGAGGCGCTGTTCCGTCTCCGTGTCGATGTGTGCGACCACCTCGACGTACGGCTCCAGGCCGGAGCCTCGCAGCTTCGCCTTCAGGAGTTCGTCCACCTGGAAGATCCCGGACGAGTTGTTCATGCGGATCTCGATCAGGATCGGCCGCTCTTCGCCGTCGCTGATGGTCACGTCCTCGATCGCCGCGGCCGAGAGCGAGTGCATCGAGACGCGGCCGCGCTCGAACGGGATCCGGGAGCGGCCCTTCGCCATGTCGAGCGCGTCGGCGACGCGGATCAGGCCCGCCTCGATCGTCAGCGGCTGTCCGTCGGAGCGGTGGCTCGTGATCGCCTGCAGCACCTCGGACACGATCACCGTCTTGTTCGGCTCGTCGTACATGCCCTCGAGCAGCTCGCGCAGCTTCGGCGCGGCGAGGAACAGGCTCCAGTCCTCGTGGCCGTGGCGGTGGATGGACATGCCGATGCAGTGCGTCAGCGACGCGAGCATGACCACGACCTCCGCGTCCTCCTGGGCCATCCCGTAGTCGGTGACCATCGCCGGCTCGACGTGGTGCTTCGTCAGCTGGCGGAGCAGCTTCAGCGCGATGTTCGTCACGATCTGGATGTGCACCCAGGAGTGGTCGTTGATCCCCATCCGCGCGACCGCGTTCACGTTCGAGACGTGCCACCACGCTTTCAGCTGCTTGTCGTCGTTGACCCGCTCCACGAGCGTCCGGAGCTTGCGGTTTCCCCGCACCGGCACGTTGATGCGCATGCGCGCGATCGCCTCGGTCGGCGTCAGCCGCACCTCATGCTCGGCCTCCGCGGAGACGGGGTGCTCGATGATCTCCTCGGTCTCGGGGTCGATGCCGTCGTGGGTCACGGGGCTAGCTTACGTCCGCCGCTTCCGTCATAACTCGTCCTATGCAGGCGCATCCGGTCCAGCTGGTGGTGGAGGACGACCTCCGCCGGAACCGCCTGACGGTCTTCTTCCGGATCCTGCTGGCGATCCCGCACCTGATCTGGGTCTTCCTATGGACGATCGCCACCTTCTTCGTCGCGATCGTGACCTGGGTGATGACGCTGATCGCCGGGCATCCGCCGGCCGCGCTGCACCGGTTCATGTGCTCGTACATCCGCTACGTCACGCACCTGGAGGCGTATCTCCATCTTGTCGGCAACCCGTACCCGGGCTTCGTCGGCGAGGAGGGCGAGTATCCGATCGACCTCAGGCTCCCCGAGCCGGGGCCGCAGTCCCGCGTGCGGACGCTGTTCCGGATCTTCCTCGTGCTCCCGGCGCTGGTCATCTCCGGTGTGCTGCTCGGCGGCGGCAGCTACAGCGCCTCGTCCAAGGGCAGCAGCGGATCTGCCCGCTACAGCAGCGGCGGACTCGCGGCCGCGATCGCGGTGCTCGGCTGGTTCGCGAGCCTCGTGCGCGGGAAGATGCCGAAGGGCCTTCGCGACGCCGGTGCGTACAGCCTCGGCTACACGGCGCAGACGCTCGCGTACTTGCTGTTCGTCACCGACCGGTATCCGTACGCGGATCCGACGGCGATGCTCGACGGCGTGGAGCCGCCGCCGGAGCACGTGGTGCACCTCGTTCGCGACCCGGAGGACCTGCGGCTCTCGCGTCTGACCGTGTTCTTCCGGCTCCTGCTGGCGATTCCGCACATCATCTGGCTCTGGCTCTGGGCGATCGCCGTGTTCTTCACGGTGATCGTGCAGTGGTTCATCACGCTCTTCGGCGGAACGCCGGCGGCGGGGCTGCACCGCTTCCTGTCGAAGTTCGTCCGCCAGGCACTCCACGTGTACGCGTACATCACCCTCGCCGCCAACCTGTTCCCGGGATTCTCGGGTGAGACCGGCGTGTATCCGATCGACCTCGTGCTCCCGGAGCCGGGCCGGCAGAACCGCTGGAAGACCGGGTTTCGCCTCGTGCTGGTCATCCCGGCCTCGATCGTCAGCAGCGCGCTGAGCAGTGCGCTGTTCGCCGCCGCGGTGCTCACCTGGTTCGTCGCGCTGGCACGGGGCTCCGCGCCTGCGGGGCTTCGCAACCTGTCGGCGTACGCGCTGCGCTACGGAGCGCAGGTGAACGCGTACATCTTGCTCCTCACGGACGCGTACCCGCACGCGAGCCCGCTCGAAGGCGTGCCCGAGCCTCAGCTCGCGCTCGAGATCACGCCCGACGCGCCCGAGCCCGTCGCCGGGTGAGCCGCAGGCACGTCGCGCGCGCGGCGCTGCTCGTGGCGCTCGCGGCGATCTGGTCGGTCGCGGCGTATCTGCTCTGGCAGTCGCGCGTCCCGTCGTCGCTCCATCTTCCGCACGTCGCGGTCGACCGGTACTTCACCGCGTCCCAGCTGCACGCGGCGTCGTCGTACGACCGGTTCAGCACGATCGTGTGGGCCGTGACGGTGGTCGTCGAGTTGGTCGTCTTCGCCGCATACGCGCGCTGGGGCATGCGCTTCGCGCGCGAGTCGGCCGCCGGGCCGATCGGTACGGGACTGATGCTCGGGATGATCGGCTTCGCGCTGCTGTGGCTGGCGGAGCTTCCGTTCGACGTCGCGGCGCTGTGGTGGCAGCGGCGCCACCATCTGACGCACACGGGCTACGTCTCGTACATCTTCGGCAACTGGATCGCACTCGGCGCGCAATTCGTCTTCCTCTGCCTGGCGCTGGCGATCGTCATGGGGCTCGCGCGGCGGCTCGGCAACTGGTGGTGGCTCCCGGCGGCGCCCGTGTTCGTGGCGCTGGCGACGCTGTCCGCGTTCGTGACGCCGTACCTGCTCGGCACGCATCCGCTGCGGGATCCGGTGCTGCTGCGCCAGGCGCGCACGCTCGAGCGGATCGAGCACGTGCAGCACACGCCGATCGTCGTCCAGCCCGTGCGCAACGTCACGTCGCTGCCGAACGCGGAGGCGACGGGTCTCGGGCCGAGCCGGCGCGTCGTGCTCTGGGACACGCTGATCGACGGACGGTTCACGAACCGCGAGCTGCGCGTCGTGATCGCGCACGAGCTCGGCCATCTCGCGCGCAACCACATCTGGAAGGACGTCGGCTGGTACGCGCTGTTCGCGTTCCCGGGCGCGTATCTGATCGCGCGTGCGACCCGCCGGCGGGGTGGGATGGGACAGCCGGAGGCGGTGCCGCTGGCGCTGCTCGCCCTCGTCGTGCTCGGGCTGCTCGCGCTGCCGCTGCAGAACGCGATCTCGCGGCACATGGAGGCCGAGGCGGACTGGATGGCGCTGCAGACGACGCATGATCCCACCGCCGCCGTGGGTCTGTTCCGCCGCTTCGTGCCGACGACGCTGGACGAGCCGGACCCGTCGACGTGGGAGTACCTCGTGCTCGAGAACCATCCGACGATCGCGCAGCGCATCGCCATGGCGCAGGCGTGGCGGCTCCGCTACTCGGGCCGCTGAGCCAGACGGAAGTACAGAACGGTCAGCACCATCGCCTGGTACGGGGCAGTGACCGCGCCTGCGAGTGCGCTGCCCACCCACACCGTGAAGAAGTTCGGTAGGAAGACGAACACCTCAGAGATGCCCAGCGATACGACCAGCGTGATCGCGTCCGCGATGACGACGAGCACCAGCACCCGGCCGGTCCGGCCGGTGACGAGCTGGTTCGAGCGGGAGAACGCCTCACGCCAGCCGCGCCGTTCGATCACGATCAGCGGCACGATCAGCGACCAGCGGGCGACCGCGATCAGTCCGGGGATGATCAGCAGCACGAACCCGGCGAGGACGCCGAACCCGTAGACGATCGACGCTCCGAGGAGCGTTCCCAGCCGCTCGCGTGTCCGGTCGTACAGCGCGCGCGTCGGCGCCGCCGGCCGGTTCGAATAGAGATCGTTGACCAGCCCGACGAGCGCGCCCTGGACGAGCAGCGTGCCGACGAGGTTGAGCAAGAGAGCCACGAGCGTGACGAGCGCCGTCGCGCGCCGCGAGGCGAACGCCTCGCCGAGCCCGACGACGGCGAACACGAGCCCGGCGATCACGACCGCGCGGCCGAAGAGCCTCCGATAGATGTGCAGTGCGTCCTGGAGAACGCCCGAGATGTTCACGCGCGGACTCTAGGCCACGTCTTCGGTGGCCCAGTCGCCGTACAGTGACGTGTAGAGGCCGCGGCGCGCGAGCAGCTGCTCGTGGGAGCCCTGCTCGACGATCCGTCCGTGCTCGAGCACGACGATCAGGTCGGCGTCCCGGATCGTCGACAGGCGGTGGGCGATGATGAACGCCGTGCGGTCGGCGAGCAGCACGTCGAGCGCGCGCTCGATCTTCCGCTCCGTGCCGATGTCGACCGACGACGTCGCCTCGTCGAGCACGAGGATCCGCGGGTCGGCGAGCAGCGCCCGCGCGAACGCGATGAGCTGGCGCTGGCCGAGCGACAGCCGCGAGCCGCGCTCGCCCAGCTGCGTCTCGTAGCCGTTCTCGAGCCGGAGGATGAAGTCGTGCGCGCCGACGGTCTGCGCCGCCTGGACGATCTCCTCCGGCTTCGCGCCCGGTGTGCCGAAGGCGATGTTCTCGGCGACGGTGCCGGCGAAGAGGAATCCCTCCTGAGGGACGATGCCGAGCTGGCCGCGCAGCGACGCCTGCGTCACCTCGTTCAGGTCGAAGCCGTCGACGGTGATCCGTCCGTCGCGCGGCTCGTAGAAGCGGGCGAGCAGCTTCGCGATCGTCGACTTGCCGGCGCCGGTGTGGCCGACGAGCGCGACCGTCGTGCCGGCGGGGACGTCGAGGTCGAGATCGTGGAGGACGTCGACGCCGTCGCCGTAGCCGAAACGCACGTGCTCGAACCGCACGTGGCCCTCGACCTCCGGGAGCGGCGGCGCGCCCGGTCGGTCCTGCACTTGCGGCACCTGGTCGAGCACGTCGACGATCTTGTCGAGCGCCGCCGTCGCGGACAGGAACGTGTTGTAGAGCTGCGACAGCTGCTGCACCGGGTCGAAGAAGTTCGAGACGTAGAGCATGAAGGCGAACAGCGTCCCGATCGTGACCACCTTCGCGAAGTAGAGGTGGCCTCCGTAGCCGAGCACGACCGCGAGGGCGCAGGACGACAGCAGGTCGATGTACGGGAAGTAGAGGCCGTTCAGCATGACGGTGCGCATGTTCGCCTCGCGGTACCGCTGCGCGACCTCGCGGTAGTTGTCGAAGGCGGCGCGCTCTCGCGTGAACGACTGGACGACGCGCATGCCGGCGATGTCTTCGGCGAGCGTCGCCGTGACGAGACCGAGCCGTTCGCGCACCTGGGCGTACGCGCGCGCCGAGCGGGAGCGGAAGACCGCCGTCCCGAGGATGACGAGCGGGATCACCGCGCAGGTTGCGAGCGCGAGCCGCCAGTCGAGGACGAACAGGAGGATCGCCGTCCCTATCAGCAGCAGCGAGTTCTGGACGAGGCTGGTGACGCCGTCGGTGACGAGCTGGTCGATCGCCTCGACGTCGTTCGTCAGCCGGCTGATGATCACGCCCGCGCGGTTGCGCTCGAAGAAGCCGAGCGAGAGCTGCTGCAGGTGGCCGAACAGCTGGATCCGCAGGTCGGCGAGGATCCGCTCTCCGACCCAGCCGGTCATGTACGTCTCGACGTAGGTCATGCCCCAGTTGGCGAGGCCGGCGGCGAGGAAGATCGCGACGATGATCGTCAGCTTCTTCCCGGCATCGCCCGAGACGGCCGAGTCGAGCGCGGTCTTCGCGAGGTACGGCGGCGCGAGCGCGGTCGCGGTGGCGGCGAGCAGCGAGAGCACCGAGAAGGAGGTGCGGATCTTGTACGGCTTCGTCAGCCGCGCGAGCGTGCCGAGGCGCCGCCGCGTCTTCCGCCACGACCAGTCGTCGACCTCGGCGCCGCGCTGCTGCATGAGGCTGCCGCCGGCCTGATGGACCCTCACGGCTACGCCACCTCCTGCTCGATGCCGCCGCGCGCCTCGACCGCGTCGGCGAACTGACGCTCGAGCAGGCCGTGGTCGTGGATCTCGCGGTAGACGAGGCTCGTCCCGAGCAGCTCATCGTGCGTGCCCTGCGCGACGATGCGGCCGTCGTCGAGGACGACGATCACGTCGGCGAGGGCGATCGTCGACAGTCGGTGCGCGATGATCAGCGTTGTCCGGTTCTTCATCGCCTCGCGCAGGCCAAGTCGGATCCGCGCCTCGGTGGTCGCGTCGACGGAGGCGGTTGCGTCGTCGAGGATCAGCACGCGCGGGTCGACTGCGAGTGCGCGCGCGATCGCGATCCGCTGGCGCTGGCCGCCGGAGAGCGTGATGCCGCGCTCGCCGACGACGGTGTCGTAGGCCTTCGGCAGCCGCTCGATGAATTCGTGCGCCTGTGCGAGCTGTGCGACGCGCGCGACCTCCTCGTCGGAGAGGTCGGGCAGTCCGAACGAGATGTTCTCGCGCACGGTGGCGGAGAAGAGGAACGGCTCCTGCGAGATCACGCCGATCTCGCGGCGCAGCGAGCTCAGCGTCACGTCCCGGACGTCGACGCCGTCGAGCGTGACGCGGCCGGCGGTCACGTCGTAGAAGCGCGGCACGAGCGATGTGAGCGTCGTCTTGCCGGAGCCGGTGTGGCCGATCAGCGCGACCGTGCTGCCGGCGGCGACGTCGAGGTCGATGTCCTCCAGCACCGGCGCGCCCTCGCCGTACGCGAACGAGACGCCCTCGAACCGGATCTCGCCGGCCCCCGGCGGAAGCTCGACCGCGCCGGGGCGGTCGGTGATCTCCTCCGGCTCGTCGAGCACCTCGAAGATCCGCTCGCCCGACGCGGTAGCGCGCTGTGCCTGGCCGATCCACATGCCCAGCGCCCGTAGCGGCAGCACGAGCATCGCGAGGAAGAGAAAGATCGCGGTGAAGCTGCCGACCGAGAGGCTCCCGTCCGCGACCATGCGCGCGCCGATCAGCAGCACGGCCGCCTGCGCGACCGACGGCAGGAACGACAGCAGCGGCGTGTAGGTCGCGCGCTGCCGGTTCGCCGTCAGCGTCTGCTCGAACACGCGCTCCGAGCGGTAGCGGAACTTCTCCTCCTCGGCCGGCTCCTGCGCGAAGGCCTTCACGACGTGGACGCCGACGATGTTCTCCTCGGCGACGGTAGCGACGTCGGCCAGCCGCTGCTGCACCTCGCGCAGCGTCGGATGCGCGATGTGGCTGTACCGGTACGCGACCACGATCAGCAGCGGCGTGATCGCGAGCGCGATGAGCGCGAGCTGCCACGAGAAGAAGAAGAGGACGATGGTGACGGAGACGATCGTCAGCACGTTCTGGAAGAAGAAGATGAGCCCGTAGCCGAGGAAGAAGCGGACGCCCTGGAGGTCGACGGTGGCGCGGCTCATCAGCTGCCCGGTCTGGTGGCGGTCGTAGAAGCCGAATGAGAGCCGCACGAACTTGGCGTACATGGCGCTACGCAGGTCCATCTCGACGTCGAGCGCCTGCCGTCCGGAGATGATCCGGCGGCCGAGCATGAACAGGGCCCTGGCGATGCCGAGAACGACGATCGCCGCGACGGCCTGCCTCAGCTTGCTCGTGTCGTGGTCGACGAGCGCCTGGTCGATCACGTCGCGCCCGGTGATCCAGATCAGCGCGATCGCCGCAGCCTGCGAGCCGACCGCCAGGGCGATCGAGACAGCGAGGCCCACACGGTAGGGCCGGAGGAATCCGAGCAGCCGGAAGAAGGTCGTGCTGTGCTTGGGCGCCTCTGTCACCGACCAAATCTAGCCGCGGCGGCGTACGCCACCGCTAGGCCGCGCCGAGCCGGCCGAGCAGCGCGTCGCGCGAGCCGGGGCGGAGTGCGTAGACGAGCACGAAGAGCGCGTCGCGGACCAGGAGCTGCGCGTGGTCCTCGACGAGGAGCGAGCGGCTGCCGCGTGAGACGGTCAGCGCGGCCGCCGCGCGGAACGCGAGCTCGCCGGCCGACGCGCGCGCCGCCTCGATCGTCGCCGGATCGAGCCGGTCGAGCTCCGCACGGCACGCCGCGAGCTCGTCGTCGAGCGGTGACGGGCCGAGCAGCCGGCAGCAGCGGGCGGCGACGCCGAGTGCGAGGGAGGCGTGGATCCGCAGCACCTGCGGCGGCGTCGGTCCTTCGCGGTACGGCGAGACGGAGGTCACGCGCTCCGCGGGAACGCGATGATCGCGGAACGTCGCCTTCACGGTGGCGGTCGCGTTCAACGCGGCGAGCTCGAGCGGCTCGGTCGCCAGCGCCGCGCTCTCCGTCGCGTCGACGAGCGCCCAGACGACGCGGCCGTCATCCGTGCGCGCGGCCGTGTGCACGACGTCGATGCGTCCCCAGCCGGAGACGAACGGCGAGCTGCCGTCGAACAGCCAGCCGTCGTCCGTCTCGCGGGCGACGAGCCGCGCATGTCCCGGTACCGCGCCGCCGAGCGCGAGCCCGGTGCGCCGCTCGCCGCGGCAGAGCGGTTCGAGCCATTCGTCCCGGAGCGCGGCGTTGTCGGAGGACGCCACCGCCAGGACCGCGCCGAGGTGCTGGACCCAGACGAAGGTCGTGGTCAGGCAGCCCGAGGCGAGC
>Ga0265338_10007283_pt1 | contig 13806 bp, 13 predicted proteins | sample 42126metaG_FD_193579 | JGI IMG/M metagenome (GOLD analysis project Ga0265338, IMG submission 193579) | Rhizosphere microbial communities from Carex aquatilis grown in University of Washington, Seatle, WA, United States - 4-21-26 metaG | ecosystem: Host-associated > Plants > Roots > Rhizosphere... | reverse complement strand
CGCCGCCTTCCTGGCTGCAGTAACCACCTCGTTGATCTGTGCCGGATCGGTGCTGTACTCGATCCCGCCGCGTTCCACGTTGGGGCAGGAGATGTTCAGTTCGTAGGCGGCAAGGCCCGGCGCATCATCCAGAACCCGGATCACCTCGACATAGTACGAAATGCTGTGGCCAAAGACGTTAGCGATTAGGGCGGTGTCGTAGCTCCGGAGCGCGGGCAGCTTGTCGGCAACGAAGGCGCGTACCCCGATGTTCTGCAGCCCGATGGCATTCACCATCCCGCCGACGGTTTCGCACATTCGCGGGGCCGGATTCCCGGCCATCGGCTGCGCGGACAGGCCTTTTACGACGATTCCACCCAGGCGGTTCAGGTCAACGAGGTGGGCAAACTCGACGCCATAGCCAAAGGTGCCACTCGCGGCAATTATGGGATTTTTGAGGTAAACTGATCCGACCGAAACCCGGAGGTCAATCCCCTCGGGCTGCTCGGGCGGTGCGGGCCGTTTGAGCTGAGTCGGCTCCGTCAAACTCATTGGTGAAGAGTCTAGCACGCAAAGGGATGGGTGGAAGCACGTCTTTCTCCGATCCTGGTCTACCTCCCTGTGCAAAATTCACAGCGGTCTATGCTAGGATGATGCGCCCCAATGCGCGTCGTAGAGAAAAGACAACTGCTGTCCGCCGAAGAGATCGCCCGAACGCTGCGAAGGGTGGCCCACGAAATCGTGGAGAAGAGCGGCGGGGCTAAAGACCTGGCGTTTGTGGGCATCCGCCGGCGGGGAGTACCTCTTTCCCAGCGGCTCGCCAGGGAAATAAAGGGGTTCGCGCAAACCGACGTTCCGGTTGGCACGCTCGACATCACCCTCTACCGGGACGATCTTTCCACCGTCGGGGCGCAGCCGATCGTGCAGTCGACCGATATCGACTTCACCGTCGATAATCGCGACCTGGTGGTCGTGGACGACGTTCTCTATACCGGGCGGACCATCCGCGCAGCCATGAACGGCCTGTTTGACCTGGGGCGCCCGAAGCGGATCCGGCTCTGCGTTCTGATTGACCGCGGACACCGCGAGTTGCCGGTGGAAGCTACCTTTATAGGCGCCACCGTCCAGACGAGAGACACGGAAATCGTGGAAGTGCGCCTGCAGGAAATCGACGGCGAAGAACGCGTGATGCTGGTGGACCGGGTTCCCTGAAGGCAGTTCCAACAATTCTTACGAAGGCAGATCCCTTAAAGGCAAACAGTGCTCCAGCGGCTGCAGCACCTGCTCGATATTGAAAGCCTCGACACCGAGCAAATCAATTTCATCCTCGACCAGTCAAAGCCTTTCCAGGAATTCCAGCGGCATCCCCTAAAAAAACTGGCCACGCTGCGCGGAAAAACGGTTGCGTTGGCGTTTTTCGAGGCGTCCACGCGCACCCGCATCAGCTTTGCCACCGCAGCGTCACGGCTCGGCGCGGATACCATGAACCTGCAGGCGGAGTCGTCCAGCCTGAAGAAAGGCGAGTCGCTCATCGATACGGTCCGCACGCTCGAAGCGATGCGTCCCGATGGCATCGTGATGCGCCACAGCTCTTCCGGTGCGGCCGCATTCGTGGCCGAGCGGATCGCGGTGCCCGTGTTGAACGCGGGAGACGGTACGCACGAGCATCCCACTCAGGCGCTGCTCGACGCGCTAACCATTCGTGACCGCAAGGGGCAGCTCGACGGATGGAATGTCACCATCCTAGGGGACATTCTGCACAGCCGCGTGGCGCGCTCGAATATCCATTTGCTCGGCAAGTTTGGCACGCGGATCACGCTGTGCGGCCCTGCGATGTGGATTCCACGCCAGTTGGAAGAACTCGCGCCGGGCCTGCGCCGGACTACCCGCATCGAGGAAGGTCTCGACGGGGCAGACGTGATCATGGTGCTTCGCACGCAGACGGAGCGAATCCACGAACCCGCGCTCGCCGCCGACGAATACGTGCTGGGCTACCAACTGACGGAAGACCGATTGCGCCTGGCCCGGCCGGACGCACTGGTGATGCATCCCGGGCCCATGATCCGGGGCCTTGAAATCGACCCCGCCGTCGCCGATAGCCCGCAGTGCGCCGTACTCGAACAGGTGACCAACGGCCTCGCCGTGCGCATGGCGCTTCTCTACCACTTGATCGGCGGCGCACCCGTAGATGCGCCACACCCTGCAAAGGAACGCTCGAATGCTGCTGATTAAGAATGGCCGCGTGCTGGACCCGGCAACCAAGACTGACGCCGCGCTCGATGTGCTGCTCGAGGGCAACAGGATTTCGCGCGTCGGCGCGAATCTTTCGGCGCCCGATGCGGAAGTTTTCGACGCCACCGGCTTGATTGTTGCCCCCGGATTCATCGACCTCCACTGCCACTTGCGCGAACCCGGGCAGGAGCTTTCGGAAACGATCGAGACCGGAACACGCTCGGCCGCGCGCGGCGGCTTCACGGCGGTCTGCTGTATGCCGAACACCGTGCCGGTCAATGACAATGCCTCGGTGACGCGCGGAATCGTGGAGCGGGCCGACGCGAAGGCGAGCGTGCGAGTGTGGCCCATCGGCGCGGCGTCCATTGGGAGCAAAGGCGAAGCGCTCGCGGAAATCGCGGCGATGAAAAGCGCCGGCATCGTGGCCGTGAGCGACGACGGCAAGCCGGTGGCGACCGCGCGGCTCATGCGCCAGGTGATGGATTACTGCAACTCGCTCGGCTTACCCGTGATCGACCATTGCGAAGATCCCTCGCTTTTCGCGGGCGGCGTGATGCGCGAAGGGCGCCAGTCCGTGAAGCTGGGGCTCAAAGGCATCCCGGCGCAGTCGGAATCGATCTGCGTGGGGCGCGACGTGGAAGTGGCCGGGCTTACCGGCGCGCAATTGCACATCGCGCATATGTCCTCGCGAACATCGCTCGAGTACGTCCGTTCAGCGAAAAGGCAGGGGCTGCGCGTCACCTGCGAAGTGACGCCGCACCACTTTACGCTGATCGACGAAGATGTGCGCTACGATTCGCACTACAAAATGAACCCGCCGCTGGCTTCCCGCGAAGACCGCGAAGCGCTGATCGAGGGCCTGGCCGACGGCAGCATCGACGCGATCGCCACCGACCACGCTCCACATCATCCCGCGAGCAAGGACGTGGAATTCGACCGCGCGCCTTTCGGCATCACCGGGTTTGAAACGGCGCTCGCGCTGGGATTGAGCGAGTTGGTGCATCCTGGGCGGATGCCGCTCGCGCGCCTGGTGGAACTGTTCACCACCGGACCCGCGAGCGTACTTGGCATGGAGCGAAAAATTGCCGAGGGGCAGACCGCCGACGTCACGATCTTCTCAACCGATCATTCCTGGACGTTTCGCGCGGCAGATTCTCCCAGCAAGTCGCGCAACACTCCCTTCGATAGCCGGGCTTTTCGCGGGGCGCCGATGGCCACAATCGTCGCCGGACGCATCGTTTACAAAATGTAGCTTTGGAGATTTTCAGGCTGCTGCTGACGGCAGCCTAGTGCGCGGCGGGTTCGGAGGCGGGATGCATGCCGTGCTGCGGGACTTCGTGGACGCCCCGTGCCGGGGCTTCCTGGTAGAAGCGGAAAAGTTGATTCAGCGGACCGGCGCCTTTGCCGATGGCGTAGGACTTCTCGATCGCCTTGGTAACGTAGGCCTTCGCCAGAATCACGGCTTCGCGAAGCTGCTGCCCGCCGGCGAGTTGTGCGGCGATGGCGGAGGAAAACGTACAGCCCGATCCGTGCGTATTGGGGCTGCGGACATGGTCACCGCCGAAGACCTCGACCTCGGTTCCCTCGCACAGCACGTCGCTTGGCCTATCGAGATGTCCTCCGGTTACGATCACCGCCCGCGCGCCCATTTCCAGAAGCTTTTTCCCTGCGGCTTTCATTCCCTGCAGGTCTTTCACTTCCAGGCCCGTTAGAAACTCCGCTTCCGGCATGTTCGGCGTAATCACGCTGGCACGCTTGAGGAGTTCGTCCCGGACGAATTTCAGGCCGGCGGCATCGAGCAGGTCCGCGTTGCCCGACGTGGGACGCGAGACCGGATCGAGGACGATGTGGACAAACTTGTGAGCGTCGAGAAAATCGGCTACCACGGACGCATTCGCGCGGTTGGCCAGCATGCCGATTTTTACGCCCGCCAGCGACACGTCATCGATCAGGGCATCGAGTTGGGCTCGCAGCGTCGCAGCGGGCGTCGCGCTCACGGAGCGCACGCCTTGCGTGGATTGCACGGTGATCGCGGTAACGGCCGCTACGCCGTAGCAGTTGTGCGCCGCAAAGGTTTTCAGGTCGGCGGCCACACCCGCGCCGCACGAGGGGTCGAATCCAGCGATGGTTAACAGAATAGGGGGAGTGTTGGTGGCGTGACTGTTCAACTTCGCGTGCCCTCCGCGCTAGGCACAAATGCCGGGCACGCCGTTCCAGCCAGCGTGCATGCAGTTGGAAATGTACGCGGATGGATGCGGTATACGCAACTGGAAATTTACCCTAAAGGGACTGCGAGGGCGAACGGGGACGTCACTGAATTCGCTTGCCGACGATTTCCCCAGCGGTGTTTCCGGCAATATCCCGGGACACCTTCCTATCAACTTACCATCAGGGGAACAGTCCGCGTGCCAGGGTCGCTTCGGCGACGCGACCGACGGCCAGCACGTAGGTTCCCGTCCGCATGTGCGTGCGATGCTTGCGCGTGGTCTCGTACGCCTCCAGAAACGCGCGCCGCATCACCGACTCCAGCTTGGCGTTGACCTCGGCCTCCGACCAGAAGAAGCTCTGCAAATCCTGCACCCACTCGAAGTAGCTCACGGTGACGCCGCCGGCGTTGGTGAGGATATCGGGCAGCAGGGTGATGCCGCGGCGCGCCAGCACTTCGTCGGCGTGCGGCGTGGTGGGTCCGTTCGCCGCCTCCGCAATCAACTTCGCCTTGATCTGCTCCACGTTATTCAGAGTAATCACGTTCTCGAGCGCGGCCGGAATCAGGATGTCGCACTTCATGGTGAGCAAATCGTCGTTGGAGATGCGGGTCGTGCCCGGCATCCCAACCACCGTTCCGGACCGTTCCTTGTAGCGCATGGCCTTGAGCGGATCGATGCCGCGCGGATTGGTGACGCCTCCCCGGGAGTCGCTGATGGCCACGATGCGCGCCTTCTTTTCCGCAAAAAGCTTGGCAATCAGCGATCCGGCATTGCCGAATCCCTGGATGGCGATGCTCGCGCCGCGCAGCGGTATCTTTTTAATCTTGCAGGCCTCTTCCACCACCACGAGCACTCCGCGCGCCGTGGCCTCCTTGCGCCCTTCGGAGCCTCCAAGCGACACGGGCTTGCCGGTCACAACGCCGAGCGTGGAGTAGCCCTTCGTCATGGAGTAGGTGTCCATGATCCAGGCCATGGTTTGAGAGTCGGTGTAGACGTCCGGGGCGGGAATGTCCTGCTCGGGGCCGATTACCGGCAAAATTTCCGAGGCGTAGCGGCGCGTCATGCGCTCCAGTTCGGGCTTGCTCATGCGCTTGGGATCGCAGATCACGCCCCCTTTGCCGCCTCCGAAGGGAATATTCACCGCAGCCGTCTTCCAGGTCATCCACGTGGCCAGCGCCTTCACTTCATCGAGCGTGACGTTGGGATGGTAGCGAATGCCGCCCTTCGCCGGGCCGCGCGCGACGTTGTGCTGCACGCGATAGCCCGTGAAAACCTTGATCTGGCCGTTGTCCATCTTCGTGGGAATCGACACTTCCAGCATCCGCTTCGGCGTGCGGAGGATCTGGCGCACTCCCTGATCGAGCTTGAGGTATTCGGCGGCGAGGTCAAACTGAATCTGCGCGATGCGATAGGGGTTTAAATCTTCGCGCGGCGCAATCCGCGGAATCGGCTGCGGAGTGGGCTTGGGAGCCGTGGCCATCGTTGCTTTCCTCCTGGCGTCCTTCCAACGTGTTTCTATTGCTCAGCTTTGCGGAATGCAGGGGCCCGTAAGTGACGCGAGAATCGAAGTTTAGCCAAGCTGGAAGAGATGTCAATGGAAACCACCCCCAAATTGTGAGATCGAAGGCTATGAATACGACACATTGAGAGATCAGCAAAAAGGTAAATGCCTCATAATTCGCTGTAAACACACCACTTGACCGAAGTGCGGCCGCTCTGCGGCACGCTCAACTCCAGCCGGAACAACTTCGTTGACGTAACAGAATGCGCAAGTTAGGCTGCATACGTTTCGCCGCAATCGCGCAGAAAGCTCTTCGCAACAAGCAATCCGGGGCAATCCGGGGGACTTCGCTGCCGCGTACTTCAAGGGAGCCGCTAGAACAGGTGAGTTCGGAGACGGAGCTGAGGGCCTCGGACGCGGCTCTCATGGCACGGATGGTCCAGCGGGATGAAGCGGCGCTCGAGGCGCTGTATGACCGCTATGCAGGGCTGCTCTCGTCCGTCCTGAACCGGATCTTGCGCGATACGCAAGCCGCGGAGGAGATTTTGCAGGACATTTTTTATCAGCTATGGCGCACGGCATCGCAATTCGATGCTTCGCGAGGGTCTCTGCCCGGCTGGCTGATGGTGATCGCCCGCAATCGCGCGATCTCCCGGCTGCGCCATCACAATCCCGCCGCCGGCGAGGAATTGTTCGAGAACACCTTGGTGCTGCTGCCTATGAGTCTGGAAAGCGCGATCACGCAAAAGGAGCTGATGGGGCGCGTGAAAGGCGCGATGGAGGCGCTCCCGAAGGAGCAACGGGCCGCGGTGGAACTAGCGTACTTCGAGGGGCTCACCCATAGCGAAATCGCCGAGCGCACGGGCGATCCACTCGGCACGGTGAAGACCCGGCTGCGCACGGCGCTGGAAACATTGAAACGAGCTATGCACCCATGAACGGGCATCCAACTCGCGAAGAAGATTTCGATCTCTACGCCCTCGGCGCCCTGGAAGGCGACGAGAAGGCGGCGATCGGAAACCACGTGGCTACCTGCTCCAGCTGCGCGGAGAAGCTCGCGGAAGCGCGCGGACGGCTGGCGTTGCTGGCACTGGCTGTCCCGGCTGTCACACCATCGCCCAGCGTGACAACGCGCCTGATGAATCAGGTCCGATCGGAAAAGCAGGGTGCTACGCGCGCCCCTGCTGTTTCGCCGGTCCCTGATACGACCGGTGGGCTCTTTGGACGCTGGTGGGCCGCCGTGCTTGTTCCGGTTGGTTTCGCGCTGGCTCTGGCTTCCTTTGTACTATGGACGCAGAATCGCCGCCTGGATCAGCAACTCGCCGTGCTGCACGAAGATATGCAGCGAGAACAGCAGCAATTGCAGTCAGCTCGCGAAGTAGCGGACTTGATCAACGCGCGCGACACGATGATCGTGCCGCTGGCGCCTCAGCCCGGAATGCCGAAGGGCAGCGCCCACGTGATGTACAACGCCAAAATGGGAATGCTGATGTATGAAGGCCAGCTGGAGCCGAATCCCGCGAATAAGTCGTATCAACTCTGGATCGTGCCCACGCAGGGAAATCCGATTAGCGCGGGCGTGTTCAATGCCGCCAGCACTGAAACCGATCACTTCCTCATGAAATTGCCCCCGGGAATCGCCCCGAAAGCCTTCGCGGTAACGCTGGAGCCTGCCGGCGGGCGTCCTGCGCCAACGGGACCGATGGTTCTGGTAGGTGCTGCTTCGTAATTCGATCCCTGCGACTACTTTTTTGTTGCCCTACGTGTCTTCGGCACGACGCGCTATTGACGCCGGGAGGTTTTGCGTTGACCATACTGATTCTCGTTCGAGGGCCGAATGCAACGCATCCTTTCCACTTACAGATACATCAATCACCCGCTTGCGCCGCCCCTTCTTGCGGAAATCGCCCGGGCTGAAATTCGGCACATCGAGGTGTTTTGCGCGCCGGGACATTTTAATTATCGTTCTCCGGAGGCGGTCCGCGATTTCGCGGGCGCCCTCGAAGAATACGGACTGCGCCTGCATTCGCTGCATTCCCCCACCGAACGCGACCTTGCGCCGGGCCGCGAAAGCGGCATGCCCATTTCGATCTGCGACGCGGAGCGCATTCGGCGCGTGGACGCGGTCGACGAAGTAAAACGCGCCCTCGAAATCGCGGAACGAGTCCCCTTTCGATTCCTCGTGCAGCACCTTGGCCGCGGCCACCAATCGATGGATTCCCGCAGTCTCGACTCGGCGTTCAACTCGCTCGAACACCTCGCCATTTTCGCGAAGGAGCGCGGCGTCACCATTGCGCTCGAAAATACTCCCAATGAATTGGGCTCGCCCGAATCGCTCGATCACCTAATCAAAGAAACGCATTTGCGCGACGTGAAATTCTGCTTCGATATCGGCCATGCGCACATGGAAGAAGGCGTGGAGAAAAGTTTCGACGTAATGCGCGATCGCATCGTCACGGCTCACATTCATGACAATCACGGAGACAAGGACGAGCACCTGCTGCCTTTTGAAGGCACCATCGACTGGGATGCCGCTCTCCAAGCGTTTGCGGCCATGCCGCAGGCGCCCGATCTGGTTCTGGAGCTGAAAGAGCAGTCCGGCGGCAAGCCGTCGCTCGATAAAGTCCGCGAGGCATTCGACAAACTGGAAGAACGCCTTGAATAACCAGTCAAAAATTACTTCGGCGCTATCGGCAAAGGCTCAAAATAAATCCAGGGTAGGTTCATGACCCAGGAAACAGCCCCGGTTGTCTCCATTGAACGTGCCGGCGGCCATGCCGGCGGCGACGTCATCATTCGCGGATGGCTCTACAACCTTCGCGAATCGGGCAAGCTCCTTTTCCCGATTTTTCGGGACGGCACCGGAATCATGCAGGGCGTGGTCTCCCTGAAGGAGCACCCCGAGGCCTTCCAGTCCCTCAAAGGATTAACCCAGGAATCGAGCGTCGTCGTGACCGGCAAGGTCCAGGCGGAAGCCCGCGCTCCGGGCGGTTACGAAATTCATGTGAGCGCCATCGAAGTGATCCAGCGCGTGCCGGAGTCCGATCCCTATCCGGTGCAGCTCAAGGAGCACGGCGTCGACTTCCTTCTCGACCAGCGGCATCTGTGGATTCGCACGCCGCGACAGGCCGCCATCCTGCGCATCCGCGCCGAAGCCGTGCGCGCGGCGCGGAACTTCATGGACAGCCAGGACTACACCCTCACCGACTCCCCGATCTTCACGCCTGCGGCCTGCGAGGGCACCAGCACGCTGTTTGAAGTGAACTACATCGACGATCAGAAAGCCTACCTGACGCAGTCCGGCCAGCTCTACGCCGAGGCGACCGCCGCGGCGCTCGGCAAGGTCTATTCCTTCGGACCCACATTTCGCGCCGAAAAATCGAAGACGCGCCGCCACCTCACCGAATTCTGGATGCTCGAGCCCGAGGCCTCTTACGCGCATCTGGAAGACATGGTCCAGCTGGCGGAAGGGCTGGTGAGCGCGGTCGTGCAATCGGTGGTGAGGAATCGCTCGCGAGAACTCCTCACGCTTCAGCGGGACATCGCCAAGCTCGAAAAGATTACGCCGCCATTTCCGCGCATCAGCTACGACGAAGCGATCGGCGTACTGCAGCAGGCCGGCAATCCGGCCAAATGGGGCGACGACTTCGGCGGCGACGAAGAGACGATCCTTTCAAAGAACTTCGACAAGCCGGTAATCATTCACCGCTACCCCAGCGCCATGAAGGCCTTTTACATGGCTCGAGATCTCGAGCGGCCGGACCTTGCTCTGAACTTCGACATGATCGCCCCGGAAGGCTACGGCGAAATCATCGGCGGCAGCGAGCGTGAGTCGAGCTACGAAAGTTTGTTGGCGCGCATCCGCGAGAACAACCTTCCGGAAAAGGAATTCCAGTGGTATCTCGACCTGCGCCGCTACGGCAGCGTTCCGCACGCGGGTTTCGGGCTGGGACTGGAACGCACGGTGGCCTGGATTTGCGGAACCGAGCACATCCGCGAAGTGATACCCTTCCCTCGGATGCTTTACCGCGTCTATCCTTAAGAGTCCCGCCGTCATTCCGGGAAAGCGACCCGACAAGACACCATGGCCGAAAAAATTCGCATCATCGGCGTGCCGATGGACCTGGGCGCAAGCCGCCGCGGCGTCGATATGGGCCCCTCCGCCCTGCGCGTGGCGGGCCTGCAGGCAAAACTCAAGCATCTCGGGCGACAGGTGGAAGATATCGGCAACGTGGACGTGCCGCTGCCCGAAGAACAGCACTACGGCGAGAAGAATGCCAAATATCTCGCTGAGATTGCGCAGGCTTGCAAAGGCCTCGCCGAAATCGTTCGCAAAACGCTCGACGAGGACCTCGTGCCGCTCGTGCTTGGCGGCGATCACTCGATCGCCATCGGCACCACGGCGGGAGTGGCCGAGCATTTCCATCAGAAATCCAAGCGCATCGGCCTGATCTGGCTCGACGCCCACGGCGACATGAACACGCCGGACTCGTCGCCCTCGGGCAACGTCCACGGCATGCCTCTGGCTTCCATCATGGGATACGGACCGCCCGAACTCACCGGCCTCGCGAGCGTCAAACCGATGGTCGAGCCGCGCAACGTGGTGCTGGTCGGCATTCGCGAACTCGATTCGAAGGAGCGGCGCCTGGTGAAGGAATCGGGCGTCCATGTCTATACCATGCGCGACATCGACGAACGCGGCATGCGCGAGGTCATGGCGGAAGCATTGCGCTTCGCCGCAGATGACACGGCCGGCATCGCCGTGAGCCTGGACATGGATTTCATCGATCCCTCGGATGCGCCCGGGGTCGGCACGCCGGTTCGCGGCGGAGTCACGTATCGCGAGGCCCACCTGGCTCTTGAAATGATTGCCGACAGCAGATCGATGGTTTCGTTCGAGATCGTCGAAAACAATCCGGTGATCGATGTGCACAACACGACGGCCACGCTGGGCGTCGAGCTGGCCCTTTCCGGGCTGGGAAAAAAAATCCTGTGATGAAAGTGCGCGGATCATGAAGTGGACAATGAAGTGGACGATGAATTGGACAATGAATTGGACAATGAATTGGACAATGAATTGGATCATGAATCGAATGACGGACGTTGCCGAAGCGGTGTCTCGATGAGTTCGCTGAGCTCGAACAAACGGCTGCGCATCGGGATTCTCTTCGGAGGCCGCTCCGGCGAGCATGAAGTCTCGCTGGCCTCCGCCGCGTCGGTGATCCGCGCGCTCGACCCTGAAAAATATGAAGCGGTGCCCATCGGCATCTCGAAAGACGGCCGCTGGCTCGTCGGCACCAAAGCGCACACGATGCTTCCCGAAGTGCTGAAATCGGGCGACCGTGTATCTCTGCCGCCCGACCCTACCGCCGGCACGCTGATTCCCATGGCCCAAGGCTCGGGGCGCCCCAGCATCAACGTGGATGTGATGTTCCCCGTGCTGCACGGCACATTCGGAGAAGATGGCACGGTGCAAGGGCTGCTCGAACTGGCAGGATTGCCCTACGTCGGAGCCGGTGTGCTGGCGTCCGCGGTGGGCATGGATAAGGACGTCCAGAAGCGGCTCTTCGAGCAAGCCGGCCTGCCCATCGTTCCGTTTCTCGCGATCCGGCGCTCGGAGTGGGAACGCGAACGCGACGCCATTCTGCGCCAGATCAAGAAGAAATTCCGCTTCCCCATTTTTATAAAGCCGGCCACGCTGGGCTCGTCCGTGGGGATGTCCCGCGTGAAAGCGGCGAACGAGCTTCCCGCGGCAATGGACCTTGCCGCGGAATTCGCCCTGAAAATTATCGTCGAGCGCGGCGTGACCGCCAGAGAAATCGAAGTGTCGGTGCTGGGAAATGACGACGTGCGCGCTTCCATCCCCGGCGAAATCGTGCCGCATCGCGAGTTCTACGATTACGCCGCGAAATACCTCGAAGAGGGCACGCGGCTAGTTATTCCCGCGGTTCTCACCAAAAAACAGGCGCTCACCTTTCAGGAATACGCCGTGCGCGCCTTCCGGGCCATCGAAGGAACGGGCATGTCGCGCTGCGACTTTTTCTTCGAGCGCAAGACGAACAAGATTTTCGTGAACGAGCTCAATACCATTCCCGGTTTCACGGCCATCAGCATGTATCCCAAGCTGTGGGAAGCTTCCGGGCTGCCCTATCCGAAGCTGATCGACCGCCTCATCGAACTCGCCCTCGAATTGCATCGCGAAAAAGCGCGCACGAAATATTCCATCGAGCTTCCCGCCGGCGCGGCAGGCGCCCTCGACGCCTGAGTCCGGCTTTCGTTAGTGGGTCCGTTTTCCCGTAATCCGACCCTTGGCTCCGCCAAACTCAAGTGCTAGGGCTTAAGCCCCAGGGCGAGCGCCGGATTCGTCTTCGCCATCAGGTTAATATCGGCCACAGAAATTCCTTCTTTGTGCAAGGCCTCCATAAAATCGAGCAGGCCTTGGGGATGCAGTGGGACAGGCGGTTTGCGGATCGTGCCGAAATTCGTTGCGAGAATGCAGGACTGCGGCCCTACCTGACGAATCGCTTCCGCGTAGTCGGCCATGGTATGCCGCGGCTGCGGTCCTACCATCGGACCATCCGCGTCAAACTCAAGATAAGCGCCATCACGGGCAGCCTGTTGCATCTGAGGGATGGTCATATTTTCTAGGTAGTACATCGCGTGCGTGACGACAACGTGGGTTACTCCCCGCTGATGCGCCTCATGAGTAACAAGCAACACTTCTTCCGCGGAGATGTGCCCGGTCTCAAACACCAGGTCATGGTGCTGCGCGATGAAGTCGATCAACTCCAACACGCTCGGGACCAGATGGCCATCCTTGGAGACGGGAACAAACGGATCCGCCGACTTCCTTCCCTTCACGTCGTTTTCAGCATCCTCGGTGGGCAACCACACGACCCTGCCCCAGCCGCCCTGCATCGCCATCAATTCCTTCACGGCGTCGATATTGATCCCGCCGTTGGACAGGTCCATGGTAATGCCGCCGAATACCTCGATGCCGGGAACCTGCTTACGGACCATGTAGGCAAGCGCAGCCGTTGATTCGTAGTGGTTCTTCAGCACCAATCCGCGCATGCCGCTCTGCTTGGCAAGCCGTGCCAGGTCGTCCGCGTCGATCGAGCGCGGGGTCCTATCGGGGCCGCTATGCACGTGGAAGTCGATCGCTCCGTTTAAATTTATTTCCGACTGGCCATGGGCCGGCACAGCAAGAAAAAATAAACAGAACCACGCCCACCTCAACTGCTTGATGCGCATGCAAGATACCTGTGAGCCCATTTCGTTCTCCTTTTGGCTGCCTGCCGCCATCCATAACAGTCCGTCATCCATCAACGCAGAAAGTTATCTTCAATCCTTAGACCGGAACGCCCGCTTGGGCGTTCCAACAAGGCTTATGAGAACCCTCCGTTTTTGCCGTCAGATTATTCATCGGATTGTGAAGTTTGGCAAAAAGACCCTCGCAAGTCTTGTCAATAAACTCAACACCATTCCCGGATTCACCGGCATCAGTATGTATCCCAAGCTGTGGGAAGCTTCCGGGCTGCCCTATCCAAAGCTGATCGACCGCCTCATCGAACTCGCCCTCGAATTGCATCGCGAAGAAGCCCGCACGAAGTATTCCATCGAGCTTCCCGCCGGCGCGGCGGGCGCCCTCGACGCCCGAGTCCAGCTTTCGCGAATGGGTCGGTTTCCGGTTAGCCCGTTTACGACAGACTCTCTCCTTCGATCACGGATTCTTTCAAAGAGCCACGCAAAACCGACAGCAAGTCCCTGCTGAATTTGGCCACGGGTTCGTAGGTAGTAAGTATTTCAACAGCCGCATGTTTCTTCGACTGCAATCTGGTGTGGGGCCAGACCTCGGTTGCCATCCTGACTTGGATGCCTACATGA
>Ga0265338_10007282_pt1 | contig 13806 bp, 10 predicted proteins | sample 42126metaG_FD_193579 | JGI IMG/M metagenome (GOLD analysis project Ga0265338, IMG submission 193579) | Rhizosphere microbial communities from Carex aquatilis grown in University of Washington, Seatle, WA, United States - 4-21-26 metaG | ecosystem: Host-associated > Plants > Roots > Rhizosphere... | reverse complement strand
CACGATCCGCTCGTTGCGCATGAGGTACTCGAGCAGCTCGAACTCGCGCTGCGTCAGCTCGATCGAGCGCTCGCCGCGCTCGACCTCGTGCGTGTCGGGATTGAGCTGCAGGTCGCCGCAGACGAGCGGCGCGGCGCCGCGCGGCGGCCGCCGGCGCAGCAGCGCGCGCAGCCGCGCGAGCAGCTCCTGGCGCTCGAACGGCTTGACGAGGTAGTCGTCGGCGCCGGCGTCGAGCCCCTCGACACGCGCTTCGAGCGCGTCGCGCGCGGTCAGCATCAGAATCGGCACGTCGTCGTTCTCGCGCAGCGTCTTGGCGACGTCGATGCCGTCGAGGCGGGGGAGGCCGAGATCGAGCACGACGAGATCGGGCAGGAACGCATGCGCGTCGTCGAGCGCGCTGACGCCGTCGCTGGCGATCCGCACCTCGTATCCCTCCATCCGCAGCGAGCGCTGCAGCGTCTGGGCGATTTCCTCGTCGTCCTCGACGACGAGGACACGGGGCGCGCGCGAGATGTCGCTCATGCGGCGATGGTAAAGGGCCGCGCGGGCGAGATGGGCGCTTTTTAGTCGCTCCTTAGCGCTGAAGCGGTGAACGAGGTTCGCTGACCGGTGAGCAAAGCCTGCGCGCACCGGTCGGCAGGGGCTCATCGGTGCGCGTCGAACCAACCGCTTGCAGATGGCCACGAAGACCCGCCGCCGCCCGAGAGCCGCCCCGAGACGGACGCGTTCGCGCCCGCCCGCGAGACCGCGCGCTCGCCGCGCCGCGGGCGCGTCGCTGTGGCGCCCCAAGCTCCCGGTGCTGTCGCCGCACCAGCTCGACCTGCTCGGCCTCGCGCTCGCGGCGCTCGGCGTCTTCCTCGCGTTCGTGCTGTACCTCGGCGCCGCCGGCGGCTCGGTCGGCGGGGCGGCGCGCGACGGCCTGCGGCTGCTGCTCGGGCAGGTCGCCTACGCCGTTCCGGTCGCGCTCGTGGCCGGCGGGATGCTCGTGATCGCGCGCACGCTCGTGCCGGCCGTGCGGCCGGTCCGCGCCGGCGTCGCCTGCCTCTTCGGCGGCGTCTCGCTCGCGCTCGCGGCGGGCACGCTCGGGCTCGGCAGCCGCACCGGCGCCGGCCCGTGGGCGCGCGCCGCGCTCGACGCGAACGGCGGCGCGCTCGGCGCGGCCCTCTACTGGACGACGTCGCACCTGTTCTCCGACGTCGGCTCGCACATCATCGCGATCTTCCTGTTCCTCGCTGGGCTGCTGTTGATCAGCGGCGTGACGATCGCCGGCCTGCTCGGCGCAGCCGGCCGCGGCGTCGCGCAGGCGGCGACGCTGGCACCGCGCGCGCGAGAGACCGAGCCCGTCGTCACCCGCGCTCCCACACGCGCGCCCGAGCCGCTCGTCCCGCCGGAGCCCGAGGACGAGCGCCTCGTCGTCCGCGCGACGCACGTCGAGGCGCCGTCGCTCGACGGCCGCGAGCGCTATCCCGACCTGTACGGCGACGAGGCGCCGGAGACCGATGAAGCGTTCGAGGACGACATCGATCCGGAGCCGCACGTTCCCGACGAGCCCGAGTCGATCTCCGAGGAGCTGCAGCAGCTCGAGCTGGAGGAGCCCGACGAGCCCGGCGTCACGACGGGTGCCGAGGACGTCGACCCCTCACAGCTCACGCCGCAGGGCCGCTACCGCGCCTCCGTCACCGACGACCCGGCGTTCGTCTGGAGAATCCCGACGGGCCGCTTCCTCAAGCGCTCGACGGCCGACCAGTCGCGTCCCGACACGGCCGGACAGGAGAGAATCGCCGCGCAGCTGATCGAGGCGCTCGGCCACTTCGGGATCGAGGCGAAGGTCGTCGGCATGACGGCCGGCCCGCACATCACGCGCTTCGAGATCCGCCTCGCGCCCGGCATCAAGGTCGGCAAGGTCGCCCAGCTCAAGGACGACCTCGCCTACGCGCTCGCCGCGACCGAGATCCGCATCCTCGCGCCGATCCCCGGCAAGCAGGCGGTCGGCGTCGAGGTGCCGAACGCGAGGCGGAAGATCGTCCACCTCGGCGACGTCTTCCAGGATCCGCCGGCCGACTGGTCGCCGCTCACCGTGTGGCTCGGCAAGGACGTCGCCGGCCGCGCGATCGGCGTCGATCTCGCGAAGATGCCGCACCTGCTCGTCGCGGGCACGACCGGCGCCGGCAAGTCCGGCTGCATCAACGCGATGCTCTCGTCGCTGCTGCTGCACGCCGACCCGCACGAGCTGCGGCTCGTGCTGGTCGACCCCAAGCAGGTCGAGCTCAACCACTACGAGTCGATCCCGCATCTGCTGACGCCGGTCATCACGAGCCCGCGGATGGCGGCCAACGCGCTGCAGAACCTCGTCAAGGAGATGGAGGAGCGCTACGGGATCATGTCCCTGGCCCGCACGCGCTCGCTGCCGGAGCTCAACAGAGCGCGCGCTGCACGCGGCGAGCCGGCGCTGCCCTACATCCTGTGCGTGATCGACGAGCTCGCCGACCTGATGATGGTCGCGCCGGCCGATGTCGAGGACTCGATCATCCGCCTCGCGCAGAAGGCGCGCGCGGTCGGCATCCATCTCGTGCTCGCGACGCAGTCCCCGCGCGTGGACGTGATCACCGGCATGATCAAGGCGAACGTGCCGTCGCGCATCGCCTTCGCGGTCTCCTCGCAGACGGACTCGCGCGTGATCCTCGACCAGAACGGCGCCGAGTCGCTGCTCGGCCAGGGCGACATGCTGTTCTCGCCGGTCGGTTCCTCGAAGCTGCAGCGCATCCAGGGCGCGTACGTCGACGAGGCGCAGATCGCCGAGCTGACCGAGTCGTGGCGCAAGCAGGGCGAGCCCGAGTTCCAAGAGGAGCTGCTCGAGGAGGTCGTCGACGAGTCCGACGCGAGCGGGGGAGACGACGACGGCTTCGACCCCGACGAGGACCCGTTGCTGGAGGAGGCGATCGGCCTCGTCGCGCAGATGGGCACCGCCTCGACCTCGATGCTGCAGCGTCGGCTGCGGCTCGGCTACACGCGCGCCGGTCGCCTGATCGACATGCTCGAGCGGCGCGGGATCATCTCCGGGTACGAGGGCTCGAAGCCGCGCCAGGTGCTGATCACGGAGGCGGACGTGCCGCGGATCCTGGTTGCGCTCGCCGAGAGACCGGGCTCGTCCTCGGTTTCGACCGCCACCGCCGAGCCCTCGTTCGAGCCTCAGCGCGACCCGCCGCCGGCGGGCGACGAAGCCGCGTTGTAGAGCCGCGATAGCCTTCGCGTCGCCATGCCGGAGATCGGGTCCACCCTCCGCGAGGCGCGCATGCGCGCCAGGATCGACATCACCGAGGTCGAGCAGGCCACGAAGATCCGCGCCAAGTACCTGCGCGCGCTCGAGAACGAGGAATGGAGCCTGCTGCCGGGCTCGACCTTCATCAAGAGCTTCCTGCGCGAGTACGCTGACTACCTCGGGCTCGACGCGCGCTCGCTGGTCGAGGAGTACAAGCTGCGCTACGAGCGTCCGAGCGAGCAGGAGCTGGCGCCGATCAGCCCGAACCTCGGCCGCGATCGGCGCGGCGGGGGCGGCAGGACCGGCGCCTACGGCCCGCCACGGACCGCGCCACCCTGGCTGATCGTGGGCGGCGCGCTCGTGCTGCTGCTCGTCGTCCTCGGGCTCGTCGGCGTGCTGTTCGGCGCGACGGGAGGCGGAGGGGGCTCGACCGAGACGGGCCACACGACGACGACGCGGGCGCGGACAGCGAGCGGCGCCAGAGCAACCAGCCACCCGCACGCGAGCGCGGCGCCGGCGCGCGCGAGCGTGCAGATCGTCCCGACCGGGACCCTGTACGTCTGCCTCGTGGACGGCAGCGGCAGAAGACTGATCCCCGGCACGCAGTTCAGCGCGGGCCAGCACGTTCCGATCTACCACGCGCGCACGCTGCGGATGACGCTGGGCAACAACAGCGTGCAGCTGCGCGTCGACGGCAAACCGTTTGCGGTCCCCGCCTCGTCGAACGCGATCGCCTACGAGATCACCCGGGCGGGAGCGCGCCTGCTGCCGACGAGCCAGGCGCCGACCTGCACGTGAGCGCGCGCGCCGGCATCGTGATCACGGGGACCGAGGTCCTCAGCGGGATCATCTCCGACCGCAACGGCCCGTGGCTGTCCGAGCGCCTGCGCGAGCTCGGCGTCGACCTCGCGCACATCCTGATCGTCGGCGACCGGCGCGAGGACATGGCCGCGGCGCTGCGCTTCCTCGCGTCGGAGCGCGTCGAGCTGATCGTGACGAGCGGCGGCCTCGGGCCGACCGCCGACGACCTCACGACCGCCGTCGTCGCGGAGTTCGCCGACCGGCCGCTCGTGCTCGACGAGGCGCTCGAGCAGCGCATCGCCGCGATCGTCGCGCCGCTCGCGCAGCGCTGGCCGAACATCGACCGCGCGGCGATGGCGCGCGGCACGCGCAAGCAGGCGCACGTGCCGGAGGGTGCGACGGTGCTCGAACCGGTCGGGACCGCGCCGGGCGTGGTCGTCACGCCGCTCGACGGCGCCTCGCATCCGACCGTCGTCGTGCTGCCCGGCCCGCCGCGCGAGCTGCAGCCGATGTGGGCGACCGCGCGGGAGACCGAGGCGTTCCGCGCGGCGATCGCCGACGCGACCGTCTACGAGCAGGCGATCCTGCGGCTGACCGGGATCCCCGAGTCGGAGATCGCCGAGACGCTCGTGGTCGCCGAGCAGGCGGGCCTCGACCTCGCGCCCCTGGAGATCACGACGTGCCTGCGCCGCGGCGAGATCGAGATCGCGACGCTGTACGAGCCGGGCGGGGCCGGCGCGTACGCCGCACTCGCCGACTTCATCCGCGCGCGCCATCCGTCGCAGCTGTTCTCCGACGACGGCACGACGATCGACGAGCAGGTCGCGGCGCTGCTGAGCGGACCGCCGCTGCGCACCGTCGCCGTCGCCGAGTCGTGCACCGGCGGGCTGCTCGCCGGGCGCCTGACCGACCGGCCGGGGTCGTCGGCGTACGTGCTCGGCGGCGCGGTCGTGTACTCCAACGCGGCGAAGGCGGCGCTGGCGGGCGTCGATCCGGCGTTGATCTCGCAGTTCGGCGCGGTCTCGGCCGAGGTCGCCGACGCGCTCGCGGACGGGGCGCTGGAGCGCTTCGGCGCCGACGTCGGGATCGGCGTGACCGGCATCGCGGGCCCGGGCGGCGGGACGCCGGAGAAGCCGGTCGGCCGCGTCCACGTGGCGGTCGCCGACCGCTCCGGCGCGCGCATCGCGCGCAAGCTCGACCTGCCCGGCTCGCGCCCAGACGTGCGCGACCGCACGACGACGGTCGCGCTGCACCTGTTGCGCCGGCTGCTGCTCGGCCAGCTCGACGACGCCTGACGGCGCGGCGTCCGTCCGCAGACTCGCCTGAGAATCGTCGCTGTTCGGGCGTTGTGCTGTGACACGCCGGTGCCTACCATCGACGCAGCAAGGCGCGAACGGATGTTCGATCCGGTTCCGTCCGACGCCCGGCGTACCGTCATGCCCTCACGTGAGCAGAAGGAGCTTCCAGCGATGACCGAGCAAGACAAGGCCGCCAAGGCCCGCGGCGCTGCCCTGGAGGGCGCGCTGACGCAGATCGAGCGCCAGTTCGGCAAGGGCACGGTCATGCGGATGGGGGACCCCGGCGCACAGGTTCGCGTCAACGCGATCCCGACGGGTGCGCTGTCGCTCGACGTCGCGCTCGGCATCGGCGGCGTGCCGCGCGGGCGCATCATCGAGATCTTCGGCCCGGAGTCCTCGGGCAAGACGACGCTCGTCTACCACATCCTCGCCGAGGCGCAGAAGCTCGGCGGCACGTGCGCCTTCATCGACGCCGAGCACGCGATGGACCCGCTCTACGCAGAGGTGATCGGCGTCGACATCGACTCGCTGCTCGTCTCCCAGCCCGACTATGGCGAGCAGGCGCTCGAGGTCGCGGACATGCTCGTGCGCTCCGGCGCCGTCGACGTCGTCGCGGTCGACTCGGTGGCGGCGCTCACGCCGCGCGCCGAGCTCGAGGGCCAGATGGGCGACCAGACGGTCGGCCTGCAGGCGCGCATGATGTCGCAGGCGATGCGCAAGCTGACGGCGAACCTCAACCGCACGCAGACGCTCTGCATGTTCACGAACCAGATCCGCGAGAAGGTCGGCGTCATGTTCGGCTCGCCGGAGACGCAGCCGGGCGGTCGCGCGCTGAAGTTCTACTCGTCGCAGCGGCTCGACATCCGCCGCATCGAGACGATCAAGGACGGCACCGAGGCGGTCGGCAACCGCGTGCGCGTGAAAGTCGTCAAGAACAAGGTCGCGGCGCCGTTCAAGCAGGCCGAGTTCGAGATCGAGTTCGGCAGAGGGATCTCGACGACCGGCTGCCTGATCGACTACGGCATCGAGCACAACATCGTCACGAAGTCGGGGTCGTTCTTCTCCTACGAGGGCGAGCGCCTCGGCCAGGGCCGCAACAACGCGAAGGCGTTCCTCGTCGAGCATCCCGAGATCGCGAGAGAGATCGAGGAGAAGATCTACGCCGCGCTCGACATCAGTCGCGACCTCGTCGCGCCGATCGAGGGAGCGGACGGGGTCGAGGCCACCGAGGCCGCGCTGGAACCGGCCGCCGCGGCGTAGGGGCGCGTCGCCATGGAGGCGCCGGCCGTCACGCTCTCGCGGTCGCTCGATCCGGAGCTGCGCCTCCAGCACGCGCTCGACCTCGCGTTCCGCTACCTCACGCGGCGCGACCGGACCGTGCTGGAGATGCGCCGCTACCTCGAGGGCAAGCGCGTGGAGCCGGCCGCGATCGACCAAGCGCTCGCGCACCTCCAGCGCGAGGACTACCTGAACGACGAGCGCTTCGCGCGCCAGTTCGCCGACGACAAGCGGCTGCTGGACGAGTGGGGCGCCGACCGCATCGAGCGGCGGCTGCTCGCGCTCGGCGTGCCGGCCGCGCTGGTGTGCGGCGCCGTCGCGGCGCGCGGCCGCGGCGGTGAGCTCGAGGCGGCGTGCGCGCTGCTGCAGCGGCGCTTCCCGGCACTCGGCGACGACCAGCGCGAACGGCGCCGTGCGTACGGCGTGCTCGTGCGCAAGGGCTACGACCACGAGCTGGCATGGGAGGCGATCCGCGCCCACGCCGGTGGCGACTCCGGCGACTGATTGCGCCCTCCCGGCGCCGGTACTACGATCCAGGGCAGCGAACGACCGGCCCGCGAGGGCATGAAACAGCAGCAAATACCCTGAATCCCTGGAACCAGACTTGTCCGCCGCGACCCGATCTCTCAGCTCGTCCGCCGCGCCCCCGCGCCGGCGAGCCTCGTTGACGCGAACGCCGGCGTAGCCGGCGCGCGACGTCGCGGCGTCTCGGCGCGCCGCACCCTGGATTCGCCACGTGCGCCTCGCACGGCCCGTCCGACGCTACCCAAACGGATCGTGAGCCAGCCCGGCTCCCCCGCCGGACTGAGGAAGAGGAACACCAATGGAGATCGTGATCGCGGCGGCGCTGCTGGCAGTGGGGCTTGTGCTCGCAGCCGTGCTCTATGGACGCGAGCGGCCGAGCGGCGGGCGTGGGGACCGCGCCGTTTCCGGCGAAGTCGCCGACACCGCGCTGATCGAGCGGCGCGCCGAGCTGGTGCGGATCGAGGAGCGTGTGCTGGGCAAGGAGGAGACGCTCGACGCCCAGCGCGCGGAGCTCGCCCGCCGCGAGCGCGGCGTCGACGAGCGCGCTGAGGCGCTCGAGCGCCAGACGGCGGAGCTGGCAGACGGGCACCGCGAGCTGGAGCGCCAGCTCGAGCGCGTCGCCGGCGTCACCGCCGCACAGGCCAAGCAGCTCCTGCTGAAGGAGCTGGAGGACCAGGTCCGCCACGAATCGGCGAAGCTGATCCGCCAGATCGAGGAGGAGACGAAGCGCGACGCCGACCGGCGCGTGCGCAACATCCTCTCCGTCTGCATGCAGCGCATCGCCGCGGGCCACGCGACCGAGACGACGGTCTCGGTCGTGCAACTTGCCTCCGACGACATGAAGGGCCGCATCATCGGGCGCGAAGGCCGCAACATCCGCGCGCTCGAGAACCTCACCGGCGTCGACTTCATCATCGACGACACGCCCAACGCGGTCGTGCTGTCGGGCTTCGACGGCGTGCGCCGCGAGATCGCGCGCATGACGCTCGAGAAGCTGCTCGCCGACGGCCGCATCCACCCGGCGCGGATCGAGGAGATGTACTACCAGGCCAAGTCCGAGCTCGAAGACCACATCGTCGAGCTGGGGGAGGAGGCGGTCTTCGAGGCGAACGTGCAGGGCCTCGACCCCGAGCTGGTCCGCCTGCTCGGCCGGTTGAAGTTCCGCACGAGCTACGGGCAGAACGTGCTCGCGCACTCGGTCGAGTGCTCGCGCCTGGCGGCGCTGATGGCGCATGAGCTGGGCGCCTCGCCGAGAACCGCGCGGCGGGCGGCGCTGCTGCATGACATTGGCAAGGCCGTCTCGCACGAGGTCGAAGGCCCGCACGCACTCGTCGGCGGCGACATCGCGCGGCGGCACGGCGAGTCCGAGGCGGTCGTCCACGCGATGGAGGCGCACCACAACGAGGTCGAGCCGCAGACCGTCGAGGCGGTGATCGTGCAGGCCGCCGACGCGCTCTCCGGCGCGCGGCCGGGGGCACGCGGCGAGTCGCTCGAGCAGTACGTCAGACGTCTGCGCGACCTCGAGCAGATCGCCACGCGCCACGACGGCGTCGACAAGGTCTACGCGATGCAGGCCGGCCGCGAGATCCGCGTGATGGTCGCCCCGACGTCGATCGACGACGACGGCATGGCGCTGCTCTCGCACGAGATCGCCCGCGAGATCGAGAAGGAGCTGGAGTACCCCGGCCAGATCAAGGTCACCGTGATCCGCGAGTCGCGCTCGGTCGAGTATGCGAGATAGAGGCGAGGTACCCTAGGCCCGGCATGAAGCGCTACCACGTCACGACGTTCGGCTGCCAGATGAACGAGCACGACTCGGAGCGCATGAAGGGGATGCTCGAGTCGCTCGGCTACCGCGAGGCGCCGAGCCCTGACGAGGCGGACCTGATCCTCTTCAACACGTGCTCGATCCGCGAGGCGGCCGACACGAAGTTCGTCGCCCATCTGGGCCATGCGAAGCGGCGCAAGCGCGAGCGGCCGGAGGTCGTGATCGGCGTCGGCGGCTGCTGGGCGCAGTCGGTCAAGGACGAGGTGTTCGAGCGCTTCCCGTTCGTAGACGTCGCGTTCGGGCCGGGGCAGGTGCACAAGCTCGCCGAGTTCCTCACGAGCGACTCGCTGACCGCGCAGGGCTACTTCGAGTTCGAGGGCTTCGCCGGCGACCTGCCGGAGAAGCGGGCGCGCGAGTTCCAGGGCTGGCTGCAGATCTCCGTCGGCTGCAACATGGTCTGCTCGTACTGCATCGTCCCGTCCACGCGCGGCCGCGAGGTCTCGCGCCCGCTCGCCGCGCTCGTCGGCGAGGTCGAGCGGATGGCGTCGGAGGGCGTGACCGAGGTTACGCTGCTCGGCCAGAACGTCAACGCCTACGGCCGCGACCTGCCGCGCCGCGGCGAGCCGGCCGCCAGCTTCGCGGAGCTGCTGCGCGCGGTCGACGCGGCCGACGGGATCGAGCGCATCCGCTATACGAGCCCGCATCCGCAAGACATGAAGGAGGACGTGATCCGCGCGCACGCTGAGCTGCCCGCGCTGTGCGAGCACGTCCACCTGCCGCTGCAGAGCGGGTCGAGTCGCGTGCTCAAGGCGATGCGCCGCACCTACACGCGCGAGCGCTACCTCGACCGCGTCGCGCTGTTGCGCGAGCACGTGCCCGACGTCGCCATCACGACCGACATCATCGTCGGCTTCCCGGGCGAGACGGAGGCGGACTTCGCGCAGACGCTCAGCGTGTGTGAGGAGGTCGCCTACGACGGCGCCTTCACGTTCGTCTTCTCGCCGCGCCGCGGGACGGAGGCGGCGACGCTGCCGGACCAGCTCCCGCACGCGGTGAAGGTCGAGCGGATGGAGCGGCTCGTCGAGGTCGTGCAGCGGCGCGCGAAGGAGCGCGCGCAGCGCTTCGTCGGGCGCACGCTCGACGTGCTCGTCGAGGGTCCGTCGCGCACCGACCCCACGCGCCTGCGCGGCCGCTCGCGCCACAACAAGGCGGTCAACTTCAGCGGCCTCGCGCAGCCGGGCGAGTACGTGCAGGTCGAGATCGCGAGCGCGACGAGCCAGACGCTGGCGGGCGAGGAATCGCTGCTCGCGCGCGCTGCGAGCGCGCGTTGAGCGTGGCAGGCCTCGTCATCTTCGACTGCGACGGCGTGCTCGTCGACAGCATGGGCATCGACATGCGCGAGCTGACGCACGCGATCGAGTCCGTCGGCGGGACGATGACCGCCGAGCAGGTCGACGCGGCGTTCCACGGCGTGGCGCTCGCCGACATCCAGCGGGGTGTCGAGGCGCACCTCGGCCGGCCCGTCCCCGACGGCTGGATGGAGCGCTTCCTCGCCGACCGCGCTGCCGCGTTCGAGCGCGAGCTGACGCCGATCGACGGCGCGCGCGAGTCGCTCACGGGCGTGCGAGCGGCGGGGTGGGACGCGTGCATCGCGTCGGGGGGAGCGCTGGAGAAGATGGAGCTGACGCTGCGCGTCACGGGCCTGCGCGACGCGGTCCCCGGCGACCGCATCTTCTCCGCCTACTCGGTGGCGCGGCCGAAGCCCGCGCCCGACCTGTTCCTGCACGCCGCCGCGGCGTGCGGCTTCGAGCCGGACGCATGCGTCGTCGTCGAGGACAGCGTCCCGGGCGTCACCGCGGGGCGCGCCGCGGGCATGCGCACGCTCGGCTACAGCGGCGGCAACCACGCGGTCGCCGACCGCCTGGCAGCGCTCGGCGCCGAGCCGCTGACACATCTGCGCGAGCTGCCGGCGCGACTGGCCGGCTGAGCCGGCACGTCAGCGGTGGTCGCGCCCGCCGGCCGCGAGACCGTCGGCGATGCGCGCGCCACCCATGCGGCGGCTGCTGTTCAGCGCCAGCTCGGGCGCGATGCCGGAGAAGATCGAACCGGCGCGCAAGCCCAGCGGCGCGACGTCGATCTCCGCCTTGTTGCGCTCGATCCCGCGCACGACGGCGGCGGCGACATCCTCGGGGCTGCGCGTACCCACGCCCGGCGGGAGCGAGACGTCTGCGCGCGCGAACATGCCGGCGTCGCGGATGAAGCCGGGGAAGATCGTCGAGACGCCGACGCCGGAGCTGCGCAGGTCCTCGCGCAGCGACAGCGCGAAGCCGCGCATGCCGAACTTCGTCGCGGAGTAGAGCGCGCTGCCGCCGGCCGCCGCTCTGCCCGACAGCGAGGAGATGAAGACGAGGTGGCCGTGGCCGCGCGCGACCATCCCCTCGGACAGCAGCTTCGCGAGCACGATCGGCGCGCGCAGGTTGACGTCGAGCGCGCGGTCGACCTGCTCGTTCGTGTAGTCGTCGAGCGTGCCGCTCGCCGGCAGCGCGGCGTTCGCGACGAGGATCTCGACGTCGCCGGCCTCCGCGGCGAGCCGCTCGGGCGCGTCGCGGTCGGCAAGGTCGACGGCGAGCGCGCGCCCGCCCAGCTCCTGCGCGAGCGGCTCGAGCACGTCGGCGCGGCGGCCGGTCAGCACGAGCTGCGCGCCGCGCGCGGCGAGTGTGCGGGCGATGGCGTGGCCGATGCCGCCGCTGGCGCCCGTGAGGAGGACGGTTCCCTTGATCGCAGTCATGGCGCGAAGCCTGTCACAGGCGCGCTCGGCGAGGGCCGGTCGCCGCGCATGCGCGCGAGCGGCTCACGCGCCGAACAGCGCGACCGTCGCCGTGAAGGCGTGCAGGAAGCTCGCGCCACCGACCGGGCCGATCTCGCCGGCCGCGAAGAAGCCGGCCGACGGCGCGCCGCGCAGCTCGTCCGACAGCGCGCCGGCGTCGTGGTCCTCGATGCCGAACATCGCGCGGCCGCGGCCGTTGCACGAGAACGCCAGCGCGCCGGCCGGCGAGCCGCCGAGCGCGGAGACGCGCAGCCGCAGCTGCTCCTGCAGGTCGCGGTCGGCCGAGGCCGCGTCGCGCGCGTGCAGCCGCAGCACCTGGCCGGGCTGCACCGGCGCCGCGACCGCGAGCGTGCCGCCGACCGGGTCGGCGCCCATCAACTGGCGCACGAGGAAGTCGCCGTGGCCGTACTCCGGACGCCCGCCGTCGACCACCAGGCCGACGAGCAGCCCGCCCGCGATCAGCGTCCGTTCGCGCGGATCCAGCTCCTCGATCACCGCGCGTATGCGGTCGAGCGCGGGCTGACCGGCCAGCTCGCTGATGACGTTGCCCTCCGCCGCCGTGATCGTCAGCTCGGGCCCGACCGGCGTCGCGCCCTGCGAGACGCACGGCAGCAGCTCGACCTCGTCGAAGCGCACCCCGACCGCGCCGGCCTCGGCGACCTCGTCGCCGTGGAACAGCACGCCCGTCTCATCCGGCCGGCGCGCGCTCGCCAGTCCGCCTATCACGGGGACGCCGGGCGCGCGCGCCGCGAGGTCCTGCAGCAGCGGGTCGGTCGGGAACGTGTACGGATCGGGCAGCAGGATCGCGCCGCGGGAGCCGGCAAGATCCTCCATCCCGATCACGGTGACGGTGTCCTCGTGGATCGACGCCATCGCGTGGAAGGTCTGCGCGCGGCCGCCGTCGAGCGAGGCGGCCCACACGGCGACCGCCATCCCGTCCTCGTGCTCGGCGCCGCAGCCGAGCACGCCGCCTGCCCCGCAGCCGACGAGCGCCGACGGGCGCAGTGCCTCGTGCACTCCCTCGAGCGTCGACTCGGGGCTCTCCATGTGACCGCCCGAGGCGAACAGGACGACGAGGTCCGCGGGGGCGCCGTCGAGTCCGGCTCCGGCCGCCTGCGCCGCCTCGATCGCGCCGACGCGCGGATCCTCGTGCGTGGAGATGCCGGTGCCGATGCGGACGCCCATTGCGTCTCACCATACTCCGGCTCCGAACGCGTCCCGACGGGTCCGCCGGCGCCCGCCATACTCCGGCGCGTGGCGGCTCCAGCGGTCATCGCGATCTTCGGTCCGACGGGAATCGGCAAGACCGCCGTCGCCGTCGCGTTGGCGGCGCGCCTGCGCGCAGCCGGGGAGGACCCGGTCGCGATCTCGGCCGACGCGTTGCAGGTCTACGCGGGCCTGGAGCTGCTGACCGGAGCCGCCGGCGCGGCCGAGCAGGCGGCGCTGGAGCATCGGCTGCTGTCGTTCCTGCCGGTCGACGCGACGTTCAGCGCCGGGCAGTACGCGGCGCTCGCGCACGCCGAGATCGACGCGGCGCTGGCCGCCGGGCGCCGGCCGATCGTCGTCGGCGGCACCGGCCTCTACCTGCGTGCTGCGCTCACCGAGCTGCGCCTGCGCCCGCCGCCGCCGGAGGGCGTGCGCGAGCACTGGGAGCGCGAGCTGGAGACGCGCGGCGCGCCGGCGCTGCACGCCGAGCTGACCCAGCGCGCGCCGTGGGCTGCGGAGGCGATCGACGCCAACGACCGCCAGCGGATCGTGCGCGCGCACGAGCTGCTCGACGCGGGCGAGCTGGAACCGCCCGACGGGCCCTCGCAGCTGTGGACCGACGAGGTCCGCCACCCGACGCTGCTCGCCGGGCTGACGCTGGAGCGCGAGGCGCTGTACGCGCGCATCGACGCGCGAGTCGACGAGATGATCGCTGCAGGCGCGCGCGAGGAGGTGCTGCGCGCCCACGCCGCCGGCGCGTCGGAGACGGCGCGCAAGGCGCTCGGCTTCGACGAGCTGCTGGCCGGCGACGTCGAGGCGATGAAGCGCCGCACGCGCAACTACG
>Ga0265338_10007280_pt1 | contig 13808 bp, 21 predicted proteins | sample 42126metaG_FD_193579 | JGI IMG/M metagenome (GOLD analysis project Ga0265338, IMG submission 193579) | Rhizosphere microbial communities from Carex aquatilis grown in University of Washington, Seatle, WA, United States - 4-21-26 metaG | ecosystem: Host-associated > Plants > Roots > Rhizosphere... | reverse complement strand
TTATTCGGGACATTCGATGCATGCCTGAACAGTAAGCCTATTATAGCCGATGCATCATCCGGCGACAACATCATACGAACCACGGAACAAATGTTGGAGTGGGCCAACAACATCGATTGCAATTGCATCATGGCCACCGACAAGCAATTATTCGTGGACATTGACACTGAACTCCACTACGAAATGTTTCAGCATCAGATTAAACTACTGAAGAAACATTTCTATTTCAAATCCATTTCCATCGCCCCCTCTAAGCAAGGATTACCACATCGACACATCACTATCGACATGGTGGATTCATACTCCGTGCTGGAACGCGTGGCGCTTCAAGCTTGCTTAGGGTCCGATCCCACACGGGAAATGCTTTCCGTGCGTCGCGCAATCAACAAAGAGGAAAACGTAGTAGTATTTTTTGAAAAAAGAACAACACAAACCAAATGACACCTACACCCGCATTCTCCAAACTATTCTCCTCCACTTCCTCCCCCTCCATCCCCCGTCTCGCCGTTTCCATCGAGGGGCAGGACAAAATGGGTAAGACCTACTGGGCCCTCATGACCGCGCCCGATCCCATCGCCGTCATCTACAACGACACTGGGACAGAATCCGCGATCCAAAAAGCCCGTGCCGCCGGTCGCAAAATATTCGCCCTCCAGCAGACGTTTGCCCCGCCCCCCTCCAACAAGGATGCCGCATCCATCAACAAAGCGGAATGGAACAAGTGGGCGGAAGGATGGATACAACACAAAGCGCATGTGGAATCCGTACTTGCCGAAAAGGGCATCCGCACACTGGTGAAGGACACCGAAACGGAATACTGGCACCTTGCGGAATTGGCATATTTCGGGAAAATCATGGGCAATGCCAATCCCGACGTACGCACCAAGCTCAACGCGGATTACTGCCAATTCTTTTGGCACATGTACCACTCCCGCCCCGACCTCAATGTAATTCTCATCCACAAATCCGGCAAGGTGTACAGCAAGAAGCAAGGGGATAAGCCCGCTGAATTCACCGGCGCCTATGAACTGAAGGGCAATAGTGGATTAGGTTACCTCATTGACATCCCCCTCCTCGTCCAGTGGGACATCATCAAACGCGATTTCTACATTCAAATCGTGGACGGGAAAACGCCACGGTACGGTGACCCTTATGAACTCGTGGGGAAACGCTGGTACGCACGGGATGGAGATTACGGATTTGGATTCCTTGCTATGGAGGTATTCCCGGAAACGCAAATGGCACCGGAGTACTGGGGGTTATAAGTAATTGATACACATTGACTCACGGGAATCCATCCCAACTCCTTACCTGCGTAATTTCCTATCCACCTCTCCCACCACAGACATGGAAGGAGCGGAAGGATTCGCCTACCTATTCCGCCAACACCGTGCCGCCCTCCCCACCCAAATCCGTATGCTCCCCGCCGCCGATTTCTGCTTCACCGGCCACGCATCCCTATCCTCCATGATTGGCATTGAGCGGAAAACCCTAAAGGATCTCCTCTCCTCCAAACGCAGTGGCAGGCTTGCCGGGGAGCAATTACCAAAGCTATTCGATCAATACGACCCACAGTTAGTATTTCTCCTCCTCGAATCCGACTACCGCGTTAACGCCGCCACCGGCGCATTAGAGGAACGCTTTGACCCATACTCCCGCAAATGGTACCCCACTGTCATTGGTCGCCAAGCGATGCTAGGGATGGAATTAGATTCCTTCCTAACGACGATATCGTTAAAGACTCCCATTACTGTGGTCCACACCCGCAACCCCGAAGAAACCGTGGAATTCATTTGCAGTCTCCACCATTATTTTCAAGAACCCCTACACAAACGCCACGATCACATTGCTATCCACGTTCCCGCCCTCCATTCCAACATCACCAAAGCATCCACAGTGCGCCGTGTCGCCTATGCATTGGATGGTGTAGGCTGGGAACGTAGTTTCGCCGTGGCGGAACGTGTTAAAAATGTGGTAGAATTGGTGGGGATGACGCCCACCCAATGGGAGGAATTACCTGGGTTTGGCAAAACACTGGCGAAACGCGTATGGAAGGAAATCAGGGGAGAGGGACAACCGGAATGACAGTACAACGCTTACTTAGAATGTTTGTGGTTCTCATTGGCGTACTCGTGGCATTACTAGTCATAAAACTGGGAACATTACTCGGATTAACACTGGAACAGGCCGAAGGGTTGGGAGTAGGAACAAAATTCGTGAAGTTTTCCCCACACAGTTCTATCAAATCGCAGACATCCAGGAAGCCATCGGACCTAACGCCAACTTCCTCTACAGCAACATCGATAAGAAGAGAATCTCACTGCGGGAACTGAATCCAGACCACGGAAATATATTGGAGGAGCCCTCTATCTCATGCTCTTTCTTCTGCGAGAACATAACCGAATCTTACCCGGATGAATTCACTAAATTGGAACCCCATTGAACAATTAAAACGAAACAGATTTACACTTTGACTTATGCCACGACGCCCACCCCCACCCACACTATTAGACCAACTTATAGATCGCATCGCCATTGCCGTGGAGAACTCCGGTATCGCCGACGCCATTGACGATTTCCTCCAAAACACCCTCCCGCCGCCGCAGAATCGACGCGTGGAGGGCCAATCCGCCCCCCGTGGGCGATCAACCACCCCTCGCCGCCCAACGCGTCCTACGTCATCCCAGCGGGCCCCCAGGAAGGCACCGGTACCGCCTACCCCTGCTACAACGCTGTACGATGTCCTCCAGGTGTCTCCCCATGCATCCGTGGAGGTGATCCAAGGGGCCTACCGATCCCTCTCCCGTGTGTACCACCCGGATATCCCCGGCACCGGCAATGAGGATCGATTCAAAGCTCTGGCTGCTGCTTATGCGATATTGAGTAATCCCAAGGAACGAAAGACGTACGATGCATCTTTACACTTGCGGAGGCGGTAAGGCCCAATCTAGGGCGATTTTTAAGATCAAAGTACTATTGAACTTTGCGAGTTGGGGCGGCATAATCAACTCATGGAAAGCACAACAAACCTGAACAGCAATAGCGGAAACGAAGAGTTGATGGCCTACTACGGATCGGAATGCAGGAATGCCAACGGCGAGGCCATTGGGTTCGACAGCGATACGCCAACAGCAGCAGCGGAGCGCGAAGGCTGGACCATTCTGCGTCACATCGGCGGACGGGGCAACGCAGTGCTGGCAGAGCGGGCAGACGGCGCGTTGTGGATCGTCGCGGATTACGAGGGACCTTGGGGCGTCGAGGTACGATGATCGACGATCCGAAAGAGACTCAGATACATCGCCTCAATTCGGTACTCGATAAGCTGCGTACTAGAATCGCCGAACAGCAATCTATCATCGACAAACAGGCCGCAGAGCTGGACGCACTACGCCTGAAAGCGGGCCGGTCCAAGCGGAGCATCACGGAGCTGAATGACCGCGTCTATACTTTCAAGCGGGCGTTGATCGATGCCGGTCTGTATCCGAGTATTCGCCGTCAGCAGAAATAGATTGCGGCGGCGGTAACGCCATGATACACTTCAATCTGAGGCCACCAATGCCCCGTGCTCCCCGGCGGAGTTGATCGCCATGCCTTCACCGCCGGGGGCCTCCCTCCCTCCCTACCTTCATGCCGCGTACTTACATTTGCCCCAATCCAGCCATTTACTCCGGCAAGGTGATTGACACCGGCCAATGTGTTGCTTTTGTCGAAGCTGCCGCCGGAGCCCCCACCACACCCTCATGGCGATCCGGCGCAAAGGTACAAGGCAATCTCACTATCCCACCCGGCACCGCCATTGCGATATTCGATGCTACCGGGCTATACGGTAACCACACCAATGGCACATCGCATGCCGCCATTTACATGGGGCAATCCAGTAGCGGCTTATTCGTGTGGGATCAGTGGAAGGGACAACCAGTACATCAACGCGTGATACGATTCAAATCACCTGGGGATGGGATGAAGGTGGATAATGGGATTTACTTCAACGTGATTGAGACGGCGGAGTAACATTGCCGTTGCCCTGGGGACCCGATAATCCATCCTTAGACAACCACGCCATTCCCAAAAAGTACAGGATAAGCAATGCGACGGCGATCTTGTTATTCCGTATCGGCCTCATCCCTTCCATCGCCTGCCACCTCCCGCATGCCAAACGCTGATAGCGATGAATAGCACCGCCCCGGCGATAATCCCCGCGCGGTAGAATTGCATCGCATCCAACAGACTCATCGTACTCATGCCTATGTCCATCATGCCTGCCTCCACGCCCTCAGTACACCCTTGAGCGTCGCCGCCGGTGCCACTGGAGCGGCATTCCACTTATCCAACGCCACGCGAATCCGCTCCGCCGCCCGCCGCGCCCTAAAGTGGGTGACCACATCGGTATGCCACCCACTTCCGCCGTCGTACATCTGCACTTTTACTTTCACCACAGTACGTACCCCCACATGAATACTACGCGTTAGAGGTACTACTGACAATAGTACTTTGGTACCCTTTTTACGCCCTTATGATTTTTTGGCGTCGAGATTTATAACCGCCGTCTGGCAACTCACGAACACCTTCACGTGCGGCGGTGTATTCTTCGGCTTCAAATCCACCTCGATCTCCGTGAACCCCGCCGCCGTCAACGCCGCCACAATCGAATCGTACACCTTTTGCAAATCCATAATCCTCAATGTCCTTTCTAGTTTTGAAATTTACTTCACTTACTTCTTACCTGGTGTCGGTGCTGGTGTCGCCGCCGCCGCTGCCGCCGCCTTAATCGAATGCGCCACCATTGTCCCCTGTACCAACGCTTGCAATGCCGCCGGTGACAACGCGCCATTAGTGCCAGTGCCCGCCGCCGTATGCTCCAACGTGTTTAACAATTGATCGATCTCTTCCAGCACGGGCAGCAACGGCGGGTCCAAAACTCCAATAATCGGCTCCGCGAATTTAATCGCATCGTCAATCCATTTTCCAACATCCTCCACGCCTTTCCCAATTTCCTTCAACGCTGAAATCAGACTCGCCATTGTTTACTCACCTACCTTTCTATAGCTGCTTACTCACCTACTCGCTTATCCAAGCGTTATCGAATCCTCTTGCCGCTGCCGGAAGTACGCGCGAATCTCATCCCGCATCTTCGGCTTATTCTTCGTCAACTGCAACACACCCTGCCAGTCGTACGACAAATCCTTCAACGGATCAAATGTGTTCTCCGTCAGGATCGCACTCCGCCACGAGTACCCGCGATTCTTCATCGGCCCATGCCAATGGTGGATTGCATGCCCATCGACAAATCCAATATTCCCCCGCAATGACGCCGCTTGCTCAATCCACCGCTGAATTGCCGCGACGTACCCAGGTGCCTTGGACAAATTCATGTCGGGGTGTACATCGTCCCTCATCGCCAAGCCAAACGACATGTGCCAGTCGGCGGAGCCCAAAATACAGCAATCCAATAATCCGCCAATCTTATCAAATGCCGATCTCCGAAACGCCCACGCCCCGCCCACCGCGCCCTTGTGCCCGTACTCCTTTGGAATTGTGGCTTGATTTACGTGTAAGTACGCAAACCCATCCAGTGTTCCATGCGACCGATGGTCATACGTCTCATACGTCATATGTGAGAATGGTTGCACAGCATCATAGTGCTGCAACATGTGGATGGTTTCCACCGCCCAATCGGGCCGTGTGAATAGAAAATCCGCATCGCAAAACATCACGTACTCCCAATCCGCTGGCAGTCTCGTAACGCCCACGTTTTGCAAATTCTCCTTGAACCACAACTCCGATTCCCCCCGCAATTGCACATGGTGGGGGTTATCGTATCGCGTCACCTCGTGATGCCGATCCCGCAATGCCAACTCCACTGTGTACGGAATCGCGCCACTATCAATGCAATGCTTCTCGAATCCTCGATAAAGCCGATACCGCGACTGGTACCGATTGGGATTAAACACCGACGTGACCACATACAACGGTGCCGACACCGGCTCCACATGTATCTGCCGCTGTGACGGATGCACGCCCATCCGCCCATCATAATGCCTTTCCGGCGTAATGTACTTCATTTCACTCCTCACCCTCCTTTAACTTCGCGAAGTCATCCAGTAATTGCGCCCAATCCATCCCACTCGCGCCCTTCCCCGACGCCCTTGCCACGCCATCCTTACTTATCACTGCGTAGAGATCCCCGCCCGCCGATTGCACGGCGTATTTGGCCACAGCTTCCCATGTCATTAACCCAATCATGCCCCACGTGGAAATGAGCACACCATGCGCATTGTACCCCACACCCACCACACAATGCCCATTCTGCGGGTTGGACTCCCCCGCGACATCCCAGGTGAAGCCGGAAGAAGAGGGAGAGGGATCCAGCCATTCATCCGGCAACTCCAAACCAAAGATGAGATTTTCAAACAACCACATTGCAGCTTTGACTTGATGTGTGTCGGTGGCCTTCACACCCATCCACCCGAAAATCCTTGCCCAATTCTTCCCGCCCTCCCACATCCCCACTTTCTGCCAATGCTCCATGGCGGTGACTTCATCGCATCCATTATCCGTTTCCGGGTGCCCCGGCTCATACCCGCCAACCAATGTGTAAGCGGATAGAATTTCCTTGTCCGTGAATACAAATGGGCCCTCCGCACTCGCATTCCCCGTCAACACCCCCTCCGCATGCGCCATCCCCGCAATCACGCAATCGCCCAACGTATTGTTGTGGTACATCTCCGCCAACGCCGCTTGCGCCCTCAAAGTGTAATCGATGGTTGGGGGAGGGGGAGGAAGAGGGATAACGCCGCCGAGTGCGGCCCAACCGGGTTTGAGATATTTTTCCAGTTGGAGTCTAAAGTGGGGGGCGGGGCGGGTACGGCCAAGACGGAATGTGTTTCCGTTTTCGTGTTTGATTGTTTTGATTGTGTGCATTGCGATTACGATTCCTTTCTGCTTTCCGTTTTCTGTTTTCCGCGTTCCGCGTCTACTTAGGTGCGTTCCAGCACACTTGCGCCTGTGCGATGGCACCGGAGTTGCCGGGGGTGATGACGAATCCCAGGGAAGTGGGGATGGACTGCATGCGTGCATTCTCCCCGCTGGTGCCGGGTACTTGCTGGCGATTCTTGTCGATGCCGGGAGCTAAGTAATAATTGGCGCGTGCGGCGATGTAGGAAAGGGACTCATCGACGGAGCACACGGTACCGATGGGGAGAACAGTAGGGCCCTCAGCGGTAGGGATTGTAACAGGGCGGGTGAGGGTGAAATTGCCACGCCATTCCCAACATGTGATGTCGCTGAGTTTGGGAGCCGTGTGCGGGGCCGGAGTGATGCCGAACAACTTGAATGCACCAATGGGGCTGCGGATACCATCGATAATGGTTGGCCCCGTTTGCCCAAGCTGCAATCCTTTTACATGGAAGCCCGCCGCATTCATGGCTTCAAACAACAATTCATCCACAAGCAACGCTTGGGCATAGGTACCAAAGTACACCCCATTGGGGAAGATTACCGGCCCCTGCTGTTGCTCGGAATCCAACTGCGTGGCACCCGGCGGCGGGGTGAAGGGGGAGGACACTGTAATTAATTTAATTGATGAAGGTAGCATGTGTTTTCTTTTCCTTGTCTTTGCGCCGACTCAAATTCACCCATCGGCGGGGCTTGCATTGCGTTTCACTGGCAATGGTATCACAGGAAAATGGCGATTACTAGGGGTTAACACTTAGAAAATGAGTCATAGTACTCTATTTAGTACCTAAGTACCATTTACACGGCGGTGGGGGAGGTGGTAGGGTCAAGTGTTATGAGTGATGAGTGTACAAACTGTTCAGATTTCACGCAAATCGAAGCGTATCACTTGCGCCACGCTCGAATCCTCCATCGCATTGCTACTCAGCTAGAAGCGTCATTGGAGGATACGATTTTCATCATTAATTTGGAACACGCGGCGGAGCGACGTAGGAAGGAATTATGCTTATGAGCACTCCCCTTTGCCCCCGCTGCCCTCACGCCCGCCCGCCCGTCCTTTCAACCGGCCCATCCCCCTGCCGCTTACTCCTCATTGCCGAATCCCCCACGCAAGACGATGATAGATACTCGGAGCCATGCGTGGGGTACAACGGGCGTGAACTAAACTACGTGTATCTCCCCATGCTAGGCATCCCACGCAGCGAAATCCACATTGCCCACTCCATCCTATGCTCCAAAGTGGATTACGACTATCCCACCAACGAAGACGCCTACACATGCGCTTCCGTCCATCTAGGCGCATTACTCGCGCGTGTCCGTCCTCAAGTAATCGCGCCAATGGGTGCGGTGGCATGCTCCTTATTCCCCGGCATTGATTTGAATATGCATCACGGCATCCCACGAGAAGGCGCATGGGGGGCCGTGTGGCGCGGCGTGGTGTGGCCGATGTATTCGCCAGGGGCGGGGATGAAGCAGACGGGGTATATGATTCCGTTAATGCGTGATTTTTACGAGTTGGGGAAATTGCTGAAAGGGATGCCGGAATCATGAAGTGGATTGGACCCAAACGCCAGCAACAAAAGCAGTGTCACGGTAAGAAAGGATTCCGCGACAAAGATCAAGCACAAAAAGAGATACAAAGATCACACAACGATAGTAAAGTTGTTGCGTATTTCTGCCCTTGGTGCCGCTTCTATCACATAGGACACTCAAAGTGAATTCCACTGCCCTCTCCCACATCGCCCGCCTTCGCTCTGACCCTCACCCCATCCCAGATTACGCCGTCTGCCACACCCCCGACTCCCTCTACAATTATTTCTACGGCGATTACTGGGGCAACAGCAGCACCACCAGCCAAACCCTCCTAGCCACAGACACCGAATCCCTCCCCAACGGTGAATGTTATTGCGTTACCATCTCCCTCCAACCCGGCACCGGCAGACTCATCTACGCTCACGACCGCCCCACCATCAACGCCCTTGCGGAATTGATCCCCGCCAATGATTTACTTATCTTCCACAATTACCTTCACGATATTCACCCATTCGCAGATTTGAGCTTACCTATATACGAATTCCGTGACACCATGGTCATGGCTTACTTGTATTGCTTAGGCGGCGGGGGATCGGAGGATGAATCCGGCATGGCAGGCAGGGGGAGTTTAAGTTTGAAGTCATTGGCTTATCGCTTCTGTAATATGAAAATGACTTCCTTCCGCGATACTGTGTATCCACACTCAGTTCCCAAGTTGACTACTTACTTACATTCCGTTATCAATTCCATCCCCACCGGCGACGCATTACCCACATGCGAATGCCGCCACCCCCGCGACTCCCACAACTCACGCGGCAAAACCGGAAAGTTAAAAGGCACCTGCACACAATGCCCATGCCCCAGGTACAAACTTCACACAATGAAAAAAGACCATGAGGACAAGCTATTAGGGTTACTCGCGCGGAAATCCAATAACTTACTCACATCAATCAGTGAGGTGAGGGAATGGGACTTCGATGATGAGGAGATGGAGGCGGAGAAGGAGGAAACGGATTACACGTACACGGATCTCGATCCATTCCGCCGGATTAAGCAGTGGCATCCACATGACCGGGAATACATGGTGGGACTGGCAGGGTCTATCCCTGTAGCATCGGTGGCGGATGTGCCGGAGCTGGAATTGAAGTATTATGCATGCCGCGACGCGGATGCCACTTTACGCTTTTACAATTTCCTCATGGCGTACGAACCATGGCTGTTTTACTAGTATACGCGTGAAGCATCCCCATCATAGTTGCTTTATACTTTGTATTCCACAATTCTCCATTGACGCACACCATTTCAGCCTGCACCAAATTTGACAATCTTCCCCGCACTACGCGAATAGAGAAGCTAAACCCAGCCTTGAAATTCAAAAATTCCTGAATCTCTCCTACCGCCGTCCACCCATTCCCGTCATCGGCTCTTTTTAGTAAAAAATCCAGAATAGCGGATTCAACCGAAGAATGTACTAATGGGTTGTTTACGTATTGAGGCATGTGTGTGTGTGTGTGTGTCCTTCTCAGCGGATAGCATCTAATGCCGACTCTAGAGGGCTAACTTTAACTACCTTTTTTCGTGGTTGTTTAGTAGGCTCCGGTGTCACTTGTTTCATGGCCTCATCGTATGCCTCCTTAGCGTCGGCGCTGTAATCTTCATACGTTGACCATTTGAACTTGCAGACGACATTCATGCACTCCCGGCGGCGGCGGAGAGAACTACCATTTTCCAAGGCACGTGTTTCACGTACGTAATTCTCAGTTCCAAGGCAAACGGGGCATTTCATCATGGTATTTGGATTGTAGTATACAACTGTATCTAGTGTCAACTAGGGCTAGTGTGCTCTATTTCTAGTGGATTTGGTTTTGTCGTCCTAGTTGGCCATCCGGGCTCAAAAATTGGAAAATATGGTGCATTTTCTGTACGCTAGTTCTAGAGTACAGAAAAATCAAATGATACTCTTGTTCTAGTGTGATTATTTATTAACACTAGTTCTAGTACTAAAAACGTGTTCCTAAGCACGCAACTTTTACCTCCTCGAAGTAAAAACTCCGTACTCTTATATATAATATGTGTTAGAGTGGCTTTTCAAAGGGGTAAAGAGTGAAGGAGAGAATATGATTAATGAAGCCAAAGTGACCCACACAAAGGAACCGTACACGCTTCGTGTATCGTTCCTCACGCTAGATGAACCATGCAAACAAACAGAGGCCGTGTGTTACCTACACGCGAACAAAGACACCAGCCGGGTGGACATTTATTACTCTCACGAGGTGTTCCGTATTCGGCCCTTGGAATCCGCCCCGTGGGAGGCGGATAATCCCGTTCGCGTTCCACTGGGCCACACGTTACGCGCCCAAATCCTCGTAGGCGTCCAACGCGCCATATGCGGCTATCTCATGGGCGGGGAAGTACACACCATGACAGTGCCCCCCGATGTCGATCCTACGGCCCTGGGGAGGTTTATCCCGTGAGTAGGGGTAAAGTGGCACCCCCCTCCCCAGCAACGCCACAGACGGCGGCGGAGCCCCTCCCTGGAACCAACCACACGTGGCCGGGATTAGTATTTTGGCATTTTCAATCTTCCAGGCGAAAAAAGGCCAAGAAACTAGTGGAGGAGATGAACACTGGATTCTTCCAATCCGCCACTTCCTTAGACATCCGCCGATGCCTTCACATCTTGAAGGAGATTGGGGAGATGGATTCAAAAGAGTTGGCGGATAGATGTGGGGTGTCCATTGGATTTTTCAATGGGATGGAAACGAAGAATCGGTGTAAGTCGGTGCTGGTGTTGACGGCGCTGCAAGGGATGGCGAAATTGTATCTGTTGCCGGAAGTGGATCAATGGTTGGAGGCGCGAATAGGGGAGATACAGTTCGCGCAAAGGCCAACGAAGTTTAGGGATGGGGGAGTAATTTAACGTCATGTACGGCGGTGTCCATTTCTCCTCTGTCCCCGACATCTCCAACGTCGCCCGTATCGATCATAATTGCCTCCCCATGGTCGCCGCGATGCATCGCTATGGCATTCGCCTGGATGTTCCCTTCCTCATCGCACTGGGCACGAAAATAGAAACGCGGAAGGCGGAGGCGGAATCGCAAATTCGTTCCCACATTGGGAATGCGTATCAGGATTACAACGGGAGCACGTACCAACCGTTTAACCCGGCGTCACCCCATCACGTCGCGCGTTTGTTATTTCATCATTTACGAGTGCAGGGCAATGACCCCGTGCCCATGACGAAAAAGTCTAACCGGGAATCCACGGATGAAGAGACACTGCAAATCTACAAGGCAAAGCATCCAGTGTGTGAGTTGTTATTGGATTTGCGGGAGTACAACAAGCTACTGAGTACGTACGTGCGTGTCCTCATTGCGAAAGTGGATAGTAATTCCTACATGCACACGCAGTTTTCCCCCACGACGGCGGCAACTGGGAGATTAGCTTCCCGTGGGCCAAATCTCATGAATATCCCCGTACGATCGAAACTGGGCCGGGAGATTCGTAATGCATTCATCGCATCACCGGGTTGCGTCTTGGTGTCCACTGATCTCTCACAGATTGAAATGCGTTGGGCGGCACATCGTTCCCAGGACCCTACCATGCTCCGTGTGTTCCAACGCGGGGAGGATATCCACAACCGCACCACATGCAATGTATTTGGGTTGAAGTATGAGGATGTGGCGTCGATGGTGCGGAGGGTGGAGGCGAAAACGGCATCTCCAGACGAGGTGCTTAAATATAAGCATTTCAAGCAATTCCAACGCCTGCCGTGTAAAACGGTGGGGTTTGGCGTGTTGTATGGGCAGACGGCGAAAGGGTTGCGGCAATCACTCGCGACGGAAGGCGTGGAGTGGACCGAAGAAGAATGCCAATCGCTGATAGAAACGAAATTCTTCGGCGTCTACCCCAAGTTGAAAGAGATGTTACAGAGGGATCACGACACGGCGAAACGCTACGCCATGATATGGGATGATTTTGGCCGGGTGCGATTAGTGCCGGAAGCGAAATCATCACATAAGCGAATCGCGGAGGAAGGGATTAGAAAAGCGGGGAACCACCCGGAGCAGGCAGGAGCGCAAGGCACAGAGAAAATCGGCATGGCGATGCTACATCCATTGATGGCGGACATCAATCAGGATTACCGCTGCCGCCCGGTGCTGCAAATCCACGATGATTGTTTAGCGGATGTGGATAAACGAATTGCGGAGGAATATGCAGCGATAGCGCAATCCGTGTTTCGAGATGCGACGCCATTGATTGGCGTGCCGGTGGAAAGTAGTATTGGAATCGCGGAAAGATGGGGGGAACTGTAAATCAGTACTTCAGTACTATTGCCGTTTCCCAGCGTCAAAGCGTAAAGTAATTACATGATCTACCAAACGAAAGAACGAGCGGAAGAAGTGGCAAAGATGCTGAATGCGGTTCCGGGGAATGTACCATCGGAAGCGATCCACACGAAGCATGGGTGGACTGTGGTGAGTGGGTACACACAGGCGCAAAGACATGGATCGTGGGAGGTGCCGGAGTGAAGCGTACAAAGAAGGAATTGTGGGCTCTAGAGGGCCCACAAAACGCAGTGGCAGGGAGCATGCCGAAGGATTGGGAATATCACGTTCACCAGCATGCGACAGAAACCGCGCAGTTATTGGCCCAAGCCGCTCGTGAGATCAAAGCGGATTCAGATCGCAAATTCATGGTTATGTACGCCGATCACGCATTGGCAAGTGTGTTTTCGTGGGCGCAACTCGGGAATAAGACGCAGACCGCCGTGGGGATGAAAATGTATGATGCGGCGTTGGTGGAAGCGTTCCGATAATTGAAATCGGTACTTCAGTACTATTTCAATTCTCAATCTCGAAGTGTAAAGTAATCACATGGCAAACACACACATGATTCCCAACCCGCAACAACAAGCCGTTATTGACTGGACCCTTAACGGTTCCGGTTCCGCTCTCACTATCGCCCGCGCCGGGTGTGGGAAAACCTCCCTCATTTGCGCCATTGCCCATGTGATCCCTCCCACACAATCCGTATTCGTGGGTGCGTTCAATAAGGCAATCGCGGAGGAGATTGGCAATAAAATAGACCAACGCAATGTGGATGTGAAGACGTTCCATGCCATCGGCCTGCAATGCTTCCGCCGTATCCAATCACGCTTCGAGATCAATGGTTACAAGGTGAAATCCCTTGCCCGTCGGCGGCACGCAGCGGATAAGAAATCGGCGCAAATCGTGACGGATGCGGTGGGATTTGCAAAGCAAGCGGGGTTTGGGCTCCCTTCTCTCCCTTTATTCACGGATTCAAACGCATGGCGGGAA
>Ga0265338_10007279_pt1 | contig 13810 bp, 13 predicted proteins | sample 42126metaG_FD_193579 | JGI IMG/M metagenome (GOLD analysis project Ga0265338, IMG submission 193579) | Rhizosphere microbial communities from Carex aquatilis grown in University of Washington, Seatle, WA, United States - 4-21-26 metaG | ecosystem: Host-associated > Plants > Roots > Rhizosphere... | reverse complement strand
GCTGCCCAGGCCCGGCAGCGGCGAATACCCGCCCATCGCCGACAAGGACGCCTGGCGGCGGCTGGTGGCCTCGCGCGACAAGGCCTCGGCGGCGATGTCGGCGCCTTACGCGGCGCGGCTGAAGGCCGACGTGGTGGGCCGCGAACTGGGCGGGACGCCCGTGCAAGTGGCGACGCCCCGGGCCGAGCGACTGATCTCCGACAAGCACGTGGTGCTCGATATCCACGGCGGCGCCCTGCTGTTCGTCGGCGGCGAGGCCAATGTGCGCTTCTCCACCGCGGCCATCGCGCTGCGCACCGGGCGCGTGGCCTATGGCGTCGACTATCGCGTGCCGCCCGATCACCCCTTCCCCGCCGCGCTGGACGACTGCGTGGCGGCCTACAAGGCGCTGGTGGACGAGGTGGGCGCGAAACGGATTGTGGTCTCCGGCACGTCAGCCGGCGGCAACCTGGCGGCGGCGCTGCTGTTGCGCGCCGGCGACGAAGGCCTGCCGATGCCGGCCGGCGCCATGCTGCTCACCCCGGAGCTGGACCTCACCGAGAGCGGCGACAGCTTCAACACGCTCATGGGCCTCGACGTGGTGCTGGCGGCGCGGCTGATGGCGGTGAACCTGGTCTATGCCGACGGGGCGGACCTGATGCACCCCTACGTCTCGCCGCTGTTCGGCGACGTCTCCGGCTTCCCGCCCACCCTGCTGCAGGCCGGCACCCGCGACCTTTTCCTCTCCAACGCCGTGCGCATGCACCGCCAGCTGCGCAGCGCCGGGGTGCGGGCCGAGCTGCACGTCTGGGAAGGCATGCCCCACGCCGGCTTCGGCGGCCTGACCCCGGAAGACCGCGAGGTGAGCACGGAACTGCAGGCGTTTATCGGGTCGCTGTGAGTTTCTCCTCACCCGTAGCGAAGCGTGCGGGGGAGGTGTCGCGCGTCAGCGTGACGGAGGGGGCGTAGAGCCCCGGGTGGCAGCGCTTGCGGCCTTGCGCCCCCACCATCAGCCCGCTTTGCGGTCTGCCACCTCCCCCGTCGTCTTCGCGACGGGGGAGGAGATTAGGGCCGCAGCCCACGCATCAACGCGCCCAAGGCCGTTCTTCGTAGCGTCTCGAACCCCGGCTCTGCTGGCAGACGCCCAGCGAGATCCAGCAGGATCAGGCCGTGGATGGTCGCCCAGAAGACGACGCCGAGGGTCACCGGGTCGCCGGCGAGGACGCCGGCTTCCACCAGTTCGCGGACGTAGTCGGACTGGGCGGAGCGGGCCCTGGCCGCCGCGGCTGTGAGCTCCGGATAGGCGGCTTCGTCGGGCTGAGCGAGGTCGAACATCAGCTTGTACGCGGCGGGATTCTCGCGGGCGAAGCGAACGTAGGCCTCGCCGATGTCGGCGGCGCGGTGGCGGCCCCGGTCGGCGACGCCGTCCAGCGTGTCGGCGAGGCGGTTGAAGGCGGCGGCGCGGATGGCGGCGATCAGCGCGTCCTTGTCGGCGAAGTAGCGGTAGGGGGCCATGGCGCTGCAGCCGACCTCGGCGGCCAGCCGGCGCATGGAAAGCGCGGCCTCTCCCTCCTCGACATAGAGCCGCGCCGCAGCTTCGCAGAGCCGGGCGCGGACCGCGTCGCGGTCCTCCGCCGAGCGCGCGCGCTTCTGCTTGGTGGCGATGTCGTTGTCCATGTTTACATCGTACGCTTATTGTGCGAGATCGCAAGCGACGCTTCTTGCCGAAGGATCCCTGCGATGTCCCTGCCCCCCGTCCTCCGCGACCGCCTGAGACTGCCGGTGATCGGCAGCCCCCTGTTCATCGTCTCCGGCCCCGAGCTGGTGATTGCGCAGTGCAAGGCCGGCATCGTTGGCTCGTTCCCGTCGCTGAACGCGCGGCCGATCTCGCAGCTGGACGAGTGGCTGGCGGAGATCACCGAGACCCTCGCGGCGCACGACCGCGCCCACCCGGAAGCGCCCTCGGCGCCGTTCGCGGTGAACCAGATCGTGCACAAGACCAACAACCGGCTCGAGGAGGACGTTGAGCTCTGCGCCAAGTACAAGGCGCCGATCGTGATCACCTCGCTGGGCGCCCGCGAAGACGTCAACGCCGCGGTGCACGGCTGGGGCGGCGTCGTGCTGCACGACGTGATCAGCCAGTTCTTCGCCCGCAAGGCCGTCGAGAAGGGCGCCGATGGCCTGATCCCGGTGGCGGCGGGCGCGGGGGGCCACGCCGGCGCCCAGTCGCCGTTCGCGTTCGTGCAGGAGCTGCGGCAGTGGTTCGACGGGCCGATCGCCCTCTCCGGCGCCATCGCCAACGGCCGCGCCGTGCTCTCGGCCCAGGCCATGGGCGCCGACCTGGCCTACATCGGCTCCGCCTTCATCGCCACGCAGGAGGCGCGGGCGGCTGAGGGCTACAAGGACATGATCGTCGAGCGCGGGGCCGAAGACATCGTCTACACCAACCTCTTCACCGGCGTGCACGGCAACTACCTGCGCCCCTCCATCGAGCGCGCGGGGCTGGATCCGGATAACCTGCCGCAAGCCGATCCGTCGAAGATGAACTTCGGCTCCGGCGGCAACCAGGAAGCCAAGGCCTGGCGCGACATCTGGGGCTGCGGCCAGGGCATCGGCGCCATCAAGCACGTGCCGACGGCGGGCGAGCTGGTGGACCGGCTGGCGGCCGAATACGAGGCGGCGAAGGCCGAGCTGGCGCAGAAAACCAGCTTCACCGCCGGCGCGGCGCTGGCATTCGCGGCGGAATAGTCCTTACCGCATCCTTTTGCCCACCCTCTAACGGTCATCGCCGGGCGTCGGTCCCGGCGATCCAAGAACGCTGAACATGGAGTGACCACGCCGCCGCGTCGCCATGGCAATCTGCAATGTTCTTGGGTGGCCGGCACTGACGGCCGGCCATGACCGGAGATTGGGATGGGTGAGAGCGTCTGGACCGTGTGCGGATTGAGCTTGACCTCCGCAGCGTCGGCGGCTGCAAGGCTGGGCGACACTCAGGGGAGGAACGCATGTTCTCGCACATCTTTGTCGGCGCCAACGATATCGATCGGTCGAAGAAGTTCTACGACGCCACGCTGGGGGCGCTGGGCGTGCCGGCTGGGCGGGTCGATCCGAAGGGGCGGCTGTTCTACATCACGCCGACCGGGGTCTTCGGGGTGACGCCGCCGATCGACGGCAAGCCGGCGACGGTGTCCAACGGCGCCACCCTCGGCTTCGCCTGCGCCACCCCCGAGCAGGCCAACGCCTGGCACGCGGCCGGCCTCGCCAACGGCGGCACGGCGATCGAAGACCCGCCCGGCGAGCGCGAGGGCACGGGACTGTACCTGGCCTACCTGCGCGATCCGGACGGCAACAAGCTCTGCGGGCTGCACCGGCTGGGCTAGCCAACCAGACCTTCTCCCCTCGAGGGAGAAGGTGGCCGCGAAGCGGTCGGATGAGGGGGCGCCAGCGGCTTTTCATCCGACGGCGGAGTAGCGGCGATGCCCCCTCATCCGTCGACTACGTCGACACCTTCTCCCTCGGAGGGGAGAAGGGTCTTCAACGTCCCACGAACACCGGCGCGCGTTTTTCCAGGAAGCTGGCGACGCCTTCCTTGTGATCCTCGGTGGCGAACAGGCGGTAGATGGTTTCGATGGCCCAGGCGCCGATCTCGTGCGGGTCGCCGGGGGTGGCGCGGCGCAGGCCCTGCTTCATAGCGACCAGCGCCAGCGGCGGGTTGGCGGCGATGTAGGTGGCGAGATGCTCGGCGGCGCGGACCACGTCCTGGTGGGCGGTGATCTCGCGGACCAGGCCGATGCGCAGCGCCTCCTTGGCGTTGATGGCCTCGCCGGTGAACAGCAGCTCGGCGGCCTTGGCCGGGCCGACGATCGAAGGCAACTTCCAGAAACCGCCGACGTCGCAGACCAGCCCGCGCTTGATGAACAGCTCGGCGAACACCGCCTTTTCCGAGGCGATGCGGATGTCGGCGTAGAGCGCCAGCTCCATGCCCCAGCCGACCGCGGGGCCGTTCACCGCCGCAATCACCGGCTTGTCGCACTCGATCACCGCCATGGCCGCCGGCGTCGGCTCGAACTTCACCCGCGGCGTCGCCTCGCGCCGCGCGGCCGCCTCGCCGACCATGATCTCGCGCACGTCGTCGCCGGAGCAGAACGAGGGGTCGGCGCCGGTGACGATGACGCAGCGCACGTCCACGTCGGCGTGGGCGTGGCGGAACGCCGACTCCAGCTCGGCGTAGGCCTGGCGGTTCAGGGCGTTGCGCCGCTCCGGCCGGTTCAAGGTGATCCGGCAGATGTGGTTCTTCACCTGGTAGAGCACGCAGGTGAAGTCGGCGGGGGCGATCATGGGCATGACGGCGTCTCCTCTTGGCCTGCCGCCTCGTCAGCCTGCTAGAGATGGGGCGAGGCGTTGCGGCCGCGATCATCTGCCGGCCGCTGACTTGAGGGAAGGCAATGGCTGACACGAGCCCGATCCCATCCAACGTGGGCGAGGTGCGGCCGGCGCATCGCTTCGACGAGGCCAAGCTCACCGCCTGGCTGTTCGAGAACCTCGAGGGGCTGAAGACCCCGATCGCCGTGCGTCAGTTCCACGGCGGCGCGTCGAACCCGACCTTCCTGATCGAGGCGGGGGACGAGCGGCTGGTGCTGCGCAAGAAGCCGCCCGGCCAGCTGCTGGCCAGCGCCCACCAGGTGGACCGCGAGTACCGGGTGATGAAGGCGCTGGGCACGGTGGGCTTTCCCGTGCCGCGGATGCGGGCGCTGTGCACCGACGAGAGCATCATCGGCACCACCTTCTACGTGATGGACTTTCTGGCCGGCCGCATCTTCCGCGACGCACGGCTGCCGGGAGTGGAACCGGCCGAGCGGGCGGCGATCTACGATGAGCTGAACGCGGTGCTCGCCCAGCTGCACCAGGTGGACTACGCGGCGATCGGGCTCGGCGACTATGGACGTCCCGGCAACTACTTCGCGCGCCAGATCGATCGTTGGACCAAGCAGTATCGGGGCGCCGAGACCGGCCACATCGCGGCGATGGAGGCCCTGATCGCGGAGCTGCCGGCGCGGATGCCGGCGGACGACACGGTTACCATCGCCCACGGCGACTACCGGCTGGAAAACGTCATGTTCCACCGTACCGAGCCGCGCATCGTGGCGGTGCTGGACTGGGAGCTCTCGACCCTGGGCCACCCATTCGCCGACATCGCCTACAACGCGATGCTCTGGGACTCCAAGTCGCCGAGCTGGGGCACCTTGGACGGGGTGAACTTCGAAACCTCCGGCATCCCCACCCGCGAGGCCTACGTCGCCGCCTATTGCCGGCGGACGGGGCGGGCCAGCATCCCCGACTTCAACTTCTACCTGGCGTTCTCGGCGTTCCGGCTGGCCTCGATCGGCCAAGGCGTCTTCAAGCGCAACCTCGACGGCATCGGGGCGCATGACGCCGGCGGGGACAATTCGGGCACGGTGGAGCGGGCCGAAGCGGCGCTGAAGGCGCTACGGGCCTGAGGGAGCAAGCAGGTTCGCAGCTACCAGTGAGGGACGAGCGAACCTTTCTCCTACCCCGTAGGGGGAGGGGGACCGCGTAGCGGTGGAGGGGGCCAGAAGCCAGGCGCGGACCCTTGCGATAGTTCCCTTTTTGTTCTGTCAACCTGGTATGCACGCCCCGCCCGAAACCATCCACCGTGCCCGCCGTCTCCGCCGAGAGATGACCGCGCCCGAAGCGCGGCTCTGGATCTCCCTGAAGGGTCACCGCGCCGCCGGCCTTAAGTTCCGCCGGCAGCACCCACCGGGCCCCTACGTGCTCGATTTCTACTGCGACAGCGCCAAGCTGGCGGTCGAGATCGACGGCTTTGTCCACGCCACGGACGATCATCCGCAGCGCGACGCCGCCCGAGATGCTTGGCTTGCCGCGCGGGGCGTTCGGACGCTGCGGATCGATGTCCGCGACGATCCGGATGCGGTCGTCGCCACCGTCGTCGCTTGGGCTCAGGCGAGCTGATCTCTGGGTTCGGCGCTCGCGGCTGGCCCCCTCCACCACTTCGTGGTCCCCCTCCCCCTACGGGGTAGGAGAGTTGCGGCGCGCTTGCCTCAGACATCGCCGGCTATGCTATGGGCAACTGAACAACGATCAGGCTGGCCGTGTGCTGGCCGGCCAAAGGGAGTGACGGATGCACTATCAGGCGCTGAAAGAGGTGTGGGGCGCGTTGACGGCGCCGGGGGCGCCGTTTGAGGTGGTGACGGTCGATGTAGCCGGCGTGCCGGTGAAGGCGTTCAAGAACTCGCCGCGCAACGTGCGCGACTTCTGGCTCTCCACCCTGCCCTTCGCCGATCGCACCTATCTGGTCTACGGCGACGAGCGCCTGACCTATGGCGAAGCGCACCAGCAGGCGGCCTCGGTGGCCAACTGGCTGTTCGCCCAAGGCGTGAAGCCCGGCGACCGGGTCGCCATCGCCATGCGCAACTTCCCGGAATGGCTGATCATCTACTGGGCTTGCGTCTCCGTCGGCATCGGCGCGGTGGGGATGAACGCCTGGTGGGTGCCGGACGAGGTCGAGTACGCGCTGAACGACTCGCAGCCGAAGGTCACCTTCTGCGACGCCGAGCGGCTGGAGCGCATCCTCGAGCGGCCTGAGACCGCGGCGAAGACCAAGCTGGTGGGAGTGCGCGTCGAGAACCTGCCACCGGGCGCCACCCCGTGGTCGGAGGTGCTGGCCCAGGGCGGCGCGCTGCCCGACGTGGACGTCGATCCCGAGGCCGACGCCTGCATCTTCTACACCTCCGGCACCACCGGGCGGCCGAAGGGCGCGCAGCTGACGCATCGCGGCTGCATCAACAACCTGATGAACATGGTGTTCAGCGGCCAGGCCCAGGCGCTGGCCACCCAGAAGGGCACCGGCGTCGCCGCGCCGGCCGAGGCGCCCGCGCCGCCGGTGGTGCTGGCCACCACGCCGCTGTTCCACGTCACCGCCAACAACTGCGGCGCCTACCTGGTGACCATGGCCGGCGGGACCATGGTGATGATGTACCGCTGGGACGCCGGCGAGGCGCTGAAGCTGATCGAGCGCGAGAAAGTGAGTGCGATGAGCGGCGTGCCGGTGATGTCGCGCGAGCTCTTGGCGCATCCGGACTTCGCCAAGCACGACACTTCCAGCCTGATCTCGCTGGGCGGCGGCGGCGCGCCGCTGCAGCCCGATCTGGTGGCCAAGATCGACGCCGAGGTGGCGACGGCGCGGCCTAACACCGGTTACGGCATGACCGAGACCTGCGGGATCATCACCGCGGTGGGCGGCGACTTCTTCGTCGACCGGCCCTCCAGCGTCGGCCCGGCCATGCCGACCTTCGAGGTGCAGTGCGTCGATGACGACGGCCATGCGCTGCCGATCGGCGGGGTGGGCGAGCTGTGGGTGCGCGGCGCCTCGGTGATCAAGGGCTATCTGAACCGCCCCGACGCCACCGCCGAATCCATCACCAACGGCTGGCTGCACACCGGCGACGTGGCGCGCATCGACGAGGACGGCTTCATCTACATCGTCGACCGCAAGAAGGACATGGTGCTGCGCGGCGGCGAGAATGTGTACTGTGCCGAGGTCGAGGCGGCGATGTACGAGCATCCGGCGGTGGCCGAGTGCTGCGTGTTCGGGGTGCCGGATGCGCGGCTGGGCGAGGAAGTGGCCGCCGCGGTGGTGCCGCATCCGGGCCAGACGGTAACCGCCGAAGCCTTGCGCGAAGCCTGCGCCGCCAAGCTCAGCCGTCATAAGATCCCCCGCCACATCTGGATCCTGAGCGAGCCGATCCCGCGCAACGCCAACGGCAAGTTCCTGAAGCGCGAGCTGCGGGAGCGGCTGGGGGCGCTGGCGACGGCCTAGCCCTCCCCCTTGAGGGGAGGGTCGACGCGCAGCGTCGGGGGGGGTCTCTATCCGCCATCCCGTTGTCCCCGGCAGACCCCCACCCCCTCAAGGGGGAGGGAAGCTTATGCGGCGCCTATGCCCCCCGCCTGCGACCTGCGTGGAGACCTTACGTCACCCGGCGGTACCCTTCATCCAGCGCCCGATTTGGGCGCGGAGTGATGGAGAGTTCACATGACGCCGGGCTGGTTTGTTGGCGTGGCGTTGCTGTCGGGGACGGTCGGCGGCGCCACGACGGGCGGCAGAGGGCCGGGCGGGATGGCCCGGACGGGGAGCCGCTTCAGTTCGGCGCGCATGAAGGTGCGCCAGAATTCGGCCGGGGCTGAGCCGCCGGTGATGCCGCGCATGGGGGTGTCGTCGTCGCGGCCCATCCAGACCACGGTGGTGAGGCCGCCGGTGAAGCCGTCGAACCAGGCGTCCTTGAAGTCGGACGTGGTGCCGGTTTTGCCGGCGAGGTCGTAGCCGGGGATCGCGGCCTTCGTCCCGGTGCCGGAGGTGATCACCGTGCGCAGCATCTGGTTCAGCTCGGAGAGCGGCGGGTTGGCGATGGCGGGCTGGGTGACCGGCGCCCCGTGCTGCCAGAGGATCTTGCCAGAGAGCACGGTGCGGATGCGCTCCAGGCCGTAGGGGGCGACGCGGTTGCCGCCGTTGGAAAACGCGTCGTAAGCACCGGCCATCTCGATGGGGGTCACCAGCGACGTGCCCAGCGCCATGGCCGGATCGAGACTGATCGGGGTGGTGACACCGAGGCGCTGGGCGGTGGCGGCGACGTTGGGGCGGCCGACTTCGTCGGCGACGCTGGCGGCCACGGTGTTGATCGACTGGGCGAGGGCCTGCTGCAGGGTCACGGGACCGAGGAACCCCGGCTCGAAGTCGTGCGGCGACCAGCCGTCGATGGTCACCGGCTGATCGACCTCGGGGGTGTCCGGGGTCAGGCCGGTGTAGAGCGCGGTGAGATAAACGAAGGGCTTCCAGGACGAGCCGGCCTGGCGGTGGGCGTCGATGGCGCGGTTGAAGCTGCTGGCGCTGTAGTCAGCGCCGCCGATCATGGCCTTCACCCGCCCGTCGGCGTCCAGCGACACCAGCGCGGCCTGGGCGACGCCGGCCTTGGCGTAGTGGGCGAGGGTCGCGGTGGCGGCGGCTTCGGCTTCGGCCTCGCTCTTGGCGTCGAGGGTTGTCTCCACCACCAGGTCGAAGCCCTTGGGCGGACCCATGGCGCGGACCTGGGCGTCGGCCCAGTCGACGAAATACTGTGAGGCCTCGTCGGCCGCCTGCTTGAACACCTTGGGCTTGGAGGCCAGCGCCGAGGCCTTCTGAGCGGCGGTGATCGTGCCGGTCTCCACCATGGCGTCCAGCACCAGGGCGGTGCGCTCGGCCGAGCGTTCAGGCTGCTTCACCGGGTCGTAGTCGGTGGGCGACTTCATCAGCGCCGCCAGCATCGCCGCCTCGCGGATGGTGAGCTTGGCGGCCGGCTTGTCGAAATAGCGCCGGCTGGCGGCCTCGAGGCCGTAGGCGCCCTCGCCGAAATAGACCCGTGACAGATAGAGCCCGAGGATCTGCTGCTTGGAATAGGCCTGCTCCAGCTCCACCGCGTAGATCAGCTCGATGCCCTTGCGCTGGAGGGTGCGGTCGGACGACAGGAAGAGGTTCTTGGCCAGCTGCTGGGTGATGGTCGAGCCGCCCTCGGTGGCGTGGCCGGCGCCGGCGTCGGTGGCGATGGCCCGGGCGATGCCGATCAGATCGAAGCCCTGGTGCTCGTAGAAGCGCTTGTCCTCGATGGAGACGAAGGCGTTGGGCACATAGGGCGGCAGCTTGGCGGTATCCACCGGCGGCGCATAGCGCCCGCCCCGCACCCCGATGACCACGCCGGTGCGGTCCACATAGGTGATCTGAGCATCGCGGGTGATCGGCGGTAGCTGCGGGATGTCGACCTGGGGGAGCGCCAGGGACGCGGCGAAGACGAGGGCGATCAAACGTCAGGGCTCCGCGGGCAGCGCCGCTAGGGGGCGGTTGATGCCGGGGGTTTGTGTCGCGGACGCGGCGGCAGGGAAAGATAATTCGCGGTAATGCACGGTATTAGGTAGCAAACGGGACAAGCTCCTTCGGGGGTACGGGGGTATTTTCGGCCTATGGCCGAAACCCATGTCCTTTCAGCGCTCAAGCGCCGATACGCGCACGTCCTCGGGGCCGATCCCGCCAGTCCGGATTTGGTGCCGCTCGCCGCCGTCATCCGCATGTTCAACCCGGCGGAAGACTTGGCCGCGATCCGCGCGGTGCGGCGCTACAAAGCCAACCGCGAACGCTGGAACCTTACGGCGCTCCGCATCTTGCGCGGGGCCAATCGGCCCCTGAAAACGCGCGAGCTAGCCCGGATGGTCATGCAGGCGCATGGCGTCCCGTTGGACGACGAACGCGCGTTGCTGAGCTTGACGGCAGGACTGCAAGCGGTTCTCGCGCGGCTGGCGGTGCGAGAGCTGGTGGAGATTAGCGGGAAACCGCGTCGGTGGTCGGTATCCCCGCCAAGGGCTGGCAGGTTGAGGGCTCCAGCGGCGAATCCCTAGCATAAGGCTTTCCTTATGCTGCATTGCGAATACTGACGTAAAACGTCAATTCCACAATTGATTCCGGCGGCGGTGCTCGTTTTTCTTGACGCGCCGCACCCAAAATCATCTAAATGCGACTCAGGCGCTCGTCGCTTCTTTTCCGAGCCTCCACTCGCCCCGTCGACTTCTGACGCCGGGTCGCATGGGGCGAACCGGAGCCCCAGGCTTTCACCTGGGACCCGGAGAAGAAAGATGACGCGAGTTGTCTGTTCGTGGCCGAAGGCGGTGAGCATTTGCTCTTATTTCCGCTTTCGGTTCGGCAAATGGGAGCAGGTTTGCTCTCACTGTCGAGGCTATCCGTCTCGTTAGCGCGTAGCGGATAGTTGCACTTGAGCGGCGAGCGCCACCCTCTTTACCTGACAATTTGTCATACACACTGGACGGAAAGTCCACATCTTTCGTACGAAATGTGGAAGTCCCACAGGGCGGAAAACCTTAACAGATTCAAATCTCAAGGGTTTCCGAGCAACTGATTGGGCCGCCAAGAACGCCCAAGAGCGCCCATTTAGGCCGCTGCGCGCTGCCAATAGCCCTTCCATTGGCGACTCACGGGGTGGCCGAGCGCCGCCGCCGCCGCCGCGAGGAATTGCTCGCCGTTGGACACCCGCCGCCGATCTTCCCGCCACGCCATTTCCGAGGCGTAGGCGCTCAGGTACGGGCCGGCGATCTTGTGGTGAATACCGATCTCAGCGCGGCGCAGCCGCGAGAAGAACGACTCGGCCATATTCGTGCACGCCTCCGGGGTCGAGTAGGCTTCCGAGTGGTTGATCCGCTTCGTCAGGAAGCGGGCCTCTAGCGCGTCCCAGTGGCTGGCTTCGTCGGCGTAGATGGTGGAGCCCTCGCGAACGGCGTTCGCCACCACGGCCACGCCAGCGGCCTCGGTTGGGGCAACGAACGGGAGGGTCCGACCCCGACGCTCGCGCATGACAACGACCACTTCGCGTTTGCCGGTGCGATAGAACGGCGGCGGCGGTCAACGCGGCCCTCACGGCGGTTGGCCGGCTTGAGGTAGCCGCCGAAGTACGCGCCGTCGATTTCCACTGAGCCGCCGACTTCGCCCACGGCGGTTTGCTCGTCGGCCATGGCTTCTCTGATCTTGTGGGCCAGGACGTAGGCTGACTTGTATTGGCAGTCTAAGTCGCGGCTGAGCCGGAGGGCGCTATGGCCCTTGGCGCCGTTCACAAAGATCGCGATGGCCGCCAGGATATCGCGGAGCGGCATCTTGCGGCTGGCGAAGATCGTGTCGCTCGTCACGCTGAACTTGTGGAGGCAGGCGGCGCACTTGAAGCGGCGGTTGTCGCTCAGCGAGTAGGTCTGAACGCAGCCGCAGCGCGGGCAGAACGGCTCGCCTCCGGTCGCGGCCCAACGGATGGCCTTGAACGTCTGCCAGGCGTCTTCGTCCGACAGGCGCATGACCTTCGCCAGACTTAGCGTCCGGGCCTGCGCTGAAAGGAGGAAGTGCTGCGACAACTCTCGTATCCGTTAGATAACTAACGGATACGCATGCTTTTGGGCTAACGCTTGCAACAAGAAAACGCACGGATATGATAGCTTCCTCACGAAAGGGAGGCTTCATGGTCGCGACAAGCGAGGAATGGTCCGAGTTAGCGAAGCGTCACGTCAAGGCGGAGTTGAAGCGGGCGGATGTGGGCTACACCGAACTCGCCCAGCGCCTCACCGACATGGGCTTGCCTGAAACCGAGGGTTCGGTGACAGTGAAAATCAACCGAGGGGCTTATCCGGCATGGTGGCTGTTCGCGGTCATGCGCGCCATTGGCGCGCACACGTTGCGATTGGAATAGCCGTTGCGCTAGGGCTGGCTCTGCTTAGCCCAATAGACGGCTATGCCCGCCACCAGCCAGCAAATACCCAGAGCGGCAGGAAACCAGACCAGAAGACGGCTCCAAGCCCAGCCGCCGCGCTCCATAGCGACGCTGAGCGCGTCGCCACAGCGCTTGAAGCACAGAACCACTACGCCCAATCCACCGCAGGCCAGAAGGACGCCCGCGACGCCGCCAAGGCCGCGAAGGACGCCGCGTTCTGGGCGATGCTCTTGTTCTATGCTGGCGTTGCCGAGACAGCCATCACCGGGGCTGGCGTTGTCTTGGTCGCCCTGACTCTGCGCCAAGCCAAACGTTCCGCCGATGCTGCCGAGACCTCCTTGCAGGACGTTCGCGAATCGTCCCGGCGAGAGTTTCGAGCCTACTTGTCGGTCCAACCCGCCAAGTTGGAGAGGTTGAACCCAAATGAGACCATTCACTTCAGTTTCCAGCAGATAAATAGCGGAAAGACTCCGGCATATTCGTGTACGCAGCGCGGTCTGATAATATTGGCCCCTCACCCTCTTCCCGAAGAGCTTCCTTTTCCCATTCTCGATCCCACCAATACCAAGACCGTCGCGCTCGCGAACCTCCCGTATGTTGGTCACACCGTAGCCGAAAATAAGTTTACCAAAGATCAGATCGTCGAGATGTTGCAAGGACCAGCGGAAGGCAACAGGCTCTATATTTTCGGGCAGGTCGACTACATTGACGCCTTCAAGAAACCTCACTGGACGAGATATTGCTACTCGTTTCCGGGATGGCATGAGGTCATCTACGCTGCCGCCCAGGACCAATGGGACGGCATTAATCAGGCTCTCTCGTCGGGGATGGTTCAACTCCAGTTCGAGCTTTTCAACCGGTTCAACGACACCGACGAGGGCTAAGACGCCGACGACCGCCAGAACTCCAAACCCCATCGGGGTAGCCTCCTAGTTGGAGGCGGCATGGTAGGCGGTCGGGAGCTAGTCCCATCTGCTACCTAATGCCGGTAATGCAGGGCGGGACGCCGGCGCGCCCGGACAGTCAGACGGTGTCGGCGCAGACTACGGCGTCTGCGCCGACGGGCCTTGGAGTTGTGCGCCGGCGGCGCTGATTTGCTTGCCGCGGTCGGTCATTTCGCCGCCGCACTGGGTGAGCAGCGCCTTGACGCGGTCGTCGGTCAGGCCCTGCGCTTCAGCCTTCACCGCGGCGGCCAGGTCGATGTGCGGGTCGCTGCCGAACACCTCACCGGCGAAGAAGAGGGTGCCCATCAGCCCGCCGGAGCTGATGGTCTTGTCCGGGTTGTCGATCAGGGAACTCGTGGCGATGAAGCACTGAACCTCGTGGGCAGTTTCGGGGCTTAGCGGCGCCGCCGCGGCCGGCATCGACATCAACGAGGCGAACAGCGCCGCCCCTAGAAGGTATTTCATCGCTTCTCCCCGCGCCGCGGCGGCGTGACCTTCCAACGCGCGTTGGCGGATTGCAAGGACCCTCGCGGGCGCGGGGGATCGGTGGCAAGCCGCCTACCG
>Ga0265338_10007278_pt1 | contig 13812 bp, 17 predicted proteins | sample 42126metaG_FD_193579 | JGI IMG/M metagenome (GOLD analysis project Ga0265338, IMG submission 193579) | Rhizosphere microbial communities from Carex aquatilis grown in University of Washington, Seatle, WA, United States - 4-21-26 metaG | ecosystem: Host-associated > Plants > Roots > Rhizosphere... | reverse complement strand
TATCCCTTCTTTTTTATTTTATAAACTACTATATGATACATTATTGGTGAAAGAACCAGATCTTAAAATCGATACAACGAAACGATTTATTAATCAGATAATAAATGAAAGAAAATTGCTATGTCATCCAGATACGCTCCTAGTAATGAATTATATACGAAATGAAACATTATTTCAGTGTGATCTTTCTTCATTTAACCAGACACTGTATAATCAAGTCGGGCCTATTCTATCTGATGAAAACTTACATCTTCATACGTTGAATTCCATCCCTTATGAGGTCTGGTTTAAACCAGTAGTTCAAATTTTAATAGGGAATGAAAAGATCATCTTTTATGGGTTGTTTATATTTAACACAGGATTCTTAATAGGTCTCATTCTTCTCCTTCTACTGAACAAAATATACTCGATGATTGATATATGTAGTTTGAAAGCAAGAAGAAACAAAAACAACAGAACAATATCAGTTCATTATTCAAATGGTACTACAATTCCAGTTACTTTCAATAATAATAATAATGCAGACGAACATCAAATAGAAGGCGAAGATCAAGATAAAAGTACAATTCCACCTAATGTACTCAGAATTCGGAAACCTGTTCGTTAATTATACTTATTTTCAATTCTTGTATAGAGTTAAATGTTCTGATTCCCCATACAATCTTTTTAATCGTCAAAGGGACTACATCTGGACGTAAAAGAATAGACATATCAAAACCAGCAGCAACTTGTAAATAGGTTAAATTAGAAGGCAACACTTTTGGTTGCAAAATATGCGAATAGTGAGGACCAAACTTTAACGATTGTAACGAATCAGGCAACGATCCAATTTCCAAAGATTGGTTAAATTCATATCCAAATTCTAATGTTTTTAATGCTAATGGTAATACTATTGGTTGATTAAAATCAGACCAAAAACTAAATTTTAATATTTCTAAATGGGTTGGTAGAACATTAGGTAATAGAATTTGATTGAACTTACTTCCAAATACTAAATAACGTATAGAGTTTGGTAATATTCCAATAGATATCGGTTTATTAAAGTTCTCGCCAAATATAAGTGAATTTAGACTTCCAGGTAATATATCTTTTTCTATTATTTGATTAAAACAATAACCAACATTTAAATATCGAATAGATTGAGGTAGAATATTAATTCTAATCGGTAAATTAAATACTTCTGATAAAGTTAAGTTGATTAGTGAAGGTGGGAAAAGTCCAATGAAAAGATCTTTTTCGAATTTAGGTGGCATGTATAAACGAGTTAATGAAGAAGGAAATGTCCCACGTCTAATCTTTCCCATATGAGTAAATGGATAATAAAAATCAACAGTTCGAATAGAATTAAATCGTTTTAAATATTTCAAATAACTATGAGAATATGATCCTATTTTGATATAAGTAAAATGAGGATACTGGATATTGATCCCTTTCTTGAAAATGAACTTATCGATCGATTTAATTTTCATCATCTTACCTAAATCAATTGATTGTTTCACTACATATGAATCATATGGATTTAATCCAGAATGAGTAGATCGATTTAATTGGCACATACGAAATACTTCTTGGTCATCACAATAATCTTTCCAAATGATCTTCTCGATACATTCTTTATTTTGACTCACAAAATTAGTCCACATTCTAATGTAATTTTGATCTCAAATAAGCGTAAACACAGAGCGCAGAACAAAAATAAGATGAAAAGTCAGAATGAAGATAAATGTGCGGATCTGTGATTTTAGTCCGGCACCACTTACAGGGCATTTTGAACTATGAACTAGTAATAATCTTCCTCGCTCCCATCGCTGTCCCAGTCACTTTCATCGTCCTCTAACTCATTCCCATTTATATCAGTGCTCGCATAACAATTGTTTATCCAATGTCCGACTCGTCCACATCGAAAACATTCTTGTCGCGCACTTCTCAGTGGACAATTGGATGCTAGATGATTATGATGACCACATCTATAACATCGATCTGTAGCGGTATCAAATTCTCTTCCTAATAATTCTTCTTGAGCTGAAGTTAATTCTAATTGACTATATGAACCTCCCCTAACATTATTCATACCGTAATTCAACATATATTCTTTCACTGTTTGGTCTTCATCTAAAGGCGATCGCATTTCTCTTGATTCAATTAATCGTAATGGTCTATAGCGAAAGGTGAAACTAGACCCACTTCCATTAAAATGTTGTTGTACTCGAGACTCAACATCCCTACTCTTTCCAATATAATATTTACCTTCTTTACATTCTAGTACATAGATCTTTTCTCTACTTGAGGTCGTCATAATTGAAAATTGAACTGTGCACACTTCTTCACAATTCAAACGTCCTCCGTTAACGATGGCTGTTCCTAGTGGTCTTGTCTGGACTACTTGTATTGGTCCAGATTTTGGTCGAGATATTAATCTAATTTATTCTTCAGAGGTTAATTTCAGTTGTCATAAAGTATTCTTAGTTCGTGCGTGTAAATATTTTGAAACTATGTTTATTGGTGACTCTGATGTAAAAGAACTAGAACTTCCTGCTACGCCACAATTTCATCCTGATGCATTTCAACTATTCTTAGAGATTTGTTACGACACTAAACTGGAAGAGACTAAATTAAAGTCTTTACATAATATGGAAGCTTTACTTTATTTTGCAAATTATTATCAAGCAGAATCACTATTAAAACAGTTATTATCTCATCTTTCTTTTAAATCTCAAACTCTGAGTACTTCTTGTTTGAGAATTGGGCAATTTATTTCAGCTCCTCATCCTTTACATAATGGACACCATACACTTTGGAGGATTAAACAATTGACCAATGATGGCGCCGTTCTTGAAATGCTAGGATCTCCTTTTTCTTGTACAATTGCTTATCAAGACATTAATCAGAGATCTTTAATTCGTATACCAAAGGTACATCCAAGTGCAATAGCACGCGCGAAAGATTTTTGTCATGTATATCTAGATACCGCAGATCCGAATGAAAATCTTACTGTTCTTTCTTTACTACTTCCATATATACAAGATCACGATAATCCTAAACATTTCATGGATCTATTCTGCAATTCACGTGATAAATATAGCGATTTATCTATTCTTGAATTTTTAAGTCGACTTACATTAGGAGATGCGAGATTACTTCTATATAAATTCTTAAGTAAAAAACCATTGACAATTAAACCTCCTTTAGATTTTACTAAACCTTATCCGTATGGATTTAAAGAGAAGAAAGAAGAAGAAAAAGAAGAGAAGAAAGAGAAAGTGGATGATGGAATTCAACATGTAGTTGATATTGTTGATGCTACCGAGTCCTCGTCTGAATCTGAAGATACTGATGAAGAATTAGATGAAATGATTAAATCTGGGTGGCTTTTTCCATCTGAAAAAGAAGCAGAAGAATTAAAAAAAGAAAAGAAAAGGACCAGATCTCAGCGGAAACTCAAACCCATACAGCAAAATAAAGAAGAAGAAGAAGAGGAGGGAGAAGATGAAGTGGAACCAGGAGCTAAAAGGAAAAGACCAGGTACAAAGAAATTATCGCGATGATTCTTGTTTAATCACACTTAGATGTTGTTTAATAAATTGATAACAATAGAGTAACGCATCATTCACGTGCGTCACCGCGGGAAGCGGTGATGCACGCGGTATATTAATTAAAAAATGAATATATTTAAAAAATGAATAATAAATTCTATGAAGATAGAAGGATTGACGTTCATTATTATTTTCATAACTGATTATGGTGACTAAATAGATTGATTGGATATCCCATTGATCTGTAAAAATACATAATTCCCAATCCACGGGAGTTTCAGAGATTAAAATTTGTCTTGCTGTTAAAATCATAGACACGGCTTTTCTAGTTCTTTCAGTGAGGTGTAACCAAGGACATCTATTTCGATCATTAATTAGGGTTAGAAGTTTATTAATTTTACTAATTCCTTTCTCATTTGTTAATTCAATGTCATCTGCTAAAAGAAAGTTCATTACATCAGATGCAGGACCCCCACCTCCAACGTATGAGGAAGCTACTTGCTCTTCTTCTACGAAGAAGAGCAAGGTCTCTTCTGGATGTTCTACAGAACAAATAGCCAACATTTATGTTAATTCAAAAGATAAATTATTAACGAAATCATATTCTGGTTATCATTATAATAAGAAAACGAAATTAGATGGGATTACTAAAGAATTCTTACCTCGTTTATTTTGGCCTAATTATGAGTACCATAAAGCAGTGCTAGGAGGAGAAGAAGAGAAGAAAGAAGATGAGGGAAAGAAGAAGAGAGGAAGAAAGAGGAAAGTACAAGATGAATCAGAAAAGAAAGTATATGTCCCTAAACTCTCTATGGCTCAACGAATTGAACAAGGTATGAGAAGAGGTAGTAGTTTAGATGTGAAATTTATCCAATCTGTGAAATTTCTGAAGGAAAATATTAATCTGAGCCAAGATGTTTTTGCTCTCTACCGTTCATTAAAAACAGAAGAGTGTGAAAAATTATGTCCAAATGGTCCAATTCAAGTGGAACGTTTACGTAAATTATTAAATGCAAAAAGTTCGAATCTACATGTTTTATGGAAAACAATTCTCTGTGACTTAAAATTGAAAGTACTACAAACGCAAATCGTTTGTTCTATTATTAGTACAGGTCATGCAGCAGCTGTTGATATAGATGCCTATGATCCAATAACAAAGAAACATGTATTAATTGAAGTGAAGACAGGCGACAGCAGAGTAAAGAATCACACGGGAAATAAACTAGAAGCTCCTTTTCAAGATCAACCAGATTCTCTAATCAACCACTATTTAATTCAAGCAGCAGTTCAAGTTATTTTTTATGAAGAAACATATGGTAGAGAACAAAAGATCGACAGGACACGCTGTTGCGTGATCAGATTGTGGAGAGGAAATGGCGTGGAGGTTACATTCCTCCCTTCATGGGTATTGAATAGATGGGAGGCTTTAAGGACTAAGTTGAAGAATTCCAAATTATAATTCAGACTTCTGTTTCTTAGAAAGATGATAATTATCTTCATCTGACTCCTGTTCCTCTTCCAGTTCACTCTCAGTTTCATCATCGGAACTAATAACGTTCAAACGCTTCGCTTTCGATCCATATAATTCGATCTTCTTAGTATTGACAGCTCGTGCGGCATCTTTAATCTTAGAGAATCTTCCCAAATATAGATATTTTCTGTTCGCGCATACACCGGCAACATATTTCAAGCCGGATTTACTGACCCCGTGGTAATGAGTTGTAGCTTTCGTTTGTTTATAGATTCTTTTATTCGATTTATTGTCACTTAATATATTTCGTTGTAAATTCTCTGGCTGTTCTTCTACATTATTGAACACAGCATACTCAGGTGCACTTTTCTGCATTTCTGCATCATACGCAGCTGCTGCGGCTTTTTCACTCTTAAACGTTCCTAGACATTTTAGTTCATGATTGATTCGACATGCAGCTTTCCATGTTTTATTTACCTTGTTAAAAGTAACACCTTTATATTTACTTGAATATTCTTTTCCGTTAAATTTTCTTCTATGCAAAGCGTTTCCAGATGCTGTAATCCACCTCAAATTAGAAACATGATTATTTAAAGTGTTGTGATCTATATGATCCACTTGAGGAAGATTATTTGGATTTGGAATAAACTCGCTAGCTACCAAAGAATGTATTCTTATACACATTTTATTGATACTTACTATATAATATTCTTCTATTTTACCATTTAGATAAGTTCTTCTGTATTTACGTGGTTGAAATTGAACGTTATACTGATTTTTTATATTTCCAAATGAACTTATCTGCCACTGTGGATGATTTTTAATCGGTCTCCATTCTTCTTCAGTGTTTTTATTTTCCATAGGAGTATTCGGAGAAGATTCACTAAAACATGAAGTATTGGGGTGCGTAAAGTTGTAGATAGAAATTTGAACAGGGGCTGTTATATTAATTGAACTCATCTTCAACTAATACGATGAACTACTTGAGACATAACAAATTGAAAGTGGAATGTGAACTAAGAATAAGTTCTCGCGAATGAACGTAGAAATGCAGTCTTTTACCCGCAGTGAACAGTACTAAGCAAATCGCGGATCATCAGGATCATAGTTAGCTACATTCTTCTTGATAAAGTCTTTTATTCCTGATTGTCCCTGTTTAAATAGATCAAAGGGGACTGTAGACCTTTTAGGTCGAATCTTCGCTAATTCCGCCATCAACGCATCATGTTCTTCTTCTGAAACTCCATCTAGAATAACATCTTTTGACGGCGTCTTCTTTAATCTGAATATTAACTGATTGTCATTTGCGTTATAAAGAATAGGTGTAGGGTTTATTTCAGCAAGAGGATAAGAACGGTAAGAAGTAGAAGAAAGATTGAATTTAGAAGCCATCGCACTTGTCAGAGGTTTAGAATTTGAGTTATGTTGAAGATGTACACCCGACAACCACCGCCGCTGATCTGTTCCATTCCCCAAATTATATCCCCGCACAGGAAGTGTTTTTTGATTAATTCATTCTCATTAATCTGTTTAAACACGTTGTAGCGTGTATCTTCATCCCTGAATAACAAATGAGCACGACCGGTTGAGAATAGATCCATTTCTCTACTCAATTGGTCGAGGGTAAACCCACCCATATCACTCAACTTCATTTTATATAAGTGTATTCCATTTACAAATAAAATGAGTACGTCTTCTTCTACTTCTAGTAGTTCTGTAATTGCAGATCCCGAACGAAATAAATTCATATTAAACGACTTTGAGAGTGATTGCTTAACAATCTGTTCTTATTTTTATAATCGATCTATTCCTACTCGATTAATAAGTGGTGTATTTTGGAGAAATCACGGAGTTCACTCAGTAGAAGTAGAAGAGGAGTACTACGACAGTTCCTTTCTTCCTAAATTAAAGTGGTTTGTCACCGAAAAGAAATTAATTCAATATGATCATCCTCAGAGTCAAGAATGGCTCAAGATGGATTCAGAATTACAACGAGTAATACGCACTTTTCAAGGAAATGCAAATCGAATGAAAAATTATTATCTATTCAATCTATATGAAACATTAATCTCTTCTTTTGGTATAGGTTTTAATTCAACTCTCTTACTTACACATTGTCAACATGTAATTGGTTATACATCTGCTTTATATGAAGAAAAATCTACTCCCTTTTTACGTCTTCTAGAGACATGTGCAGATAATATGAACTATCGCAATAAAAGATTTGCTGTATTATTATATCGATCTGTCCTCGATTATATTGAATACGATAGTCCATCTGATACAGCAGAGAATTCTCTATTAGAAGATTCCGTTTTAATTAAATTAGCTAAAATTAAGATTGAAATTCAAGATGAACAAGATGAACAAATTCGAGCAGTTTATAATCATATTACAATCAAATATGAAAAAGGAATAAACAGTATCGATTATGCGTTTGCTCTCTATTTAAGTGCTTCTACTTGTATGACAAACACTACTTATTTAAAACAGGAAGAAGAAGCAGAAAATTGGTTAAAGAGATCGATTCAAATTCTATTTAAAAATCCGCCTAATCTTGATTTTACTCCAACTCTTCCATTACTTCTTCTTGTTCAAATACGTATTTCTTATCGCGATTTCAAACAAGCAGAACTCTATCTTGATCAAGCTTGTCTTATTGATTATGAAAAGAACTGGCACGTTGTTCAAATCAGAGCAGCGGATCTATATATTCAAATAGGTCTCCCTTTTAAAGCAATTCTTTGTTACTTAAAAGCATTAAAATATTATCTAGTACATCTAGAGGAATCAAAAGAACAGATTGTATTGTGTGCAAATCGTATCAGTGAATTGTATTCAGACCTTGAACTAGATACACAGAAACAACACGTCAGAAAGGAGCTGACCTTGATTCAGCCGCCATGATAGAACAGTATGGAGTCGTTTTTGATAGGCCAGCTCAGCAGAATGGTCAGCTTGAGACGAGCTGACCATTCTTCGATGTCTGCTCCTTCTCCAATTCAAGGTCCTCCAGGATCTCGTCGTTGTACTTTATGTGTTGAAGATGTAGTAGTTTCTGAAGCAGTTCACTTCGCTTTACCAAAACATCGTTTATTAGCAGCTACAACAGTAGATGAAAAGAAACAAATTTATCGAGAAACTCGCTGGTGGATATGTACGAGATGTACATTTATTGGAGATTCAAGGCATTCAATTGATAAACATTTTAAAGAATGTCGAGTTAGTAGTTCAACATGGCAATTGTTAGAAGTCTCAGAACAGAAAAAGAAAAGAATCGTAAGAGCCTCGAATACGCCTCCTCCATCTCGTCCTCGATCTAAAAAACAGAAAAAAGAACAAGAAGAAGAAGAAACTGATGATGAGGAAGAGAAAACTGAAGAAGAAGCCGCTGTTCTTCTTTCTTCTACTCCTTTGAAAAAACGTTTATCTCGAACATCCACTCAAGTATTACCAGATTCTCATATTCAAATTGATTCTGATGGTGTATGTCATGTTACTATTAATAAACATCCAATTGATAAGGATGTTCTAATCATCGGTGAGCCTAAATTTCTCCCTATTCAATTAAGAAAAGGAGGTATTCAATCACAAGAAGTTGTAAAATTAATGGTATTAGGAACAATGACTGGAAGTGAATTATTTCAAGAATTAATCAAAAAGAAAATTGTTCCACAGAGCGGAGGTGGAACAATCGTTGTATATAATTCTCAAATCAATGAAATTGGTCAATTTATTGGGAATAAAACTCTACTAGAACAGAAATTATTTGGTTATTCAAATACACTTGTAGTTTTAAAAGCTTTTTCCGTTGAATAGAAAGAAAAACATGAATTCATTCTTTTTTCTTCTTTTGTCTATTCTCCATCTCTCGATCGCAAAGTAATAAAACAATAATGATTATCAATAGAGGACAAATAATAATAACCATAATACCAATAAGAATATCTAAACGACTTATAACATAACCTTTAATGACGAAAATAGGATTGTTAATTACAAAGAATAATAAACCAGATAAACTAACACCAATACACCATAACAACATGTTGAAAAATTGGATTGATGACATTTGAAAAATGAAAATTCTTCTATGTGAGTTCATACCAAAGAGCTAATGAGCCTACTGATTCCGTCGTAAATCTTCTAATTGTTAGCTGCTGTTCCTCCTGATTCATTTTTCAAACGTCCTTCTGGCAAATGATTCCCGACTTAAGTTTTATTTTGTTTATGTTGTTCCTTGAAAGTTGTTTACAAGTATATTATCTATATAATGGCGAAGGTGATTCTGTGAGACAGATGATGAAATTTCAACTCTTCTGGAGTGTTGGTTTTCTTCTTTGGAAACAATTTCTCGAACGAGATGCTGTTATACTTATTATCTTTTCAGGTGTGTGGCTTTTGATTGAGTTTTTTATTCGACAGAGAAAGCTTCAAGTACAAAATTAAACCAAGTAGATCCTCGCCTCCTTCTCTTTTCCGCTCTGATTTCAATTTCTTTCTCTTTGATTTGTTTTTTGATTTTTTGTGCTTCTTCTTCTCTTTCTTCCGCGTCTAATCTCCGAATCAATTGATCAAGTGTCTCTGGCCTAAGTCTCAATATATACTTACCTTTCTCATCCAGACCAACAATTCTAAGACGCTGAGGAAACAGAGACATTTTCAGTTTTGCCTTTTTCATATTTCTCTTTCAGCTGTTTATTTTCTTGCTTTTCTTTTTCTAAGTCCTTCGTTAATTTTACTATTTCTTTGGATTGATTGTCAATTGTACTTCTCATTAATTCTAGTTCTTCTAATCGGGGAATAGCCATGGCAGAATCTTCAAAATACGCGGTAACAGTTGAAGTGGCAAGTCTTGGGTCTATAAGCTGATACCCAGAAAACACACACACACACACACACGCACAATCTGACTCAATCAAAATCCTGATTATTATCTATATTATTTGTCTCGGGTAGATAATTGACCTCTTTTATTTTCTTGTAATATATTGAAGATTCTAATAGTCGATTCTGGGACGTAATCATTCGCTTAACATGCGCCACTTTGTCCGCTGGAACATCAATACGAAGATGAACCTTGCAGAATTGTTTTTCTTCATATGGTTCGTCATTCTCTCTGCTTATCAATTGACCTAATTCCTTTAGACTAGTATACTCATACACACAGTCTAGTTCCTGGTAAAGAAAGTCAAAGGACAAGTATAAGATTTTAGATTGTTCGCCATCAGAAGAATAAGGAGGAGGCGAAGAAGAAGAAGAAGAAATAGAAGAAGACATTCAAAGCAATTCTCTCTTTCATCACAGAGAGAAGCCATGTTTTTTAGATTCTAGTCTGCACAGTGGCCTAAACTAGCGCTGGACGCCATGATGATCAGGACTCGTGCCACATCGACTTGATTGAGGGATGCTCTCCTTTCTCCTTCTCCTCATTTCTCCAATTCCTCTTCTCCTCATCCTCAAAATATGATGAATTCTTCTTCTGTTCCTCTTCCTTCACCTTATTCAAGAATAATGAAATCAACATTAACTTTCCTTATATTCGAATGCTCAATTCAACTTATAATGGCTCAATCAATTGGGACTAATACGACTGATCAAATTTTTATCATCGCCTCTTGTGTGTTATTTCTTGTCGTGTTAGGATGTGTTATTAGTACTCTTTGGCGACGTAGAAGAGAGAGAAGAATATACGAAGATGGATTTATTATTACACCCTCTCATCCTTCTTCTACAACGAATATTATCATATCTCCTTCTCCCACATCTTTACTATATACAGAGACGCCCTCTGCACCTCCTCCTGAATATGGAACTTATAAATAAGACAATCTAACCCTCGACAGTAGCATTAATTGCAACGTAGACAAAGGCGTCACACCCGTAAATCGGAGGATTGACGAGAAAAACGTCGGTATTTGGTGGACACCGTGGAGGGAATCCGCCAATTAAATACGTAATGTAATCAACTGTCGGATCATATTGATTGTTTACAGGAAGTATAGAGGTGGGTATGTTTGGAATAGCGCTGAGTATTCGCCAGGCAAACCACTGTGGGCCCAAAATACAAAGCCGAGGTCGATTGTGGTTACATCTGTACCAGTCAGATCTCATACCAAAGTAGAAGTCGCCGATTTAATCAAATTGTATCGATCGTACTGTAGTGTTTAAGTTGTAGAGTTGCGCGTGACCTATTATTACACATTCCAATATTAGCACCTGCACAGCCGGAATAAGCCAGCCAAAATGCAAATCCTGAGTAAAAAAATACAGTCAATACACAGGACAAGTTAGATTTGAAATATAATCTTGTATTTACAACTGTATTAGTCTAGACGAAAGTACCATTTGCCTGGAACACATCACAGCAGACGCCAAACTTATATGTTTCATCTCCCCATATGAGTTTATTCCAATTTCCATCTAGAGTGTTGACGTATTGCATAGTTCCAGTAAAAACATTTCCTTTGTGATCTTTATACACGTTTCCACCTTGGTCCTGCCAGAATGATTGATCCTTTGGCTGCGGGTCAGGTACCGAGGTTGTGCTCAAGGAACTCTTTGTCTGTTGTTCAATCCATGGCAAAACCAAGAGGATCACTAAAATCACCACTCCTAAAACAGCCACTCCTATTATAGCACAGTTCGTCCAACTTTTGACGTCTGGGGTGTCTCGTGCCATTTCTATGAAAAGAAAAACGTAAATAGTTTCTATCTATTATCAGCCTTTTAATTGTCTAGTGCAGAGGGTTTATTTCTCCTTCGTCTATCCAAAAGATCTGTACAAATCCACAGGCCTTTATACTCGGATGAAAGAAGTAAGTCTTATTTAAGGCTGGTTTTTTCCTCCATGTAATGAAATCACTACGAGAGGGCAACCAATTCCGAAAATCACCAGGAAAAGATCCGTCTGGACCATTTTCAAATCCCCAGCGACAGGCGCTATATCCACTACAAGCAGTATTTTCATATCCACTGAGTCCACTTGTTAACTCGGCATAACGACACACTTTCGACACTGAAATGCCATTTTGTATTAAAACTGCCAATGTCTGCGGGTAATATTCCTGACAACATGCCAGATTTGAGACTGTTGGACCACTTGTAGAAGGACATAAGAGAGCACTGACTGCTGTTCCTACAGCAAAATTAGTATACCAAGGTGCGATCGACGAACAAAAGAATCCATCTACGGCTTTAATCTCAGCAGTTATGAGCAGCTCTGCTTCATATAGTCCGTGTTCAATTACTTTCCCAGCAGTGATTATATCCTGCTCTGCGTCACTAACGATATCACCCGCGAATCCCATTATAGAGGTTAAAAGCGGCCACGCAAAATACGCGATGACGAAAACTATCACTGCGATTAGTATACAACATAAAAGAGGTCCAATAATCGGACCTAAGAATTCTTTGATATCAATCCATAGGCTGGAGCTCACTTTAACCGTGGATGAATTCTTCGAAATTGTATCTAAATACGACGGAGGAGATATTGTACTCTCTTCTGGTACTTTATTCACTTCTGGAATGGGTTCAGAGGTAGACATTTGTTATTAATGACACAATCCGAAATATATACATATGGTTATATTATTTTAATTACTGTCTAGTCTAGATCTATCTGAGCAGGATTATTTTCTTCGAGGGTCAGCACACGAAAGTTTGGAACAGTATTTTGACAGTTCATCACAAGACCATCTGACGCTAGAATCCCGTTTTGAACAATGGGTATCTCGGTATCAATATTATCCAAGAATAAAAAGTAATACAATTCTGCGGCATTGGTGATAGTAATTACATCGTTTATTAGAATTGGGAGAGAAATCCAAGCATATGGCAGCCCAAATGTATTGCCACTGTCATATGAACTGACGTAACTTCTGTTTCCATAAAATGCACCTTGTACTGTAAATGTCGGTAATACGACCCCGGTCGAAGTGATAAAATTTGGCAGTTGCTGAGCAGCGCCATTTGCATCTGGTGGAATGCAAGATGGCATCACTGCGTTACAGAAAGAACGGGCTCCGATACTCAATCCGATACACAACGCCCTGCTTGTATAGACTGTACAGCAGGGTACTGTTGTAAGACTGGAATTCCAGCCAAGAAGATCACTTTCCAAAAAATCAATTTCGTGCACTGGTTGGATGTTTGGAGAAGATTGTGTAGTAGTCAGTACTACAATAGCAATTATCAGTCCTATAATAGCCAGTACTAAGAATATCAACCAACCGTAGAGGCAACCCCACAAACATTCTTGTCTATCTTTATCGGTCACTGTGTGACGTGGATTATATGATAGATAATTATAAGGAATTTCACCATTCGTTCGCTTCGAAGCAGCACCAAATAATTGTTTTGATGGAGGATAAGTCCCATAACCAGACGTAGGTTTCTGCATGATTGGTGATCATAATTCATTTTCCAATCAGTAAGATTTCTTACGTAGAATGTCATTTTTATTATTATTATTATAGTTCAAATGTCGTTTAAACTGCTTAATCGACATAGAATCAGGGCTGATCCTCCGACCTATCCTGTAACAATTCAAGAAGATATTTATAATACTCGATTACCAGATGGATCTCTTGATTCTACTCGATTACAAACTGCTACATGGAAAAAAGTTCTACTCTATATAGATGAGTTGAAGAATCAAGGGTATCAAGTAACAGAACCAAAATTTACTCACCAGAAACAATTTGTCACTTTTCAGATCGTAGCTCGACGTCATGACGTCGAGCTACCGTAGTATTCCTGTGTGTAAATGCGAAACTCCTGATTTAAACAGATCTACGACTTATT
>Ga0265338_10007277_pt1 | contig 13813 bp, 15 predicted proteins | sample 42126metaG_FD_193579 | JGI IMG/M metagenome (GOLD analysis project Ga0265338, IMG submission 193579) | Rhizosphere microbial communities from Carex aquatilis grown in University of Washington, Seatle, WA, United States - 4-21-26 metaG | ecosystem: Host-associated > Plants > Roots > Rhizosphere... | reverse complement strand
CAAAAAAGAGTTCAGCGCGGGATATCACGCTGTACAATTCGATTTTAAGTCCTTGGCTTCAGGTGTCTATATCTATTTCGCTGAATTTAAAAGTGAAAAGCATGCTGGGAAATTATTGCTCCTCAAGTAATTGTGATTACTGCGTGCCACGCCGCCTAACCGGTCGCTCCCCGCTGGAAAGCGCGGGATCTCGCAAAGAACGCTCGACAAGCTGATCCCGACAAAAAACGTCGGGACAGGCTGGAAATAGCCGTCGACGATTTCGCCGCGCGGCAGGACGCCGAGAATGATATGATCAGCAGACACGTTCGCGCAATGAACTACATGGAACTGGCTGTTCGCCGCCGCACCTTATTTATCCCGCTGCTTTTTAGCGAGAGCTCCGGTCCGTTAGAAGGCGGGAACCTGCTATCGAATTACTAGAATGAAAATTCAACTACCCTGCCTGGTTATAGTCTTGTCAGCTGCGTTCATCCGCTGCAACGATCAACCTACTCAGCCAGTCCCGGCAGGAGCATATCAGTATACTAGCTATGACACTTTGGGCGCAGCAATGGTTACGGGTTGGTTTGCGATTCAGAAGACGGATTCAAATCATATCTCTGGCGAATGGCATTTCAGCCCACTCGCAAAAACGAAAGACGTTGGGCCACAGACCGGAGACGGCAATTTCGCTGGCACAATTGACGGCAACCAAATGTATATGGAGCTCGATCCTCAATACATAGACAACAATCTAGAATTATCGGGCACAATCCAAGGTAATCGCTACTCCGGTCGATGGACTTGGATAAGTTTTGTTGGTGTCACTAATCATGGGAACTTCGAGGCAGTCAAAAAATAGAACTGCCCGCCTCCTAACTAGTCGCTCCCCGCTGGAAAGCGCGGGATCTCGCAAAGAACGCTCGACAAGCTGATCCCGACAAAAATCGTCGGGACAGGCTGGAAATAGCCGCCGACGATTTCGCCGCGCGGCAGTACGGCGAGAATTGTATGATCAACAGATACCTCCGCGCAATGAACTACATGGAACTGGCTGTTCGCCGCCGCAGCTTATTTATCCCACTCCTTTTTAGCGCGAGCTCCGGTCCGTTAGGCACCTGGTCATCATGGTTCGAATACGGGAATAAAAACATTCGAGAGTATCGCAGGTGAAAACCCCTCAAACAGACAACCCAAGTTTACCCGTGCATCTTTTCAAAAATGCGAAGGCTTGGGAAACATGGCTGCAAAAACATTTGAACTTTCCTACTGGCCTCTGGATTAGAATAGCCAAGAAATCGGCCAAGCTTCAATCTGTCAGTTACCAAGAAGCGCTAGAAGTTGCATTATGCTACGGATGGATCGATGGTCAGAAACGTACTTATGATGAAAAGTCTTGGCTACAGAAATTCACACCTCGCGGACCAAAAAGCATTTGGTCCAAAATCAATCGGGCTAAAGCGTTAGAACTCATACGAGGTGGTCGAATGAAATCAGCTGGTCTGGGCGCGATTGAAAGTGCAAAGAAAAATGGTCGTTGGGATACAGCATATGATTCACACCGCACAGCAGTGCCGCCAAGTGATTTTCAAACGGCATTAAACAAGAGCGCGAAAGCGAATGCCTTCTTCGCAACGCTAAACAGTCAAAACAGGTACGCCATTCTATTTAGGATACAGACGGCAAAAAAGGCTGAGACTCGTCAAAAGCGTATCCAAAAATTTGTTCGATTGCTTGCCAAGCATGAAAAGCTGTATCCATAACCAATGGGAGGCGCGTGGCGAACAGTCAGCCGCCCAACAAGTCGCTCCCCGCTGGAAAGCGCGGGATCTCGCAAAGAACACTCGACAAGCTGATCCCGACAAAGAACGTCGGGACCGGCTGGAAATAGCCGTCGACGATTTCGCCCCGCGACAGTACGCCGAGAATGATATGATCAGCAGGTACGTCCGCGCAATAAACTACATGAAACTAAAAGTTCGCCGCCGCAGCTTAGTTATCCCGCGCTTTTTAGCGGGAGTTCCGGTCCGTTAGGCGGCAGAATCAGCTTCATTCTCTTATCATTGCTTCAATTGGAGGTTGGATTGAAAACTCTTCTAGTACTCGTTCTTATTCCAATGTCGGTCGTTCCGGCATTTTCGCAACGCGTCGATCTGCAACTGTCTGGCGGTCTTGGCTTCGCCACAGCAGGTGCTCCTACTAGCAGTTATACGGAAACTTATTCTACTGATGCTTCTGGCTATGCCATCACAACTATTCAGAACCGACATGATACTTATATCTCACTCGGGCAGGGTGCCAGAGGCGAAGCGCGACTAATTTTCTGTCTAGACTCCAACATTGCCATTTTTACCGGCGTAACTTACTCAGCAAGCACCCAAACCTCAAAGGTTAATTCCTTCTTCCCAGACCTGCCACCATTTGGAAGAGCCGACAACCTGACGATGGATTTCGACTGCGGCTCCATCCAAGCTGGGCTGCAGCTTCAGTCTAATGAAGGCATTCTCGAACCATTCGTCGCCGTCGGCGCGGGATACTTCCTCAGAAGTTCATTTACAGTAACAGAGGACAATAGTTATACTTACACCGATACCAAAGTCACGACAAATACGCCGATCGGCTATGTCGCCTACCTCGGCGCAAATATCAGAATCGCACCAAAGGTGTCTCTTTTCGCAGCCGCAAAGGCAACCCTGGTCAGCTACCGTATCACTCGAACTGAGATCACAAATTATTGGGACAACCATGTCAACAGCTTAAGTTCATTGACCACAAGTGAACGCGTCACAGTCTATGAACAGGACAAGGACTATACGGCACTCTCAAACGCAAATACAAATATGCCAACAAACGGCGGCCCTCCCATTCCTATTCCTACAAGCTCGATTGCACTCTTGGGAGGGCTATCGTTAGAATTTTAAGCCTGCCGCCTAACCAGTCGCTCCCCGCTGGAAAGCGCGGGATCTCGCAAATAACACTCGGCAAGCTGATCCCGACAAAAAACGTCGGGACAGGCTGGAAATAGCCGTCGATGATTTCGCCGCGCAGGAGTACGCCGAGAATGATATGATCAGTAGATACGTTCGCGCGATGGACTACATGGAACTAGCCTTTCGCCGCCGCTCTACGAGTCTGCGACTCGCAGAGTCGTAGACAGCCTATTTATCCCGCTGCTTTTTAGCGGGAGCTCCGGTGCGTTAAGGCACATAAAGCTGAGCCCACATATTTGTGGTTTTCAAGAGAGATGACGATGAAGAAGCGATTTTCTGAGATAACGGTAAGCATTTTAGCCACTTGCTCGTTTGCCTTTTCGCAGCCGAACGCGGTAATTAATGAAGGAATTCAGTTAGGAATCATAGATTCTTATAAATCTATGTCATCCGCCATTAATCTTGATGAGGATCGCAATTTCTCAGCAACACTTCAAGGAGGATTCGCACTCGGGGCATCTCTTGGATATCGTTTCCATGGTAAATTCCAAATAGATGGATTGGTTGACGCAAGCTTTTTATCTTCCTCCAATCAAATCGATTATAAGTATCCCGCGCCGTTATCAATCCAGACTGATATCAATAGAATGACCCTGACAACTCTTTCTCTTGATTTGAGTTTCTATTTCTTCTCGGCAAATCGCATCCAGCCATTTGTTAAGCTGGGATACGATATCTATCTCAATAGAATCGATTTTCAGGCAAAAGGCTATGCTGGTTATCGATTCGAAAATACTTACTCAGCGTACGGCTTCCATTCCGAATTGGGTATATCTTATTATTTGACAAGCAATCTCATCGTAAACGTTTTTATCCGTAATGATGAGATCGTATTGAATAGCGTTATAAACCCAGCTACAAGCGAGAATACATTTAATCTTACAAGTTTCGAATATGGAAATTCATTCTCTATCCTATTTTAATTCGCCATATCGGACCTAATCCTGATCCCAGTATGCGCCCTAACCAGTCGCTCCCCGCTGGAAATCGCGGGATCTCGCAAAGAACGCTCGACAAGCTGATCCCAACAATCACGAGGTGATGCCTTTGGTAAAAAGCGTCGGGACAGGCTGGAAATAGCCGTCGACGATTTCGCCGCGCAGCAGTACGCCGAGAATGATATGATCAGGAGCTACGTCCGCGCAATGAACTACATGGAACTAACCTTTCGACGCCGCAGCCTCTTTATCCCGCTGCTTTCTAGCGGGAGCTCCGGTCCGTTAGGCTGCCTAATGAAGGAGATTCCAAAGTGAAAAAAGCTACGTCAATTATCTTTATCATTCTTGTTTCAATTTCTATCGGAATCGCTCAAATTCCATCTGAAAAGAATCAAGATACTTTACAAAGACGCAACAATATCGACAAACACAACGCCGGCTTTTATTTGGTCTTAGCGGAGGCAGACAGTTCGGCTGTTCTTCCTGCCACAAGAACGGATCAGCAGATTGTACGTTACGATTACAGGTTTTTACGAAATTCTGAGCAGGACATACCAAGGTACTTTCTGTTATCGAAGATCGCCGACGTACCACTCGCGCTTAGCAAGACACCAGAGTTGCAGGAGAAAGGTGATAATGGTTTCCCAGAGTTGCGTCTAGAATTGACGTCCGAGGCTGCGAGTAATTTAGAGAAGCTGACACGTGAGCACCTTGGTGGGAAGGTGGTATTCATGATCGATGGCGAACCCGTTACGCTACATAAAATCCGGAGTGTCATCACAGGTGGTCACTTCCGCCTCTCCAGGTGTACCGATACAGCGTGTCAATACATTTATGGGCGTCTTGTGGAGAAGCAATGACGGCCGCCTGACCAGTCGCTTCCCGCTAGGAAGCGCGGGATCTCGCAAAGAACACTCGACAAGCTGATCCCGACAAAAAGCGTCGGGACAGGCTGGAACCAGCCCTCGACGATTTCGCCGCGGGGCAGTACGCCGAGATTGATATGATTAGCAGATACGTCAGCGCAATGAACTATATGAAACTGGCTGTTCGCCGCCGCAGCTTATTTATCCCGCTGCTTTTTAGCGGGAGCTCCGGTCCGTTAGGCAGCCCAAGCAGCATTGAGATAGCTATACTCAATATCACAATCCGATCACTTCTGGTTGAATGGTCTTATTATGAAAACAATTCTTTCAAAAAGGGGCTATCCCATCATTCTCTTTGTGCTTTCGTCAATGCTAATTCCGCAGGAACTGTTTCCGCAATCAGCTGATTCTCTAACGCAATCTCTGCCGTTCGAGGGCGGTATTCAGTTTCAACTTATCGGGGGTATGGGCATTTACTATATTGGAAACTTAGGCTCTGGCTCCCACTTCCGAGTTGGCGCTGATCTCTCATTGAGCAATTCGAATCAATCAGGTAATCGTGACAACTACTCTTTCAATTATTTTACCGCAGCGCCCTACTCAAATAGCTCAATTGAATCTAATAAGCCTCACCAAAAAGTAAACACCTATACTGTCTCCGTTTCTGGCTTGTACCTCCAAAACCTCGTCAAATACAAACACGCGACGATATATTGCGGAGTAGGTCCAATAATAGATAACTCCTGGTCCAGATCAACAGATGACTATACAGATTCGTATACTTTTTCCTCCGGCAACATTTATACCACAATTGAAAATGATGAAACAACTAGTAAATCCATGGGCGCAGGTCCCCTATTAATTTTTGGTATTAAAAGTCAACTGTTTAGTTATGTTCAACTGACCGCTGAATTCGAATTATCCGCTCTTTACCAATGGAACTCACAAACCTCGTCTACACGCACAACAACAACCGGCAGTACTATCAATTCATCTACAACCAATAGTGACAATGTCTCACATCTCAGCGGGTGGGCCATAACCCTGAATCCCATTCGTATTGGAGTAATCATCGAACTATGATTTCCTTTTTCTCAACTATCATACCGAGGCTGCCTAACCAGTCGCTCCCCGCCAGAGAACGCGGGGCAGGCAAGCTGATCCCGACAAAAAGCGTAGGGACAGGCTGGAACCAGCCGTCGACGATTTTGCACGCTGCTTTTTAGCGGGAGCTCCGGTCCGTTCGGCAGCGAAAAAGCTCACTTCTACAAAGAGGCAGTTACAACAAACTCTGGTGAATCAACATGGGGACTCATTTCAAACTCAATCTACTTCTCATTGCCTGCGCCATACCCGTCCTCTGCCAAGAGAATCCAACTTGGAGCGAGATAAAGGCTCCTCCCCACATAAAATATTCGGCATTCGACTTTGCCGATTCGTCGAACGGATGTCTCATTTCTCAGCGGGGTATCTTTGTCATCACAACCGATGGAGGAATCAAATGGAGTAGCCCAGAAACACTTCAACATTGTACACAGATAATCAAACTAGAGTTTCTTACCAAAAACATCATCATCGCAGTCGATCAATTAGACTACAGAGGACCTCTCCCTATCAAGCTATATATATCAACAAATGCTGGTGTTAGTTGGACGGATAAGATGCTACCAGATTCCATACCTCAGGGCGGACCTTCTACAATCTCGCTCCTTAACGAGAATATTATTGGGTTCGTGAGCTTCAGGTCGATCATGTACACAAGTACGAATTTGGGGGATTCATGGGATACTTTGCGGCTAAAACCGCCTAGCTTTCTTTCTTGTTTCCACATCTTCCAACCCGACAATTATTTCATCGGTGGTGGTAACGGTCTTCTCGGCTCCGGCTATGTTTCGCAAAGCATCGATAGTGGAAAGACATGGACTTCTTTGTACGGTGGAACTGGCGTTAACTCAGAGTACTTTACCCGCTCGCTTGGATATTTTGACCTCTGGTACGACGATGGGAACATAACAACAACTGCGACAGTACTCTATAATTCTTCAACAAACTCAAAGGTGTTATTCGAAAATGGCGGGGGAATTGGAGCTTTGTATGACAACGGTACATATATCTTCTTTGACAGAGGCTCGTTGCCTATTGACCAGGGACACTGGCTGTTTACTACAACGGATAGCCGACATGTTTGGATCCTCACCGACAGCGGTAGCGTTTTCCAGAGAACGGATTTGCTCACGAATGTATCACTATTAAAGTTGCCCAGTTTACCGTTCCAATTCTCCTTAGAACAGAATTTTCCAAATCCCTTTAATCCGACAACCACAATTCGATACACCATTCCTTCGAACGATTTTATTACCTTAAGAATATTCGACATCCTTGGCAACAGTGTGGCAATTCTTACCAATTGTCAACAAAATGCAGGCACCTATTCAGTACAATTCGACGCTTCTCATCTCACAAGCGGCATCTATTTTTGTCGTTTAGAATCGGCTCGATACCGTGACATAAAAAAACTTGTGTTATTGAAGTAGACGTTGTCGCTGCCTAACCAGTCGCTCAAGCGAACGGAAGTAGCCGTCGACGATTTCGCCGCGCGGCAGTACGCCAGAATTGACATGATCAACAGATACATCCGCGCAATGAACTACATGGAACTAACAGTTCGCCGCCACAGATCATTTATCCCGATGCTTTTTTTAGCGGGAGCTCCGGTCCGTTAGGACGCCGAGAGGAATTGTGATGAAATATTTGTCGCTGCTCGTCTTTGTTCTGTTATCTGCTTGTAATAGAACCTCCCCTAGCGAGAGGTCCAAAGATAGAACTGTACAAGTTCATTTGCATTATGGTAAGTACAGTGATGTAAATACATTTGATAGCACGCTCGTGAAAGATCTTATTCCCGGCACGGTCAAAATTCCATTCTCGTTCACAAACCAAGAACAGGAAATGATTCTGGCGAAAGCCGAAAGTTTAGACTTTTTTTCATATCCAGACACTCTTCGGCGCAAACCTAATGTATTTGTTTACCCAGATTTAGGCCCCGAAACAATCCGGCTGAAGAATGGCAACAGGGAGGTAACTGTTGTAAGTTTCTGGTCAGTTGACGATTATTACCTAAAGTACTTTGACGGATTCCAACAACTGGAGAAAATAATTAACGACATTGTGATGGCAAAGCCGGAGTATAAGGCTTTGCCGCCACAGAAAGGCGTTTATCTGTAAGTCCGTGGGCGCCTAACCAGTCGCTTCGCGCCGGGAAGCACGGGAACTTGCAAAGAACGCTCGACGAGTCCCGAAGGGATCCTCCAAAGGAGTCCATCGGACCTTTGGGACTGATCCCGACAATCACGAAGTGATGCCTTTGGCAATAGCGTCGGGACAACCTGGAAAGAGCCGTCGACGACTTCGGTCGCGCGAAGATAGGGGTTACAATCGGACAGGATATATCACACGCGGACTTGATTCCGCTGCTTTTTAGCGGGAGCTGCGGTCCGTTAAGTTGCACACATCTATATAAAGGAGGACACTTTGGCTAAACTTGTCGTTCGTGCATTCACCATGTCTTTGGACGGATTTACTTCGGCCCCTCATCAAAGTCGTGAGAATCCCTTTGGTGAGGGGGGCAGGGTAATCATGGATTGGGCACTTGCAACTCGAACGTTTAGAACAATGTTCGGCAACGAAGGTGGATCCACCGGCATCGATGATACTTTTGCCGCCAAGGCAGATGAAGGGGTCGGTGCGACGATAATGGGGCGCAATATGTTTAGTCCAATTCGAGGGCCGTGGCTCAATGAGGATTGGAAAGGATGGTGGGGACCCAATCCACCGTATCACCATCCTGTTTTCGTGCTCACGAAATATCCGAGACAATCACTTCCAATGGAAGGCGGAACATCCTTTCATTTTGTGACAGATGGAATTGAGATTGCATTGAAGAATGCATTTGACGCTGCAAAGGGAAAGGATGTGCGGATAGGCGGTGGTGCAACCGTCGTGAGGCAATATTTGCGGGCTGGACTCATTGACGAGCTACACCTCGTCATAACCCCAAAGTTGCTTGGAGCAGGCGAACGCCTTTTTGACGGAACTGATGAAGTGGGCAAAAGATATGAATATACAGACTTCATAGCTTCTGAGGCAGCAGCACATGTCCGATTGGTCAAGCGCAAATAGTTTTCAATCGCACGCGTGTGCGACCTAGCCAGTCGCTCCTTGCTAATGAGTGCGGGATCTCGCAAGGAACGCTCCACAACTCCCGAAGGAATCCTCCACAGGAGTCCATCGGACCTTTGGGACTGATCCCGACAATCACGAAGTGATGCCTTTGGCAAAAGCGTCGGGACAGGCCCCGACAGAAAACGTCGGGACAGGCTGGAACCAGCCGTCAACGATTTGGCCGCGCGGCGTTGGACGGACGTATGAGCATCTGATCGGAACGGCCACGCAATGGACTACATGGAAGTATCAGTTCGCCGCCGCAGCTTATTTATCGCGCTGCTTTTTTTAGCGGGAGTTCCGGTCGTTAGGCTGAACAAAAATCATAATCAAAGTCGACATCATGCTCAGTCGGAGCAAGCCATGACACGTTGTAACGTACACCAGCTTATTCGATTCCTGATGCCTTTTATAATCGGAACCTTACTGGTATCTTGCAGCGCCTCGCAACACGCCGGCAACTTTCGCATCGAGGCACCGCCAGCTACCGAGGACAAGGATTCAGTTTGGCTTTCATACTATCAGGATCAGTTCGACGCCCGTCAGGGGCACGTTGAACTGCCGACCCCCCAATCACCCCCGGCCGCTTTTCAAGCCTATCAACGAGCACAAGCCGAATGGGATCGAAAGGTCATTTCAGCAAGATCCAGAACTATAGCTGCATACGTCTGCCTAGGAATCGCAGATGTTGTGATTGTGTACGTTATCATCAACTCCATGTCCAAAAGCGCAGAGAATTCAAGAAATAGGAATGATGATTAGCCCTTGGATCGCTTGGTCAAGCGTGTGATAATCTCTCAGAGCCATTGTGCTGAATATCCGTGTGCCGCCGAACCAGAGGCTCAAGCCGGTTATTGCCGGAGTTCCGATCCCTTAGAACACACGAAGTACATTTCATGTAACCCCTGTGGCGAATCATAATTGTTCTTCCAATATTCCAATAGGATAGAATGAAAGATGTGTTAAAGATCAGTCCTTTGTTAGTTGTCATGTCCATTTTTCCGTTGTGTGAATCCCAGGCGCAGTGGGTCCAAACTAACGGGCCATTTGGCGGAGGCCTAGTCGAAGGTTTTGCTGTCAACGGAAGCAATCTTTTCGTCGGCTTATTGAGCGGCGGCGTTTTTCTCTCAACCAACAATGGCATAAATTGGACCGCCGTCAATACCGGTCTAACAAACGTAAACGTTCAAACGCTTGCTGTCTGTAATGGTAATCTATTCGCAGGCACTTGTGGCGGCGGCGTCTTTCTCTCAACAAACAACGGCACCAATTGGGCCGCTGTCAATTCTGGCTTGATTAACACAGACGTTCTTGCTCTCGCCGCTAGCGGAAGCAATCTTTTCGCAGGGACTGATGGTGACGGCGTCTTTCTCTCGACCAACAACGGCACTAGTTGGACAGCTGTCAATAAGGGATTGAGAAACACAAGATGTTCAGCTCTTGCCATCAGCGACACCAATCTCTTTGCGGGATCTTACGCGGGTGGCGTCTTCCTTTCAACCAACAACGGCACCAGTTGGAAAGCAGTCAACTCTGGATTGACAAATACAGCCGTTCAAGCTGTTACCGTCAATGGCAGCAATCTATTCGCAGGCACTTATGGTGGCGGCGTTTTTCTCTCAACCAACAACGGCACCAATTGGACGGCTGTTAATTCTGGCTTGACCAACACAGTTGTTTTTTCCCTAGCGGTCAAAGACGGCAATCTTTTCGCGGGCACTGGCGGGAACGGCCTCTTTCTTTCCACCGACAACGGCATAAATTGGACAGCGGCCGATTCTGGCTTAAACTTCTCTTATGTCAGGACTATTGCAGCGGATGGCAACAATCTATTCGCAGGCACGAGTGGCGGCGGCGTCTTCCTCTCCACCAACAATGGCACCAATTGGGCCGCTGTCAATTCTGGCCTGATTAACACAGACGTTCTTTCCTTTGCGGTCAAGGACAGCAATCTTTTTGCGGGCACTTTGGGAGGAGGTGTATTTATTTCGACAAATGGAGGCAATACCTGGACAGCTGTCAATTCGGGTTTGATCGTCGGCAACGATGGTAATAGCTTTATACAAGCATTTGCTGTTAGTGATAGCAATCTTTTTGCTGGTTACAGGAGTGGTGGCATTTTTCTTTCAACCAATAATGGTCTGAATTGGACCGCTGTCAATTCGGCCCTGACATTCCCTATTGTTTATTCTCTTGCCGTCAGCAATGGCAATCTTTTTGCTGGCATCGCGGGCGGCCTGTTTCTATCGACCGACAACGGTACCAGCTGGGCACCTGCCGATTCGGGCCTGACCAACACAGTTGTTCAAGCTCTCGCGTTCATCAATAGCAATCTCTTTGCATCCACTGATCGCAATATTTTTCTTTCGACCAACAACGGCTCTAGTTGGACAAATGTCAATGATGGACTAACCGACCCTCACGTGACGGCTTTCGCAGTCATTGGTAACAATCTCTTTGCGGCGACCTACGAAGGCCTTTTTCTTTCGACAAACAGGGGCTCAAGTTGGACAGCAGCCAATTCTGGCTTGCCTTTGGGTGACGTTAATACTCTCGCCGTCAGCGGCGCCAATCTTTTTGCCGGAACATCAAACTATGGCATTTTTCTTTCCACCAACAATGGTACTAGTTGGACGTCGGTTAATTCGGGTTTGGCCACCCTCCCTGCTGTTAATGCTCTTTCGGTCAGCGGCAACAAAGTATTTGCAGGGACTTCGCGTGGCGGCGTCTGGACGCGACCAATATCCGAGATGATTACTACTGTAATAGCGACTGAGATACCAGTCCCCGCGATGTTTTCGCTTTCACAGAACTATCCAAACCCTTCCAACCCAACGACAGCAATTTCATTCACGCTTCCAACACGATCCTTTGTCGCGTTAAAGGTTTTTGATATGCTGGGTAGAGAAGCAGCAACTGTTGTCTCCGGAGAAATGGATGCTGGAAGTTATACACGGCAATGGGATGCGACGAATATTTCGAGCGGCGTATATTTTTATCGTCTGCAGGCAGGAACATATAGCACGACGAAGAAGCTGTTGCTGTTGAGATAGTGACCGAAAGAGCGTGGAATGATTACGTGTCCTTCGATTAGCTATTTTCTCATTTGTCTCTTATAAAAAATGATTTTCTGCATGTATTCTAACCAGTCGGTCCCCGCTAGGAAGCGCGGGACAGGCTGAAACTTGCGGTCGACGATTTCGCCGTGCGGAAGTTCGCAGAGAATGATATGATCGGCAGATACGTCCGCGCAACGAACCGGATGAAATTAACAGTCCGGCGCCGCAGCTTATTTACCCCTCTCCTTTTTTGGGCGGGAGCTCTGGTCCGTTAGAACGCACAAATGACATTGGAATATAAGAACGATCATCAATAAACTGCATAAACAAATGAAACGGCAAATTGCACAAAGTGCGCAGTTGGATTGGAAGCCGCTAGTAGAAGAGGGTGTAAAAACTGACGGTGTTTATATAAAGGTTTTACGCTTTGATCAAGCGACACATAGGCCTCCGACTTTCTTGTTAAAATTTGATGCTGGGGCTTCTTACCCCAACCATAATCATCCTGGAGGCGAAGAAGTATTTGTTCTGGAAGGTAGCGTGCGCTTTGGTCCAGACGAATTAAGCGCAGGAGATTATTTATATACTCCTCCCGGAGCAAAACACTCGGTTTTTTCAAAATCAGGCTGTATAATGTTCTTCGTAGTACCTGAAGAAGTAGAAATGCTATAAATTAGTCTACCGTCTGCGTTCTAACCAGTCGCTCAAGCTGACGGAAGTAGCCGTCGACGATTTCGCCGCGCGACAGTTCGCGGGAGCTCCGATCCGTTAGGTTGCCAAATATGCAATTCCAATGAACGCTCGAGCAAAACACATATTTGCATTTACCGTCTCGTTTCTTCTCTCAACTGTTCTTATTTCCTGCTCGGCAAACCCTATATTGAGTGTAAGTCACTTTCAAGACGCGACAGCATTGGAGCCGGGTGAGTCAAAATACTTTATATCATTCGAAGAGGCTCTTTATTTTCAAGCCTACGTCAATGATCACACGACCAATGATTTCACCCGGAAACCATACATCCTTACTCCCAATTATCATCTGGGGCTAGCTCCGCGCTTCGAGTTGGGAGTCCAAGTACTTCCAATTACCTTTACCTCATACGGCGGTAATATATACCTTAAGTTTTCAGACAGCTTATCCTCACTCTCTTCATTCGGGGTTGTATTACTCGCAGGCATGTCGGAGGCAAATGGGGATGACAACCAGCCTTATGTGTTCTTGAGCGAACGTCGCGTCACAACCGCTAAGGTCTACAACTTTAGCATCATGTTTCCCTATACTCTGGCAGGGAAGCTAATCACATTCACGCTTGCACCAAGTATCGGAAATTACCAAACTTATTTTGAAGAAATCCAAGATCCAAATCACCATATTACTTCAAATTATTTGGCGCCGAGCGTTTCAACCGATGTATCTTTCATGCTGCCCCTGAATGGCTTCATCACTCTTGAATTTTCCACGATAAAGATAGAAAACGCGCTATTCGGGTTCTATGGGGTTGGGCTTGGAAAAAAGGGATTTACGTTCTAATTCCAAAAGTCCCATTCTGTGGGCAATCTAAACAGTCGGTCCCCGCCAGGAAGCGCGGAATATCCCGTGGCTTTTTAGCGGGATCTCCGTTCCGTTAGCCAGACAAATCATTAGGGTCAAAGTCTATGAAAAGCATCTTACTTGAGTTGGAGCCATCAAACAAGTCTGCGTTCAGCCGCGGATGGATGATGCTTGTGGGCATAGTTAATGTCCTGCAATCGTTCTT
>Ga0265338_10007275_pt1 | contig 13815 bp, 14 predicted proteins | sample 42126metaG_FD_193579 | JGI IMG/M metagenome (GOLD analysis project Ga0265338, IMG submission 193579) | Rhizosphere microbial communities from Carex aquatilis grown in University of Washington, Seatle, WA, United States - 4-21-26 metaG | ecosystem: Host-associated > Plants > Roots > Rhizosphere... | reverse complement strand
TAGAACATGACATTGGGTGATGTTTTCGTCATTTCAGGATCTATTGTGATTCCGATCTCCATCAGAAAAGCTGAATGAAGAAACTTCTTTTATTGTATTTATTATTTGCTCTTTCTGCCCTAGCTCAACCTCAATTTTATCCTCATCCTTCAGTCAAAACCGGGATCGACGTTCTTGTCAAACAGAATTTTTCCATTCTGAAAGGCAAGCGGGTCGGGCTGATTACTAACCCAACCGGGATCACGGACGGCCTGCAATCGACCGCGGATGTTTTTGCAGGCACGAAGCAATTTAGACTCGTCGCACTTTTTGGGCCCGAACATGGTGTCCGGGGTGATGCTGCTGCCGGGCAAAGCATCGATTCATATCTCGACTCAGCGACCGGCGTTCCTGTCTACTCCCTCTATGGCAAGAACACCAAACCGGCGCCAACGATGCTGAAGGGAGTTGATGTGCTGGTCTATGACATCCAGGATATCGGGACGCGTTCCTATACATTTATCAGCACGATGGCCCGGGCGATGGAAGCGGCAGCCGAAAACAATATTGAGTTCGTTGTCCTGGACAGGCCTAATCCCCTCACCGGTAATCGAATTGAAGGCAACGTCCTCGACCCAAAATTCAAGTCGTTTGTCGGCATGTTTCCGATCCCGTATGTGTACGGAATGACCTGCGGAGAACTCGCGCAGTTGTTGAATGGCGAGGGATGGAGCGGCGGAGGTAAAAAGTGCAACCTGAAAGTTGTCCCCATGGAGGGGTGGAGTCGAGCGATGTCGTGGCAGCAAACCGGCCTCCAATGGGTTCCCCCATCGCCTCATATTCCTACAGCCGAAACAGCTCTCTTTTGCGCTGCGACAGGCGCGATGGGGGAGCTCGATGCTTTGAATGTGGGAATCGGCTACACCATGCCGTTCCAGGTTGCAGGGGCTCCATGGATCGATGCAGAGCTTTTGGCCGAACGAATGGAGACGTTTCAGCTTCCGGGCGTGCGGTTTAGACCGGTGACGTACATTCCTTTCTATGCCGCGATGAAAGGGAAACAAGTGAACGGAGTCCAGATATACATTGTGGATCCCGAAAAGGCAAACCTCGTGAACGTCCAACTCTATTTGATGCAGGCGATCAACGAAATGTATCCGTCGAGAAACATTTTTGGTCTGGCAGATTCGATCGAAGTGACGATGTTCGACAAAGTCATGGGAACCGACGCCGTTCGACTCGCGCTTGCAGGAAACGTTCCGGTGGAAAAGATTACTTCTGAATGGAAGAAAGAGACCGATCAGTTCCTGCCTGTACGCAAGAAATATCTTTTGTACGAATGACCCCCTCTTCATCTCTCCCTTCCAGGGGGAGAGCCTCGCAGTTCCTCGTTTGCAAATCACCTCGAAAAACTCTAATTTTAACCTATGCAGAAGCAAAGCTCGAGAGCTTCATTGTTTATTCTCATAGTAAGCGCAATCATCTGGCTGGGCGCCGTCAATGTGCGGGCAGTTATCGGCAATGAGTTATTGGTATTCGGTACGCTCGAGTTCAAACAGAATCTTGATCCCGAACTCGAAAAGGAAGTCTTCCGGCTCATCAGCCTTAGCTCTTGCATCGTGATCGGCGGATACCTCGCCACTTTCCTGGGCGCGCTGGCCTTTGTCAGGACAACCCCGCTGCAGTTCAAACAGAACGGATGGTTGATGATGAGCGCGCTCTTGTTTTTTATCTTTTCCCCTGTCGAGTTCTACACGATGTTCCTCGATTGGAGAATGATCGCTCTTGATTTCTTCTCCAATCCTACGTTGCGCGAATTCAGAGTTCTTTTTATCCATCGTCTTGCGGCACTGGCCGGCGTGCCGATCATCGCGCTCCTCTGTTACTATACAATTATTGGGTTGGCGATCTGGCAGCCGATGAAAAAACAGATCCCTGCTTAACCGTTTGGAAGGTTTGAGTGGATAGATGACAGCAGAAGAAATTGTCGCTGAGCTTGAAAATGTAGCCCGCGAAATGGGCGTGCAGATCCGGTATGAAAAGGGGGATTTTGACGGAGGCTATTGTCTTCTCCGAGAGGACCGCATCATCGTCGTCAACAAGAAACTCGCTCCCAATCGGAAAGCCTCGGTTATCTCGCAGGCGTTCGGCGAGTTCGGAATCGAAAATGTCTATCTCAAACCGGCGATCCGGATGTTTATCGAAGACGAGATCGTGAAGGCGAGATAACCCGACGTGTGATTCGCAGCGAAGAGACGAAGCTTTGCCAATATCCCGAGATTAAAAGAATTATGAAGATTCTCGTTATCAACGGCCCCAATTTGAATCTGCTCGGCAAGAGGGAGCCGGAGGTCTATGGGAAGTTGAGTCTCAAAGACATCGAGGATGGACTGTGCAAGACTTTCCCCCGGGTCGGATTCGCCTTCTTCCAATCCAACCATGAAGGAGCGATCATCGACACGCTTCAATCGGCACAGGCGGAAGGCGTTGACGGCATCGTTCTCAACGCCGCGGCCTACACGCATTATTCGTACGCGATCCGCGATGCCATCGCGGCCATTGCATTGCCGGTTATCGAAGTCCACATTTCCAACATCCTCCTCCGCGAGGAGTTTCGCAAAGAGTCGGTGACGGCGCCGGTCTGCAAAGCCCAAATTTCGGGATTTGGAACAGAAGGCTACCGCATTGCCGTAGAAACGCTCATCCAACATTTCAGCCAACAACAATCGTGATCAAAGCAGTCGTATTTGACCTGGACAACACTCTCGTCGACTTCATGCTGATGAAACGTCAGGCCATTGATGCCGCCATCAACTCCATGATCGACGCCGGCCTCAAGCTGAGCAGGGAAGATATCCAATCCCGCATCGATGAGATATACAAAGAGAAAGGGATGGAGTTCCAAAGTGTCTTTGACCACCTCTTATACAACGAATTCCAGAAAGTCGATTTCAAGATTCTGTCGGCGGGGGTGATCGCGTACCGCCGCGCGCGTGAGGCGGCTCTTGTCCCTTATCCTCACGTCTATATGACATTGATGGAGCTCTTGAAGATGGGGATTCGACTGGCGGTTGTGTCGGACGCTCCGGTGCGTGAAGCATGGCTGCGCCTCACGTACCTTAATTTCCATCACATCTTCGACCACGTTGTAACGTTCGAAGATACGGGACAGCGCAAGCCGCATGAGGCGCCTTTTCGACGCGCACTGGAACTTCTGCAGGTGGAGCCGGGCGAGGCGCTGATGATCGGAGACTGGGCCGAACGGGATGTTGTTGGAGCGGCGAAGGTCGGTATGAAGACGGTCTTCGCGCGCTACGGGGATACGTTCGGGACCGTGGAATCGAACGCGGATTTTGAAATCGACGATATTGCCGAGCTTATTGAAGTCGTGCGGGAAGAAAACAAAGTACGAATGTAGACTAGACCGTAATAACCGTTTCCACTGAGGGGAGGGAATGCGGCGGACTTTTGCAGTTCCACGCCATCAAAAAGTAGAGGGCTGCTGTGATACAAGGAATCGGCGTTGACCTTATTGAGATCGAAAGGATTCAGACTTCGATCGATGAGTTCGGCGAGACATTTCTCCGGAGGATTTTTACCGACGTTGAAATTGCGTACTGCCGTTCGCGGAAAAATCCCTCCCAGCATTTTGCTGCCCGGTTCGCGGCGAAAGAGGCGGTGAGCAAGGCGTTGGCCACCGGTTGGAGCGGGGAATTCGAATGGAAGAATATCGAAGTGTCAAACGAATTATCGGGAAAGCCTTCCATCGTCCTGCATGGCAGCACTTCGCAAGCGCTGGAGAAGAGCATCGTTCATATCTCACTCTCCCACTCCGATACTTCGGTCGTCGCCTTTGCGATCATCGAACAGAAGGACCCTGCCTAACTCGTTGCTGCGTTTCCGACCATCATACAAGGAGAGGGCCCCGTATACCTGGCCAGGGGACCTCCAATCCTGCCCCGACTATTTCAGAATGAAATCGCAGGCCCGCTTTACCATCCCTGGATCGTCGGCGATGATGCCGTCGACGCCCTGACGGACCATTCGTTGAACATCCCGCTCGGATCTCACCCCGTAGACATATACGAGGCAGCCCTCTGCATGGGCGTCGTGGACGACGTCGCCGTTGAGCTGATACTTGCTGCAGATGAAAATATCCGCGTGTGAGCGCGCGGCCAGTTGAGAAGGGGAATGACGGAAGTCGGCGATCGGGTTGTAGAGAATGCCAGTGACGATGCTGCTGTCCACACGTTTGATCGCCTTCATCATGAAGTGGTTAAACGAGGAAAACATAACGCGATGGGCGGCTCTCGACTTCGCAATCAGCCGCACGATTTCTTCCTCAACGCAGAATCCGTTTTCACTCTGAACGTCCGGCTTGATTTCGATATTGATCATCATCCCTTTTTTGGTAAAAGGGAGGACATCGCGCAGCAGGGGAATCCGTTCGTGCGAGAACCGGCGCGAAAACCATGAACCATTGTCGATGGCGGAAAGCTCTTTGGCTGTGAACTTCCTGAGAATGCCGCGGCCGTCGCTGGTTCGGTTGAGCTTCTTATCGTGAAAGACAACGAACTCGTCGTCGGAGGAGAGCCGCACGTCGAGCTCAATCATATCGGCCCGGGCATCGACGGCCTTCTGAAATGCTGCGATCGAGTTCTCGGGTGCCTCCTCAGAATATCCGCGATGAGCGATGACGAGCGGCGAGTCGCTCGTACCAAAATTGTGAAGATATTTTTTGGAGGAGGGCATCAGCGTGATTAGTTCCTGAGCATGGACAGAACTCTGAGAGTGATGTCGACAATTCCTCCGACGCCGTCCACATTTCGCATAATCCCCATCCCCTCGTAATATTGCTTCACCGGTTCGGTCTCCGCCCAATACACTTTGAGGCGTTCTTTCACGGTCTCGGGCTTGTCGTCATTCCGCTGGTACAATTCGCCTCCGCATTTGAAGCATTTGTCGGAGGTGCTGAAGTGGTCGAGTTCCGAGTTGTAGATTTTTCCGCAGCTCCGGCAGACGATCCGCTGGCTCAGGCGTCCGATGATCTCTTTTTCATCGACATCGATATTGATGACCTTGTCCAGCTTTATATGGAGCTCGTCAAAAATGGGCTGTAAGGCTTTGGCCTGGGAAAGCGTCCTTGGGAATCCGTCGAGGACAAACCCGTTCTTGCAGCGGTCGGTCTCCAGAACGTTACGTGCCAATGCGATCATGATGTCGTCGGGAACAAGATTGCCGCGATCCATGTACTGCTTAGCTTCGAGCCCGAGCGGCGTCTTTTCCTTGATTGCGTCGCGGAGAATATCGCCGGTGGAAATGTGGGGAATATGATAAATATGAGAGAGGATCTTTGCCTGGGTGCCTTTGCCGACGCCGGGTGCGCCGAAGAGTATGATATTCATAAAGAGATTTCAATGATTGGGAAGCGCTGTGGAAGATCGTGAGTTAAAGTGTGCGGTCATGCTGCATTGTTCTTCACCGCCAATTGACCGCAGGCGGCGTCTATATCCTCTCCAGCGCTGTGTCGTATGAACACCGGGATGTCGGCATCGCGCAGCTTTTTTGCGAACCGGGCTACTGTTTCGGGCGACGCGCCTTTCAGCGATGCGGAGAATCCATGCGGTTTGGTGAATCCGATCTCGTGAAACGGTATCAGGTTCACCCGGCACGGAAATCTCTTTGAAGTCTTGATCATCTTCTTGATATCGGCTTCACCGTCATTCAATCCTTCAAACAAAATATACTCCAGCATCACGTTTTTCCGTGTCTTGCGACAATAGTATTCAAGGGCATCGAGCAGTTCGGCGACGGAAAATTTCTTTGTAATCGGCATCAGTTTGGTGCGCGTCGCATCGTCAAGAGAGTGGAGCGAAAGCGCGAGCTTCGGCTTGCGCCCTTCATCCGCCATCCGCCTGATCTGGTCAACGTACCCGGCCGTCGAGACTGTGATTCGTCTCGGGCTGATCCCCATGCCGATGTCGGACGAGATGATCTCGATTGAGGTCATCACGTTGTCATAATTCAACATCGGTTCACCCATCCCCATGAAGACGATGTTTGTGATCGGCTTCGTGCTTATGGATTGAGCCGCCAGCACCTGGTCCACAATCTCTCCGGCCGTCAGATTTCTGCCGAAGCCCATTGTCGCTGTCGCGCAAAACTTGCAGTCGAGCGGGCATCCCACCTGGGTGGAAATGCAGAGGGTCATCCTCTTTTCAGAGTCGACCGATTCCTTCCGGGGGGGAATCAGGACGCTCTCAATCTTCATTCCGTCCCTGAGGGCGAAAAGGACTTTGGTGGTCTCGTCGGTTTTCGATTGCTGACGGTCCGCAATCGTCAATTGATCGATGGATGCCGCCGATGTGAGCTGATCGCGCAATCCCTGGGGGAGGCTCGACATCTCATGAAACGACGCAGCGCGATGCTTGTACATCCAGCTGAAAATCTGCTTCGCGCGGTATCGTGGCTCTCCTATTGAAGCAAGAAAAGCTTCCAACTCGTGCAGTGGAAGCCCTTTGAGATTTGTCGTGCCCATCGTCCCGGAAAAAATTCTTAATAATGTAGCCATTTTTGCAGAGGGATGCAATCCCTCGGGGGGATTTTCAAGACCGGGTGAACCTTCGACTATCGCTCGTGACTCGCGGGCATCCAAAAAGTATCATTGCCCCGCACAGGGTAGTGGGGCATCTTCAAAAAAAAGTCATTGCGAGGACCCCGACGTTCTTTGTCGGGGGGACGAAGCAATCTCCTCTCGAAACAAGGGGATTGCTTCTTCCGCTCTTCGAGCGGGATCGCAATGACCTTTAATTCAAAGTAGCCCACTACCCCGATCAGGGCATTCTTGCAATCAATTCATAAATTGAGTATTGTTTGATCTAGAAAAGACGGCGGCGAATCCCCACCAGGAATACATGGCAAAATCCAAACAAATCCTCCAACCGGCATCAAAGAAGAACGGAAACGCTTCGGCGAACGACGTCCTGAGCATCCGCGGTGCGCGGGTACATAACCTCAAAAACGTCAGCATCGATATTCCCAGGAACAAACTCGTTGTCATAACCGGGGTGAGCGGGTCGGGGAAATCGAGCCTCGCGTTCGACACGATTTACGCCGAAGGACAGAGACGGTACGTCGAGAGTCTCTCGTCGTACGCCCGGCAATTCCTCGAACGGATGGACAAACCGGACGTCGACTCAATCCAGGGGATGAGCCCGGCGATTGCCATCGAACAAAAAACCAACACCCGCAACCCGCGGTCGACAGTCGCAACGACCACGGAGGTCTACGACTACCTGCGGCTGCTTTTTGCGCGCGTCGGCAAGACGTATTGCAGCGTTTGCGGACGGCTGATTACCCGCGACTCGGTCCACTCCGTCGTCGACCGCATCAAACAAGAAGCCGACGGAGCTAAATTCTTTATCACGTTTCCCATGAGGGAACACGAAGGGCATACGCTCAAGGAAGAACTCGCCGCGCTAAAGAAGAGGGGCTTTTTCCGCATCGTGGTTGGAGGGACCCTCATCGATCTGAATGAGCGCACGGTAACTTCCTCCAAAAAGGGAATTTCAGTTCTCGTGGACCGGTTTGTCCTCCGCAAAAATGAGAGGGCGAGCGAGACGCGGCTGGCCGATTCTGTTCAGACTGCATTCGCGGAGGGAGATGGGTACGCAGCCCTCACCAACCTCGATTCAGGTGAACAGTTCAATTTCAATCAGCATTTCGAGTGTCCGGTCGACAAGATTCGGTACGAGGAGCCTGAAGCGCACCTCTTCTCATTCAATAACCCGATCGGGGCTTGCCCGAAATGCCAGGGGTTCGGCCGGGCGGTGGGGCTCGACATGGATTTGATTGTTCCGATAAAATCGAAGGCGATCAAGGATGGCGCCATTCAGCCCTGGACCACGCCGAAGTTCCGGGAGAATCTCCGCGATCTGTTTGATGTGGCGTCGGAGGCGGGAGTGCCGCTGAATGTGCCGTTCGAGAAGTTAACCGCTGACCAGTTGAATGTTGTCATGAACGGCTATGGCCGCAAGTTCGACGGCATCAATGGGTTTTTCAAGATGGTGGAGCGAAAAGCCTACAAGATTCAATACCGGGTGCTGCTCAGCAAATACCGGGGCTACACGATCTGCGACGAATGCGGCGGCAGCAGGCTGCGAAAAGAAGCTCTTAACATCAAAATCGACGGACGGACCATCGCCGGTGTCGCAGCAATGAGCATCGAGAGTGCGGATGAGTTCTTCAAGGCCATTAAGTTTTCCGATTTCGAATTGAGCATCTGCAAGAGAATTCTGGAAGAGATCCAGAAGCGGCTCCGTTATCTTGTTGATGTGGGCCTCGGGTATATTACGCTGGACCGACTCTCATCGTCGCTCTCGGGAGGGGAATCGCAGCGGATCAGTCTTGCTACATCGATCGGATCATCGCTCGTCGGGTCCATCTATGTGCTCGACGAACCAAGCATTGGCCTTCATCCGCTCGACAACGACCGGCTCATCAGAATTCTCAAATCCCTTCGGGATATCGGCAATACGGTATTGGTCGTTGAGCATGATGCCGACATGATGGTCGAATCTGACCTTTTGGTGGATATGGGGCCGAAGGCAGGCGAACATGGCGGGGAGGTGACGTTCTTTGGGACGTACGCTGAGATGTTGAATGCACCAGGTTCGTTGACCGGAAAATACTTGAGCGGAAGGCTTTCAATACCCGTTCCGTCGGCTCGCCGGAAAAAGGGAAAACTTTCGCTCCGTATCTTCAACGCATTCCTTCATAACCTGAAAAACATCGATGTTGAGATTCCGCTGAATATGTTCACCTGTATCACCGGCGTCAGCGGTTCGGGCAAGAGTACTCTTGTCCACGAGGTCCTGTATGAAGGCTTGAAGAAGAAGCTCCTCTCTCCGACCGCAAGCGTCTTTGGGGCCGCATCCATTGAGGGCCTCGAGCATTTGTCTGCCGTCGAACTCGTCGACCAATCTCCGATCGGGCGATCGCCGCGTTCAAACCCCATCACGTACATCAAAGTCTTCGAACTGATACGAGATCTCCTTGCAGGGACCCAGGCGGCGAAGATTCACGGCTATGGGCCGGGTTATTTTTCGTTCAACGTTCCGGGGGGACGATGCGAAACGTGCGAAGGGGATGGACTGCAGAAAATCGAGATGCAGTTCATGGCAGATCTGTACCTCACGTGCGACAGCTGCAAGGGGAAGCGTTACAAGAAAGAGGCGCTCGACATCCGATATCATGGAAAGAACGTCGACGATATTTTATCGCTGACCGTCGCGGAAGCGATTGAGTTTTTCAAGGAACGTCCGGAGGGAAGGCGGGTAGCGCAGAGGTTGAAGATTCTGGACGACGTCGGCCTCGGGTATTTGCGGCTCGGCCAACCGGCAACGACTCTCTCCGGCGGAGAGGCACAGCGCGTGAAGCTGGCCGCCCATCTGAGCACACAGGCGGAAGGACATACGCTCTTCATTTTCGACGAGCCGACGACGGGCCTTCATTTCGACGACATCGCGAAACTGCTGAAATGTTTCCATGCGCTTCTCGATGCGGGACATTCCATCCTCATCATCGAGCATAACCTCGACGTTATCAAGTGTGCAGACTATCTCATCGATCTGGGCCCGGGAGGCGGAACGAACGGCGGAAAGGTTGTTGCAACGGGGAGTCCCGAAGAGGTCGCGTCAAATCCCCAATCGTACACAGGCCACTTTCTCAGAAAAATCCTCTCCATAAAATAAGAAAGGCGGCACACACCCGCGGGTGAGGCCGCCTTGATTGGTGAAAAGACCTTCTAAAAAAGCGAACCAAAATTAAACGTAATAAAAAAACCGCCGAAATCTTTCTTCTTCTCGATCGACCCGTCCGAGTTCAACATGCTGTCGATACCTTTTTGGATCGGCTCAAAGTAGTAGCGTATATTGACGCCCGATAAACTCTCGTGCCCCGATCCAAAGAAAGCTCCAAACCCGACGTATCCTCCCACCGTGTAGTGCGCCTGGCCGTATCCCAAACTATTGAAGAACTCCTTCTCGTATGGAGATGAGAAGACAAGCGTCGGACCGATGGCGGCATTGACGTAAGGCCGGAAATTATCGAGGATGTCGTCCGCGAAGAGCCGGTATTGGATTCCGAAATGCAGGGGGACGAGAATGAACCTGTTGATCTTCCCTGGGACGATGGTCTGACCGTAGTAGTCGACATATTCTACTTCATTGTTGTCTTTTGCTTCCGAGAAGGCGAGTGTCATCGTGCCGGAGAGATCTTCCGAATATTCGTGCCGGAGAAATCCTCCAAGTCCAAATCCGTTGTTCGAAATGAGAATGTCGACTCCCCATGCGTCGAGGAGAGAAACAGTCTTGGGGGGTGAAATGAGGTTCTGATTCGGCGAGGTGAAGACAATATTCGAGTCACTCGCGCTCTGAAGGAATGCATGTTCGCCTGCCGCCGTGCAGTCGGCCGCGAAAAAGAAAGACGCGATGAGCGCTCCGGCGGCAAGTCTCGCGCCCGGCAAAAAGGAGAAGGTCTTCATGTTCGCACCTTTGTCTGCATATCCATGAAAACAAATTCCACCAAGAAAAGTTTCTAACTTCTGCAGCTATTCAATACAGAGAAGGGCAAATTTCAGGTATCGGGTTTCGGGCATCGACGGCAAGGTCGGATGATCCGGCGCGGCGCCGCCCATCGAAAGCAATCGCGCTTTTCTACCCGTTTTGACAGCGCTGTCATTGATAATGTTTAAGAATGTCTCCTCCGAGATGTGATGCGAACAGGAAGCGGTGGCCAGGGTTCCCCCTTCTCGAAGCAGCCTCATGGCGCCGCTGTTCAGTTCCTTGTACCCCTTTGCGGCTGTGGCGACGGTTTTCCTGTTCTTTGTGAACGAAGGAGGATCGAGGATCACGACGTCGTACTGCTTCTTCTCGGCCGCCTCTCTTGCGAGAACTTCGAAGGCATCTCCCTGCTTGAAGGCCGCCGAATGGATGTTATTCAACGTGGCGTTGATCTTCGATTTCTCTATTGCAAAGTCCGAACTATCGAACCCCGATACGTTCTTGGCTCCCCCTCGCGCGGCGTAAAGCCCGAATCCCCCCTCATTGCAGAAGCAGTCGAGAACCTCGGCATCTTTGACGAATCGCCGGAGTGATGCACGGTTCTCCCGCTGGTCGAGGTAGAAGCCCGTCTTCTGGCCTTCAATAACATCGACACGAAACTTCAGATCGTCAAGTTCGATGATGGTCGGTTCGACGGATCCCCGAATGATCCCTTTTTGCAGCGGTAGCTCTTCGAGCGACCGGAGCGGAGACTCGTTGCGCTCGACGATTCCCCGCGGGGAAAACATCGAAACGAGAACATCGCAAATGAGCGTCAGGCGGGAATCCATGCCGGCCGAAAATGTTTGGATCGAGAGGTACTCGTTGTACTTGTCGATGATCAGGCCAGGGAGAAAATCGCTTTCACCATGCACCATCCGAAACGTTGCCGACTTTGGATAGAGCTTTTTGCGCAAGGCCAATGCAGACGAAATCCGGCGTTCGAAGAATTTGAAATCTACCTCCTCGTCTTCCGACGAAAGAAACCGGGCGGCGATGAGCGAGTGGGAGTTGTAGAACCCGATCCCGATCCGCTTCATGTCATGCCGGACGATCTCGACAATATCCCCGCTCTTTGGCGCGCCGTTGATGGTCTGGATTTCGTTGCTGAAAATCCATTGGTGCCCGGACTGAACGCGGTGTTCTTCGTTCTTCCGCAGGACGATATTTTTTTTGCGAATGATCATCGGCAATGTTTGTGCAAAGTATCAAGAAACAGAGGTAATGTCAAGGAATGGAGATGATGGGTAGTGGTGCATCTTCAAAAAAAAGTCATTGCGAGGACCCCGACGTTCTGTGTCGGAGGCCGAAGTGCCGCTTCACGGCATCCTGTACAACGGGACAATCTCCTCTTGAAACAAGGGGATTGCTTCTCCCGCTCTTCGAGCGGGATCGCAATGACCTATCACTCAAAGTAGACCACTCCCAGATGATCGGTAGGATCCTGCTACCAGCAGGACGATGCCAATGGCTGCGGTTACGCTGAGCTCCGCCAGAGAAGAAGGATGACAAATTTGATGTCCGCTATTCACGTTCTCTCTGAGATTGGCCTTGCAACAAAAACGACTCTTTCGTATATTTTTACCGAGCTGTATAACATTGATTCGGAACTCTTACCCTACATCGGAGATAACAAATGGCTTTAGATCTTGAAAAACTATTAGGTGCTGATGCGAAAACATTGCTTCAGCATAAATGCACGACAATACCGAAAGAATCCCTTGCGTTACCGGGCCCTGACTATATTGACAGAGTCTATGCGTTGTCCGATCGTCCGACCCCGGTTCTGAAGAGCCTGCAGGCGTTGTTTGATAACGGGCGTCTCGCAGGAACCGGATATCTCTCGATTCTTCCCGTCGATCAGGGAATCGAACACTCTGCCGGCGCTTCGTTCGCGCCGAATCCGATCTACTTTGATCCCGAAAATATCGTGAAGCTTGCGATTGAAGGAGGAGCGAATGCCGTCGCATCTACGCTGGGCGTTTTGGGCGCCGTCTCGAGAAAGTATGCGCACAAGATCCCGTTCATCCTCAAGTTCAATCACAATGAAATTCTCTCGTACCCCAATACATACGACCAGACGTTGTTCGCGAGTGTGAAACAGGCGTACTGGATGGGTGCCGTTGCCGTAGGGGCCACCATTTATTTCGGATCGCCCGAATCCCGCAGGCAAATTTGGGAGGTAAGCCAGGCGTTCCAGAAGGCGCATGAACTCGGCATGGGAACGATCCTCTGGTGCTACCTGCGCAGCAGCGCATTCAAGACGAAAGAAAAAGACTTCCATGTTTCGGCTGACTTGACAGGCCAGGCAAACCATCTTGGCGTCACCATCGAGGCCGACATCATCAAGCAAAAAGCTCCCGAAAATAACGGCGGCTATACTGCATTGAATTTCGGCAAGACGAGCAAGCTCGTGTACGAGAAACTCACGACCGACAACCCGATAGACCTCACCCGCTACCAGGTCGCAAACTGCTACATGGGCAGGGCCGGACTTATCAATTCCGGAGGCGCGTCGTCCGGTGCGGGGGATCTCGCTGAAGCTGTTCGGACCGCGGTTGTGAACAAGCGTGCCGGCGGCATGGGGTTGATCTCCGGCCGTAAGGCATTCCAGCGTCCGATGAGCGAAGGCGTGCAGATCCTGAACGCCATTCAAGATGTGTATCTTTCAAAGGATGTCACCGTCGCATAAATAAATTTCCATCTCGAGGGTCGTGTTGAACTCGGGAATGCTGCACATGTTGATTAGGGCACGCGACAAACAGTGAAGCTCATTCGACTTCGGACGTGAACGGGCGTCCCGCCTCGGCGGGGCGCCTTGTTTTTTTGGGCCACATGGAACTCTCCTTAAAACAGGAAGCAGAAAAATCGGCTGTTGCGCTCTCCTCAATTGCGGCGGCGCTCTTCATTACCGGCCTTAAGATTATCGTGGGGCTGAAGACGGGGAGCCTCGGGATCTTGTCTGAGGCGGCGCACTCCGGCCTCGATCTGCTTGCTGCTGTTATCACGTTTATGGCGGTGAGGTTCTCTGCAATACCGGCCGATAAGACTCATAACTACGGTCACGGCAAAATAGAGAGCATCTCAGCTCTCGTCGAGACACTTCTCCTTCTCGTAACATGCCTCTGGATTATCAGGTAAGCTGTCACTCGTTTGGTGCACCATAACGTTGAAGTCGAGGTGACGTTCTGGAGTTTTTTTGTGATCATCGTTTCGATTGTGGTGGACGTGTCGC
>Ga0265338_10007273_pt1 | contig 13817 bp, 15 predicted proteins | sample 42126metaG_FD_193579 | JGI IMG/M metagenome (GOLD analysis project Ga0265338, IMG submission 193579) | Rhizosphere microbial communities from Carex aquatilis grown in University of Washington, Seatle, WA, United States - 4-21-26 metaG | ecosystem: Host-associated > Plants > Roots > Rhizosphere... | reverse complement strand
TCTCCGCGTCGCTGTCGAACGGCGGCAAGAAGCCGACCACCGTCCTCGCCGCGACCTATTTCACGCCCAAAGCGATGTCGCAGGCGGAGAGCGCGTAAGTTTCCTCTCCCGTTTACGGGAGAGGACGCGAAGACTTGCACTTAGCGTAGCGAAGCGCAGCTAAGTGCTTAGTTTTCGCTGGTGAGGGGATGGCCGCCTTGCGCGGGCCCTCACCCGAAAACGCTTTGCGTTTTCGACCTCTCCCGCTTTGCGGGAGAGGTTATCAGCCCGCCGTCACCGTGAAGCCCGCGCGCGGGAAGTGCACCACGACCTCGCCGACCGCGGGGTGCTCGCGCCGTATCGCGATCTCCTGCGCGTTCGAGAACACCAGCGTGCCCGCAATCGGATCGCGGCCGTAGTCGTCGGCGGCAACCGTCACCGCATCGCCCGGCTTGCGCCCGTTGGGATCGGCGGCCTCGCGTGCCGTCGAAGTCGCCGCCTTGGCGATGGCCAGCGCCTCGGCTGGCGTCATATCGGTGCGCGTGCCGTGCCCGATGGCCTTCACGCGCTCGTACCACGCCTCGATGAGCGGAAATTCGGCCGTCGTCTCTTTCGCCTTGTGCGGCAGCGCGCTGTTCACGAACCAGGGGTTCATGAAGGCATGGATGTCGGCGAGACCCGGTTGCGCCCCGCCCCAGAATGGCCGTCCATCCGCCAGCTGGTCGGACAGGAAGGCCAGATGCGCGCGATACTGCTCGCGCATGAACGGCACGGCGCGCTTCAGCGCCTCGGAGGAGAACCCGCCGCCGCTCATCGCCGCGCGATCCTTCTTGAAATCCTCCGGCACCATGTCGCCGATCTCGCCGAAGATGATCGCCACGGCGGCCGGGAACACCTGCCGGTCGGCCCAGAAGCCGATGGCATAGGGCGCGCCCTTGTTCTGCGGCGACAGGCTGGGCTCGGGAAAGCGCCGCTCCAGCTCGCGCAGGATGATCTGCGTGTCGCAATAGATGTCGGCGCCGATCTGCATCACCGGGATCTTGCGATAGCCGCCGGTCAGCGGAAGAAGATCGGGCTTTGGCATGATCACCGGCTGCACGACGGAGCGCCAGGCGAGCTTCTTGATCCCGAACGCCACGCGGATCTTCTCAGAGAAGGGCGAATTCGGATAATTGTGCAGGATGATGTCGTCGGCCATCGCTCAGCTCAACTCGTTCGAGAACCGGATGTTGTTTTTCTTCAGGCCTTCCAGCACCACATCGATGCCGCCCGAGCGGATCATCCACTCCAGCCGGTGATCGCGGTATTCGCGCTTGAAGAGTCCGCTCTCCACCGCGCCGGCGACCAGCGACATGCTTTTCAGCACATCCGCCGCCGCCTTCGCCGCCTTCTGTACCGAGGCACGCCCGTTTGCCCGCTCCAGCCAGCCGCTCAGCGCCGAGCCGCGCTCCGGCGCGAAACCATTGCCCAGGGCGCCGTTGAGATAGGGCACGACGGACAGATCCGCCCAGCCGAAGCTCTCGCCATTGAACCAGGGCCGTGTCCCCAGGTGCCGCTCCAGCCATTGATAGATGCCGCGCGCCTGCTTGGCCGCATGCGCCTCGATGTTGCGGGCGCGCTCGCCCTCGGCCCGCTTGAACCAGCGGATTTCGCCCATGCCCCAGTTGATCGGCTCGAAATGCGTGTCCATCACGTCTTCGATGGTGCGCGCCGTCGCGCGCTCGGCCGGCGTCTTCGGCAGCAGAGCAGGGGAGGGCCACTTGTCCTCGATGTACTCCAGGATGATCGTCGAATCGAAGACGCGCGTCTCGCCGTCGATCAGCGCCGGCACCTCGCCGCGCGGATTGGCTTTCAGGAATTCGGGATCGGGCTGCCCGGTGCCGATCGCGACCGGCATGCGCGTCTCATAGGCGACGGCCTTCTCGTCCAGCGCGATCTTCACCTTTTGCGCATACGGCGACAGCGGATGCTCATAGACGATCACGGTCATCTCTTGTCCTTCCACAATTGCGCCATCCAGCCGAACAGCGTGGCGGCATCGGCGGGCGCGTCTTTCGATCCGAATTCGCGATAGAGCGTGGCGGTGTTGACCGCGATCCGCTCGGCATCGCCCCAGCCGGCGAAATCGTCGAGTGCGATGGACCGCGCCGCCTCGAGCGCGCCCAGGCCGGCATCGTAGCGCGCCCGCGCCGCATCGCGGACATAAACGAGATAGTCCTTCACCCGCGCCACGCCGCGCTTGTCCGTCACCGGTCCATGCCCCGGCACGATGGTCTCGACGTCCATCGCTTCGATCATCTCGCAGGCCTCGATCCAGTTCGCCACCGGCCCAGCCCACAGGATCGGATGGCCGTCGATGAACAGGATGTCGCCCGTGAAGAGTGTCTTGTCCGCCGGAACGTGCACCAGCGCGTCGCCGCCGGTATGCGCCGGCCCGACCTCGATCAGGTCGACACGTTTGCTTCCCACCATGCGCGAGGCGCGGCCGGTGAACGTCGTGTCCGGCGCCCGCACCGCGCAATTCTCGAAATCGAAATCACCGAAGCAGTGGACGAGATATTCTCCGATCAGGCCCAGCCCCGGCGCCGCCTTCATGAATTGCGCGAGGCCCTTCGGCGTCTCATGCTTCATCGCCTCCGCCGCGCCGACCGTCGCGATGATCTCGCAATCGAGGCAGCCATTGCCGTAGCAGTGATCGCCATTGTGATGGGTGTTGACCAGCGTGCCGATCTTCGCCGCGCTCGCTTTGGCAAAGCCGTCCAGCATCGCGCGCGTATGCGCCGTGTCGAACATGGTGTCGACCAGCAGCGCCTCGCCGCCATCCGTCACCAGCCCGGCATTGGAAAAGCCCCAGCCGCCATCGGGCTGCAGATAGGCGAAAGAGCCGGTGCCGAAATCGACGACGCCGGGCTCATAGCTGGCCTTGCGGAAACTCAGTCCCATCCCGCACCTTTTTGTTGTTGACCGATTAGGGCGCGGCCTGCTTCCTGACGCAAGGAAATTGAGGAAGACCATGATCGAAGCGGTGATTTGGGATTTCGGCGGCGTTTTCACGACCTCGCCTTTCGAGGCCTTTGCGCGCTACGAGACCGAACGCGGCATTCCCGTCGGCACCATCCGCAAGATCAACTCGGCCAATCACGAGGCCAATGCCTGGGCGCAGTTCGAGCAGTCCAAGGTCGATATCGACGGCTTCGACCGGCTGTTCGCCGAAGAGGCGGCGGCGCTGGGCCATGCCATCCCCGGCAAGGACGTGCTGCCGCTGCTGGCCGGCGATTTCCGGCCAGAGATGATCGAGGCGCTCCGGCGCATCAAGACCCGCTTCAAGACCGGCTGCATCACCAACAACATGCCGCACAACGCGGCGGGCGGCACCGCGGCCGGCCGCTCGCTCTACGCGCGCGAGATCATGGAGCTGTTCGATCATGTGATCGAATCGGCAAAGACCGGCATCCGCAAGCCCGATCCGCGGATCTACACGATGATGTGCGAAAGCCTCGGCGTGCAGCCGCCTTCCTGCGTTTTCCTCGACGATCTCGGCGGCAATCTGAAGCCCGCCAGGGCCATGGGCATGACGACCATCAAGGTCGAGAGCGCCGCCCAGGCCATCGCCGAGCTCGAAGCCGCCACGGGCATGAAACTCGCCGGCTGATGAAGTTAACCGCTCATTGACCCTGCGCTGCTAAGCAGGTGCGATGAGCGACTTTGAAAGCGCCGCGGCGCAATTCAATGCCGAGGTCGAACGCCATGGCTGGGGGCAGTTCTGCGACCCCGCCAACGGCTTCCTGCTGCCCGAATGCCGGGACCTGGCGGCGCTGTGGACCGAGGCGGCACCGCCGGGCGGCCTGCCGTGCCGCGACGCGATGACCGCGCGCAAGCTCAAGCCCTATCTGGCGCGCCTCATCCTGGTCGAGCAGACGCTGGATACGCCGCCCCGCCTGCGTTTCCGCCTGATCGGCACGCTGATCACCAACACGCTCAGCGAGCGCACGGGCAAATATTTCGACGATCCCAGCGCCACGCCGCAGCAGACCGCGCGCTGGACGAAATCGGCGCAGCTCGCCTTGGCGGCGCGCCGTCCGCTGCGCTTCGTGATGCGCAACCAGAACGCCGTGACCGGCGAGATGGTGTGTCTGCCGCTGGCCGACGAAAACGGCCTGCCGCGCTACGTCCTGGCTTATGGCTGCTACGATCCGTTGCGCGATTGGACGGCGAGCGCCGAACCCGCCGTGGCGCGGTTCAAGTCCAGGCCGTCGGAATCCTTGTTGCCCGCTGGTTGACCAGCAGCTTGGCGCGCCGCGCCTTCTCTTCCTCCGAAATCGAATTCGGATCCTCGACCGCCTCGGGCGGCAGCGCCGCCTCCATCGCCTTCTTGACCGCCGGCCGCTCCGCCATCCGCTCCATCCAGCGCTTCAGGTTGGGGAATTCGTCGATGTCGATCTTGCGCAGCTTGTAGCCGCTCGCCCACGGATAGCAGATCATGTCGGCGATCGTGTACTCGCCGGCTGCCAGCCAATCCTTCTTGTGCAGTCCCAGGTTCATCACGCCATAGAGCCGGTGCACCTCGTCGGAGAATCGCGTGACGGCGTAAGTCAGATCGCCATTCGCCGCGTTCTGCGACGCGCGCGAGAAATGTCCCTGCTCGCCAAATTTCGGGCCCTGATTGGCCATCTGCCACATCACCCATTGGACAACGTCGTATTTCTTCGCCAGATCGTGCGGCAGGAAGCGGCCCTCGCGTTCGGCGATATACATCATGATCGCACCGGATTCGAAGACATGGACCGGCGCCCCGCCGTCCTTCGGCGTGGTGTCGATCAGCGCCGGCATGCGGTTGTTGGGCGAGAAGCGCAGGAACTCCGGATCGAACTGGTCGCCGCGCCCGATGTTGACGGGCTTGATCTCATAGGGCACGCCCAGCTCTTCCAGCAGGATCGTGACCTTTTTTCCGTTCGGCGTCGGCCAATAGTAGAGCTCAAGCATCGTGCGTCTCCCATGTTGCCTGAAGCGACTTTAGCACGCGCGGCCTTGCGTTGCGCGCAACCGGGCCATCGCTAGACTGCCGCCAAACACAATCGGAGAAACGCCATGACGATATCCCTGTTCCAGATTTCCGTGCCGGTATTCCTGCGCGGCCTGAACGCGCTGAACGGCGTGCTCGACAAGGCCGCCGCCTTCGCGGAAGTGCGCAAATTCGACCAGGCCGTGCTGCTCGGCACGCGGCTCTATCCCGACATGTTCCCGCTGAACGTCCAGATCGGCCAGGTGTGCACCCATGCGCTGCGCGGCACGGCGCTGCTCTCGGGCGTGGCCCAGCCCGATTTCGGCGCGCCGGAAACCACCCTTGCGGGCCTGAAGGAGCGCGTGGCGAAGACGATCGAATTCGTGAAGACCGCGACGCCGGCGCAGATCGACGGCAAGGAGGATGCCGACATCGTGGTCAAGTTCGGCACCCGCGAGATGCCGTTCAAGGGCCTGGCCTTCCTGATCGGCTTCACGCTGCCGAACTTCTTCTTCCACGCCACGACGGCCTACAACATCCTGCGCAGCATCGGCGTCGAGATCGGCAAGCGCGATTTCATGGGGGCTGCGGGGTAGAGCCGTTCGCTTCAAAAAATGTCATGCCCGCGCGGGCGGGCATCCAGTGACTGGGCGGCAGGCTGCGTCTGGATTCCCGCCTGCGCGGGAATGACAGTCTGGAATGGCGCGTCTCACCCGCATCGGTCGTCGAGATCTTCCGAGAAATCGCCATCGCCGAGCGGACCGACCTCCTTGCCGTCCGGCCGGAACAGGAACGACCAGTCATAGCTTCCGCTGAACAGGAAATAGCGATGCTGCGAGACGATCAGGTCGCCCTGATAGGGCGCATAGTGGCAGCTCGTCAGCACGGTGAGGCTGTTGCCGGGCATCAGGAAGCGTTCGCGGCCGGTCTGGAAGTCGTAGACATGGATCGCGCCCGACGTCGCCCAGGCCGGCGTCTCGAAGTAAAGCCGCTGCCCGTCCGGGGAGAATTGCGCATTGTCGAAGGCGCAAACCGTCCTCGCGACGTCCTTCTCGCTGTGCAGCGCCAGCAGGCGATGCGCCGCGCGGCCGTCCGCGTCGGCGATCCACAATTCGACCGGCGCCGCGGCATCGCCGCTTGCAGAGCAATCGGCGATGGCCTTGCCCGCCACCTGTCGCTGGAAGACGACATGCCGGCCGTCCGGCGCGAGCACCGGATAGCCGTCGCGACCGCCTGCCGTGATCGGCTTGCCGTCCACCACGACGCGGCCATTCACCGCCGCCACCCTCGCGGCTTCGGCCGGCACGGCCAGGCAGAGCAGGATCAGGATCGAAAGAACCGCGCGCATCGCATGCCCCGGGGATGACGAAAATCTGAGCGCCGATTGCGGCGCGCATGGGGCGAAAGCGACGGATTTTGCCGTAGCGGAATGATGGCCGCGCGGCGGCCGCGCGGCCTACACTGCGGCGGCAAAGACGAGAGACTGCAATGGCCGCGCGCTGGACGACCAGGAACACGAAGCTCTTCTCGGGCGCCGAGCAGGCGCGGAATTTCCGCGCCATGAGCACGATCTATCCCGTCCGGGTGATCCGGCGCTCGTCGAAGCCGGCGCCCTTCGTGCAGGGCGAACCGCTCGCGCTGCCGCAGACCTTCGCGTTCGACGCCAAGTCGCTCGACACGCAGGAGCTTCTGGAAAAGGTCGAAACCACCGGCCTCATCGTCCTGAAGGATGGCCGCCTGGTGTTCGAGGATTATTGGCTCGGCAACGACGCGACCACGCAATCGGTCTCCTGGTCGGTGTGCAAATCCTTCGTCTCGGCCCTGGTGGGGATCGCCATCGGCGATGGCGCCATTGCTTCGGTCGAAGACCCGGTGACGCGCTACGCGCCCGAGCTCGCGGGCAGCGCCTATGACGGCGTGCGGCTCAAGGACGTGCTGCAGATGTCGTCCGGCGCGCGCTGGAACGAGGATTACAGCGACCCGCAATCCGACATCAACCGCTTCGGCCGCCTGCTGGTGGACGGCACCTCGTTCGACGATTTCGCGGCGAGCTGCGTGCGCGAGAAGCCGCCGGGCACCTTCAACCGCTACAACACGACCGACACGCATGTCCTGGGCATGGTGGTGCGCCTTGCGACGGGCCGCGCTCTGACCGACTACATCCGCGACAAGCTGTGGGAGCCGCTCGGCATGGAGGCCGACGGATTCTGGATCGTCGACACCAAGGGCGCCGAATTCGCGGGCGGCGGCATGAATGCCGTGCTGCGCGACTATGCGAAGCTCGGCCTTCTCTACCTGAACGGCGGCGCCTTCAACGGCACCCAGATCGTGCCGGCCTCATGGGTGCGCGACTCGACCACGCCCGATGCGCCGCATGTCATGCCGGGCGCGCGCGACTCGGCGGCGCTGCCCTGGGGCTATGGCTATCAATGGTGGGTACCGGACGACAGCGGCGCCTACACAGCGATCGGCATCTACGGCCAGTTCATCTATGTCGATGCGAAGGCGCGCGTGGTGATCGCAAAGACCTCGGCGTTCCGCGACTACGGCCGCAGCGCCAAGCCGGAGCATTACCGCACCGCCGACCAGATCGCGCTGTTCAAGGCGATTGCGGCCGCCGCGTAAGGAAGGTTGGGATTGAATTATCAAATGCGTCGTCATCGCCGGGCTTGTCCCGGCGACCCATACGCTCGCCTGATGCAGTTGAGGTATGGGTGGCCGGGACAAGCCCGGCCATGACGAGTCCGTTTTGGAGATCTAACGGATATCCATGCGCCCTTACGCGAAATCCTGCGCCAGCGCCGCGCGCGTCTCGGGCGGCATCACTGCCATGTGGCCGTAATTGCCGTGGCCGAAGCCCAGCACCACGCGGGCATCGCCGCTTCTGAACGCGGCGATCTGCGCCGGCGTGAACACGAAGCGCAGCCAGTGCACCGATGAGGTCTTGCCGTCCGGCGTGGTGCGGTCCTCGTAGTCGGTCGGCGTGCCCTTGATCCGGTCCGGCCCGATCTCCAGGAACGCGGTGTCTTCGATGTGTCCCAGCCTGCGCAGCTCACGCTCGCGCCGGTCGGCATCCTCGATCTCGAGCATCACGGTGGCGATCAGCTCCGAGCCCTGCGGGATCAGCGGATTATACGCTTCCAATTCGCCGGCGATCTGGTCGGGACCGCCTTTCTCGATACGCAGCATCTCCTGCACCTGCAGCCACATCGACTTATAATTCTCGAAATAGAACGTCGCATAGGGGCCGACTTCCATGCGGCGGTTCTTCTTCTCCGCGATCGATGCCGAGCGCAATTCCGTGCGCCGCGCATTGTAGTCCGCATCGCTCAGGATATCGGCCGGGGTGATCCTGCGTTCCGCTTGGCTCATCACATCAATCCATAGGCGCGCGCGATGATCTGGATCGGATGCTCCGGCGTGGCAGCCCGAGCCTCGCTTCCGTCCTTCGCCGCCAGTTCGCCAACCTGCTGTACGATGTGCTGCGCCGCCAGCGGACAGTCGCTGACGATATGCCCGCGCGCCTGTTGCTTGGCCGTGCGGAACACCGGCCGTCCCACCTTGACCGCCAGATCGTGCGTCGGCTTGACCACGCCGAACGTCCCGCCATGGCCCGAGCAGCGCTCGATCACGTCCACCGGCGTGTTGGGGATGAGCTTCAGCATCTCCGCCGCTTTCGGCCCCATATTCTGCGCCCGCGCATGGCAGGCCAGATGCACCGTCACGCCTTCCGGCAAGGGGTTCATCCCGGCCGGCAGGCCTTCCTTCTTCGCGATGTCGACGACGTATTCGTCGATGTCGAAGGTGGCTTCCGCCACGCGCCTGACGTCCGCGTTCTCCGGCACGATCAGGGGCCACTCGAATTTCAGCATCAGCCCGCAGCTCGCGGTCAGTGCGACGATGTCGTAGCCGTCGTCGATCAGCTTCACGAGCTCCTTGGAAACCTTCGCCGCGTTCTTCGCGACGCGCTCGAGCTCGGCCTGCTCCAGGAACGGCATGCCGCAGCAGCCGGGATAGGCTATCCTGGTCTCGACGCCGATGTGATTGAGCACCGCGCGCGCCGCCATCCCGGTCGCCGGCTTGTTGTAGTTCACGAAGCAGGTGGCATAGAGCGCCGCCTTGCGCTTGCCGAAGGCCGGTGCTGCGCCATTCGCCTGGATCGGATCGCCCTTGTCGGCGCTCACGAAGGTTCGCGTGTGGAATTTCGGCAGCTCTGCCGTGCGGTCTATATGCGCGACGTTTTCCATCAGCGCCCGCATCGGCTTGTTCGCGGTGCTCGAGGCCCAGTTGATCACCGGCGAGGCGACGCGCGCCAGCGTGCCGTTGCGGTCCATCTCGGCCAATTGCCGCTGGGTGAAATCGGTCTTGCCCTGCTTCGCCTCCACCGCGCGTGCCCTGAGGATCAGGTGCGGAAAGTCGAGCTGGAATTCATGTGGCGGCACATAAGGGCACTTGGTCATGAAACACATGTCGCAGAGCGTGCAGGCCTCGACGACTTGGCCGAAATCCTCCGACTTCACGCCATGCATTTCGTCCGGCTGCGCATCGACGAGGTCGAACAGCCGCGGAAAGGAATCGCACAGATTGAAGCAGCGCCGGCAGCCGTGACAGATGTCGAAGACCCGGCGCATCTCCTTGTCGAGCGCTTCGGCGTCATAGAACGCCTCGTTCTGCCACGCGATCGGATGGCGTGTCGGCGCTTCGAGGGAGCCTTCGCGGGACATGGGGAAATCGCGAGTAGCGAGTAGCGAATGGCGAATAGGGCTTCCCCTATTCGCTACTCGCAATTCGCTATTCGCCCTTTGATGAGTAGTTACTTGCCCAGGGTGTCCAAGGCCTTCTGGAAGCGGCCCGCATGGCTCTTCTCGGCCTTGGCCAGCGTCTCGAACCAGTCGGCGATCTCGTCGAAGCCTTCGCCGCGCGCGGTCTTCGCCATGCCGGGATACATGTCGGTGTATTCGTGGGTCTCGCCCGCGATCGCGGCCTTGAGGTTCAGATCGGTGCCGCCGATCGGCTCGCCGGTTGCCGGATCGCCGACCGCCTCGAGATATTCGAGATGGCCGTGGGCATGGCCGGTCTCGCCTTCCGCGGTCGAGCGGAACACGGCGGAGACATCGTTATAGCCTTCGACGTCGGCCTTCTGTGCGAAATAGAGATAGCGGCGGTTGGCCTGGCTCTCGCCGGCGAACGCATCCTTCAGGTTTTGGGCAGTCTTGGAGCCTTTGAGGTCGGCCATCGTCTTCTCCTTGGGCGTTGGAAAATCACTTTCCGCGCAGAAGAAAACTCCGCGGCCGACCGCGTGTCAACAGTTTAGAATATTTCTAAAGAAGTTGAGAGTCGTTCGCAGAAATCAGGCGCGGCGCACGCGAACGACAACGTCGATCCGGTCCACCGTCATGCCTTTTGGCGGCTCCGGCACGCCGGCGACCTCGATGTGCTCGCCCGGGATATCGATCAAAAGACCGTCATTCTCGACGAAAAAGTGCTGGTGATCGCCGGTATTGGTGTCGAAATAGGACCGCGCGGCATCGACCACAACCTCGCGCAGGATGCCGGCAGAGGTGAACTGGTGCAGCGTGTTGTAGACCGTCGCCAGGGAAACTTTGACGCCGGCGGCCTGCGCGTCGCCATGCAGCGACTCCGCCGTCATGTGCCGATGGCCTTCCGCGAACAGCAGCCCGGCCAGCTCCACGCGCTGCCGCGTCGGGCGCAGGCCGGCCGTCCGCAGCCGCTCGACCGCGTCGGTTCCCGCCTCGCGAACCTTCTTGCCCATTAGGGTGTTACCTGAATTCAGACCGCTGACACTCCGGGCTTAACTTTGCTATCCTGCCCGAAGCGTATTCGTTAGAACGTTTCTAACATAGAAATCGGCTCAAAGCCCTTCTCTGTCAAGGGCCCGCCGCAAAGGACCAGGACGTGGACAAGCCCAACCCCGCACGCAAATCCTCCTTCGACATGGCCGGCCTTTTGGCCTGCGCACGGGGGGAACTCTTCGGCCCCGGCAATGCGCGGCTGCCGCTGCCGCCGATGCTGATGTTCGACCGCATCACCGCGATCACCGACAATGGCGGCGCCTCCGGCAAGGGCTCGGTCGAGGCGGAGCTCGACGTCAATCCGAACCTCTGGTTCTTCAAATGCCATTTCCAGGACGATCCGGTGATGCCGGGCTGCCTGGGATTGGATGCTTTGTGGCAGATGGTCGGCTTCTTCCTCGGCTGGATGGGCGGGCTCGGCAAGGGCCGCGCGCTCGGCGTCGGCGAGGTGAAGTTCTCCGGCATGGTGCTGCCGACCGCCAAGAAGATCACCTATTACGTGGAGCTCAAGCGCGTGATCATGCGCAAGCTGGTCATGGGCGTCGCCGACGGAATCATGAAAGTGGACGGCAAGGTCGTCTACGAAGTGAAGGACATGAAGGTCGGCCTGTTCAGCGACGCGGTGGAGGCACTGAAGAGCATAGGCGCCCAGCCGGTGACGGCCTGACGAGATTGCCGGCACCTCTACCGGTGTCATGGCCCGCGACTGCGGGCCACCCAGTTGACGTAGCTTTGCGGCTGGGACGATAGCGTACGATACCCGTCTTGCGGTTCGGTGGCACCTGGGTGGCCCGCAGTCGCGGGCCATGACAGTTGAGATGATGATCGCGCACAAGAGGACTGTTCTTTCATGAGACGCGTCGTCGTGACGGGGATGGGCATCGTCTCGTCCATCGGCAACAACACACAGGAAGTCGTCGCCAGCCTGCGCGAGGCCAGATCCGGCATCGTGACGGCGGAAGACTATGTGAAATACGGCTTCCGCTCCCAGGTGCATGGCAGCCTGAAGATCGATCTCGACGCCGTGGTGGACCGCCGCGCGCGCCGCTTCCAGGGCGACGGTGCCGGCTATTGCTGGGTCGCGATGAACCAGGCCATCGCCGATGCGGGCCTCGAAGAGAAGGACATCTCCAATCCGCGCACCGGCCTGATCGTCGGCACGGGCGGCCCGTCGACCAAAGCGATCGTCGCGGCGGCGGACATCACCCGCGCCAACAATTCGCCCAAGCGTATCGGCCCCTTCGCGGTGCCCAAGGCGATGTCGTCGACGGCATCGGCCAATCTGTCGACCTGGTTCAAGACCAAGGGCGTGAACTACTCGATCTCGTCGGCCTGCTCGACCAGCGCGAATTGCATCGGCAACGCCTATGAGATGATCCAGTGGGGCAAGCAGGACGTGATGTTCGCCGGCGGCGGCGAGGAGCTCGACTGGACGCTCAGCGAATTGTTCGACGCGATGGGCGCGATGTCGTCCAAGTACAACGCGACACCCGAAAAGGCTTCTCGCGCCTATGACAAGAACCGCGACGGCTTCGTGATCTCCGGCGGCGGCGGCATCCTCATTCTCGAAGAATACGAGCACGCCAAAGCGCGCGGCGCGAAGATCTATGCCGAGATGGTCGGCTATGGCGCGACCGCCGATGGCGCCGACATGGTGGCGCCGAGCGGCGAGGGCGCGGTGCGCTGCATGCGCATGGCGATCGAGAAGGTGAAGGCCCCGATCGACTACATCAATCCGCACGCGACCTCGACGCCCGTGGGCGACATCCCCGAGATCAATGCGATCCGCGAGGTGTTCGGCGAGAACATGCCGCCGATCAGCGCGACCAAGTCGCTCACCGGCCACAGCCAGGGCGCCGCCGGCGTGCACGAGGCGATCTACACGCTCCTGATGATGCAATCCGGCTTCGTCTGCGAAAGTGCGAATATCGAGGAGATCGATCCGGCGGTCGCCTCCGCGAACATCGTGCGCAAGCGCATCGACAACGCGAAGATCGACACGGCGCTGTCCAATTCCTTTGGCTTCGGCGGCACCAATGCCTCGCTGGTGTTCCAGCGTATGTAAATTTCGCGCTCGCAAAGCGAGCGACGCATAGAACTTGCATCGGACAGCACGACCCTTTGTCGGCTGTCCCAAAACGGAACAGACCCATCCAGGGGCGAGGGTGAACATGGCGGACGGCAAACTGATGCAGGGCAAGCGGGGCCTGGTGATGGGGGTCGCCAACGACCATTCCATCGCCTGGGGCATCGCGCGCGTGCTCGCCGCCCAGGGCGCCGAGATCGCCTTCACCTATCAGGGCGACGCCCAGGCCAAGCGGCTGCGCCCGCTGGCGCAATCCATCGGCTCGCAGATCGTGCTGCCCGCCGATGTCGAGAACGATGCCGAGCTCGACGCGGTGTTCGACCGGCTGAAGACCCACTGGGGCAGCATCGATTTCCTGGTCCATGCCATCGCCTTCTCCGATCGCGACGAGCTCAAGGGCCGCTACGTCGACACGACCCGCGCGAACTTCTGCAAGACGCTGTCGATCTCCTGCTACTCCTTCACCGCGGTGGCGCAGCGCGCCGCGGCGATGATGAACAAGGGCGGCTCGCTCGTCACGCTCACCTATCTCGGCGCCAGCCGCGTCATGCCGAACTACAACGTGATGGGCGTCGCCAAGGCGGCGCTGGAGGCGTCCGTCCGCTATCTCGCCGCCGATCTCGGGCGCGATGCGATCCGCGTCAACGCGATCAGCGCGGGCCCGATGCGCACCCTCGCCGGCTCCGCCGTCGGCGATGCGCGCATGGTGTTCAAATGGAACAAGAGCCACGCGCCGCTCAAGAAAAGCGTCGAGCTCGATCACGTCGGCGGCGCCGCGCTCTATCTGCTCAGCGAATTGTCGGGCGGCGTGACGGGCGAGGTGCATTTCGTCGATGCCGGATTCAACGTCGTCGGCATGCCGCCGACGGCCGATCTCAAAGGCTGGGTCGCGCCGGACAACGACGCGACCGAAGGGACCAAGTCGAAAGTCCGCGAA
>Ga0265338_10007271_pt1 | contig 13819 bp, 12 predicted proteins | sample 42126metaG_FD_193579 | JGI IMG/M metagenome (GOLD analysis project Ga0265338, IMG submission 193579) | Rhizosphere microbial communities from Carex aquatilis grown in University of Washington, Seatle, WA, United States - 4-21-26 metaG | ecosystem: Host-associated > Plants > Roots > Rhizosphere... | reverse complement strand
GAACCAGGGCGATGGCAATGCCATTCTCGAGGGCGCGCAGTTGTTCCAACCGTTCCGCCAATTCCAGGGGCGAAGGTGGGAGACTCACCAATCGCAACACCGTTTCGCGCCGATAGCCGTAAATGCCCAAATGCTTCAAAAAAGGAAACGCCGCCAACTGCTCGGCAACCGGGCGACTGGCGGCATCGCGCACGTAAGGGACCGTGCGCCGCGAGAAATATAAGGCCCGGCCGGCGGCATTGGCAACGACTTTCACGACGTTGGCATTCTCGTAGTCGGCCGCGTCGCGCAAGGGTGTGGCCGCGGTGGACATTTCGCATTCGGAGAGCGCCGCCGCGACGGCGTCGATGACGCCGGGATCGATCAGCGGTTCATCACCCTGCACGTTGACGATGCCATCGCAGGCGCGCCGTTGGGCGACTTCCGCCACGCGATCGGTGCCGCTCGGATGATCGGAGCGGGTCATTTCCACCTCGCAGAATTGCCGCGCGACTTCGGCGATGCGTTCGTCGTCGGTAGCGACGATGACCTCCGCGAGCGAGCGAGCCAATTTTACCCGTTCGACCACCCGTTCGAGCAATGATTTTCCGGCGATGAGCGCGAGCGGTTTGCCCGGGAAACGGGTCGAGGCGTAGCGCGCGGGAATGACGCCGATGATTCTCATACTTTAGGCAGGCTGGACCTAGGATGAGAACTGAGGATCCAGTCGGCCGCCGCGCCTAAATGGTCCACGACGATTGCGCGAGTGAGTTGTTCGCCAGCCGACTTCTCCAGTCCCGCGCCGTATCCGGTTCGCACGAGCAGCGATTGCCGCACCCCGGCATTCCAACCGCATTCCAGGTCGATCAACTTGTCTCCGATGACGAAACTCTCGGCCAACGCGACGCCGAATTCGTCGCGCGCGTCGAAGAGGAACTGCGGCGACGGTTTGCGTCCCCGGCTCGGCTGATCCGGAGCTTCCGGCGCCACGTAGATTTTGTCGAAGCGAACGTCGTCCGCGGCCAATTCCATCGCCAAACGCTGATGCACCCGTTCGACATCCGCCAGCGAAAAATAGCCGCGCCCGACGCCGGATTGGTTGGTGACGAGAAACAGGCGGTAGCCGGCGACCTGCAATCGTTTGAGCGCGATTCCGGCGCCCGGATAAACCTCGACGTCTTCCGGCCGCCGCAAGTAGTTCTTCTCGTGAATGATCGTTCCGTCCCGATCCAGGAAGACCGCGCGCTTCATCGGGTGCGGACAAAGCTGGCCAAGAGTTCTTCCGGCGTGACCGTCGCGGTGCCGAATTTTCCGACGACGACGCCCGCCGCGTGATTGGAAAACACGGCCGCTTCGACCGGCGACGCGCCGGCCGCGATGGCCAGCGTGAACGATGCGATCACGGTGTCGCCCGCCCCCGAAACATCGAAAACTTCCTGGGCCACCGTCGGAATGTGAAATGGCGTTTGGTTCCGTTGACAGAGAAGCATGCCCTGGTCGCCGAGCGTAATCAGCAGGAGCGCGGGACGAAGCTGATGCAGCAGTGAATCCGCCACGCGTATCAGATTCACATCTTCAAGCGGAGATTCAGCTCGAGTGTCATCCGGGATTCCGGCCATTTCGAACGCTTCTTTGCGGTTTGGCGTGATGAGCGAGATACCTGTCAAGTCAAGTCGTCGAACTGGCTTCGGGTCGAGGCTCAACCAAATCCCGCGCGTGCTGCAATGCTGTTTGAGTTCGTTTAGTAACGATTGTGAGACCACTCCTTTTCCATAGTGGGCGACAATCACGGCATCGGCCTCGGGAAGGCGGTTCACGAGGACGGAGACCAAGCTCCGACTCATGCGGGCATCCAATTCGGCCCGCGTTTCCCGATCAACGCGAACGACCTGCTGTTGGTGCGCAATGATCCGAGTCTTAATACTCGTCAGTCGGGTGGCGTCAACCAACAGACCTCCACACGCGATTTTCTGCTCCCCAAGCAATCTACTCAGGTTACGACCTGACTCATCGTCTCCAACAACGCCAAAAATCTCCGCTGGCACATTCAGTGCAGTTAGGTTCCGCGCGACGTTCGCCGCGCCTCCCGGCATGAAGCTTTCACGCTCAAAATCAACTACTGGGACCGGCGCTTCCGGTGAAATCCGAGCGACGTGACCCCAAATGAATTGGTCGAGCATGACGTCGCCCAACACCAAGACTCGAGTCTTGCGGATCGCCGTAAGTAATTGACGGACCCGCTTAACAGAGAGGGTCTTCATGGCGCGTCCAAAAAGCCGGTCAACGGACTCGTGGCGCTCGCCATCACGCTGGCCGCGCCCAGACCCGATTCGAACGCCATGCGGCCGGCTTCGACCGCGAGCCGGAAGGCCGCGCTCATGCGATTGGGATCATTAGCGACCGCGATCGCCGTGTTGACCAGCGCGGCGTCAGCGCCCATCTCCATCGCTTCCGCGGCATGGCTTGGCGCGCCCAGGCCGGCATCGACCACCACGGGCACGGTCGCCTGCTCGATGATGATCCGAATCTGGTCGCGCGTGAGCAGACCGCGGTTGGACCCGATCGGGGATCCGAGCGGCATGACGGTCGCAGTGCCGATTTCCTGCAAACGCTTCGCCAGGACCGGATCGGCGTTGATGTAGGGGAGCACGATGAAGCCCTCTTTGACGAGAATCTCCGCGGCCTTGAACGTCTCCACCGGATCGGGCAGCAAATAACGGGGGTCGGGATGGATTTCCAATTTGATCCAATTGGGCAATCCGGCCGCTACGGCCAAACGAGCCAGGCGCACGGCTTCGTTCGCGTTCATGGCGCCGCTCGTGTTGGGGAGGATCAAATAACGTTTGGGATCGATGAATTCGAGGATGTTGGCGAACGGGTCCTGTTTCCCGCTCAAATCGGCGCGCCGCAACGCCACCGTCACCAATTCCGCGCCGCTGGCGTCGAGCGCTTCCCGCATCGCCTCGGGAGAAGAGAATTTTCCGGTCCCCAGGATCAAGCGGGAGCGGAACTCACGACCGGCGATTTTCAGCGGACTATGCGCGTGCGACATCAAGGTCAATGTAGGCGCGGCCACGAAGCTTTGTCGAGTGAAACGGGTTCCGGAGGGATGGTCGCGAGGTGGGCGACCACAGCGGGTCCCGCGCAAGAACGTTTACGCTCCGAAATGCGAACCTTTGTTCTCCTTCCCCACCCAAACGACAATGGCGCCGAGGAGGAAAACCGTGAGCGCGGTCATCGACATCGCGGTGGCGTAGTTGCCCGTTTTTTTTGCCAGGTCGGCTTGCAGGAAGGGCAGGGCGCCAGCGATGAATACGCCGCATTGATACGCAAAACCCGGCAGAAACCCGCGCACAGAATCGGGCGCCAGTTCGGAGATGTGGGCCGGGACGACGCCCCACGCGCCCTGGACCATGAATTGAATGAGAAAAGCGCCGATCACCAAAAGCACGGTGGTTGGGGCGAAAGCCCAGAGGGGGATCATCACCGCGGCGCCCAGGAGCGCGGTCGCCATGCTGCGACGCCGACCGAAACGATCGGACATCAACCCGAAGAATATGCCGCCAGTTAGCGCCCCAATATTATAGATGACCGCGATCACCGCCACTTGCTCGGGGGCAAATCCGCGTTGGAGTTTGAGGAACGTCGGGTAGAGGTCCTGCGTTCCGTGGGAGACGCAATTCATCATCGTCATGAGCAGCGTGAGGTAGAGGAAAATCTTCCAGTTCGACCTCAGAGCCCGTCCGAGGCTGCCCCAGTTTGCGTGGCGGGTCTTTTCCCAAACCGCCGATTCATTGACCTGAAAACGTACATAAACGGCCAGCAACGCCGGCAACCCGCCGATAAAGAACATCGGCCGCCAACCCCATTTCGGAAAAACCAAATAATAGCAGCAGGCGGCCAGCAAATAGCCGACGGCGTAGCCTTCCTGCAGGACCCCCGACAGGACACCGCGCCATTTAGGCGGAACCTTTTCCATCGCAAGTGAGGCGCCAATGCCCCACTCGCCGCCCATGCCGATGCCGAAGAGCGCGCGTAGAATAAGGAATGATTTAAAATCTGGCGCCAGGCCGGAAAGCACTTCGATCACGGAATAGAAAACGAGGTTGAGCATCAGTGGAATGCGACGCCCATAGCGGTCAGCCATTAACCCGAAGATGAACGCGCCCACCGGCCGGAAGGCCAGGGTCACCGAAATCGTCGCGGTCATGGCTTTGACGTCCGTGCCGAAATCCTTGGCGACCGCGGGCAAGGCCATTACGAGGACGAAAAAATCAAACGCGTCGAGGGTCCAGCCGAGAAAACTCGCGGTGAGCGCTTTGACGTAATCCGAAGAATTGGGTTGTCCGGCGGGCGCCGGGCCGAGGTCGCGCTGAATAGTCAAGTTGCCTTTCGTCTTGCCAACGGGTCTAAAATTGATTTCGTTCGGTGTGCGCCGATTATTACACCACTCCTTCAAAGATGCAGAGCAAAAAGCAGATCGAAATTTCGGCGCCGGCGCTTTGGCGGCGAGCGATCCAATTCGACGCGGCATCGGAGCGGATCCGAGGCGGCGAGCCATTGACGTGGTGAACGCCCATCTGAAGCGATGGTTTCCGGTCGTCGGCTTCGCCGCGGCGTTGGTTTTCACCGGCGATCATCTGGCGCTCAGTCGAAGCTCGCCGGAACGATTGCGCTTCGCGCATACGTTCACCGCCGATTCGGAACGGACGATCGTCAACGCCGCGATTGCGGAATTCGAACAGGAACATCCGCCGGTTAAGATTGAACAGGTTGTTTTCAACAGTGAAACGTATCAGACCATCGGCTGGCGGCTGCAATTCCACGGCCGACAGCAACCCGACGTCTTTTTCCACTGGCGCGGCTTCAAGGTGAATTATGCCGTCGAGCGCGGTTGGGCGATGGACATGACGCCGTACCTCTCGCCCGGATTCCTCGATCAACTCTTGCCTTCAACCGTCCAGCGGATCAAAGGGGGGATCTATCTGCTCCCGCAGTCGGTCGATATCAGCAATCTCGTTTGGTATAATCAGGACGTTTTCGCCCGTCTCGGGTTGGCGGAACCGGCGACCCTGGAGCAATGGCGGGAGGTATGTCTGCGCTTGCGCGCGGCCAAACTGCTGCCGCTCGCCCAGGGCAATCGGGACCTCTGGCCGATGGGTAATTTCGGGGAAGAACTTTTGGGGCAATCTTTGGGCGCCGCGCGCCTCGACCGGCTCTTTCAGTCTGGGACCGTCGTCGAGCCAACGGATTTGCGCGGTCTCGGAACGCTGGAGTTTTTCCGGACCAACGGTTGTCTCGACCTGCCCGGAGTTCTCGAGCCGGGCGGGATTGGGGCGATGAGTGACATCGACGCGAAGGTTGTTTTCCTGACGGGAAAATCGGCGCAGCACATTGTCGGGTCATGGTTTCTGGCGGACATCGCTGACGCGCGTGCGAAAAACGAACTCCGGTTTCCGGTTGGGTTATTCCCGGCGCCGTCGGGCGTCGGGGAACTCGACGCGATGACTTCGGTGACGACCGGTTTTTTGGTCAACCCAGCCACCAAGAACCCGCGAGCGGCGACGGCGTTTATCGAACTTTTGCTGTCGCGAAAATATCAGAGCCAATTCGCCGCCCTAGGCAATCTCTCCGCGCGCAAGGATGCCGCGAGTTTCACCTCGGAACCTTTGGGCCAGCGCATGCTCGAAATCCTCGCCAAGACGCCGGTGATCGTCCCGCCTCCCGATACCGGCTACCTGCCGGAGCACGCGAATATCTTCTACGAGGTGTGCGGCAAAATCCTGACCGGCAAACTCACCGTCGCGAGCGCGGCCGAGTATTGGAATGATCAAAAGCGGAATCTGGCGCGCAAGGGATTATGAGGCTCCGCGCTGGCGCTGTGGAAAGGGTTGGCGATGAGTAAACGGGGCCAGATGCTTTTCTTCGTGCCCAGTCTCTTGATCTTTCTGGTGTTTGTGCTGCTGCCGACGACGCAGACGCTCATCGACTCGTTTTATCCGCCGCGGGGCGCCGGCCGGGAATTCGTCGGCGGGCTCTATTACCGCTACGCGATGACGGATCCGAAGTTTCATCAGTCGTTGGCGAACAATTTGATTTATCTTTTTCTCACGCTTTTCTTCGAAGTGACGGTCGGGATGCTGTTGGCCCTCGGTCTGGAACGTGAAGGCCGCCTGAACAGTTTTCTGCGGGTCGTGTTTTTCTCGCCGTCGGTCCTCTCGCTGGTAGTGATCGGACTCGTCTTCGGTTTCATGTTTAAGGAAGGCGTCGGGGTCTGGCCGGCGATGTTGAACGAGGATCGCGCGCTCGTCACCGTCTCAGCGATCTCGGGCTGGGCTTACTGTGGCTTCTACATGGTGATCTTTCTCGCCGGTTTGGCGGCGATACCGGAGGAGTTGATCGAGGCGGGCCGATTGGATGGCGCCGGGCCGTGGCAACTTTTCTGGAAGATAAAGCTGCCCCAACTCAAAGAGGTCATCTTCGTGAGCTTGCTCATCTGCTTCACCGGGGCTTTCAAGGCCTTCGACCTCTTTTGGGTGCTGCTGCCAAACCAGGATCACGCCGCCATCGTCTCGACGGTATTGGTAAACGAATTCGTCAAGTTCGACGACCCCGGCTACGGGAGCACCCTGGCGGTTATTCTGACGCTGATGGTGCTTTTGACGGTGGCGATCATCTGGGCCGCCCGACGACTTTGGCCCGGGACCGTCAACGCGGCAGTGGCCGCCGCCAAATCATGAACCCGATGACCTTGGCTCCGACCGCTCCGGCCCATTCATTCGGGATGAACCGTCGCTTCCCGCGCTTCGCCCGAACGGCCGTTTGGGTCCTGCTGGCCAGCTTGATGCTTTACCCGCTCCTCTGGATGCTGCTGAACAGCCTGAAGGGGTCGAATCTTGAAATCTTCGGTCACCCGTTCGCCTGGCCGGAAAGCGCCCATTTCGCCAATTATGCGAAGGCGGTGCGGGAGGGAAACATGGGGCCTTATTTCATCAATTCGTTGTGGGTCACGGCGCTCAGCGCGGGTTTCGTCGTCTTGTTTGGAACTTGGGCCGGTTTCGCTTTGAGCAAGGATGAGTTCCCGCTGCGCCGAACTTGGCTCGGGCTTTTCTTTGTCGGCATGATCCTGCCGGTGCAGGCGTTCCTGATCCCATTGACGAGTCTGTTGGAAACGCTCGGCATCCATGACAGTCTGTGGGCGTTGATCTTTCCCTACACGGCGCAAACCCTGCCGGTGGCGGTATTGTTGCTGGCCGCGTTCTTTCGCGGGTTGCCGCCGGAATTGGAGGAAGCGGCGAAATTGGATGGCGTGGGAACGGCCCGTTTCTACCTGACGATTCTTGTGCCGGTGGCCAAACCGGCGATTGCGACCATCGTCGTGATCAGCTGCTTGAACACTTGGAACGAATTCCTCCTGGCGATGCTGTTCATCGTCAATCCCGCCATGCGCACGCTGCCGGCCGGCATGGTCGCGTTCGAGCAGGCGCACAACACCGATTATCCGGTGTTGCTGGCCGGGCTTTCCATTATCTCGCTACCAACGTTGATCGCGTACGCGGTTTTCAACCGTTACGTCATTCGCGGCGTGGTCGCGGGAACGGTCAAATAGTTTTCATGATGCAAGATTCGAACCGGTCGTTCATCGCTGGCGTTGTCGAGGGCTTCTACGGTTTGCCGTGGAACGCCCGCCAGCGCCATCAACTTTTTGGTTGGTTGAAAGAATGGGGTCTCAATACGTTTATGTATGCCCCGAAGGACGACCTAAAACACCGGTGGCGCTGGCGCGAGCTTTATGACGAAGGGCAGACCGCGGAACTGGCCGCGCTCATTCGGGATTGTCGTCGGCATGGGCTGAACTTCATTTACGCGATCGGCCCGGGACTTGATTTTCGTTACGCGGACCCGGCGGACTTGACGGCGCTCGTCTTGAAACTCGACCAAACGCGCGATCTGGGCGCGGTTGATTTCGCGCTCTTGTTCGACGATATCCCGCGGACGATGCGCCCCGAGGACGCGGCCCGCTTCCCGTCGTTCGCGAGCGCGCAAGCGTTCGTGGCCAACGAGGTCTGCGCCCGAATCAAAGCGGTCAACCCTGTGGCGCGAGTCTTGTTCTGCCCGACCGAATATTGCGGGCGGATGGCGCAGCCCACGGTCAAAGATTCGGCGTATCTAAATGAGTTGGGCGAATTGCTGGGGCCCGAGATTGGGGTCTTTTGGACTGGGCCAGAAATTATCTCTGAAACGATTTCGATGGCATCGATCCGCGAACTCCAAACGGTCCTGCGTCGCAAGCCGGTGATTTGGGACAATCTTCACGCGAACGACTACGACATGCGGCGCCTATACCTCGGGCCTTACGCCGGTCGGCCCGCCGAATTGCGCGCCGAGGTCGCGGGAATACTCTCGAATCCAAACTGTCAATTCGAAGCTAATTTCGTCCCGATTCGGACGTTCGCCCGATATTGCGCGGGCGACGCTTCCACTCCCCGCGAGGCGTTCCTCGACGCGGCCGCGGCCTGGCTGCCGTTATTTCGGGCCGACGAGCAATCTGCGATCACTCCGGGAGACCTCGAATTGATTGGTAATATGTTTTGTCTTCCCACCGAGTTCGGTCCGCTCGCGGAGCAATACCTGCGCGACGTCCGGTGGCTTTTTCGAGTCCCGCCGAGTGAATGGGGAGCGGTGTACCAGCGTTTCGGGCGCGCGACCAGCGTCATGATCGAGCTGTTGGACAGGCTGGCGCGGATCGGCAACCGGGAGCTTTTTCACGCGTTGTACCGTTACCTTTGGGAGTTGCGCGAGGAGGTCACCTTGACCCATGCCTATGTCGAGTGGCGGAGGGGCGGGGCGTCACCCAGCGCGGCGTTTTGCTCTCCCGGCCACCGCCCGAAAATCTACCGCGGTGGGTTCGTTGCCGCGCTCCAACATCTGCTGCCGATGGACGAGTTGGGGCAGTTCTCGAATGCGCCAACCGGCGCGCCTACGAAATGAACGCGAAACACTCTCCGCGGGCGATCGAGGCGGGATTCACGGTGCGACTGGCCGAGGCGCGCGACGACGCCGCGGCGTACGAGGTCTGCCTCAAGACCGGGGATTCGGGCGCCGACGCCACCGCGATCTACGAAGACCCCAGGGCGCTGGGCAACATTTACGTGGGGCCGTATCTTCACCTCGAACCGAATCTCGCTCACGTGCTTGAGGATTCGCAGGGGGTCTGCGGGTACGCGCTCGCCGCCCTGAATTCGGCGGATTTTTACCGGGCCTATCTGGAACGCTGGCTCCCCAATGTCCGCGCGAGCCACCCCGAGCCGACCGGAGATTCGGCGGGTTGGTCGCCGACCGAGCGGATTTACCACGAGTATTATCATCCGGAGATTTACTATCCCGAGAGTTTTCATGGTTTTCCGTCCCATTTGCACATCGATTTGCTGCCGCGCGCGCAAGGGAAGAGGCAAGGCAGGCGCATGATGGAAACGCTGCTCTACAAGCTGACCCGCCTCGGCTCGCCGGGCGTTCACCTGGCGATGAGCATCGTCAATCACCGAGCGGAACGATTCTACCAGCGCCTCGGCTTTCATGAGTTGGCGCGCGTGGAGCGAGGGTCCCCGGGAACGCTTTATTTGGGAAAACGTCTCTAAACTGAGCCACGGCGGTCGTCGAAAGGTAACAAAAGCGACATTGACAATCGTCGCCCGTTTTCCGATAAGGCTGGCCATGTTGAAGCGGTTTAATTTCGCGGCGGCGCTCCTCGGGTGCCTGATGGCGCTCGGAGCGTCTTTCGATTCACCAACGTCGCGCGCGGACACTCCCGAAACAAAGCCGGTCGAGTCCAAGGTTTCTCGTCCGGAGGTTACCGACTTCAGCTTGCTCGATTACGAGGGCAGGTTCTACGAATTGCGCCGGCGCACCGACCAACGCGTGATCGTGCTCTTTTTCACGGAAAACGGCTGCCCAATCGCGCGTTCAACGATTCCCAAGCTTAAAGCGTTGCGGAATGAGTTTAGTCGGCGCGGCGTTCTCTTCTGGATGGTCAATTCGAGCGCCCAGGACAACGCGGCCGCGATCGGCGCGGAGGCGCGGGAGTTCAACAACGACTTTCCGATCCTCAAAGATGACCTGCAGACCGTTGCCCGCGGCCTCGGCGTCAAGCGGACCGCGGAAGCCATCGCCATTAGCACGAAGGATTGGACGATTGTTTACCGAGGCGCGGTCGATGATCAGTTGCGGCTCGGTACCCAAACGCCTGCCCCGCGAGAGAATTATCTGGCCGACGCCCTCAACCAGTTTTTGAACGGCCAGGAAGTCGCCCGGTCGGTGACTTCCGTCGCGGGCTGCGCGATCACCATTGAAACAATCCGCGCCGCCGGCGCGGAAGCGATTTCCTACGCCAAGGAGATCGCGCCGATTTTGCAGGCCAAATGCGTCGGTTGCCACAGCCCGGGAAATATCGGGCCGTTTGCGATGTCGAGCTACGAAAAGGTCAAGGGCCGCGTCGATATGATCCGGGAGGTCATGCTGGCCAAGCGGATGCCGCCTTGGCACGCCGATCCTCATTTCGGCGTCTTCGAGAATGATCGCTCACTCAGCCCGGACCAGGCGAAGTTGCTGCACGCGTGGATCGAGGCGGGCGCGCCCCGCGGCAACGGCGAGGATCCGTTACTTAAATCACCGCCACCACCGGCGCGTTGGGCCTTGGGAACGCCCGATCGGGTCGTGCAAATCCCCGAAACGAACACGATCCCCGCGACCGGAGTGGTCGATTACGTCACGAACATCGTCGAGGCGCCCATCACCGAGGACTCGTGGTTGAGCGCGGCCGTGATCCGACCGGATAATCTGAAGGTCGTTCATCATATCATTGTCTATGTTCAAAGTCCGTCGGCGCAGCCTTCCCAACGCGGGCGCGATGATAAGTGGCTGGTCGGTTGGGCGCCCGGCGCCGTCGCGGCGGCTTTCCCCGCCGGGACGGGAAAATTCCTGCCCAAAGGCTCGAAGCTCAAGTTCCAACTCCACTACACGACCGACGGGAAGGAAGAGCTTGATCGCAGTGAATTGGGGCTTTATTTCCTCAAGGAGCGGCCGCGCGTGGAACTGGAGACGAAGGGGATTTTCAACTCCGACTTTGTGATTCCGCCTCGCGCGCGCGACGCCCGGACCCTGGCGATCTCGCCCTTTCCCGAGGATACGCTTCTTTATGATCTGTCGCCGCACATGCACAAGCGCGGCTCCTGGTTCCGCTACGAGGCGTTGTATCCCGACGGAAAGTACGAGGTACTGCTCTCGGTCCCGAACTACGATTTCAACTGGCAGACCGGCTACCGATTCGCGGAGCCAAAGTTGATTCCCGCGGGCACGCGAATCCTGTGCACCGGCGGCTTTGACAATTCACCGGAAAACCCATCCAACCCCGATCCGTCGAAACGGGTGCGCTGGGGTGAGCAATCCTTCGAGGAAATGTTCATCGGGTTTATGACCGTATCTGAGGTACCGCACCCCGGAACCGGGCCGGAGAAACAAGCTAGCGCCGGCCAACCGGCGAACGTCGCCACGCCCTGAATGGGCTTGCGCGCTGACGCGAGTTCACGTGGCTCATCGACGCGCCGCTCGGCGGCTTGAACCAAGCGCCCGAGCGGGGGCCGTAAGCGAATGAACGCAGCCTACCGTTGTTGGGCGGAAGTTAATCTGGACGCGCTGCGGGAGAATCTGCACTGGGTTCGCCACCACGTCGGCCGCCGGGTCAAGGTCCTGACGGTAGTCAAAGGGGACGCGTATGGGCACGGTCTGAAACAGATCGCCGCGCTCTTGATGCAAAGCGGCACAGATATCTTCGGCGTCGCCAATCTTACCGAGGCGCAACACATTCGGAGCGTCGGTCGTGGCTGGCCCATTCTCCTGCTCGGCGCCTGTCTGCCAGACGAGGTCGAGACCGCCGTGGTGGATGAGGTCATGCCGACGATTTCGTCTCTGTCGGAGGCGGAAGCGTTTTCCCGCGCGGCGGTGAAGGCTGGACGAATCGTGCAAGTCCACGTCAAGGTGGACACTGGGATGGGGCGTTTGGGCGTGGCGCCGGGACAAGCCCTGGAATTGATCCAGCAGGTTCGCAGTTTGCCGAGTCTGAAACTGGCCGGCCTCTATACTCACTACGCGGCCGCCGAAGATGACCCAGAGTTCACGATGGTGCAGCGCAAACGTTTTCAACGCCTGGTCGAGCAATTGGAATCCCGTCACGTGCACGTGCCGTTGATCCACGCCAACAACAGCGCCGGCTTGCTGCACGAGCCGGAATCGATGTTCAATTTGGTTCGTTGTGGTCTGATCGTTTACGGGGTATCGCCGCCCGGTTCGCGTCTTCCGCCCGCCGATTTCAACCGCCGGCTTCGTCCGGCGCTCAGTTGGAAAACCCGCGTCGGATTGGTGAAGGAAGTCAGTCAAGGGACTCCGTTGAGCTACGGGCATACCTTTACGACGCCGAGAAAAATGCGCATCGCGACTCTCACCGTCGGCTACGCGGATGGCTACTTGCGGTCGGGCAGCAACCGGGCGCGGGCGTTGATTGGCGGCCGCCGCTGCCCGATCGTGGGCCGGATCACGATGGATCAAATGTTGGCGGACGTTTCCGAAGTCGGAAGCTTGCAGGCCGGCGACGAGGCGGTCTTGATCGGCGCGTGGGGCCAGGAGGAAATCACGGCCAGCCAACTGGCCGATTGGTGTGGCACCGTTCCCTGGGAAATCCTAACCAATATCACCTACCGCGTGCCGCGGCTTTACCGCGGCGCGCAAGCCGCCTGATCGAATGAGCACATGAAAGCCGCCATACTTTACGGGCGCGAGGAGGTGCGAGTCGAAGAGATCACGCCGCCGCCGCTGGCCCCGGGCCAACTCCGCGTTGAGATTCAGGCCGCGCTGACCTGCGGCACCGATCTCAAGGTCTTTCGCCGCGGATACCATGCTAGAATGATCGTGCCACCGGCGGTTTTCGGTCACGAGTTGGCGGGCATTGTCAGCGAGGTCGCGCCCGACGTCGCGGACTGGAAAATCGGTGAACGGGTGGTGGTCGCCAATTCGGCGCCTTGCGGCGTCTGCGCGTACTGTCATCGCGGGCAGGAGAATTTGTGTGATGATCTGCTTTTCCTGAACGGCGCGTACGCGGAATCGATTGTCGTCCCGGCCCGGTTAGTGGCGAAGAATTTGTTGCGTCTGCGATCAGGGACTTCATTTCGCGACGCCGCCCTGACCGAGCCGCTGGCGTGTGTCGTGCTCGGCGTGAACGACGCCAAATTGCAGGCCGGCCAGCGGGTATTGGTGATCGGCTCGGGGCCAATTGGGCTGATGTTCGCGGTACTGGCCCGCCAGCGAGGTTGCGCGGTGACGGTGGCGGGGCGCGGCGAGAGTCGATTGCAAAAAGCCCGGGCGCTGGGCGCCGAAGCCGCGCTGGTGAGCGCCGATCAACGCGACGGCGCTCCGATCCTGACCGTCGCCGGCGCGCCGTTTGACGTCGTCATCGAGGCGGTCGGAAAACCAGAAACCTGGGAAGCGGCGACGCGGCTGGTTCGTAAGGGCGGCGTGGTGAATTTCTTCGGCGGCTGCCCGAGTGGAACGACGGTTTCGTTGGATACCGGGTTAATCCATTATTCCAATCTCACGTTGCTGGCGAGCTTCCATCACACGCCGACGACCGTGCGGCAGGCGCTCGAGTTCATCGAGGCGGGCGTAGTCCGCGCGGCCGATTTCGTCGATGGCGAATGTCCGCTGACGCGATTGCCCGAGCTATTTAAGTCGATGACCCAGGGCAATCAGGCGGTGAAATCGCTCATCCAGGTCCACGAGTAGAGGCGTCCTT
>Ga0265338_10007270_pt1 | contig 13819 bp, 11 predicted proteins | sample 42126metaG_FD_193579 | JGI IMG/M metagenome (GOLD analysis project Ga0265338, IMG submission 193579) | Rhizosphere microbial communities from Carex aquatilis grown in University of Washington, Seatle, WA, United States - 4-21-26 metaG | ecosystem: Host-associated > Plants > Roots > Rhizosphere... | reverse complement strand
GACCGTGACAGCGGCGTACGGGTACGTGACCCAGGACGTCCAATGGAAACGGTGGGTGCTCTTCCTCAGTGCAATGCCGCTGGCCGTGCTGGGTAACATGGCTCGGGTCACATCCATTGCACTGGTCGCGCAGGTCTATGGGCAGGAACTGGCGAGCAAAACGTACCACGAGTATTCGGGCTACATTGTCTTTAGTGTCGCGTTGTCGGCGATGGTAGTCATCGGGTTGCTGTTGAACTTTCCGTACCGCCGCATATTCCAGAACTGGCTGAAACCGCCCGTGGATCGCGGGCCACACGACGACGGGTCGCTGCCGCTTGCCTGACGGAAGAATTTGTATGAGCGAAACTGACATTCCCACCGTGCAACCAGTCGCTAAACAGCCCCAACCGCAGCCTGTGATCCCGCCGCGACATTGGCCCAGCAGAGTCCTGATTGCCGTTGTCGTGGGGATCTTGGGGAGCGGGGTGTTGCTGACAGCGACGACCTCCGACGTGGAGAAGGCCTCGGAGCCAGGAGTGAAACTTTATCCCGACGGGACCCCGTTCCTGGTGGGGCTGGCGGGCGATTGGACGGGCAGCGAGAAGGAAGGATTGACAAAGGTGGAGCAGGATCTTCTTCCGCAGGACACGGAATGCTCGCGGCGGGTATTCAAGAATAAAAACGGTGACGAAGTGTATTGCTCCATCATACTGGCGGGACGCGACACCACGAGTATTCACCGTCCCGAGCTTTGCCTGCCAGGACAAGGTTGGACAATCAACGAGCACATGGAAACGATACCAGTGGCTGCGGCGTCCGGGGGCAGGCTCGATGTGATGCGCATGAATGGAACACGCCTCGCCCGTTTGCCGGATGGGCGAACGGTGCAGATGAGGTCGGTCTTCCTCTACTGGTTTGTGGGAAAGGATCGGATCACGGCCTCTCATTGGCAGCGTATTTATTGGACATCCAGAGACCGCGTTTTTCACAACATCAACCATCGTTGGGCGTACATTTTGGTTAATGTTTCAATCAAGGACGACGCGGGCACGGCGGGGGCCGCGCAATCGGAAGATGACGCCATGAAAACTGCTGCGGGGTTTGTTCAGGTTATTTACCCCACCTTTGTCGAAAAATAGCGGGATGGCGCGGCATACCGGTTGCTTGAAGTGTGTGGTAAACCGGTCCCGCGGAACGTGTGAGTATTCTGATGCCGAGTAAGCAACGAGAATTCATTATCCAGGTCAACCAACTCGGTGATGGGTTGCTGATCGCCATCGTCTTCTGGTTCGCCCATGCGTTGCGCGAGCAACTGGGCTACATGTTTCCCTTCCACTACCGCTTCCTCGGGTACCCCTTTCAATTCGGGATGATCGCCCCCTTTCGCTATTACAAATGGCTCTATCTGGTCATCCTGCCCTTGTACCCATTTCTCCTTGATGTCAACGGCTTCTACACCCGCTCACACACACTCCGGCGGCGCAATACCGTCTGGATTCTCGTCAAGAGTTGCGCCATCTGCCTATTGGCGATCATGGCGGCGCTGTATTTTTTCAGGCTGGCGATGTTGAGCCGTTGGGTCGTCAGTATGTTTGCGCTGTTTAGCCTCGTCGCGCTGTATGCGAAGGACCGAGTCTTCCAGGCGCACATGACCCGCCGCGCCCGCAGCGGCAAGGAGGTCACGGAAATCATCCTGGTGGGATCGGAAGAGCGCAACGCTGAGTTTGCCAAGTTGCTGGAGGAGCATCCCGAATGGAGCCTGCGGGTCGCCGCCAAGCTCGACCCCAACGGCAACCTGCTCACAGAACTCCCCATGTTGTTGCACCGCTACCCCGTTGGCTGCGTGGTCTTCAGTGTCACACAAACCGCCTTCAGCGAAATCGAAAAAGCGATTATGGCTTGCGAGGTCGAAGGCGTCGAAGCCTGGCTGGTGGCCGATTTTGTCAAGACCTCCATCGCCCGGGCCACCGTGGACGATTTTTACGGGAAGCCGCTGCTGATCTTCCGCACCACCCCGGAGACTTCCTGGCAACTTGTTTGCAAACGGATGATCGACTTCACCGGCGCGTTGATCGGCCTCGTGATCCTCGGGCCGCTGGTCATGGTTCCCACCGCCATCGTTCTCAAGCTCACGTCGAAGGGGCCGATCCTCTTCCGGCAGAAGCGCAGCGGTCTGCACGGACGGCTGTTCACGATGTACAAGTTTCGCTCGATGGTCACCAATGCCGAAATGTTGCAGGCCGAGCTCGAGAGCTTCAACGAAATGACCGGCCCGGTCTTCAAAATGGAGGAGGACCCGCGGATCACGCCGTTCGGCCGGTTCTTGCGCAAGACCAGCGTCGACGAATTGCCCCAACTCTGGAACGTTCTCAAGGGCGACATGAGCCTCGTCGGCCCCCGCCCCCCCATTCCCAGCGAAGTCCAACAATACGACCCTTGGCATCGCCGCCGCCTCTCCATGAAGCCCGGGATCACCTGCATCTGGCAGATCAGCGGCCGCAACCGGATCGGCTTTGATCAGTGGATGAAACTCGATTTGCAGTACATCGATAACTGGTCGCTCTGGCTGGATCTCAAGATTCTCGCCCGCACCCTGCCCGTCGTCATGACAGGCTTCGGGGCAAAATAAGTGGCGGGCCCGTGCTTTTTTGTTGCCCGACGGCATGAATTCTGCGAATCACACAGACACATGACATCGACTCCTCCCCTCCCTGTATCCGTCGTCACCGGTGGCGCCGGCTTTCTCGGCTCGCACCTTTCGGACCGCCTGTTGGCCGAAGGCCATCGCGTCATCGCCATCGACAATCTTCTTACGGGCAACACCGACAATATCGCGCATCTGGCTGGCAACCCGCGCTTTCAGTTCATCCATCACGACGTAACCGAGTACATCTATCTGGCCAGCCGCGTGGACTATGTGTTTCATTTCGCGTCGCCCGCCAGCCCCATCGACTATCTGCAACTCCCGATCCAGACGCTCAAGGTCGGCTCCCTCGGCACGCACAACGCCCTGGGCCTCGCCAAGGCCAAAGGCGCGAAATTCCTGCTCGCCTCCACTTCCGAATGCTACGGCGACCCGCTCGAACATCCGCAGGCCGAAAGCTATTGGGGCAACGTCAATCCCATTGGCCCCCGGGGCGTGTACGACGAAGCCAAGCGCTTCGCCGAGGCCATGACAATGGCCTACCATCGCTATCACAAGATCGACACCCACATCGTCCGCATTTTTAACACCTACGGCCCGCGTATGCGGCTCCATGACGGTCGCGTCGTACCGGCGTTCATTGGCCAGGCGTTGCATGGCGAACCACTGACGGTGTTTGGTGAAGGACAACAGACCCGCAGCTTTTGCTTCTGCAGCGATCTGATCGACGGTATCTATCGGCTCTCGCGATGTGATTTCCACGAGCCGGTCAACATCGGCAACCCGACCGAGTTCACCATCCTCGATTTTGCCAAACTCATCATCAAGCTCACCGGCAGCAAGAGCCAGATCGCCTATGAAGCGCTACCAGTGGATGACCCCAAACAGCGCCGTCCCAATATCGGTCGCGCCAGGGAATTGCTCGGTTGGGAACCGAAGGTGGATCTCGAGACGGGTCTGCGTCAGACCATCGAATACTTCAGGGACAAGGTGTGAGGAAATAACGATTCCCAGTCGGTATGTGAACGCCTGGATGAATGATCCGCATCCTCCGTCTACATCTTCCAGGATCGTTCGCCGATGACTTCCCAGAATCCGCGAGTTCGATGGAGCATAAAGATCCGTCCACGCGCGTCCTGAGCAGCGGCTTTTTCCCCGGTCCATACCTCAACTTCTCCCGCATCCCGGACCCGCAGCGACATCAACTTCAGGTCGCCAATCCGCGTCGGAACCGCATGGGTTAAGACAGCGGTTCGAATCGCCAGGAAATCGTAGTAGCCGATGGAACGATTGGCCGTATTGCGAACCACCCGGAGATAGGCAATGAACTGCCACGCGACCGTAAGGATCAGGATGACCACAAGCGAGAGAACCGTTGTGGAAAGAAGCAAGAACGTTACGAGTTGTACCGACCAATTCAGTTTCATTGCATGTCAGTGCGGTTGTGAAAGTTCCCGCAAGGGTTCGCATATTCCCCCGGGGAATATAGTAGCCGTTTTGTCGATACATTTCCAGTGTTTTTATGGCCGATTATTGCAAGATCGTCTGACCCAAGGAATTATCTGGCTGGTAACCACTGCGGATCTGGTAACCGACCCACACCAAGTCATTGAATACCATGGGAACCCGCAGTCGGGTCGGTTAAGACGAGAATTGCCCGTCGGATTTGGCGCGGAAAGCGCACAGTAGTTGTCAGACGACGCGCGAGAGAAGGATTGATATCGGGGCAATTGTCCTGAATCACATTGGGGCCAAGCAGTTGCCGCTCTCCCTGACCCTTTTCACATCGGCGTCTTGATGCCCAAGGCTCGCAAGGCGCACCAGCCCCGGGCGCCTTCGAAGATCATGAACGAGCCGGTGACACAAAGGAAGATCCCGGCGATAAGCAATGACGACCAGCCCGTGAACGAGCCGGTAACGATCAAGGCCACCCCGCAGATGCCGACCACGATGCCCCCCTTCAATCGCGCCTTCCGCCCGCGTTGGTCAATGTTGCACGTCAGTTTCATTTTCGTTGGAGTTCCCGGATTGCTTGCCGGCATCCAGAAACTCCTTCAGCAGGCTGCGCGCGTGTTCCGCTTCGTGTTGCAGCACAAAAATACCGTTGACCTTGTCACTGCCGGTCAGGTTCTCGACAAGGTCCAGTGGCGGCACGGATGGCGGGCTTTGGAGCGTCGCTTCAATCCCGTTCTCGCGCAGGTAGCCGACAACGATGTTGCCCTGCCATTCGTCGCGGACGTGATACACCAGCACCAATTCCTCGGATCGCTCGTGTTCGCTCATGTCGCAATCTAGTCCCGTTGCCCCACACTTTCCAATGGTTTTTTGCTCTCGCGCCGCCAGTAATCAGCTTTGGTCCAGTTCCTCACGGACGCGTTGCACGAGGTCTTCGACGTAGAACGGCTTCTGAAGATAGCCGCGCAGGCCGGTTTCAAACATGGTGCGGGGCACGCTGTCTTCATAGGCCGTCAACAGAATGACACGCACGTCGGGATTGATTCGTTGCAGACACGCGAGAACCAAATCACCCGTCATGTCTGGCATGAGGTAATCCAGCAAGACGAGAGCGATCTCCTGCCAGCGCTTTTCATAGATTTCCAACGCCTTTTTCGGCCCGTCCGCGGTGAGGACTTGTATCCTTTCGCTCTCCAGGCATTGCTGGATGATCTCGAGCATATCGGGGTCATCGTCGATGGTGAGGACGAACTTCCGCGCGTTGACGGGGCCGTCATTCATGGCTCGAGCATTGCCAATCCTACGATCCCCCATGTACCATGGCCGCGCTTCGCCGAGAAGCGAAATCGATTTCGATATGAGCGCTCGCTTTCAAGACAAGGTCGTCATCGTCACCGGCGCCTCCAGCGGCATCGGCCATGAGACCGCGCTGGCCTTCGCCCGCGAAGGCGCCCATGTCGTTCTCGCCGCCCGCACCGAAACCAAATTGCGGGAAGCAGCGGACGCGCATCCCGACCTCCGCGATCGATTCCTGGTGATTCCCACCGATGTGACGAAGGACGAGGACGTGCGGCGGCTCGTCGCGACCGCCCTGTCGAAGCATGGCCGGATCGACATCCTGGTGAACAACGCGGGTATCGGCATGCGCGCGACTGTCGCGGACATGCCGATCGCCGACGTGCATTCCCTCATGGATATAAACTTCTACGGGCCGATCCGCTGCATCCAGGCGGTGTTGCCGCACATGCGGCGGCAGGGCGCGGGCCAAATTGTCAATGTGGGCAGCGTGCTGAGCATCGTGGTCACGGGCCGCAACAGCGCCTACTGCGCCAGCAAATTCGCTCTGCTCGCCCTGAGCGATTCGCTACGGATGGAATTGCACGGCACGGGAATCGAGGTCATCTCGGTGCTGCCGGCCTACACCGACACATCGTTCTTCGACAACATGTACCGTTATGGCGGCGCGTCCCGCATGAGCCCGTTCAAGGGACAGCATCCGGCCAAGGTTGCGCGCGCCATCCTGCACGGGTGCGCGCGGCACAAACGCCAGGTCGTGCTGACCATTTCCTCGCGGGTGGCCATCTGCCTGCGAAGACTTTTCCCGCGCTTCCTCGATTTCATCGTCCGCCACACGTCTCAAATGGCCGCGAAAGCCGACTCGAAAACCTGATAGCTGGGGTTGTCGTACAGGCAAAACAGCACGCGCGCCAGGTTTGTCCGACCGCCGAGGTAATTCACCACTTCCTTGAGCATCAACGGCGCGGCGCGGTCGATGGGGAACCCATAAATGCCTGTGCTGATGGCGGGGAAGGCGATTGATTTCAACCCGTTGTTCTCTGCGAGCGCCAGGCTTTTTTGCACGGCCCTGCAAAGCAGTCGATCCGCCTCTGCGGGGCTGTGCTCGTTCCAGACCGGGCCGACGGTGTGAATGACGAATCGCGCCGGGAGTTTGCCGCCACCCGTGATCGCTGCATCGCCGGTTTCGAGCGGCCCGCGAGTCTTGATGATGGCATCTGATTCTTGCTGGATGGCGGGACCTCCTTTGCGTGAAATGGCGACCGCCACGCCACCACCGTGCTTCAAGTATCCGTTGGCCGCGTTCACAATCGCATCCACCGCCAACGCGGTGATGTCTTCCTGCACGATTTCCAGTGTCGCGTTGCCAATGGTTTTCTGCATTGCATAAGAATTTTAGCACAAGGCAACATGTTGGCCCCAACCGCTTTTTACGCACCTTTTACTTTGTTCCGTCGGCGCGACGGATTACACTGCGGGTGCGTCTCATGAATATTCTCGTCGTCGAAGATGACCCCCTGTTACGGGACGGGTTGGTGGATCTGCTGAAGGGCGAGGGGCATACAGTTGATTTGGTCTCCGACGGTCTCACCGCGACCAAACGCGGCATGGACCCGGAACTCGACCTCATCCTGCTCGACGTTATGCTGCCGAAACTTGACGGCATCGAAGTCTGCCACCGGCTTCGCAAGGCACGCCCGGATTTGCCCATTCTCATGTTGACGGCGAAGGGGGACGAGGAAGACAAAGTGCGCGGCCTTAAAGTCGGCGCGGACGACTATGTGACCAAGCCGTTCGGCGCACGCGAACTTCTCGCCCGTATCGCGGCCCTCGGTCGCCGCGCCAAGTCCGCGCCCGCCGAACCGGAAATCATGGAGATCGACGGCTGCCGGCTGGATCTCGGCCATTGCGAGGCGCACCGGGGCCACAAGACCATTCCGCTGACGCCCCGTGAAGTCGGTATCCTGCGCTGGTTGCATCGGCATAAGGCACGGGCGGTTTCACGCAGCGAGTTGCTGGAACAGGTCTGGGTCGCCAATGCGAACATGGAAACGCGCACGGTCGACGTCACCATTGCCAATCTCCGCCAGAAGATCGAACGCGACCATGCCGACCCGAAGATCGTGGTCTCCGTCAAAGGCATCGGCTACGCGTGGGGCAAACCATGAAGTTCTGGCGCAGCCGCACGGTCCTGGCGCTGGTACTGACCATCGCGGCGCTGGTTGTCCCGTGCGTCTCCTGGTACATCGTCGGCATGCGCGAAGTGCGGCGCGACGCGGCGCAAATCGAGGCCGGCCCGCGTCGATTGGCCACGGACACCGCCATCCAGCTGGTGGGACGCCTGCAAGAGCGGCTCGACGCGCTGCTCGAGGCGGAGTCCAATCGGCCCTTCTACCACTATCAATCACTCTATCACGACCCGAAAGGGGCGTCCGAAGGCGCATCGGTCGTGCCCTCGCCGTTGGCGCAAGGACCGACTGACCCGTTCATCCGCGCCTATTTCCAGGTGGATCCTCTCGGGCATGTGACACTTCCCACATTGCCCGAAGGTGAGTTGGACGCAATGGACCGGCAACGAGCCGTCGCGGAACACGGTATCCAGCGGGACTTGCAGTTGGCGACACACGCTTCGGCCTGCGTGGCGTCCCTTCAACAAGGTCAACTACAACAATCTCGGACGAAATCTGTGTCCTCTACCTTATTGACTACGGCGGTTCTATCGCAGCCATCCGCGCCCCAATCTCCACGGCAATCACCTGCGCAACCGCCGGTTCAGCAGCCGCGCTACGAAGTCATGGAGTCCGATGCCTGGTTGCAGAACGCGCAAGCGAGCAAGATCTACTCGGACATCAAGTCCGGCGCCAACCTGAACCGGGCCGCAGCCCCGCAGAAAGACGGTCAGCAGAAGGTCGCCATCGGCGTGGGCGGATTTCAGTGGTGTTCCATCCAAACAACCAACGGGCCAAGCCTCGCTGCCTTGCGTAACGTCACCACTCCCGAAGGTGTCCTTGTCCAGGGTTTCGTCATCTCCAATGAAGCCGTTGCCGAGTTTCTCAAGAACGCCGCGTTACCCGCCCGCTTCCTGCCCAACGCCAGTTCCGGCGCCTACGCGGTTGCCGCCCGCCTGGAGAGCGCCGGTTGGTACATCGTTGTCAGTGCGGCGAAAGAATTCGACGCTGCTCGTCTCCGGGTGCGTCGTTCTGAAACCAGCTTTCTGGAACTGTTTCTGGCGGGCGTCGGGGCGGCAAGTGTGGCGGGGTTGTGTGTGGTCGTGCTGGTGTGGCACACCGAGCGGCTTGCCCGCCAGCGTTCGCAATTCGCTGCGTCCGCCGCGCACGAACTGCGCACGCCACTCGCCGGCCTCCGTATGTACAGTGAGATGCTGGCGGAGGGTCTGGGGGATCCGACCCGCTCCAGGGACTACGCTCACCACGTTGCCGAGGAAGCCGCGCGGCTGGGCCGTGTCGTTTCCAACGTGCTCGGTTTCACCCGTCTCGAACGTGGTGCGCTGCAGGTGCGTCCCGAGCCCGGTGACCTCGCGACCGTAGTGCGGGAGTGCGTCGAACGCCAGCGCCCCGCGCTTGAGGCCGCCGGGGCGCACGTGGAGTGTTCCATCACCGACGCGGTTCCCGGGACACACTTTGATCGCGATGCCGTGGCGGAAATCATCCAGAACCTTCTCGATAATGCCGAAAAGCACGCGCGTACTGCCGGCAATCGGGCGATTCACATCGCCCTCGCGGCATCGGACCGGTCGGTAACACTGTCCGTTCGTGACCACGGTCCCGGCGTACCGGCAGACATGCAACGACGGCTCTTTCGTCCGTTTGCCCGTGGCAACCACGAGGATGCACCCGCCGGCCTCGGTCTCGGCTTGGTGTTGGTCAAGGCGTTGGCGGGCGCCCACGGCGGCCGCGTCACGTATTCCGATGCGCCCGGGGGCGGCGCTCTCTTCACGGTGATTCTCCCGCGCTAGCGTGGCAGAGTTTTACACGCCTTTTACTTAACAGTCCGCCGAACTGTCTTACACTCCTCTTGTGACTAGGAGAATCGGCGTGGCCGAAAGGATTTGGGAGTGACACCGTGGGCCGTTTAGGAATGTATCCCCATGCCAAAAACGGAACAAACACAATGCTCACGGTGTCACACCCATTCGTTATGAATGGAGGTAGCCATGCGCAGATTTGCCGCGATCCTGATATCGGTCCTGCTCCCCGCCACGCTGTACGCCGCCAAACAATCTTCAGTCCCACCGACCGCCGAAACCGAGCTCGTCTTCCGTGAAGTACGATACGACGGGAAGCTCACCGATACGGAAGCGCGCTTCGCGGTTGACGTCGACGTCGAGTCGACCAGCCCGGATGAGGCGTCCGCACCGCTCTTTGAAGGAGACGTGGCGGTTTTCGCACCGAAACTACCGGGTGCGCTGCGCATCGTGCGGGAAGGAAACCGCTACCGCGTCATCGCTTCGAATGCCGGTCGATACAAGTTCAAGCTCAGCCTCGTCGCGAAAATCACACGGGCCGAACCGTGGAACCAGGTGTCATTCACGGGCCCGACCGCCTCGATTGCTTCAGTGGGCGCGCAGGCGACGGGAGCTGGCATGGAACTGCAATTGATGGCGGGCACGCTGCTTGAATCCGAGCAAAAGGGTGGCGACGTGCTGGTGCGTGGATTCCTGGGGGCCGACCGCACGGTATCGTTGCGTTGGCAAAGCAAGACTGCGGAACTTGCCCGCAAGGCGATGGTCACCAGCCAAACAGCCGCCAGCGTGCAAATCACCCCCACCGTGATCAAGCTGTATACGGAGATTGAGTTCGAGATCGTTCAGGGCAATATACCGCAACTCCGCGTCGAGATTCCTGCCGCGCAGGCGCTCACGCGCGTCGACGGCGCGCAAATCCGCGACTGGCAGGTGAAAACGGAAGGCGACCATCAAGTGCTGACCGTTGAGTTGATCAAACCCGTGGAGAAATCGTACCGACTTACCTTGCTAACGGAGCAATCGGTGGAAACGACCCCCCTGTCGGTGGCGTTGACAACGCCAAGACCGTTGGACGTCACGCGTGAATCGGGCGGGATTATCGTGTCGGGCGAAGACACGCTCGTGGAAATCGAGTCCGCGACCGGGTTGCGCCAGGTCAACACGACCGGCAACGCGATCGCATCGTATCAATTCTACGGGCGCCCGTTCACGCTCGGCCTGAAATTGCAGCGCATCCAGCCTGTGCTGCGCGTCGCCAACCGCGTCACGGTCCGGCTGGAAGAAACCCGGCTCCTGGCAACGCACGCGCTGGCATTGAACGTAGAAAAAGCCGGCATCTATGCGGTCGAACTGACGCCGCTGCGCGACTTCGTGGTGGCCGATGTGCGCGGCGATGGAATCGACGACTGGAAGGTGGTGGACGGAAAACTCCAGGTGAGCTTTGGCAGTCGCGTGTTGGGGCAGCGAAATCTGCAGGTGCAACTGGAGAGGCCGCTGAAGACGTTCCCGGAACAGATTACCGTGGAACCGTTGCGCGTGTCCGGCGCATCGAAGGAAACGGCGCAGATCGGGGCGGTGGCCGCGCCGGGGCTGCGCGTGAAGACGGCGGAACTGGTCGGGCTGCGGGAGGTCCCCATCACGTCGCTATCGGCGCGGGGCGATGAGTTGCTCGCCTATAACGCCGACCAATCCGAATGGAAGCTCACGCTGGCGACGGAACGGCTCGCCACGCGCGTGCTGGCCGACATCTTTAACCTGGTGACGATTGGCGATGGATTGGTGGGAGGCAGTGCCACGATTCGCTATACAGTCGTCAACCAGGGCGTGCAGGAATTCAGCGTCACGTTGCCGCCGCACTGCAAGAACGTGGAATTCACCGGCCCGAACATCCGCCGCAAGGAACAACACGGTGACACGTGGACGATTGGCCTGCAGGACAAGGTATGGGGCGCGTACACGCTCGTCGTCACCTACGATTTCCAGTTTGACCCGCACCAGGCCACGCTGGCGGTTGGCGGAATCCATGTCCTCAATGTCGAACGCGAGACCGGGTCCCTAGCCATCACCAGCGGAGCGAGCCTGCAGTTGCGCGAGAAGAGCGCCAAGGAACCGTTGCGGCGGATCGACGAGTCAGAGTTGGCCGGCAACGACCGCGCATTGATCTCGCGGCCGGTATTGCTGGCGTATCGATATGAGGGTCCCACCTACGACCTCGGTGTGGATGTCACGCGGTTCGAGGAACTGCCCGTGCTGCAAGCGGTGGCCGACCGCACGCAACTGACGACGGTGATCACCGATGCGGGACAATTGCTCACGCAAGCGTCGTTCATGGTCAAGAACAACGCGAAACAGTTCCAGAGTTTCACCCTGCCTGCCGGCGCGGATTTCTGGGCTTGTTACGTCGGCGGCGAGGCGGTGAAGGCCGAGCGCGACGGCAGCAAGCTGCTCGTGCCGTTGCCGCGCGGCGCGAACCGCGACCAGGTTGTATCAGTCGAGGTCGTGTACGCGCAAGCGCTCGGCACGCTGAAAACGCTGTGGCCGCGCAACCTCGCACTGGTCGCTCCGCAGACGGACATCCAGACCACGTACGCGGAGTGGGAAGTGTTCGTGCCCGAGACGCATCGGCTGGCGAACTTTGGCGGGAACATGATCGTGGCGCGGGGTACGACCTACGGGTTACGCGACGCGTGGTGGCGCTTCCTCCAGTTCTACGATTCGCTGTACCGTAATTCCAGGGAAGTCCTGATGGCGTTGCTGGTCGTCGGAGGCATCCTGTGGCTCATCGTCACGGCATTTCGACGCGGATGGCGCGGAGCGATCACAGTGGTGGTGGTGTTCATTCTGGTTGGGGTGCTGGCAGCGATGCTGCTGTTGAACAGCGCCAAAATGAGTAGCGGGCCGTCTAATCGCCCGGTTGCCGTAACAATGCCGGCGGCACCACAGGCGGCCTTGGGTGGGTCGGCAATCGCTGGCGGGATTTCGCCAACCGCCACGGGAGTAACTGGGGTGAATGGGTGGCTGGATATGCCCGGCAGTGGTGGCAGCGGCGCGCCGGCCGTGGCCGGTATTCGTCCGATTCGCATCGAGATTCCGAAGACCGGTTTGCGATTTGTGTTCACCAAAGTGCTCAATGTCCGAGACGAACCGCTGTCGGTGCGCGCGTGGGCGATGACGGCAGAAGTGCGCAACACAGTCCGCAGCGCTCTGGAAGTGGGAGCGTTGTTGCTCGGACTGGCGCTCTTATGGTGGCAATGGCGGTCCGCGTCGCCCAAGAGCCTGAGGGTTACAGTCGGTCTCGCGTTGGTGATGGCCAGCATCACGCATATGCTGATTTCGTGGCGTTGCCTGCATCTGGCGCTGATCTTGGGCGCGCCGGCTCTGGGAATCGCGATCATGGTCTGGTTGATCCGGAGGTATTGGAGTACGAGAAGCGGGAGGAGCACAACGGGGAATGTTTTGCCAGGGACATCGTTGTCCACGAGTGGCGCGCCGCCGGTGATTGCGGCGTTGGCGCTGATGCTCTTCGCGACCGGTGCCCGGGCCGAGGATGTCTCGATCCTGTCGGCGACGTACACGGGGACCGTGCAGGAGCGCGTGGCGCTGGTGGATGCCGTCATTCAAGTAAACACTTCCACGGCGAACCAACGCGTGAAGTTGTTCGGGGACGACGTGGCGGTGCAGCAGTTCACGGCGTCACCGAGTGAGGTGAAACTGGTGCGCGAGAGCGACGGCGTGGTGGCGATAGTCCAGCGCCGCGGTTCGGCGACGTTGCGGGTGAGGTTCCTGACAAAACTGGGCGGCGACGTGGCGAAGCGGCAACTGAAGTTTGGCATCCCGTCAGCACTGTCGAGCCAGTTCACGATGACGCTTGACGAGGTGGATGCGGCGGTGGAGGCGCCGACCGCGGTATCATTCAAGACGACGAACGAAAAGCAGCAGACGCGGGTTGAGGCGGTCATGGGCGCAGGGGATCGGGTGGAATTGCGGTGGACGCCACGCGTGAAGCGCGCCGAAGAGATCGCGGCGACGGTATTTTGCCAGAACGCCACGCTGGTAAGTTTTGGCCACGGAGTGATCAGCGCACGGACGACGCTGGATTATCAGGTGACGCAGGGTGAATTGCGGCAACTGCGCGTGCGCATACCCGCGGGGCAACGCGTCCTGCGCGTGCAAGGAGAACTGATTCGCATGTGGGATGTGAAGGGAAACACGAACGAGCAGACGGTTGTGGTGGAATTGCTCAAGGGCGTTTCGCCGAGCTACCGGCTGACAGTCGAGACGGAGGCCCCCATCGATTCGTTGCCTGCGTCGGTGCGGGTGGAGACGGTGCACGCGCTGGATGTGAAACGCGAGACGGGTTTCCTGGCGTTGGCGGGGAGTGAAGATCTTGGAGTGGCGGTCGAGGTTTCCCGGGAAGTCCAGCGCGTGGATGCGGAGGAGTTCTCGCGCGCGGCGGG
>Ga0265338_10007269_pt1 | contig 13819 bp, 15 predicted proteins | sample 42126metaG_FD_193579 | JGI IMG/M metagenome (GOLD analysis project Ga0265338, IMG submission 193579) | Rhizosphere microbial communities from Carex aquatilis grown in University of Washington, Seatle, WA, United States - 4-21-26 metaG | ecosystem: Host-associated > Plants > Roots > Rhizosphere... | reverse complement strand
CGATCGCAAACATCATCAAGGTCATCCTGGCGCTCCTCCTGTTGATCTGGCTGATCTCTGTCCTGCTGCCCCTCGGCGGTGTCGGGTACCACCCCTTCCCGCGCTATTAGATGCAAAGGCCGACCCTTGCGGATCGGCCTCGCTGCTCTGGCGATTCTCTGCGACCTCCTCTTCTGCCTATTTTGGGGCGAGGGTCTGGAAGTAGCAGTTGCCGATCAACAGCGGACTCAGATGAAGCGTGTCCGGCGTGACCAGGTTCGAATACTGGGGCAGCACGTTCAGGAGCTGGATTCCCGCTGCCTGGAAGCACTGAAGCACAAACATCGAGCAGATGACCCGCTTAGGCGTCGTCCAGTTGTGGTGGAAGAGCAGCCCGGCGATGTCCTTGAAGTTGTAAGGCGTCCCGATCATGCTGCGCGCGTAGGCCATCGCCACACGGTACTGCGTTTCTGTGACCGGCAGCGCATAGCGACGTTCGAACAGCGGCGCGCAGTAGCCAGCCGATCGCTCCTGGACTCCACCGTCCGAGTGAGCACCGATGTAGGTGCCCGATTCGGTGACGATTTCGACATGAGAGAACTCGCAGAAGGTGACCCGCCGGATCGCCCAGGAGACGAAGCCGGCGGTCGTGATGAAGCGCATCCTGATCTCCCTCATGTTCAGGCGATCGGCGCCACCGGCGCGAACTGAGACGGATCGAAGCCAGCTTCAGCCTGGATGTACGCCGCGGTCCCGTCCTGGGCTGCCGTTATGTATCCGTCGATGGTCGCAATAGTTGCCGCTGGAAGCCCTGGGGTCGCCTTGAGTGTGGTCAAGACACCAATCGCCGTGCCGTAGAACACCATCACCTCTTGTTGGATCGTGTTCCCGGACCCAATCGACTGCAGAAGTGGGTTGACGGCATTTTCGAGACTGGCGACAAGGGGCTCAAAACCCGCAAACGGTGTCGCCAGAATCGCGATGTTACCGGCCAGTTCAATTGCGGGCAGAAGAGTCTTTAGCTTCGACCAGAAGCTCGTTGCTGGGGCTGGAACGGGTGCTGTGCTCATGGTTTCGCTCCTGGCAGCGGGAGGGCCGCCTGTTGAGCCTGAACTGTGTTCACTGCCGTTTGCGCTGCCGCTTGGGTTGCCGTACCCGCATGATAGCCCAGATAAATCTGCTCCGCTGCGTTGATCGCGGCTCCAAAGTCGTTGAAGGCCGTCTTCTCCGTCGCGCTGAGAATCATCTTCCCGCTGGCCGACTCGGACTGGATCGTGACGTAGAACGAACGGGCCCCGGCCAGGATCTCGCCCATCTGCTGATCCGCGGAATTCTGATAGCCCGGCGCTAGCGGTACGGTCGCCGAGGTCTTGCAGCCACTTAGGATCAGCACCGGCAGGCATGCCAGCGAGAGCAGGAGCGCGATTGACAGAATTTTCCTCTTCATGGTTCTCCTTTACTTCGGTTGCGCCGGTCCCGCCGGCGGAGTAGGGATGGCAGGCGTCGGCGGAATGGTCACCGTGCTGCTCTCTGTGCTCTCAGAGTGGCTCCCGGGCGGCAGATCCTCGGCGCCCGTCAACCGCCTGTACGCGGTCACGCCGACGAGCAGAGTACCCGCGATGCCGAGAAGAGTGCCTCCGGTGGTCAGCACCGCCTGCAGGCTCATGAGCTTCAAATCGTGATCGCCTCGCGAGAGCCAGAAGGACGCAAAGATTGTGCCGACGGCGCAGGTGATGCAAAAGACCGCCACACCCTGATTCGTGATCTTCGGAAGCTCTTTCATGCGGCTATCTTACCCTGCCACCAGGAAACCTCGAGTGCTCGGCGCTTCACCAGGCCCGGCGCGACCGCTCCGGATGCGTAGATCCAATGCGGCAGTTGTGCTGGGACCTGGTCGATGCCGTGAGCGAGAAGCGTCTGCAGCCGGCTGATTCCCAGATTGAAGCAGAAGTCGAAGAGCGCGTCGAACTGGCCCTGCGTGGGCGCGAAGAACGGGATCGCGAGAACGGCGTCGTTGACCTGGCTCTCGATCGGGATCAGGTCGCTGAGGAAGAGCGCGTCGGCGATCGCCTGTGTGATGCCGTTCGCGTAGCGGCCGCTGACCACATCGTCGTGGGTCAGCTTATGGCCCCAGCCGATCGTTGCGAAGCCGTTCAGGTCGGGATAGATGGCCAGCCTGCAGCTTTCGGAGCTCTTGATTGCCGCAATGCAACTGTCGCTCGGCGTCATTCCGTGTGTCCGTCCTTCTCATCCTTGACGCCTTCGGCGTGGCTCGCCTTGCGCGTCAGTTCGAGCAGTTCACTCAAGCGCCCGTCGACCTTGGTTTCCACCTGGCCCAGTTGGCGCCGGTTGAGCCATCCGATCGCGAGCCCCCCAAGCGCGACAATTGTCGGCGGGACAGAGACGATCAGAAGCGGCATCCAGTTAATCACCTTGGCCTCTCTCGCGTTTCAAATATTCCTGCAGCGTGGCGTCGTCGATTGGCCTTACTTTGACTGCCGGAGGAGGAGGCTTCTTCTTCGGCTTGGGCTTCTTCACCATTAGACAGGTTGAGGAGGAGGTTGTCCGGGGCCGAAGGGTTGAGGGGCTTCGTCAGGTGTCGGCTTCGGCTGAGCGGGCGGTGCCGGTGCTGGCGCGGGCTTGGGTTGACGTTCCTTGTGGGACATGTCTTCTCCTATGGCGCTGGCGGCGCGGACTGGATGGATGGGTCAGTCGCGCTATTTTGGGATGATTGTACATCGCGCCCGGCGACCTTCGGCAGATGGGCTGTCGGGTGCGTCGCGTCATAGTACTCGAGCAGCACTTTGGCTGCGGGCAGGAGCTTGTCGATCGCATGGTCTACGGTCCACCACATGCCCGCGAACATGAGCACGACCGTCGCCGCGGCACCTTTCATGTACGCCTGGTGGCTCATCGTCCTGCGCTGGAATTCGTGGAAATTGGAGACTCCTCGTTCGACCGGAATCATGCGCCCCTCGACAGCGGTGACACGCTCCCGTAACTTCGTCACGTCTTGTTCGATGCCCCGAAACCGTCCTTCGTGCGCTGCAATCAGCCCAAGCTCCTCCACGTTTCCCCCGGGGCCCTCAAAGATGCCGCGCCATTTCCAGCAGCGGTTTGGTACGCGCTGCTAATTGACGACCGAACCTGTCAGATTCACCGGCGTCGGCGGGGTCGGCACAGAGGGAGCGGCCGCCACGACGACGTTGACTGTGTTGCTTGGAGGGCTCTGCGTACCCGCGGAGTTGACTGAGACGACGTAATAAACATAGGTCGTCGAAGGCGCGATGGTGGCGTCGGTGTAGGTCGTGCCCGTCACCGGCGCCGTGGTGATCTGCGTGGCCGCTCCTGCATTGGTCGCGAGGCGTCGAAATACCTGGTAGCCCTTGACCGCCAAGGTGGGATCCGCCGCGGGCACCGGCGCATTCCAGGCCAGGGCAACACCGCAGGCCGGGTTCGGGTCCGCCGCGCAAAAGAGCGACGTGACAGGCGGGGTGGTTCCACCGTTCGCCACGAAGTTTCCTGTCAGCGCCGCGTTGCCCTGCAGGCCATAGCCCGTCGACGGGACGGTCGACGTGCCGTTGCTGTAATTGCTTCCTGAGGAGCTCCAGTTCACAAACGTGTATCCGGGAGCGGGCACAGGCGTGCAGCCGCCGATCGGCGTTCCGGCCGTGAATGTTCCGCTCTTGCAGCTTTGCCCGTTCACCGAGCCGGAGTTGGCCGGCGAAACGCTGACCGTCCAGGTGTAGGTGGTCTGTGCCTGGAGCGTGGCAGAGAGCGCGGACGAGAGAATTGCGAAGGCTAAGAGTGCGAGCTTCAAAGGGTGTTTCTCCTTCGGCCTGATTGTACTACTGGGTCGCTTGCTTGCCGGCATGCACCGCCCCGCCTCCGCGCGTGCCGGTGACACCAGGCGCAGAGGGGATGATCGACGTGAAGAACGTTGCCGTGTCTCCGAAGACGGTCCCTGGCGTGGGCAGTCCTGGCGCGGTCGCCCAGCTCGCTCCGTAGGTTCCTGAGGTCAACAGAAACGCCTCTGAGGTCGTGACCTCGCCGTTGTCAGAGAGGTTCGGCGCGTCGTTCGATCCGTTGGTGCCAGAATCGAAGCTCGGCATGGTGTACGTGCCCGTCCCCGTTCCTTCATCCCCGGCGCAAAGCCTTGCAACCTCGTTCGAGCCCGTCGCCGTCGCCGTCACCGGCCCGACACTTCCGCCGCTGCCGGGAGTTGAAACGCTATGGTGATCGAGCGTCCCTAGCGCGCGGACTTTTTCTACCTGAGCGAAGGCGAAAGAAGGCGCGCTCGTGATCACAAGCGTGGCCCCGATCGGCGGCGGCACCGTCGTATATGCGATGCAGAAGCTTGAGGACGCACAGCCGTCGATCGTCGTCAGGCTGGTCCAGCTCGCTGTCAGCGACCAGGTGCCAGAGTTGGGTGAGACACCGCAGAAATAGACGCCGGCGTCGGTTTCAGGATCTGTGAACGTTGTAATCGCGCCGCAGCCACCGCAGGTCGCAAAGCCTTCGATGACTGTGGGGAATGCTGAAGGCTGAGACGCCCAGGCGTAGGCCGCTGAGCTCGGTGCGATCGTGAAATCAGTCGCGACGGTCATGCCCTGCGACTGGGGCGCAGAGGTCGTTTCGATGGCGGCTCCGTAGAACGAGAGCAGAAGGTGGTTCCTTTCGAACTGATAGAGCAGCGCGAAGGGCGCCGACGGGGTCGCGAGCTTCTGTTCGGTCGTCGCGGAACCGAGGCTGAACTCGGTGAAGCCGTCGAGATAAAAGGTCGATTTGCTCTGGAGGTACATCGGGAGCACTGTTTGCGTCGTCGACGGCGTGGCTCCGCCGCCTCCGGTGAGGATATTGTTGCTGCTTGCAGCCAGCGGCCGCGAGATCGAGCACCCGATGCACTCAGTCACAAGAAGATCGCCACCGAAGCTCCCCGAGATCGGCGTTGCGGTGATGGTGACCGGCGAACTTGGCGCCGGCGTCGGGACCGGGCACCAGAAGTTGCGGGTCCACTGGGTCGCATTTGCCGTGTCCGCAGCCATGTAGCAGGAGACGCCACCGGAGGCCGTCAATGTGCTGATCTGGCCGCTGGTATCGATGAGCACGCCGCGCAGGAAGCCGCCGGGGCGGGACTTCAGAGGAAGTGTCGCCGAGATCGAAGAGCCGGTCGTCTGGGTGGCCCCGACCGCCTGGATCGTTCCGATCGCAGGCATGAGCTTCCGCAGCACCAGGGAGTAGGACCACATGTTCCCGAGTCCTGCGACGCCGATCGAGTTCGAGTAGGGGCCGCCGGCGTTGGTCGCGCCGTTTTTGTACATCATCTGCATCCCGATGGGAGTTCCTGAACTGAAGGATGGCGTGAGCACGGTGGCGCTGTCGAGGGTGAAGCTCGAGGTTTGAGAAGAACAGGAAGAACACGTCTCGATCATCATCGAAACGATGGTGTCGTTCGGATCGCCATTGGGGACAGTGATGCCGGTCTGCGACTGAGGCGAGGCGTCGGATTCATAACCCTTCAGGGGCATCGCCACCGGATAAACAGCGAAGCCCCTCCAGACCGCCACGTTGAGCAGCGCGTTGCCCGTCTGGCTACCGCCGACATAGCTGACCGACGGGGTGACGGTGCCCGCCGACGTCACGATCCAGGTCCAGGCCCCAGCCGAGGTGCCATTGACCCAGCTCTGATTGAGCGCAGCTCCTGTCAAAGACGCGGTATTTCCTCCCGTACTGAAACTGGCCTGGAAGGTCTCAGTGACGACATCCCCTACTTGGAGGACCAACGAGCCCGAACAGGCGAGGGACGATGCCGCGGTCCCATTCTGCTGACCGTGGCATTGGAGCGAGGTCTGGGCCCGCGCCGAGCAAAGCAGGAGGAGGACGCCAGCGAGAGCCAGGGCCACCCGGCTCATTTGATTGAGAAAGTCGCGCATGAGGCTCCGCTCCCGGTCAGATCGGTGAAATTGAGACGGGCGGCCGGGACGTTGTGGACTGAGGCCGCGGCTGCGTAGAGGTAGACACCGCCGATCTGCACCCGCTGATTGGTATTCGGGCTGATCACGTCGATGGCGTTCCAGTCGGGGCGCGCAAGCGATCCGAGCCTTGCTACGCTCTGGGCGTTATTGTTCAGAAGGGTGCAGACGGCAAAGATCGCAGAGTTGGCCGCCGGCGTGATCGATGGATAGGTGACTGCGGTCGGCGACCCCGAGATGTAGGCCACGTTCGTCACATCGAAGCTGCGTGTGCCGGTCAGCTCAAACAGCTGTGCGCTTTCAACTGCCCCGCTCGATCCGTCGTTCCAAACGATGTTCGTGTCACCGGCGCTTGCCTTGAGCGCCACGACGAGACGCGGGTAATTGGTCCCATTAAACTCGTTCACGCCGCATGTCCAGCCGCTCGGGCAGGTCCAGGTGCTGGCGCTCGCGTCGACGCCGAGGATGACGATCGCAGTAGTTCCGCTGGCCTGGAGGGCGGCAGGGAAGGCGTAGGTTGTGCTCGAGCTGCTGGTGATCGCGGGGTTGGCATCGGACTGCACGATGTCGAACGGGAAAGAAGCGCCTCCGCCGCCGGGTGCCTCGCACTGGCCGTCGGCAGGGACGTAAGGATTGGCCGAGGTACTGCAGCCCGTCAGACTGTTCAGGTACGCCGATCCGAAGTTCGCTGCGTAGATCCACGACTGCGCGGACTGCGATTGGCCGTTCACCGTCGTGGGCGGCGCAAAGAGCATCAGCCCAGGCGAGGAGTTGTTCGTCGAGGGCATTTGGAAGAACGTTGAAATGAGGCAGGAGACCGGGGCGATCATCCCCGAGAAGGTCGTCGGCAAAGTGATGCCTGTGCCCGGGATCGTAGCCGAGCCGCATCCCAATGCACTATATCCCGCTCCAGATCCGGTCGTCGTCTGAGAGGTCGCCTTCTGGTTCCCAGCTCCGTCGAGCGTGGCGTCCGGATCCAGATCGCAGCTCCCTGAGGTCCCGTCGTTGTAAGGGATCTCGCCAGCGGCGCCGGTAGTGAAACATCCGCCGCCTCCAGAGGAGGAGATCTTCCCGGTCTGCACGACGTCCCAATTCGTCCCGTCGTAGCAGGCGAGCAATGGCTTGCCTGTGGGGATCACGCTGGCGACGAGAGTCGCGGTCCAGCCGCTCGAGCCAGGAACGGCCACGCTCTTAGCCCCGAGCGAGTTGACGTTCACGGTTAGGCCGGTGCCGCTGTTGGTCGTCGTCGTTGTATAGACGACGCAGGAATTTGCTGTCGGCGTGAAGCTCGGCGAGGTTGTGCAATTCTGTGCCGTTCCGGATCCCGAGGTGTCTGAGCAGGGAAGGAAGCCGACGCCGGAGCCGCCGTTGTCGGTCTGGTACCAGCCGGCGGGCGTGCAGACGAACTGGTGCGGGCCGGTCGTTTGGGTGTAGGGCTGGCCATAGTTCGCTGAGGTGCAGGCGCCGCCCGACGGCGCGCCTGAGCCAGTTGCAAGAGCCCAGCGGATGTTCGGGTAGTTCGGGTTGACCTGGGCATGCGCGACCCATGCGAAAGAAAACAACACCAGCAGACTAATGCGTGTAAACGAGGACAAAGACATCGGAGCCTCCTGCGGCGACCGCGAGGGTGAAAGTGGCGGTAGCGAGAGTGTAATCGGGCGACCCGCCGACGCTGCGCTGATAGACGCCGTTCCGGAAAAGGCCGTAGATGTTGATCGGCGTGTTGGCTGCGGTCCCAGAGGTCCCTGAGAAGCTCACGACCTCGACGGTGAACGTGCCCGATCCGGACCCTGGAGGGACGGCCCATGTGCCATCGGCTTTTAGAAACTTGCCCGCCGCCGCATCACCTGCCGCCGGCGCCGTCGCGTTTCCTGATTTGCCGCCGCTCCCGCTGTCGCCGATCATGTTCGGGTTGATGGCCGAGATATTGACGATCGGAGACCCACCGTCGTCCTGCCAGATAATGTTCTGCTGGCCGGTCGTTGGAGGGCCTGGCGTCGTTGCGTTGAAGTTCGCTGTGTTGGCGAGCGTCATGGTTCTCCTTTAGACCGTGCCTGGAACTCCGGTCGGCACGTAAGTGTAGGCCGGGACGTCTGCCAGCGACTGCAGCGCCGCCCCGAAGGCGTTGAAGCTCAAAACCTTGAAATAGATGGTCTGCCCCACATAGATCAACGGCATCGTCATCTTGAGAATACCCGCGCCTCCTGGAGGCAGCAGAGCGAACCGGGTGCCGAGAGTGTGCGAGACGCCCGAGCCGGTCCCGTTCGGCGCATTCAAAACAGCCCGGAGGAGGAAGTTCCCGGCCCCGGTCGCCTTGAGCGTGTATTTGTTCGGCCCTGTCAGGTTGGCCACGGCATAGGCCATCAGCTCATACCCGAAGCCATCTGTGGCGGTGGTGTCGGCTACGGCGACCGTGTTTATTTCGGTCGTTCCGATGGCTGCGATCGCTGTCCCGTCTTTCTGAATCGGGATGGCCGCCGGGTCAGAGACGACCGGGGTTCCGTTGACGGCCAGGCCGCCGCCGACACTCTGCACGTAGCAGGGATATTCGACGTTGTTTTCTACGACCGTCGAGAAGCTCTGGAGCGAACCATTCGATTCGCTGAGATCGACGCTGAGGTCGTTGGTCGTGTCGGGAGAAGACGCAGCGGGCCAGTTGGCCGTCAGGAACCCGGTCGTCGAGTTACCCACCAGCGGATCGCCGGCGGGGTTATAGCTCACGCCTCCGTCGGTCGAGATCATGACCTGGGCGCCGCCGTAATTCGCCGAGGCGCTCGAAACGATGATCCAGATCTGATCTCCGGTCGCCCCGGGATAGAGCTCAGAGGTGGGCTCGAAGATGATCGGCGGATTGACATCCCCGGCGGTGGTGTTTTGCCCGTTGGGGTTGATGGTCGGGCTGGTCGTCGGCAGCGCGATCGGCGAGCACATGCCGTAGACGAAGGGTTCGGCGACGCCGTCGAAGCTTCCGTTTTCCTTCTCGGTGTAGGAGGTGATCCGCACCGGGACGCCCGCCAGCGCCTGCAGATCATCTGTGAGGGTGATCAGGTCCATCGGCGAGAGCAGTATGCGCCTGGCGCTCGCGGTGAACTCCCAGACGTCGCCGCCGTACTGATTGCGCCGCACCTGGATCCCCAGAAGCGAGCGCGCGATCGAGGGGTCCTGTACCGCATTGTTGACGATCGGGTCAGCCTTCCGCTCCCCGTAGAGCGCGATCGAGGCCGGGTCGGGCTGTGAGACGACGATGGGGTTGTAGTTGGAGTTCCGGTCCATGCACTGCATCTGGAGGACGTTCGGGAGCCCGATGCGGTCAGCGGTGGTGCATTTCGGGCACCCGTCACTGCCGACGAAGTCGCCGTTGGCGGCATTCAGATCTGCGATCGGCCCGTAGTAGGTCGGGGTCTTATAGAAAGCGCCGTTGCCCGCGAAGGATTGCTCGGCGTAGGGGTAGCTGTAGAGCTTCTGGCCCAGGAAGACCGGCGCGGCGTTTGCGGCCTGGTAGAGCGATTTGAGCCAGTCTGAGGCCGGGGACTGCGAGGTCATGCTGAGCGAGCCCCAGAGGCCGTAGGCTCGGCACTGCAGGCGCACCTGGTCGAGGGATGGCAGATCCATGAAGTCGCCGAGTGAAATCGGCGCGTTGCTCGGCTGCGACGCCTTGAAGGCGAGCAGAGCTACAAATCGGCCGCCGGTCGGAGCGAAGGTCAGCGTCGTGGGCGACCGCAGCCTGCGCCCCAGAATCAGTTGATACTGCGCCCCCCATCCCGGGTGTGCCCCGGTCTGATAGTTATAGGGCGAGTAGATCGTCGTCCAGAAAGGAAGGGCTGGATCTGCTGGTGCGCCGAGGGTGCTGCTGATCTCGATCGCCAGGGCAAAGGCATCGAAGCCCGGAGCGTTCGTCGTCGTCACTGAGACGGGCGACGTGTCCGCGGCCGCGGCGTCGTACGTGTCGACGCCGGCGATCTCGAGCATGACCTGCTCCTGCGCCGCGCCTGGGCCGCCGGCTGAGACCGTCGTCGGGCCGCCGACAGCCTTCGCCCACCAGATCTGGCAGCCGTGGGCCGCCGGGAGCAGCGGGGTCCAGGTGTTGCCGCCCGTATCTGAAATGCTCATCGTCTCAGTGATGGACCGGCCCTGCGAAACCGTCACCACGAGGAAATTGCCAGCGGTCGTCGGCAGGTTGTAGGGGATCGGGCCGACACCGAAGTCGTTTTGCGACACCTTGCGCTGGATGCAGCCGGGCAGGTTGTAGCTCGAGAGACCGCGCTCCATCTGGGTAAACGTGGGCGTGGCCTCGGACTGGAACGCTGCCTGCGCGAGCCCGCTCTTGAAGATGTCCTCGATCATGTCGGCGAAGTCGCCGTCGCCGCTCGGGTAGATGCCCCACTTGCCGCGCACCTCAGGCTGGAGCTGCGGGATCACGCCGGCGGCGCCGAGGTCGAGGTCAGAGCTTCCACACCCGGCGAACTGTGGATAGATGATCTGTTGGGCATCGTAGGGCGCGCCGGCGTCGGCATACTCTGAGCCTGATCCAAGCTGAGACTCGAAGGCCATGCGGAGATAGCTCAGCGGTGGGAGGCCGTGAAGCTTCGCCGGGTTCAGCTGCGCGTAATAGATGTTGACGTTTGAGCCGTACCCGAACTGGGTGTCGATGATGATCTCGGGCCCGTAGCTCGGGTCCCAGCGATAGCAAAAGGGGAAGTTTCGCCAGGCGGAGGAAGACGTTGGATCGGGGCCCTGCTCGAGCTCGTTCCAGAACGGGACCTCCCAGTTTCCTGCGAGCGTTTGAAGACCCTGGCCTCCATAGTCGTCGATGGTGAAGGAATAGTTCCACGGCCAGGTCACGGCAATCACGGCGTAAAAGTTAGGATCCGGAGGGCCGCCAGGATCGATGACGATGCCGATTCCTGTGTTGCCGGCTCCGCTGTTGCCGGTAAACATCGTGAAGTTTAACGGCAGCATGGTCCCGTTGTTCATGATCCGGAGCACGCCCATGACCGGGTTGTGTCCGATCAGGAAGTCGATGTTCTCGACGTAGCCGGTGATGCCCTTCTTCAGTTGCTTGAACTTCTTAGTCGTTCCGCCCTGGCGCAGGTTGGCGGCCCAGATCGCGAGCAGCGGGCTTTGCGTGGTCCCGTAGATCGTCGGCACGGTCGCGCCGTAGGTCGCGGCCTGCAGCAACGAGCCGAGTGCTGTCGGCCGGACCTGCCCTTGTGCTTTAAACCCCTGCATCCTGCTCCCCGAATGGATCGAATATCTCCATCATCCTAAACCCCGTCAAAGGATTCGATGAAAGGTCGACTTCGCGCACGCCGTCATGTTGAGCGTGCACTCCGAAGGGCCAGTGGGTGACGATCGCACCGTGATTGAAGACCCGGCTCCCGGCCACGCGGAAAAGAACCAGGTCGCCCGGCTCAGCCTTCTCGCCCTGCCGGCAGACTGTCTCGGCGACGAGCTTCCCAAACTTCATCAGCCCGCGCAGATAGTGCTCGCTGGTCGTGTGGCAGAACCAGTCGGAGTGGAAAGCATGGCTGGTGCCGCATTCCCTGTAGAACCCGATCTCGATCAGCTGAGCCTCCGTGACCGCGCTGATCTCGATCAGGTACTCCGAGAGGAGTGTCGCGCAGTCGCAGCCGGCGCCCTTGATGCGGCCGCCCATCACGTACGGCGTCCGGATCCAACTGCGAGCGATGGCGACCGCTTCAGGCCGCGCTTTGAGGATTGGGCACATAGGGGAAACCGAAGTATCCTTCGTCTCCGAGGTTCACCGGAGGGGCTTTCGAGACATAGAACGTGTCGACCGTGGGCGTGGGCGGCCAGGGCAGCGGCGAGTAAATCTCGAACTCTGAATGATGCCCTCCACCTCCATCGGTGTATCGACCGTTCTGAGAAATGGCCGACCAGGCCCCGGCCAGCGTCGCGCCGGCGCCGGAAAGGAAGACCATGTAGCCACCGGCGAAGAGGTTTCCCGAGTAGATCCGGTTCACGGTCGGCGAGAGGCAGTCGGCGACGATGTAGTTCTCGCTTGAGCCCGCGATGCATTTGAAGATCGGGACCGTCGCGTCTCCGGTCGGCAGGGTCAGGGCGGCCGTCGCGGCGAGAGTGTTGGTCACCTCGATCACGGTGCTCGGAACCTTCTGGCTGATCACGTCCAGATAGCTCCTGGTGTTGAAGACGATCCTGTTGCGTTGCGGGACCGTCGTCTGCACCCGGCCGCCGTACCAGACGGCGCAGCCGATTGTGTTCGCGTCGCCGGGCGTTGGCATGAAGCAGCGCAGGATCAGGACGGGCCAGTTGTCGTAGAAGTGGAGCCGCGCGAGCTGATACGGCGAGGCCGTCCCGGTGTTCACCGTCGCCGCCGCGCTCGCGGAGATCCCAGGCGACCATGTGATCGCGAGGTCCTGAGGGTCGAGGCCGATCTTTGCTTCGACCATGCCCCGCGAGACGGTCGCGGTGTTGAACTTCCCGTAAGGCGTATAGATCAGAGGGGCTTCATAGTTCGTGAGCCAGAGGGAGTTCAGGTTTTCCGGCGGCCCGATCAGAATCAGGTCGTACAGCCTCGGCGAGGCGGTCGAATCCAGGTAGGCCTGTGCCGCGGCCGTCGAGTCTGAGCCGTCGCCGGCAATGACCTGTCTCATAGCGGCGCCGGCCTTGCTGTTCTCAGTTTGAGCGTCCCTGAGCCGTTCTGCGACTCCGACCCGCCGACGGTCCAGTATCCGCCGCCTTGGCCGGCGGGCGGCTGACCTGCCTGATCGCCGAGCGCGAGGAACTTCTCAAAGTCCTGCATGTCGCTGTCGAACCGGACGCGAAAGTAGAAGTTGAACGCCGCGGTGACGGGGAGGGCGGGATTTGCCGTTCCCCAGTCTATGTAGAGACCCATGAAGGATTTTCCCGGCAGCGCGAATCCCGGGCCTTTCAGTGACGAGCTCGATGATCCGATCGCGAAGGGTGTGCCGTTCGTCCACAGAGCCAGCCCCGACCCGTCTTGTGGGTTCAAGTCGGTGATGTCCTCATAGGTCACGCCGTCGAGGGTCCTCTGGAGCGGCGAATAGTAGTGGCCCGCCCCGTCGTTGATGACCTGCAGTTCGGCGAGCGGGATGTTCGGCGTCGAAACGATGAGGCCGGGGCCGACTGCGTTGTCATCAGGGTCCGAGAACAGGAACGAGTTCGCCTTGCCGTACTGCCCGTTGAAGAACCCCATGAGGGTGCGGAGTTCAGAGACGCTGCTGAAGCTTCCCCAGAAGAAGTCGTGCAGGAAGTCGTAGATCAGCGTCCAGGTCCAGACGGGGTTGACGGTCTGCGCCAGGCGCACCTCGTAGGCGTTCGGCGCCGGATCGATGAGGGTATTGAAGCCTGGGGATTTTACGACCGTGAAGGTCAGCCCGGGCAGAGTCGGGAACACCGGCAATGGAGGCGTGCCGATGCTCATGCCAGTGCCTCGGGCCGGATCATCCGTCGCAGGGCATTCATCGTCTTCTGCATGTGATCGTCGAGCATTTCTTTACTCACCCCGCCGCCGAAGTGGTTAGTCTGGTTCAGTGTAGCCGAGCGGCTTCCGCCGTTGTTCACCAGTGACTCGAAGTTTTTGGTCTGTCCCGGCGACAGGATCCGCTCAGCCGACCCCGACTTATTGAAGGCGAACTGCATGCTGGGGAGCATGCCGCCGGTATCGAAGACCGCGGCCGGGGCATAGGCGATCGTCTCAGCGTAGGCTGCGGCGGCGAGCGCTGGGGCCGCCGGTGGATTGATCACGGAGTAATAGGCCATCGTGCCCGCTGCGGCGACGGCGGCGTCTGAGGTCACCTGAGCCACTGCAGCGGCCCCTTGGGTGACCCGCTGCTTCGCCAGGCCGGAGACCTGCAGCGCGGCAT
>Ga0265338_10007267_pt1 | contig 13821 bp, 21 predicted proteins | sample 42126metaG_FD_193579 | JGI IMG/M metagenome (GOLD analysis project Ga0265338, IMG submission 193579) | Rhizosphere microbial communities from Carex aquatilis grown in University of Washington, Seatle, WA, United States - 4-21-26 metaG | ecosystem: Host-associated > Plants > Roots > Rhizosphere... | reverse complement strand
TAGGTTAGGGTTAGCGTTACCCTATCCATTCTGATTCAGCCAACCCCCTATTTTCGTGACACGGATGCTTATACAAATCCTGCATAATAGGACAACGGTTTAAACAACATTTAGGATTTTTTTGTTTAGGTATACTAACCCGACAAATACACATATCATATGGGTATCCACCCATATCAATATAATGAGAACATTCGCTCATCCATATATCAAAAATCGCTTGGGCTTGATCACTAGTCATAATCATAATAATCCATACCTCACAGCAGTAGATTCTTCAATCTCCACACAGTAGATTTCACTACCGGTTTCAGGGTCTATATCTAGACTAACCCCCACGCGTGAAAGCGGTAAGCAGACTTTTCGGAGCGAGTCTGCTAGGGTTATTTCTAATAGTGGTTTCCATGCTGTGTGTATCAGTTTCAGAGAGTGTACTTCGAGTGAGTGTAAGTCTGTCATATTCTGCCTTTCTAGCTCTGATTGAGTTAGCCGTGAGGTTATTACGGTATGTCAGTACCCATACCTCTACTCTATGCTGTACATAGGTAGGGAGTATCTTCGCAAGGGTGAAGAGTGATGACACATCAACCCCAAGTCCTAAATCGGGTATCAGGAAGGTGTTTTCTTTCATTACTATACCGGGGTGGAAGTCTGCGTTTTTTAGGGTAAACCCACAACGTCTGGCGAATGAGATAGCAACCGATTCGCTCGAAAAGTGTTCCCATGATACCCGTGCTCCATTTTGAAAATACACCACGTAATCAGGGTAGATTTGTAGACGGTCTTTGGACATGATAGAGACTCCTGTAATCAAGGAACCAAGGAGAAAGTTACCGGTTTATCTGATACCGGTAAACAGCGTATTATGTCTCATAGATGAGCATTTTATACCTACTGGTATGCAGTAGGGTCTAATCCTGCAGAACGGAAATAAATTCCACATCAACCGAAAAGGTGGTCGCGTAGTCTTTCAAGGCTGATTTCAGGGTAGGTTGATCAGGGTTGGCTTTCAGACTCCTCAAACCGGCAATGAAGAGGGACTTGCAGGAGTTTTTCTTCGATACAGCAGTAGCACCCGTTTCAGTGATTTCAGTTTCCGTCTCGATTTTCTTTGTCATAGCAGGTAAAAACCTCCGTAGTTAAGATAGGTCTAGTATACCTCATAATAAGTTACTTGTCAACCAATCTACCGCATTTTTCCCAGGCAAATACGATCTTTTCCGGGTAGATTGTCATGACGGTGTTAAACAGGGTGGACCCGTAATAGCATCTTACGATGTGATAGGGTCGCCCAGGTTCCACCGTACAGGTTCTCGATACTCCGCTTTTGAACACAGTCTCACGACATTTACTGTTACTCACTGATCAGTCCTCCTTCAAGCAGTTGCGACAGACAGGCAATAATATCACGAGAGGGAATAACCCCCCCATGTAATATTTTACACAAATACGAATAATCTATCTCAAGTGATAAGGCTAATTCTTTGAGATTAATACCAGATTTTTTACGCTGTAGACTTCCAATAATTTCTAACAGATCAGTTGTTTTATTTTCAACCATTTCATCATACGATTTTATAGCTAGATTCAATTGGTTAATAGTGTCAATATGTGGGGTGATATTATGCTTAATTATATCATACAAGTGTGAACGAGTGATACCACTCATTCTAGCTATTTCAGTAACCGGATATTCACTTAATTTAGTGCGTAGATTAATCATACTTCTACTACGTTCAAACCGTGATAAACCATACTCGATATTATCGTTAATATCAACACCCAAAAAGAATTGTTTCTCCCATTGATTAGACTCTTTTCCAATACATTCTACATATCCAACCGTAATATTCTTTCGGGTAGTAAATCCAACAGAATCATACCCACCATTATCAAATTTTGCTTCAGGGTGAATATGATAATTATCTAGCAATTCCGAATAGGTTATTAATTCTGATACAGGTATCTTTATCATGGTTTCGCGGTCGTATACCTGCTGATATATTTCAGACGATTTTTTAGAAAATATAGCAATAGGTTTGTAGTTATGATCTGATAACGGTTTCATCATTAATCTTAATAAAAAGTTAAATGGTTTAACCTGATCATTAATAGACTTACCAGTATTGTAGGTAGTAAACCAGGATATTAAATCCGGGGTGGTGGCAGCATACCGACAGACGACAGGTATATCTAATCGGGGTAAACCTGCAAGTGAAATCCTGTTATTTCCGTGTAATTCGGTCTGTATGTAATAATACCATAAATCGTAATGCCACAATGAAACATTTCCCAGGTCGTGGAGTGATACTACAGGTGAAGGTATATCATCGGTATTATGAGTATAATACGGTGCTAGTAAATGCCCTAATCCGTGGGCTGAAATTTTACGCATAACAGGGGTAGTAGCACCGTCAATATTAAACATACATAACCGTTTACTCGATACAGCATACCCGTATAGTGGGTACAGTATCCCAGTTTCCCAGTGATAATTTTGTTCTTCCAACTTGAATAACTGTTTAGGTTTTTTGAAATCATACGGGTTTAATTTATCGAAGAATTGTGTCACGTTTTCTACTTGGGTATAGAGGTTGGAATTATCTGATAAATCACCCATACATAATCCCATAGAATCGGTATCACAAAACACCCACGATAACCCTTCACGATTAGCTAAACATTCTGCTAGAGTAAGCATTAATCTTGCCGCCCCAGTTATCAGGGTTGATAATAACGGGTTGAAAAATTTACCAGGTTTCTCTACATTTTGTGATGTGGTATGAAATGATTCATTTCCGCTATAACATATTACTTCTTTAGCCTGTAAATACTGCTCTACATTAACCTCAACAAAAATACCATAACTGGTAGCATTAGCACAAATTTTTAGGGCTTGCTGTGTAGCATCTAACCGACTTTTTTCTTCCGGGTTATCAGTGTGTTTTATCACATCTTTTACCGTAGATCGTAATTCAATTAATCGCTTATAAAAATCATCTTCTAATGGGTTAATGTGATACTCGGAATTACCGGTAATATTTATTGGAGAAAGTCCATCCTGCGTATCAGCAGGAGTAAACACAATAGCCTCTAATACTGTAGGGGTTTTACCCGTGAGTAATTTCGATGAAATACAATCCGCTAGTGTGTACCATAACGGGGTATTTGATGTACAGTAATTGATACCGATATTGTTTCCAGTTAGATCGTATTTTGTGCGGATAGGTACAATATCATTATCAGGTTGTATTTTGACAATAACCTGTAAGGTTTTCCACACGGATTTATCCTGCATGATATCAACTGTTACCGTATCTAAAAATTGTGATATAGACTCCTGAGTATACCTATCAGAATGAGCATGTATACCGTTACTAATCACAAACGTCCATAAACCCATGAGTGTGCATACGGTGGGATACATCGACAGAAAATCACAGTAAGCAATTTGAGTAATGGTTTTTCTGACGTGAACTTCACTCCGACCACCATAATACGTTGACATAATATACCCGGTAATTTCCGGGGATAATATGTTATCTGTTTTGAGGTAGGGGGTGATACCCATCGCAGATAGATAGGCTTTGCCAATACTAGCCTCGGAATAGATGCTGTGTAGGGGGGTATTGAGGTGGTACGACTCATACAGATCTTTGAGAGCAATATAACACTCATAGGTAACCTGTACATCCTGCAACCCATAAACCAGATATTGTAGGGATAATCTACCGTGTTCGTCGGTGGTATGTTTTTGAGATGGAGTTTGTAAGTGTTTTGCTAAACGATCTAAACTCCAATGGGACGAGTACATGGCACTCGCGAGGGTTGATACATCAACAAAACGACCCCGGAATGATTTATTTTTTGTACTCCCGGGAAACTTCGGTTGAGCAACAAATTTTATTAGACTAGAGCGTACGGATAAATGTTTAATCTGTACAGCAGGATGGAACGTATTTTCCGACAAATGCAAGGTAAACCCACCCCGCATAGATGCCAACCGACAGGGGTTATATTTATAGCATAAACGAGATATGTCGAAGGGTAGATTAAATCCAACACATACCCCTTCATTCTCATAGCAAAACTCGTAGAAAATATCGTCTATAAAATCGGTGTATGATAGTAATTTAATATGAGGGTTATTTTTAATAAAAGAATGAATAATTTTCAGATCGTTTTTTGACAGGTTTTCTTCACGAATAAACAACCCGGTTTCTATCAGTCTTTCGAGGTGATATAACTGGTAAAATCCAAACCGTAATTTTTGAGAATAATCTACACTTGTTTCTGTATCAAAAACAAGGGTATAATCACTCACCTTTTTAGGTTTAGACCTACGAGAAATGCTAGAGGACACCTTCCCAGGTTTTTCCTCTAGCATTTCAGTGTATGCTCTTGTAGCGATATTGTACATAGTTTACCGTGTGATACGATAGAGATTTTCAAATGTAAGAGTACCAGAGCGTTTGATATCAGTCAACTGTTTTTTGCGAGTCTCAAAATAGTGTTTATTACCGTTTGAGTCTGTAATATATAACCCTTTCCACCGTGATAATATACTCTCATTTCCAGTTTTGAAATATCGTTTAACATCATTCATGTAAGACGATATTTTTTTAGCGTTTTCATACCCGGAAACTGGTATAGTTTTTAATACCCCTTGTTCAATAAATTGTATTTCACGTATTCGGTTATCAGAGGTAAGGAAATATTTTCCTTTATCACGTTGAAGTATACCTTGTTTTCCCAGATATCCTGATAATCGGCTTCGATCTACGTGGACCTTTTTTGAGGCTTGAGTAAGACTAATACCCTCACGTTGCATGATTCCTCTAGCATTCTCGAGTTTTTTGTCGTAATCGAGAGACTCCTTAATCCTATGTCCTCTAGCCTCTCGGGTCGTACTTCCAGGATGTTTAGCCATATAATTGGCTATACGTTCTGCGTAGGTTTGTTTTGACATATCGGGGTAGATTCCTCTCTACAAATCCGATATTCTCATTTCACAGCAGGGGGGTGTAATCCTGTACAATATACACCCCCCTGTTAATGCATGTTATGAAGTTAGGCTGGGGTTGATGCTGTGAGTTGTTCGGTGGTCATTGGGATACCGTCAACGCGGGTTACGCTCACGACTTTATTAATCATACCCCCGGTTTTTTTGGGTTCCAGGGTGACCATAACATACACCGATTGATTTTCCAGATTGGAAAAATTGAGATTTTCCAATTCGGTATCGGTGAGATGGCGACCGACGATACCATCAACGATTTTTGTCACGGCATTTGTGGAGGTTTCTCCCCCGTAATCTACCCCGGTGAGTGACCGAAAATCAACAGGTTTTCCGTCGATAATAATGGGGATTTCCGTCTTACTTTTTGCATCAACATCAACAGCGTCAAAGTAGAAACGAATAGCAGGTTCTTTCGGTGTCCCTTCCGGGGCTTGGAAGGGGACCCGTTCAGTCAACTCGATTTTGGTGACACGGCACTTATACTTGTCCGCGGGGAATGTCGGAAATGTCTGTTTCTTCAAAAACGGGGTGTTTGCTACCATATAGGACTCCTTTTGTGTGTAAAGATACTGAAACAATACTGTACAGGATGTAGATACTATAGCACAAACGATACTATACTGTCAACCCCCTAGCAGTATTATTTTACCCAGAACTATATTCGTGAGAGTCTTAACTAATGGTATGATTGTGAGGTTTGCCCCTATCTGTACAGGTAGGTCTATAGTCGTGACTCCTACAGGTATCAGCATATCAGGGGATTGCATACCAGACGGTGGGGATAAATTCCATGATAATGCTACCCCGTCAAAAAACTCTGTATTTATCCAACCGGGGCTTGATAACTCTGTAAACCCAACAGGTTCATACCCTATTGGTAATATCGCTGTAGTAACAATCATTTTACGAGGTTGAAAATCTAATGGAATTGTTACGGGGTGTAATACCGTCATATTTCCAACATCAATCATCTTAACATTAGTAAATACTTCGTTATTTTTTATACTATTAAGTTGTTGTAAAATTTCATACAATACATCAACCGGGTTGCTATTTTGAGTGGGTTTATTTTGAAATGGTTTATCGAGATATCCAAAGGCCATATTACCCTCCTAATTCTAATCCTGTTTTTACTGAGGTTTGTACTGTATCGTCTGGTAAAATTAACGATAATAAACCTAACGTAAGTACTAAAAACAAACCCATATATAACAGATATTTTGTGGTAGCATTTTCTATTTTACTCATAAGACTGGTATCGTTCACATTTGATTCGGTAGCACCTGTACCCCACTGTATTGTATTATCACTAGGGTTTATGGTATGGAGTTTTACCACATTATCAGGATAACTACCTACATTACCAGGGAGCATTGGAGTTCCGTCACTCCATTTTTTACCGATATTTACATTGGGGGGTTGGATATTATTTTCGGTCGGAAATAAATCATCTATAGACCCGTTGTTTATCCAATCTTGTGTTTGGGTATTACTGTCTAATTGTCCCATAATAACCCTCATTACCTAATGATGTATTGGGTAATTTACTGGTAACCGGACGGGGTACATCACTAGGTGGTATATAGGTGGTATTTAGGTAATCACTACTAAACGGTTTCATATCAGCAGCATCACTAATAGCAGTACTAATATCCTGAATAAAATTATCACTCGGGTTTGTTCCGTCAATATTCACGGTTAATACATTCGTTCCATCTTTAGAAACTACATGAGAAATAGAACCGCTACTCGATTGATTCGGTTTAATCGTAAACATTAATATACCCGGTATACCGATATGTATTTCACTTGATTCTGTGTGAGTATTTTGTTGATCAGTGATAGTTGTATTTTGGGATTTATCGTTTACAAAATGTATACCGAAAATACGGGCTATTTGTTGTGGAATTGTAACCGGAATACCATTACTATTTTGACTCATCACAGCGGTACTATTCATACCTGTAAGACTATCTGGAGTCTGCTGCACTCCAGAGGTACTACTACCACCATGTACTCTCGTATAGGCATAGATCAAACCAACTATCAAACCAGTCAACCCGATAATACCCGCATATTGCCTCATACATGTACACTCACTCCAGAGTTAACCCCGGCGGTATACGTAGGTTGCTGATTTAAGACTTGTTCGGCAAACCCGATAATATTATTCTGTTGATTGTCGGATAGATTCTCACCATGCAACCCCCCGGAAAATGTGTCTTTAATCGATTGGGTAACTGAATCGGTGTAGGAGGTGGTATTTTTACCACTGGTATAACCGATACTCCCCCCACCCATACCGGGGATAGTCAACCCGAGATTAAACCCTCCTCCCCCACTCCCGCTAGACCCGGTAAAGGTGTTAGAGAGGGTAGAGCTCTTATCCATGGTAGGGTTTGCATCAAACGTCCCATTAACGAGTTGAGTAACAGCAGTAGCAGCAGCAGTAGTTGCTGTCGTGAGTTGTGTACTCATTTGTTGCATCAACGCCGCCAAACCCGTCGTATCGGTTTGGGTTGTCCCAGTAGATCCTGTAGACCCACTAGAGGCGTTGCCAGAATTAGATCGAAACACCATAACTAATAGCAGTATAATTCCTGCAATACCACCACCAATAATAGCATAATGTTCAATCTTACTTTTCCCGTTGCCAATATCCTGCAAACTATCCATTTATACTGCTCCAATGATGAGAGATTGATCGTTAGGTGTATTACTATCCTGATAGGGTAATACGGTTTGTATCCCTACAGCATTTAATGACGGTATGACTTTTGGTGTTCGATCAAATTTATTCAGCAGTTCGTTATCAAATAATACCTGTATTTCGTCTACCCTACTCCCCACATTTACCATTTTTTGGCTAATGTGAGCGGGTAGGGTAGACATATTTAGATTTTCTCGGTTGGAGTCTGGTATATTAATACCCGGATATGCATTTCCTGCACTCGTAAAAACTCCCAAACCGGGGTTATCATCTAACATGTCTACCCCCTTCGCTCTAACGTCCTTGTAAGACCGTTGTTTCTTTGACTATTCCCCCGGTTAATGCTTTTAATACCGCGGGGAATTTATACATTAATAGTAGATAAACGAGTATCAGAAAAAAGATACCACCTAATACGGTTTTTGTATCAAATACCATTATCGTTAACTACTAGTAGTAGAGCGCCCTTGCAGGGTCAGGGTTTCACTCGTTAACGCCTGACTCGCGGCGTTAAGCACAGCAGTAGTTTTTTCACCATTGAAAACAAGTAGGTAGACCAGAATGAGCAGAAAAATCCCTCCAATAACTGTTTTTGTATCGAAAATCATTAGTTACTACCTCCGTTATCCGACGCGGTATGACTCTGGTAATATTTGTACCCGTAGTACAATACCAGTAGGATACCGGCAATCCATAAGATATGATGCATTTTCACGATTTATACCTCTAGGAGAAAAGCGTTGTAAACAAACTACTTTTCCCGTTTTTTTTGGAATCAAAAAATATACCACCTAGCACTAAAACTAATGTAAGGTATACCGCTGATTTATCGTCTAATGATGATATTACAAATAGGTATACCACTAACGCCACAATCCACTCCGAAAACTTAATACCGGTAGTACCAGGTTGAGCAATAGTTTCCACCATAGGTATAAAGGTATTATTAGACTCTAAATATAACCCAAAACTAGCAATAATAATGAGGAAAATACCGATGACTTTTTGACTAGACATGTTACAACCCAAACCATTTTTTTATCTTTTGTGCATAGGTTTCTGCTGCATCACTCACGGTATCATTATTAACGTGAGACGCACCACCATTATATGCCTCAAGGGTATTTGCAATATCCCCGTTATATTGTATGTATAACTGATTTAATGCGGTAATCCCATGATGCAGGTTTGTTAACGGATCTAACATACTCGCTACTGACATACCAGACCCGACTCCGTAGGTTTGGAGTTGCATCAACCCATACCCCCTACCCCCATTAGCATCTTTCGGAGATATTGCGGTAGGGTTTCCACTCGACTCCTGATTAATCACAGCAAGGACTAATTGTGGGGGTACTGCAAGCCCCTGTGTCATTTGATTTACCGTTGCTCGCCAATGCTCGACCGCACCGGGAAACGTGACATGTTTTTCGAGTGATGCATTAGTTGTTACTCCACTTTTTGTATTACTATTCACACTGGTACCCCCTTTCAATAAGTCTTTTATTTTTTGTAACTTTCCACTCTCATCAAGGTACACTAAAAACATAATGAGTAGCATAAAAAACAGGATACCTAATTTGTTGTTATTCATAGCTGATAAACCCCTAACATGTAGGTTTCGACATGCTACCCTGCCGTACGCCCAAGTAATGACCTATCACAAACGTGATAATACCACTATATTCGCTACTGCGGGAATGATCAAAAATGATCAAAGTGGTAGTACATAATACTACAAATACAGCAAAGAAAAAATGCAGTTTATCATCCGCCATATTTCGTATACTCCTTATGCTTTCTATGCATTTTTTTTGAGCAAAATATCTTGCAGTAAATACTGCCATTAATCCGGTTGCAACCGGGTAGCATATCTCAGTCATATCTCACCCCGTATTTACTGTTGGATAAAACGCAAGGACTCATAAACCGAATCAATATAACCATTCGTAATCGTCGTGGTAGACGGTAGGGTAAATTTCGTGAGAAGATCGGTCACGTTACGATCGTCAAACGCGTCATACGTATCACGACGCAGATACTGTCCGCGACGAATACCAAGGTCGTATTCAATCGTTCCATCTATCGGAGGCAAACCCGATTTTTTGTACGTATTCAGCAACATACGGGTGACATAATCATCTTGGTGATCGATCACATTACCACTATGCTGCCACGTCAAATTTGAGAAACTTAACACCGGGACGGGGAGAGCATTATTAATAACCTCATGCTGCACATAGGTATAGAGATCAGACAACGGGGGGCGAATAATGTTTTCTCCTGCCAACAACGGAGAGGTTGTAACATTATTCACGCTCATAAACATACCAGTCATTTTTCCCAGATTGGCGTTAGGAATCTCATAATATTCCATCCCCAAACTCGCAGTCAATGCCATACTGACCGACATACCAGACCCGGTTACCCCGGTAAACAAGTCGTTTGTCCAACTGGTAGAGGCATTCACTCCACTGGTAATCATACCGAAATCAAGCCAAAAATCATAAAACTGTGCATTATTTTGAAGAATCAACAACCCGGTTTCCCCCGAGTCGTTATACGATACAGGCATAGGCAACGCCAGGTTGACGGTATATGTTCCCGCCGCAACGTTCGCACCGGGAACAAGGTTGCTACTCGTGCGATTCAACCCTAATGCGGCAATACTATTGGTCGAAAACAGCGAACCATTCAGCCCGGTAAGTGGGTCGTATCCCTGTCGCCCACGCAACCATTTATACCAAGCCCAACCCGACATATCACGCAAGTTAAATGCACTGGTAGACTGCAGTCTCATACGTTTGATAATATCGAGGATACCATGCGAGGAAATAGTACCACCGGTAATCGTCCCCCCGACCGTAATGGTACCCGTTAAATACATAAACAGTGTGTTAGCCATACCCGCTTGAGGCAGCCTGAATGCCATACGATTCGAATCTGCTACGGCTTGTGTACCGATGCGGGTAGTTTTTGCCTTTGTTGCCTGCAAAAATTGATCGTTTGTCAGAACAACTGGAGCTTGTGCATTTGCCATAATATTTAATACTCCTTAAGAGTAATAGGTGTTATTTTTTATACTTATACATTCACAAAATCGGTAATACCTTTAATGTACCATTTGTTGAAAATAGCTTTCATGACAACGTGAAAAAACATAGCCATAGTCCCTACTGCAACAAAATTCCAAACCCCGACTCCTACAAACGACATTTGCATACCAGATTTTTCGTGCTCTACTGCGATTTTTAGTAACACCATAAATACGAATACTGCAAGCAATGTCCATAGCCAATTTACTGCCGGTCTATTTGGGCTATCCGTAGTCACAGTTGCAGTAGGTGAGGCTTGTGTGAAAAAAGGCATAGTTTTAGCATCTTGCTGTGAAATACCCCTTCCAGACAAGTCAAAAATATTAGTCATATCACCCCTTCTTTATATTCAATTTTGTCATTTCACCTTTACCAGTTGTATCACTAATATCATAATAAAAAAATTGATGAGGAGCAGTAAATTTATGTGGGTTATAATAGGGAACAAATTCACAAATACGCTGTATATCACCCTTTAATACTAATTTGAAAATGTAAAACTTATTAGCCTCACTCATGAGAAATAACGGCAGCCATGAAGGACGTTGAAAAGCCGTTAATGCCGCGACATGTTTTTCTCTACCCATTTGATAAATGTTACGGAAGTAACGGGGGTATTTTGTCCTATCCATAATACCCACCATATCGTCTGTATAAACGAATCCGTTTTCTCGTGTGTAGAGATATTTATAAACTACATCATACGCTAATAAATCATCAAGTAAACTTTCGGTAGGTCTGTAAATAAAACGTTTAGGTTTGTGAAACAAAATTTTTCGGGGATTATCGAATACTTCTGCGTCATATTTGAACATACGTTTAGGGTCAATAATACCTAATTTTCCGGTATCAGGTATAAGGTATTGTGCGAGTACTGATTTACCACTACCTGTCATACCGATCGCGGCTCCTCTTTCGTCTCTCCCTAAACGTAAATTATCAAAGGTCAGCATCTTATTCCCCTGCTATAATCTGGTCGTATTCCCGTACAGTATCCCTCATCATTTGTACTATCACATCACATTCATTATCAGGTATCATTCCTACCATTTTTTCTATATTCGGTATGAAACTCACCGCGATACCAGTACTCGTATTATTCGCCGATATGCGGGATAGTGCTTGTTGTAATGCTATCTGCCGTGGGGATAGCACCGCTTCCTTGCGTTGGGTTAGGTTGATCAATTCGCTTAAGATATTCATGCAGTTTTATCTCCGCTTGTATCGGGGTAGACAATAACGCAAACGCTGCAGTAATACAGGATAATGGTAAGGCCAACTGATTAAAACGCTCTAATACTTTCTTGGGTAACTGTGCAGCATATTGGGCTAAAGGCCTGGCTAAACCCTCACACTCTTCTGGGGTTTTTTTCCATGGATTATCAAGGATAGGTTTACCCGTATCATCGACAATTCTAGTCCAATCCTTATCTCGGATACCACCAATACACATCATACCCATACTTAAATATAACGCTATTTCTTTCTCGGAAATAGTTTTATCGGACCGATTACGAAGTGGGGTTTTTGCGTTTACCACAACCCCCATTTCCGCATTGATTTCGTCCCGTGTTCTACGTTTTCTTCGAGTTTTTTCTCCGCTACTGGTATCTCTGTTACCGGGGATTCCGCTACTGCTTCCACTGCCGGTAGAGTTGTCCCCACTACTTTCGATGATTCCGTTATCGGAGATTCCGCTTCCTTCTCGACTTTCGGTACCAGACTGTTCAGGGTTGTCTCTAAACTCGTCAATGTTGATTTCACTTCCCATATATCTGTTTGTAAAGACTCAATACGAGAGTTAACATAATTCCTCTCTGATATTTCGTCCCTAATCTCCGTTTCTTTGATATTTTCTAACTGTTTTTCAGCTAACTCTTCAACCGCACTACCACTCGATTCTTCTTCAAAAAATATAGGATATAAACGAGACTTTCCGAGAATAAACATTATACAGATTTCCCGGTAATTATGACATTCATATAAGTAACATCTGACGTTTGAATATCGGTTATTTTAATTGATACTGTAGTGCTTGCGGAATGAGTAGCAATAATAGACTCTACTACACTAAACACCACGGTTAACAATTCAAAAAACACCCCATCACGATCATACACTACACCCTCTGGAGTAGCAGACTCTTCAATTTTGACGTTAAGATTAATAGACTCATTCGATGAAATATGAATATTATCACTAAATGAAATAGGTTGTAATTTTACAATCTGATTTACGACATTCCACATCGTAATTATGCTAGGAAGTTTCATAAGGTTTTCATTCCTTTCGAGTAGGGTTAATCGCATAAATATATCGAGTATTTTATTATGCAATTCCCGACAACAATTGATTACCCATAGGGTAAGGGTGAATACCGTCTACTGTATACACACTCCACAATTTATACACCATACCTGCTGTAGGGATTACGGTAAACGTATCAGTAATACTAATCTTTGTTGCTGGAGAATTGATGTTTACTTGATGATACTCACCATTCACCTCTAATACGTAGAGATTATCGACCGTATGAATAGCACCTGGGAAACTGCTGTCGGTGATCGAATTAGATGTAGCAGACGTAACAGACCCGGTATAACTTTGATCGTTAGGAACCTTCCACAACCCGTTCGAAAATAACACCGACTCCCAATCGAGAACCCCTGTTAAACATCCCCCAGATTGCATTCTCGCACCACTCGACGAGGTATCTCGCAACCATGCATTAATCTGGTCTTTAACCAGGTAGCCAGTTTTTTGAGTCTGTGTACCACCTTTAGACCCACAAAAGGCCCCTAAATTTGTGAACGTAACTTGGGGGAATATTGTTGTCTGATAACAGGTGAGTCCTAGCGATGATAATACCTGCCACATTTTTAACATATCAGCTGATAATTGTGCAAATGTTCTCCCACTACTATAGATATCATTAGTACCATAATTTATTAATGCTGTATTACAATATTGGGCTAAACGTAACCGTTTAGTACCGT
>Ga0265338_10007266_pt1 | contig 13821 bp, 19 predicted proteins | sample 42126metaG_FD_193579 | JGI IMG/M metagenome (GOLD analysis project Ga0265338, IMG submission 193579) | Rhizosphere microbial communities from Carex aquatilis grown in University of Washington, Seatle, WA, United States - 4-21-26 metaG | ecosystem: Host-associated > Plants > Roots > Rhizosphere... | reverse complement strand
GGTAAGCTGGGCGGATATAGACAAAGGTATTGCATTGCTAGGTTTAAATCCTAAAGACAAGAAAATATTCGCCACCTTCCAGGTCTACCAGCTAGAGGGGATTAACGAGCTGGACTACGATGTTATTACCTTTGAAAAAGTGGTCAAGAAAACTAAATAGGGCTTAAATTACCCAAACCGAAAAAACCAAAACTAACGAATCCGCTACTAACAATTATAAGTTGTAAAATTTTCAACAAAGGAGTATAATAGGGCACAGTTAGTCCGACAGGAGTATGTACACCACTTTCTCACATATTGTGTAATCTCAATGGCCGAACGCTAGATGCATTAACGGTTAAGAGAAAGGCCGCAATGATTATATACAATAACCCCCTTTTGGATACATATAAAAAGCCAAATAGTCTAATAGGCTCGACTAGTAGAACTAGGCGGGAGTACAGGATATGAAAGCTTTAAAAACAGGGCTGCTGGCGTTTCTGGCAACAACCCTTGTGTTGTCCCCCATGGCCTATGCCGCCACCTCACCAAGCCTAGGTACAGCTGCCAGTTTTTCGGTTTTAGCCGAAACCAATATTACCAACGTGCCTCCCTCTGTTATAGGCAGAGATGTCGGTCTAAGCCCGGCCTCGGGTGCATTTATCGGTCTGACCGACTCCGAAGTAGCCGGAACCATATATTCGGTAGACGGTTTTGCGCCTCCAGCGGCTAACGCAACGGTTAATCCAGGCCTGTTGACTACAGCTATCAACGACATGACTAACGTATGGAGCACCGGTGGCGCTACTGGCGTTGATCAACCTTGCACGACTGATTGGTCGGGCACGGGCGTCAAAGATTTAACTACCGTTTCTCCCCTTGGACCTGGTGTATATTGTGCCGACGCGTTCTTAATAACCGGGAACCTAACGCTCAGCGGGTCGGGGGTCTGGATTTTTAAATCCGCGGCGACGCTAACAACCGCAGCTGGTTCCTCAGTAACTGGTGGCGACCCGTGTAACATCTGGTGGAGACTGGTTTCAGCCGGTAGTATTATCGGTTCAAACAGCAGCCTTGAGGGCAACATCCTATCTGGTACGAGCATTGCTATGCAAACTGGCGCTACCTTAAACGGTAGAGCTTTGGCGCAAGCGGCAGTTACTTTAGACCACAACACGATTACCGGACCGGACTGCGTGTCTTCTCTGGGTCCAAGCTCAGGTTCTACTACGGGCTCTAGTACAGGTTCCGTTCTGGCTTCTACAACTAGCGCAACCCCCGGGTTGCCCAACACCGGTCTAAATCGGCCAGCCCAAAACGGCTCTTGGTTAATTGTAGGCGCTATTGTCCTATCAACTTCATCCGCCACGTACCTGCTGCGCAAGAAACATTAGTAACTTAGACTAACCCCCAATGTTCAACAAATATATAAAGCACCACTGGTTGGCGTGGCTACCATCTGTTTTGGCTATCGCGGGCGTACTGGTTTTGATTCTACAATTTTCTGGTGAGCCCCAAGCTCAATCCGTGCCACTTATAGTTGCTAAAACTCCATTGGTTTTGGTCCTGCAGTTTTCTGGCAAGCCCCAGGCGCAATCCATGCCGGCGGCAGTCGTTACTAAAACTCCAGTGGGATTGTCCGTTAAAAAAAACTATCGCGGTTTACCGGTGCGTTTGCAAATCCCGGCTATCAATGTAGATACAGCTGTGGAGTACATGGGCAATACCGTAAATGGCGATATGGCGGTTCCACAAAATTCGGTTGATGTCGGCTGGTATAAATACGGGTCGTTGCCAGGCGATGCAGGCACCGCGGTTATTGCCGGCCACGTCATAGGTTTATACGGCCAACAGGGCGTTTTTTTTCATCTAGATGAGCTGCAGGTGGGCGATGTTTTGCAGGTTATTGATAGCAAAGGACAAATCGCTTCATTCACCGTATCTCAGATAAAAACATATGACCAAACCCAGCAACTCCCCCAGGTCTTTAACAGCGCCAGCGGTACACACCTAAACTTAATTACCTGTGCCGGTGATTGGGATGCGGCTAGCCGCCACTACCTACAGCGGCTAGTTGTATTTGCCGATAAATCCCCCAATAACTCAGCTTCAACTTCGGAATAGGCCCCCACCCCCCCAACCAAGTTTTCTTGGGCTTAGTAGCTAAATTCAGTCTGCCGCACCCTGACCTAGGTCGTTTAGCAAAATAACTAACTGCTTCTTTTCTATGGTTGAGCAGTCGATTTTTCTATGCCGGGCTATCAAATAGCCCTGGATTAATCTCTGGATTCTTAGGGTATTCTCCCTAGTCAAGAAACTAATCGTTTTAAGGTCGTTGGTGAAAAACTTAGAGAATATATGAATAGAACCAAAAAACGGCCCAACGTGGGACTCAACATTCAAAATATCTTCAATACGAACGCTAATTGTATTGGCTACACTGAAAAAATCGCGGTGAACAATAGTTAGCTGCTGCCTATCCATGCTGATGCTATCCGGAAAAAGCGTAAATGGAAAAACTGTATTGGCACTAAAGAGTATGTCGTGGGATCCAACCGTAACGTCCACCAGCTTTTCAACACTGGTTATTTCAGGTTGTTTTCGCGCTAGTGCCGCCGGCCTGGGTATTCTTATGCGTAGCGGGCGTCTAACTACCGCTCTATGGATTGCCTCTACTGGATTAATAGAGGCAAATAATTTAATTCTGCGGTTCATGCGGGCAACCCTTCCTAAACTTAGGTGGACAGAGTCCGGCAGCTTAGCATCACCCTTCAAAAAGCGGCGCACCTACTAATGTCGACTTGACTTAATTATACTAAACTGATGATATATTTACAACTCTTCAAAATGCCAAACTCGCCAGACCCAAAATCCCCCTTCTTGAGCGTATAATTTGGCTTATGGAGCTAGTCTTGTTAGCTGTGATTGCGTTTGGCGGCTTTGCCGTTGGCCGGGTAGGGCATATTCTAGGCGGTCATTTGAACGCTCCTGACCACTGGATTTACGGTGTTTTAGCTATAATTGTCGGTGCATTTTTTTATAAACAAAGTTGGGGCAAGTGGCTAATTGCTTTTGGTATTGGTCACACTATCAGCGACCTCAAGGATATGTTGAATTTAAAATTTTATGGTCCTGACGAAGTCGAAGTAAAAAAATTCTGGGGTATAGACTAAGGCTTGAATTCGGCCGTCGCCAAACACCCCTTTAGTTTATTGTTGCTCAAGAGCAGCACGCAGAGAATAGAAGGCTGGTTTGGGGTTGTATTGCTTGTCAAACGGCAAAGGCCGGGCGTCCGGAGCGTTGCCAAGATAGTTATACCAAGTTTCCTTGTCGGTAATCCCTAAAATCGCAAAGCTGTGGCAGACCTTTGATTCTATACATGCACGCATCATCTGGTAGTAAATATTGGCCTCTTCTTGGTCCTTGATGTTATCAAATTGTCTGACACTACTCATATTGACATCAAACTCTGTTACGTACACTCCTACGCCAAGGGAAGCAAAGCGCTTCATCTCGGCAATAACCACACTTTTGGACGGTGGATTCGTGCCGTCTATGTGCATTTGCATACCAATACCATCTATCGGTACCCCGCGAGCCTTGGCGGCTTTGATGTAGTTATACATAGCGTTAGCAATAGGGCCGGGGCTATTGTCTTCAAAATCGTTAAGTATTAACTTTGCGGACGGGTCTGCTTGATGAGCCCAAATGAACGAATTATCAATGTAAGACTGATCGCCAACATGATCCTTCCACCAATCATGCAGCCCATAGGTGTTCTGGCCGCGAGAAAAAGCCTCGTTTACCACTGACCACTCCTGGATTTGCCCTTTGTAGTGGCCAACAACCGTAGCGATATGGTCGTGGATAATCTGCAGCAACTGGGATTTAGAGTAGTTACCATCTTTGAGCCAAGCTGGCAGCCATTTTTCTTCGCCCCACACCAGGTGGTGAGCTTGGACGGGCATGTGGTTGGCCTGGGCATAGGCCATAATTTGGTCCATTTGCTTAAAATTGTAAGTTGTAGGCGATGGCCTAAGGCCACCGTCGGTAAAATACCAATTAGGCGTGTTATCGGCCAGCACAAAGCTGAACTGGCCAGCCAAGATGTCAGTGTAAGGTTGTTTGTTCAAATACGAAGTCATGGCAAAATTGCCTAGGGCGATATCGTGTTTAGCCGCCAAAACTTTGAGCGGAGGATCGGGCAGCACGGGAGTTCTTGGTTGATAATATCCATAACCCGATAGAGCTATGCCGAACGCTATTACAATAATTGGCGAGAGAAACAATTTCTGCCAACTTTGCCTAATCTTCATACTAATACTGTATAGCAACCGGCAAGATTGGGGTATTTTTGAAGGCGTAGGACCGGAGCTTAAATCCCCCCCCCAAAAAAAACTTCATTCCTTGAAAGTTCTTACATAATATGGTTTCATTCGATAAGTGAGTGAGCTTTTACCTAGGCCGCAAGTTTGGAGCGATTTTGACGGCACTGCCGTGGAGTTAACAGGAGCTATAAATCCACGTAATTGGTTAAAGTATCCCCTAGATCTTATGCACGGCTATCCGGACTTTCTGCGGGGCGTACAGGATGAAGGCGTGGAAGTCGCTGGTATCGTTTCCAGGCGGCCCGAACTGCGCAGGTGGGTTACTAACCGGTCAATTAAAGTGCTCGGACTGGATGAATTCTTTTGGCACCCAGACCAAATTAATTTAGTCGGTAGCGAAAGAAAAAAGGGTCAATTTGTCGTAGAAAAAAGCCAGCTAGCCCCAGTAGGGATGCTCGAAGACAAGCCCCACAAAATCGGTGCAGTCCTTCTTAAAGAACTTATAAAAAATCCGGAGGAGCAGTCCGTTGTGCTGGGGGTACCCCCGAATATTGAAGCTTACGAGAGTGTAAGTCGCCTAGTTAAAGAAGCAGAGACTACCGGCGCCAAAATTATCAGGAATTCAGACGGCACGATTAATATAGCTGGGGAGTCCTTTAGGCTTGGCGTTGTACTTTTACAGCATTATTCCAAAGATGCCGGCAAGGATTTCGCCCAAAGAGTTCTGTCCAGCTAAAGAAAGTCGGTTTTGGGGCTTAAATCCTCCAAACCCAAGAATTGCGCAACTATTGGTTTAAGTAGACTAAAATGGTATAATATATCTCATGAGTGAGGTTCATATGCCTAAAATTAGGCCAATTCGTGTAAAAACCGAAGAAATTCCCCAAGGACTCATTAATCCTGGATCGATGAGCCATGACTTCCCCCAAGAGGCGGGCCCAAGAGTTGTCTATTTGGATGAACGATACGACTATCCTGACGATAAGTCCATTGAAGATGCTGATGCAGAAAGAGAGCGTCAGGATATAATCTGGCAGCAAATCGAGAGCGACGGTGGCTGGAAGTTTCTAGATAGACAAGCAGAAGACAGCACTGACTTCAGACGACTGCAAACAGTACGAGAAAACGTCTACGCAGAATTAGGCACCCGCCGAACCGCCGAATTCTATGAAAGGGTTTTCTCCGAACTTATGATCAAAACAATGAACATTGTTGTCATTTCAACGGGCATAGGTCCTTTTGACGGCGAAAACTACCACGACATAGGCTACCTCCTAGCCCAATAAAAACTCATCAGTCGGGGCTTAAATTCCCCAAACCCAAAATCGCTCATGCTTGCATTTATAGCTTTAGGGAGAGAATATTATCCAATGAGATACGAATCTAGTGACCCTGCCTACAATGCCTCTCAAGAGAGCAAGTGTTGGGAGATGTTTCATTCAGAACTGAAGACACCGTACTGCGAAGGCGATTTGGATCACGAAGGTAATCATAGAGGACGCGCATTCGAGTGGTCAGTGGAATCTAAAGCAGATCCACAGATTGCCGAAAGATTCTTGGGGCTATGGCGACGAATTCCTAATTATCCTAAGGGTATTGTTCTAAACGATGACGGCAGTGTAACTATGACTATTGGTGCTTTTGATGCATCTGTCAGATTCATAGGTTTGGGTAGAGATCCGTATAGTGATTAACGGAACCGGGGCTTAAATCCCCCCAAACCCAAAACCCTCCTTGAGCGTATAATTTGGGCATGCTAACAAGTATCATTATCGTTCATGGCAAAAAACCACTCCGTGGCGGAAGTATGCATCCGGCTTTTATAGAAAGATTAGACCAAGCAGTGCGCTTGGCAAGACAGAGCAGTTACCAAGAAATTCTAATCACCGGTGGACCTACCAGAACTAGGGTAGTTACCGAAGCTAAAATGGGCAGGCAGTATTTGCTTGGCAGGACTAAACTTCCAGTTCGTCTGGAAGATAAATCCCGCACCACGGCCGAAAACATAATATTTACTCAGGCGGAAGAAATAGGGCGCAATAATAAAGAGCTAAGCAATGTAGCAGTAATAACTAGTAGGCCAAGTATTCTACGCACTCGTTACTTATACAAAAAGTTGTGGCCGGAAGTATATAAAAGCGCTACTTTTGTGGGTGCCAAACAGCACAATTCACTAGTCGATTTTTTGACCGAGCCGTTTTATTATTTATACGCTTTGTTGGATCCTAAAGAACAATATACTGGATACCTAAAACGCCTATTCAGAAATATGTGAAAAAGCGCGGGACGGGGGCTTAAAATCCTAAAACTAAATAATCCTCCGACTTTTGTTATGATTTCTAAATGAAGGAAGTTGTATGGGTATACGGTCCGAGTGCTGCGGGCAAAGAAAGTTTAATAAAATTTCTTCTTTCTAATGAAGGTGCAGACCTACGGAATAAACTAGGCTGGGCGGCTAAGCGAGTTGCTCAATGCGCGGAAAGCATTAACTATATTGCCCACTCAGACGATGACCCAGCTCTAGAGAAAAGAAACGAAATACCTCAGGCGGTTTCTAAGCTCCTAAAAGATGCCGATGTCGTTCTAATAAAAGGGCAAACTGTGGACTTTGACGCGAATTTTCCCAAGGGACTAAAAGAAGCATTACCAATCGCTCATCACAAAATAATTCTTCTCAGTGTGGAGCCGGGGGAACTAGCTCAGAGATTAGTCCAAAAAAAATGGTGGAGCGGCCTGCATAATCCGTACGATTACTCTAAAGGAGAAATAGAAGTGCAAGGAAGACAGATTGATAGTTTAAGAGGAGAATTTGAAATAATAAACTTAGATTCAAGCAAAAATAACGGCTATGAATTCATAAAATAGAAACTGTGACTTAAATTCCCCAAAACCAAAATTTCTCTCCCCGGGCGTATAATCATTGCCATGGGTATATTTAGCAGCTTTGAGAAGAATTTAACTCACGGCGGGGTAAAAATTGAGATGCAGGCTCCCGCCAGTGTGTCTATGCAAGACGCCAATGTTCCAGTATCTGTTACTGTAACCGCCGGGGGTAGTCCGGTACATATAAACGGAGCCAGAGCTCAAATATTTGCCGAGTCGCAGAACCGCAATTTCAACCAGGGCTCGCAAAACCCAGCAAGTACTTCACCAAACATGGGCCCAAAATCAGTAGCTTTAGCTGATAATGATCAACCTTTTGACCTTGCTCCGGGCCAGTCACAAGCGGTGCAGTTAAATATAGTTATGAATGCCGGGGCAGCTATTGCCGCCCAGCTGCCTGAAGGCTCTACGGCAGCTGGAATAGTTCATGACTTGCAGCAACTACAATCGTTGGGGGAGGCCATGAATTCCCAAAGTTATACCTACTACGTTCAGGCTAGCGTTGACGTGGAGGGTATAGCATTGGATCCTTCAAAAAGACAGCCTATCCAAATAATTAAGCCAGGCCAAGTTGGTACTGGTTTTAATATAAATCTCTAAAGCTTAAATTCCCCAGACCCAACCCTCCTTGAGCGTATAGCTACGTTTTGATGAGTTGCTTGTCGTAACCTAACTCTATGAGCTGCTCCATTGCTTGCTCTACTTCAGCAGGGATTTCTTGAGGAATAGTGAAACCTTTTTCAGGGTAGAGTTTAATTCGCTGTAAGTCGCCAACCATAATATTTATCATTTCAGTCTTTGAAATGTCTTGGTTGGGGTATTCTTCGTAAGAAAGTTCCGGCGAGGCCATAATGAATTTAATGTCTGGGAAAAGTTTCAGAGCTGTCGCATAAGCCCGTCTTTCCATATATGTTTTTGTGACCACAATCAGTTTCTTGGGTTCAATTTTCTTAGAATGCAAAAGCTTCATTGAAAAAGTGAAGTTCTCTGCGGCATTAGTGGATTTATCCTCGACTAAAACTTTTAACTTAGGGATGCCTGCGGCATACATAATTTCAGCGAATTTATGGGCTTCGGGTTCTGTCCAGTTCTTCCCGGTCAATCGTCCAAAACCTCCGGAAGCTACAATTACTGGCGCCAGTTTTTGATGCCAGAGTTCAGCCGCTCTTTCGGCCACCCGCAAGTCCATACTGCCAAGTGCAAGAATAGCATCTGATTTCTCCAAAGGCTGATGGAGTACGCTATAGCTCCAAACTATCCTCGCTAACCTATCAACCTTATCCATAGCAATATTGTATCAACAGAAATTAATGCGCCACTCATAGTCTGGGGCTTAAATTCCCCAATCCCCTAGCTAGAGTGAATTCAGAAGGGATATGCCGAAAATCAAGAAGAATAAAAGACCCATGCCAAGAGTAATTTCGGATAGTAGCAAAACCTTAGGTAGCAACTTGGCATAAAACCCCATCTTCCTAGTTGAGTCTAATATTATTTTTTTCTTGTCCTGATCAGTCGTGTTAGTGGGAATACTCGGCTCCTTTAAAGCCAAAAGATTAAGAGAATTCGAAGCACCCTTCGAGAAATACATAGTCAGGAGTCTCTTATAAAAAACAAGAAGTACGAGAGAGATAAATATAGATATTAAGGAAATAGTCACGTAGGTAAGGTTTGGCCCAGTCTTTAAAATATGTCTCGTTGTGCCATTTTGAAGTAAAAAACCCATGGTCGCCAACTCTGCTGAAATTACGGTTAGACCATATCTAAAAAGAGACTCCCTATATTCATCGATGGACTCTTTCTGCAACGCCGAAATTTCTTTTAAGTGTTTGGTGTCCATAAAATCAAGACTTACTTCCCGGAAATTATCTTATTAATTCTTGCCTTATCCTTAGCTGCACTAGTCTCTAACTCTTTTCGTAAACGTTTAACCTCGGTGTCAAATCGCTTGATTTGGCCTGGAGTGTAGTGATTCTGGCTTTTTCCTAAGCGTACGGCATTTAATAATAATGACTTAGATGTATCATCGAAAATAATACGAGTCTTCGCTTGTATGACTTCAGAAGCACCTACAAGCTCTTCTATGAAAAGTAAAACCTCAGCAGTTTTTTCTATAAGGGTATCTAGGTTTGAGATGTAGCTCGCAGTATCGCCATTGATTGCAGCCTTTAGGATGGAGTCATAGAATTTTTCAAGTGAATACATGCTGTCGTTCACTCGTTCAACAATCGAAAAATATTTCGCGAAGTCATTTATGAGGTCCAAGTTAAGCAAATCAAGTAGCGGTTTACGGTCAATCGGTACTTCTCTAAATTGATTAAAGTTCAAAACAACTTTTTTCTCGGTTTTTGCGCGCTCGAAGCTGTTTTTCCAGTCCTTAGCCACAAATTCAGCGGTGCCAACTTTATCGATAGCTTGCATATTTAGGTGTTCAAGAGAAACCAGAGCTTTAATATTTATAATTTGGCGTTCCCGCATATCTTTAACGATGTCGGTAAGTCTTACAGCTAAATAACCGAACAGTGCGCCCGCAAACGCAGATGAAAATTCGGAAAGCGCCGTAAGGTCGTGGAGCACCTTGCTAACTAAATAAACCAGCGAGACTGCAACAAAAACGATAGAAAGTAGCAGGCCTAATTTGGATATATCCTCAACCAGACGCCTCCCCTTTATATACCGTATTTTAATCATGGCTGAATTATACTCTTTAAATGGCCAAATAACTTTGCTTATGCTATAATATGGTGTAATAGTTCGTTTAATCGGCGCTACTACGGCGCCTTTTTGTATGAATTGAAGACTATGAAAATTATTAAAGAAGAATCGATAGATAAAGTCATCCATGCGTGGCTTAGGGCAGAGTGGGTACCCCAGAAGTACGACGTAAGTCACCCTGAGCTCAAAGCCGGGTTAATCGATAACCCCGACTTTGGTGATATCGAACAAAATGCAAAGCGTAGGGAATTATTGCGTTTGCGGCGTGGCCAGATGATTGATCCACTCCCCCATGATATTAAGTGGTATACCGCAGAATTTGAAAACAGCGACCGGTCAAGGACCTATACTGTGCCTAGCAGCGATTGGCTTCCTATTACTGACGGGAGCTATAGGTTAGACGTTGCGATTGCTAACATTGACTCAGCCCACGACCACGCAAGTCGAATAAAAGATATCTATGAAATTCTGCCCAGCAAAGATATAGATACAAAGATGATTATGGTTGGTTCTGATATCAATTCGGCGTTAAGTATCATTGAGGGAAATCATCGCGGCGTGGCATTGGCAAATTATTTAGCCCATCATCCAGATTCCAGGGGTGAAATAAGAGAGGTGTATATTGGTATTTCTCCAAAAACGAGAGATTATATATGGCACATAGAATCCAGAGATGCCGCTAATCCCGGCCAGCTCCGACAGGCTTTAAGGATGGTTAACGTATGAAACAAGACCCATCCAAAATCCGCAATATTGCTATCATAGCCCACGTTGACCACGGTAAAACCACCCTGGTAGATGGGCTTTTAAAGCAATCCCACACCTTTAGAGACAATCAGGCCGAAATGACCCAGGATTTAATAATGGACAGCGGTGACCAAGAACGCGAACGCGGCATAACTATTACAGCCAAAGTAACCGCCGTGCAGCACGAAGATTATCGGATTAACATCATAGATACCCCCGGCCACGCCGATTTTAGCGGCGAGGTAGAACGCACCATAAATATGGCCGACGGCTGCCTGCTAATCGTAGACGCCCAAGAAGGCCCAATGCCCCAAACCAAGTTTGTGCTAAGCAAGGCACTGGCCAACGAGCTAAAGCCGATAGTTATTATTAACAAAATAGATAAGCAGGGCTCTAGAATCAAAGAAGTAGAAAACGAACTGGCCGACTTATTTTTAGAGCTGGCGGTGCACGAAGACCAGCTGCACTACCCGGTTTACTACGCCGTGAGCCGCACCGGCAAAGCCTGGGCGCAGGTACCGGCGAGCTTTGAAGACGAAGGCGATTTAGAAGTAATTTTTAAAGCCATAGCCGAGCAAATTCCGGCGCCAACGGTAGATGCCAACAAACCATTTCAGATGTTAATTTCGGCACTGGCCTGGGACAACTTTAAAGGCAAATACGTAATTGGCCGCATAAACAGCGGCAGCGTAAAACCTGGCGACCAAGTAACGCTATGTAAAAGAGACGGAAAACAAAGCAAAGCCAAAGTAGAAAACGTGCTTATGAGCATGGGAACGCACAAAGCCGAGGTTAGCGGCGGCGTGGCCGGCGATATTGTGCAGCTAACCGGCATTGGCGAGGCTCAAATCGGCGAAACCGTGGCCGATGATTTAAACCCGGAGGCTTTGCCGGTCATGGAAGTAGAAGCCCCAACCCTAAAGATATATTTGGGCCCCAACACCAGCCCGTTTAAGGGGTTGGAAGGCGAATTTAGCACCAGCCGCCAAATTGGCGACAGACTTTATAAAGAGCTAGAAACTAACGTGGGCCTAAGGGTAGAAGAAGACGGCATTGGCTTTTTGGTATCCGGCCGCGGCGAACTGCACTTATCCGTATTAATTGAAGAACTGCGCCGCGAAGGTTATGAGTTTGAAGTTGGCCGCCCACAGGTAGTAACCAAAATAGAAGATGGCAAAGAAATGGAACCAGTCGAGGAGTTAATTGTAGAAGTACCAGCCGAACACGTTGGTACGGTGCAGCAAGAGCTGGGCGCCCGCCGCGCCGCGCTAAAAGAACAGTTTGCCAGCTCCAAGGGCGTAACCAAACTGATTTATACTTTGCCGACCCGGGCGCTGTTGGGCCTGCGCAACATCTTAATTACCAATACTAAAGGCACAGTGATTATGAACAGCTTAATGGACGGCTACCAGCCTATGGGCCCGGCCCTGCAAAAACTGCGCAACGGTGTACTAATCGCTTACGAGGCCGGCACCACCATGGCTTACAGCTTAGAAACAGCAGAGGCCCGCGGCACCATTTTTGTAGGCCCGGCGGCCAAAGTTTATGCCGGCCAAATTATTGGCTTAAACAAGCGCAGCGATGACCTAGAAATAAATGTTTGCAAAGGCAAGCACCTGACCAATATGCGCAGCACTAGCAGTGATGGCACGGTACAGCTAACGCCGCCAACTATTTTTAGCCTAGAACAGTGCATAGACTTCTTAGAAGAGGACGAGCTGCTAGAAGTTACGCCCAAGTCTTTGCGACTGCGCAAGCGCGAGCTTGACCCCACCAAACGCAAACGCCAACAAAGAACTTAAAATCGCCCCAAGGATTAGGCGAAACACCTTAAAAAGCGTATAATTATAGGTAACTTAGACAACGCAGCGCTAAAAAAGTCATTTGGGAGAGGAATAAAGGATTGTTGTTGGGCTAGTTTTTAACAACAGTTCATAAACGAAAGGACAAAACATGTCTTTATTTCACACTTCGACCAGAGAAGACGCGCCTGTAGCTGACGACAACGCCACGCCCACAGACCCAACAGCCACACCTCCAGTTGACGCTGAAGAGCCAACAACCGAAGAACCCGCGACTCCAGCCAACGGCTAGATAGCAAAATGTTCAAGTAAATTAAGGAAATAATATTATGCCGAAAGATAAAGGCAAACGAGAAATCAAGAAGCCAAAGGCAAAGAAAGTAGTAAAGAACAATGGCAAGTAAGTTATACGTAGGCTCATTGGCCTACAGCATTACCGACGACAAACTAAAAGATATGTTCGCAGCACTAGGCACCGTAGTATCGGCGCAGGTGATTATGGACCGCGACACCAACCAATCCAAAGGATTCGGTTTTGTCGAAATGTCCACCGACGAAGAGGCCCAAGCAGCTATTAAAGAGCTGAACGGCAAAGACGTTGACGGCCGGACAATTGTGGTTAACGCCGCACGTCCCAAAGAAGACCGCCCAAGTGGTGGTGGCCGCTTTTAGTTCGTAAGAATATCTAAATAGATTTCTAAACGGGGACCCTTTGTGTAAAAACCGAAGGGTCTTTTGTTATGGCTTGGCGACGTTGAAGTTATTGACGCCGTTGCCGTTAACTTGGCCGGGGCTATCGCCGGTAAAGGTGTACAGCGGCATGCCTTTGTAGGCGTATTGCTCGCCGCCATCGGAACGGTGAATGATAGTGACATTGGCTGGCAGGGCGGTAGAGCTGGTAGCAGCGTAGATTGGCCAGGCGGTTAAGCATGAGCCAATACAATTGCTAACCCCGGTAGTATCTAAACTGTAGGTGTAAAGTGCTTCGCCGCTGGAATTAGCCAAGTATTGGCCGGTATTACTGGCAGTTTTGGTCTGGATAATAGCGGTTGTTGTGTTGTTGGTGGGCGTGGTGTTGTTTGTTGAGCTGTTTGGCGTGTTATATGTTGGCGTGCTCGATTTATTATGGAAAAGGGCATAGGCCCCGCCGGCTAACACCAGGATTACGACCAATATGATTGCTGCGCGCTTTTGCATAAGAAACTCTCCCGCTTAATCTAAATAAGTAACGTTAATTATACTCTTTGCTATTATTAAGCTAGCAATTTAAGGAGTTTTAAGATGAAAAGACCAAAAATAATACTGTTACTGGTACTTGGAGTGCTATTTGTCGCCTTAGGAATTTACTACTGGGTGGTCGCGGCCGGCGA
>Ga0265338_10007265_pt1 | contig 13825 bp, 16 predicted proteins | sample 42126metaG_FD_193579 | JGI IMG/M metagenome (GOLD analysis project Ga0265338, IMG submission 193579) | Rhizosphere microbial communities from Carex aquatilis grown in University of Washington, Seatle, WA, United States - 4-21-26 metaG | ecosystem: Host-associated > Plants > Roots > Rhizosphere... | reverse complement strand
ATTGAGAATCGAGCCGGTGCTCGACTTGATGAAGGCCCGCGTTATCGTCGGGCCGGCCGAGTTGTAGGTCGCCGTGCCGATTTCCCACGCCGTGCCGTCCTGGACCACATACGGGAATATGTCGCCGTTCACCGCGCCGGCCGCCGCTGGAAGCTGCTCTCCTGCCAGCGCCGTGCCGACCGATACGGTGGTGCCCGTGCCCGTCGTCGTGGTGTTGAACCAGACGCGATCGAGGAACTTGAAGCTCAAGACGTCACCTCATATCCGACCTGCGGCAAAGAACCCGCCAGCCAAGCCGAAGAAGTCGCCGGGTCGGTGTTGAAGACGGTGCCGCGGATTGTGCGCCCGCTCGAGAGCACAAAGCCGGTGCCGTTCGTGATCAATCCGGACGAGCTCCGCACTCGCGTCGCCAGTGCCCTCCCGCCCGGCGCGTCGCGCGATCCTTGATACCCAGGCTCGAGCGCCAGGATCGTGCCGCCTGCCACCGCCGTGTTCGGGATGGTGAAGAGGTCGGACTGCCCCACGGTCGAGCTCGCATTGTCGTTCGAGCCGCCAGAGAGCCCGTCGACGTTCTGCCAGTTTGCATTCGATCCCGGGTTCGGCGTGAATTGGGTCGAGGCGCCGGCGCCGTTCGGGGGCACCCAGACAGAGAAGGCGTCGCCGCCGATCAGCGTCGGGTTCGTCCAGAAGTCGGTGTAGTAGTCGTCGTTGAACTGCGGGTAGAGCAGTATTGCGTCGAAATCCGCGTTTCCTGTCGTCTGCGTGCTGACACCTGTCTGATTGAGCCCCGAGACCAATTGAAGATCGACATAGATCTGGAATGCCCCTGCGCTCGCATCGATCGTGAAGATGGCGGCGTAGGAGAAATAGGTGTTCGGCGGGATGACGTTATTCGGAGACGACCAAGTGTTGGAGCCCGATGTGACGGTGATGGCGCCGGTCGACGCGTCGAAACTGATCTGGTCCTGGATGGCGAATGAGGACGCCGAGTCCATGAGTTGCACTTTGAGCGGATCGCCGGGCCCCACCTTGATGGCGCCGCCGAAGGCCTGCGTCACGCGCGGCGTGTTGAAAAGACCGCGGAGGATCCCCTGGTGGATTGCCGCCCCGCCGTTTCGCCCAGCGCCTGGGGTCAGGATCGGCGTATTGCCGACGAAGTCGCGCCAGAAGAAGGCGTCGTTGCCGCGCTCGAGGATATCGCTGTTCGATCCGTACCGGCCAAACCAGTCAAAAAAGTCCATCGACGGCCCTCACCTCAAGATGAAGAAATCGAACGTGGCGCCTTGCAGCGTGGCATCAGCGCTGGCCGGTCCGATGATCTGGAACTTGTCGCCGATCGCAAACTTCACAGGCGCCTGCGTCGAGAAGGTCGGAACCCCGCTCGATGCCGCAAAGGTCACTGTGCCGACCGTCACCCAACTCGTCGTGGCCAGGATATAGCGCTTGATCGTGAAGACGGCATTGGCCGTAGGCGCCACGTCAACGGAAGCCTTGGAGCCGGCGAAGTTTGCCGGCAGCGAGAAGGCGGCCGAGAGGATGCGAGTCCACAGGACTGCCGAGCCATATGTCGGCCTTCCTGGGATGTAGATCGCCATGAGCGGATCGGAAGACGAGGCGACGCGAAGCCAGCGGCCGGTCCCGGTGTTGCCTACCGGGTTTGCCACCGTGTAGGTCACATCGTCCTCGGCTGCCCCACTGCTCGGGTTCCACTCATATTGGATGGGCGCGGTGTCGCCCGGGGTGTTGATCCCGATGAGCCAGACTGAACCGGGCGGAATGCCGAGCGCGTTCGATGCGTTCGGCATGCCGGCCCAGCGAGTCAACTGCTTCAGCGTCGCCCATGAGGTCGGGTAGAGGCCGCCGAAGGACGCATCGAGAACCGCCGCCGGCAGGATCGACCCCTGGAAGTATCCGAACGGGCCGGATGGGATGAGCGACATCGATCAGCACTCAGCTGTATTCGTCGATGATGATCTGGCCGTCCGAGCCAGCGCCACCGGCAACCGCGACGCCGCTGCCATAGCACGTCGCCCCGCCGCCGCCGGCGCCGATGCCGAGGCCGGCGAAGCCCGTCACGCCCTGCCCGAACCGGCCGCGCGCCGCCGAGCCGCCGAACGGGCTCGATCCGCCGAACCCGGAGATTACGACGCCGACGCCGAGAGACTGGGAAGCGCCGCCAGGGGTGGGGCCGCCGTTGATGATGTTGCCGCCGGTCGCCAATGCCGGCCGCGTGCCGGCGATCTGGATCCATGGAGGCGCCGTCGACACTATATGCAACCCGCCGGCACCGCCTGGTGCGTTCAGCACCGATCCCATGGTCGTGGCCGTGCCGGGATTCCCGTCGTTGTTTCCGGTGGATGGTGCCGCTCCGCCAACTCCGACGGTCATCGCTTGGCCGGTAAGCGTGGCGACGGGATAGACGCCCTCGAGATAGGCGCCACCATCACCGCCGGACCCCGCCGCCGTCTGGTTGGAGGCGCAGGCTGGCGCCGCGCCGCCCGAGCCGCCGCCGCCGGCCATCCGGACATGGCAGGTGTTGGTGCCGGCGCTCGGCACATAGAGCGTCGCAGGTGCCGTGTTCCCGGTCGTGAAGACTCGCGTTCCGAGGTAGCGGCCTGGGACATTCGTCGCCGCGTTGCCGAGCGCGACCAGCGTCGCCGGGATGAAGGGCGACGGCGTGTAGAGCGCGATGTTCCCGGATACGATGGACGTCGTCGACTGCGCGACGGTCACCACCCAGAGGCCGACATACCCGGCATCCGGCGTCGGTGTGACCTGCGTGCCCGTGGGCGCCGGCGTCCCGGCCTTCACCTGCAGTGTGACCTGCGAGGCGCGCTCGGTCGATATCGTCGCGGTGATCGGGCTCGTCGGGGCCGCGGTGTTGTAAAGGAACACCGTCTGGTTGTTGACGTCGGCTTCCGAGTATGAGGCCTCGATCAGGTAGGCCTGCGAATAGCCGGTCGTCACCGGCGCCGTGATGTTGAAGGTCGTCGGATCGAGCAGGATGCCCTGCTTCAGGATGTCGTGGTTCGCGTTCGTGTCCGTCGGCAGGCCGCCCGACGAGTTGTAGACGCCCCACGGCGTCTCCTCGAGGTTTTCGAGCGCGTAGAGCCGCCCCTGGCCGACGATGACCGCCATCGAGGCAGGCGAGGTGGGCGTGCAGGCTAACCCGGCCGCCGCGGTTGCCGACCCCAGCACGTCCAGGCAGAAGAGGCCGAGGGCCTGCATCGAATATTGCTGGGCCTGCAGGAAATCGACCTGCCTTGGCTGTTCCGTAGAAACGACGGTCGTCCTGTTCATATGCTTGCCACCCCTTGCGAAACCGCCGGATCAGTCGAGCACGGCCGGCGAATCCAGGTTCGAATAATCGAGCCGGAAGATTTCGGCTCCGGTGAACTCGAGGAAGACCTTCGTCCCCGCCATCCGAACGCGCTCGATCGCCGCGCATATGTCCAGGATCGTCACCGGGACATTAGCCCCGAAGCCGGGCCCGGTCCAGTACATGGCACCAGCGTCCCAGCCACCGCCGGTCCCGGGGTCATCCCAGCCAATGAGTGTCGGGGTCGACGGGGGTACCAGGGCTGGCAGGATCACGTAGACATAGAAGTCGCAGAACTCGGTTGCCCAGCAGCCGAGCGCATCGAAGAAGAGACCGTTGGTGTCATAGCCGCCGGTGTCGGCCGGCCGCCAGGACTCGATGATCTGTGGATGAATGCCGGTCAGGTTGAAGACGGCCGCGTCGATCGAAGGCCGCGTGTTGCGGTCGAGGAAGACGTTCTGGCGGATGCGCAGGCTGAATTCACGGTCGGTCTCGCCGGGCATCCGAGGAAGGGTGCCCTGGAAGAAGTCCCACGATATCAGGTCGACGAAGGCGCCTGTCGCGGTTGCAACCCGCGTCTGGACGGTGACATAGGCCAACTGGCTGGTGATGGTCGCGAGCGCCGCCGCGAAGCCATATTGCAGTGCGTAGACCCGCGTTGTCGGATCGTTCGACGGGAACCATCCATTCGGCAGGAACGCCAGGAGGCGATTGGTGATGTCCTGATGGTCGCCGGTGGCCATGATCAGGAACCAGTCACGGTCCCGGCCTTCACGACCTGAGACGGCGTCAGGACCAGATCCGAGGTGCCACCGTTGACCGTCAAGGTCGGCACGCCGATGACTGCGCTGGATGCGTCGAAGATGACCTGGAATAGCCGGTTGTAGGAGAGCGTCGAGCCGACCGGCTGCGCGTTAAGCCAGCCTGTGAGCGCCGTCGCAACCGCAGCCACGGCCGCCGCATGGTTGGTGCCGGCTGCGGTGGTCAGCGCGAAGACGAGGTTGCTGGTGACGATCGTCGGTTTGTAGACCGCGAAGGAGATGCTGGCGCCGCGGTGGACGTCGACCGTCTCGGATGCGGTGGTGATCAGCGAGTCCGGCGGGTCGCCCGTACCGTCGTCGACGACGCAATAGAAGAAGCCGTTGCGCGTGCCCCCATCCTCGGTCAGGTTCTCGACCAGATTGCAGGTGATCCCTGCCTGGATCGAGACGACCCAGTATTTGATCGCCAGAACGGTCGCCTCGCGCAGGCTCTGGATGTAGAGCGCGAACCGCGCGCGGAAGGCATCATCGCTCTCCGCATCCGTGCCGCCTTCCAGCGCGTCAGCATTATTCACCGTGTCGATGCCGGCTGGCGGCGCTGCCGAGAAATAGACGATCGAATTCGCCATCGCGTTGCCGGCCGACCCGGCGGCGACCGCCATGATGGCCGCGTCGACCGTCGGCACGCCGTCCGCCATGACGTAGGCGTTGAGGAGCGCCGAATAGTCGGGGTTGCTGGTGTCGGGGATGACGACGAATTGCGGGCCGCCTGGGGCCGTGGTGAGCCCCGTGCCGACCGGGACAAGGCGCTGCCCGTCTGGTGTGAAGCTCGTGAACGTCGCCGTCCCGGCGGACGCGGAAGCGGCGAGCCTGTAGAAGCTCCAGTCGGCCATCCAGGAATCGAGTGCCAGGCCGGATGAAGTGGCCGCCCTGGTGAGCAGCATGACCGAGATGGTCTCGGCCTGCAGCCAGAGTGTCGCCCCATCGACGCCCTCGACCAGTGCCAGAGTGAGAGACCCCTGGGACGCATCGACGGGTGGCCCTGCCGATCCCTGGATGGCCGCAACCTGGAGCTCGGTGAAGAACGTCAGGTTGCCCCAAGTGACCGAGACGGACGACATGAACGAGCTCCTCTCGCGTTCCGCCTCTACTGCGGCGTCGTGAACGTAGCCCCCTGCGGGTTGCCGTTCGTGTCGGTATACTTGATGCTGATGGTCGCCGCACCGGCATTGACGAGCACCACGTCTACCGTCGGCGCCGGCACGGGCGACACCGTCGGCTCTGCGAGCAGTTGGGACAGCACGATCGACTGGATCAACTGGGGATCCATCGTCTTGCCGATGCGTGCCGGCAATCCCGCGCCATAGGCCGGCTCCCAAGGATATGCCGATTGCTCGGAACTCGTCGCCGGCGTGCAGAGGCGGCGGATGATGCGCTGGATCGTCCTGGTCGAGCCGACAGCCACGGCGAGGTCGCCCGTGCTGCTGACGGCGATGTCGTTGCCGTAGAGGTGCGAGATATCGACGATCGACATGGCTCAGTTCCCAAGGACGATATCGGTGAGCGAGTTCGCCGGCGGCGAGTCGCTAGGCCCTCCAGTCACCGGACCGCTGGTGCCGCTCTGGAAATGCGTGTGCCCCTTGACCCATGTCTCGAATACATCGGTGCACAACCGATAGAGCGTGTCCTGCAGGTCGCCGATCTTCACCAAGTCTGTCGCCTGGAGCTCGACATCATTGCCCTTGAGCTTCAGCCATGGGCCGTTCGGCGCGTTGCCCTTCATGATCCACACCTCTCCCGCCGGCACTTGCGGGGGTGGGTGGGCATTGTCGTTGATCTTCCCAATGATGACCGGCGATCGCCAGTCGTTCTGCAGGAAGAGCACGTAGACTTGGTCGCCGATATTGGGCGCGGCGTAGACGCCGAAACCATCGCCGACGCCCGGGGTGGAGATCGGGATCCAGTCCGTGATGATGCCCCACGGCTGGAGCTTGACCTTGGCCATGAAGGTCTTCGGGTTGTAGCTCGTCACGATGGCCATGCGCGAATCGGCGAAGGCGCGCTGCGAGCGCGTCGCCTCCCGGCGGGCCATGTTCTGGATCGATTCCATGCCCATTATTCTGGCACCTCGGTAGAGTCCGGAGACCCTGGTGGCGTGATCGCCCGGATACGCATCTTGAGGCCGTCCCTCGGCGAGAACTGGCGGCTGACCGTGTCGATCCGATAGGTGCCGTCGGCTGCCGAGTTCGTGCCGCTCAGCGTCACCGGCGCGCGCGCTACCGTCGTCAGATCTCCCTCCATCTCGAAATCGATGACGAAACCATGGCGCTGCGCCGCCGCCCGGACCGCATCCGCCAACTGCTTCGATTGCGAGGCGCTGAGGTTGGGCCGGTCGATCTCGAAATTCTGCGTGGCGGTCGCGGCATTGCCGGACGTGGCTTCCGTCGATCCTCCGGCAGCGATGCTGTGACTGCGCACTCTGGTGAACGGATCGGTGAGGGTCAACGCCCGCCTGATCTCGAGCGTGCTACAGTTCGACACGATGGCGCCGTTGGGTTGCCGGCTGACATAGATCGATAGCCCGGCCGGCGTCGATTCTGCCGACGCTGACCCCGAGCCGCTGGCTTGCGAAGAGGACGGCGGGTGGAAGAAGAGCGTCGCCCCGTTCACCCACGCCTCGAAGCCTTCCTGGATCGCGAGCGTGGTCACGACGTCCCACATCGGCACACCGAGCGCCAGCGCCGAGTACACCCCGGAGACGGCGCTCTGCCCGATGGCCTCCGCCGTCTCCGAGACGTCCGCCTCGAGCCCGGCAAGGTTGGCCAGTTTCTTGATGATGTCCGACGCACGCGGCACCTGGGTGAAGTTCTGGTCGACCGTCTTGTCGATCAAATTCGAGGCCAGGTCCCTGCCGTAGATGGTGAGTGTTCCGCCGGTGTATCTGGCGCGGACCTCGTCGACCTTGCCGGTAATCATCCTGACGGCGTTTGACGGCAGGCCGCTGACCTGGTCGGAAGCCTCGAGGAACCCCATCCAGACCTCGACCTGCGCATCGGTCCCCTTGACCCCCATCCAGAAGGCGGCATCCATGCCTTGCGGCTGGGCCCACGGATCGAGCTCGGCGTCGAAGCGGTCGGAACTCAGCGTGGCACAATCCTCGACCATGCACGAGAGGAGGGACGCGACCTGGCCGTTGACCTTGAGGTAGGCGCGCGGCCGTCGCCCGATCGACGGCCGGCTTGGGACTGCCGGCGTCGGTGTCGACCCTGCGCCACCCAGAAGATCGCCACTGCCTGTCGGCGCCTGCTGGCGAACAAATGCACCGACATTGGCTGGCATCAGGAAATGACCTGGTCGGCCCAGGCCGGCAGTTGCCCGAGAATGCCGCCTTGGGTGAACTGCGCGTTGTAGGGCGGGATGATGAGATTGCCCATCTTCTGGACGATCGGGTCGGTGAGGCCGTTGGCTCGAGCGATGAGCGTCCACCCGGTCGGGTCGCCATAGACCCTGGCGGCGAGGCGGTAGAGGTCATAGCCGGGCGCCGCGGTGATCGTCTGCGTGGTGGCCACGTTTAGGGCGCTCCCAACAATTGCTTCGTCCAGCCGCTCAGCGATCGGACGCGGCCGGCGAGGAGCGGGGCCGCATTCTCCCACGCATGGCGGTAGACCGGAAGGTATTCCCCCATCTTCTCCCTGTCGTAGTAGTGGCCGCTGTCGTCCATCGGGCAGCCGGCCAGGATGATCGGCCCGGGACCGAAGACATGATCGACGACCTCGACCGCATAGAGCGACGACGAGCCGCAAAGAAGCTGCCGCCAATAGATGTGGTCGACGCCCGGCTCCTCGCGCCATGACCAGATCGGGAAGCGGCCGGTCGCGTAGTGCTTGGCGAAGTCGGGGTGCGCCGTGACTCCGAACTCGGCCTTTCCAGGAAAGTCGACGATCATCCTGTTGAGCACGACCTTGCGGCACCGCTGCGTCAGCAGCGCCACGTCTTCCCAGACGCAGGGAGCACAGCCGACGATGAGCGTCGCCTTGGTCATTGCAGGGAGAGCGTGGTCACCGAACCGGCGAGCCGCGCCATGCGGGCGCCGGCATCGGCCGCGAGCACGAGGTTCCACCCGACCTGGCTCATCAAGTTGAGGCGGTTGATGAAGGTGAGCGGATCGGTGCCGGAAACGAAGCCAGAGGCGTAGGCGATGGTCGGAAGCGCCACGCTCAGCGTCTCGACCTCGGCAGCGATAGCGACGCCGGCCGCGTTCACCTGGGGCAGTAGCGCGTTGATCTGAGAATCGGTCATGCCGACGATCGTGGGAACGGCCGCCACGCTGGCGGCGACCCCCGCAGTCGCCGCCGCTGCGGACGCCGCCGTCGCCACGAATGCAGGCCCATACGTCGTCGTGGTCACGGTGCCGTCGGGCCCCACGTTGGTCACCGTGACCTGCTGGCCGGCCGGCGTCTGGTTGAGAATCTTCGACGTGCGCGCGTTCGCTGTGGCCGTGTCCGACTGCATCACCGGCTCTGACGGCTGGCCGGTCGAGCTCGGCCCCTGCGTCCCGACGGCGCCGGTCTGGGAGTTGGCGCTGTTGCCCAGCGGGTTCGTGTTGTCGGTGATGACGAGCAGGCGGATCGTGTAGGGGATTTGGTAGTAGCGCTGGAACTTCCAGGTGAACTGCTCGACGATCACCTGGAAGTTGAAGGCACCGAAGGTCAGGCTGACCGGCTGGCCGTTCTTGGCCATGGTGTTGAGCGCGTTCGCCCGCTGCTGCGCCGTGCCGTCCAGGAAGACGCCATGCCACTCGACCGGGTCGTATTCAGGCCCTGTCGTGTCGACGGTGCGGCTGCCGCCGGGATACTGGTGGACGAAGTTTCCCTGCTTCAGCCCCCCGGCGATTTCAGGCGGAATCTCGAAGTCCTGGAAGGCGACGCCCCCAAGCATGAGTTTGAAATCTGGCTTGCCGATCGTCATGGCTGATCAAGGCGTGTAGGGATATGAGCCGCCATAGGACGTCCCATAGGCCGGGTCGGAGTACGGATTGACTGTGCCGGTTCCGCTCGGCGGCAGGTTCCCTTGCGCCGCCTGGTGGTCGGTGACGATCTGGCCGACGAGCTTGCCGTCTAGCATCACGGCCATGCCGGACATTGCCCCGGCGACGCCGCCGCTGACGGCACTGGCGATGTCTTTTGCTAGTATCGCCCATGGGTTGTTGTGGACCGTGCCGTCCGGACCGGGCAGCATTTCAGAGAAGCTCTTGCCGGTTGGATTCAGCACGGTCTGCGGGTTGAGCGGGCCACCCTTCCCGAGCAGTTTGTATAAATCCTCCGCACCGCCATATCCTGGAATCAGGGTTCGAAAGACCTTGTCCGGCAGTTCCTGAAATAGAATTTTCAGGCCGGCATAGAAGGCGTCACTGATCTTTCCCGCCGTTTCCGGGAACATATAGATGAAGGCGAACCCGGTCCCTATTCCAAGAAACACAGCGCTCATGGCAGTCAAGCCTGTTGCTATGCCGGCTAAGGCGCCTCCTTTACCGAATACCTTTGCCAGCGACCCAAGTGCATTTACCAGCAGGATGAAACTTCCGACGGTATTCAAAATCGAACCAGCGACTACCATGAATGCACCGAAGCCTATAGCGGTCTCGACCATCGCCGCGCCGAGGCGCGGATGGTTCTCAAAGAAATCTCCGAGCTTCGTCAAGCCGTCCGCTAGGTCGGTCATGACCTTCGTGGCCACGGTCGTCAACCCGGCGTTCTGGCTGAGCACGGTGAGAAGCCGATCCCAAGAGGCGACCATCATGTCGTGGGTGCCCTGAGGCGTCTTGGCCGCGTTCGAGACGGTGTCTTCGATCCCCATCGCGCCACGATCGATGGCCATGTTTTTCGCGATCTTGGCCTGCTGCTGATAGAGAGTCGTGTAGATGGCCGCGCCTGTACGGTTGGAAAATATCTTGTTGATCTCGGTGATGACCGCTTGATCGCCAGTAATTCCATGCTGCTTGAAGGTCGGCAGTAGGTAATCTTGCAGGAACTTCAGCGGTTCTTCGACTACCATGTTGCCGCCGGCGAGCGCCCCCGCCCGCAGATAGTGCTGTCCTCCGTGCTGAGTGATGATGTCGCTCTGCTTGACCAAGCCGAGCCTGACAAGCTCCTCGGCGCTGCGAAGCGGAGTGCGGCCCATGGCCAGGTTCTGGAACGCGCTCATCAGCGCGGTACCGACGCGGTTGCCACCCATCTCCTGGATCAGCGGCTCCATCTGGTAATAGAAGGTATCGTTGCCCTGGAGCCGGCCGGCCACGCCGGCGGTCTTCATGAAGGCAAGATAGTCGCTCGGCATCACCACGCCGCTGGTGCCGGCCATGACCTTCTGCATGAACTCCGACTGGAGCGCGAACTGGCTCGGGTCTCGGAAGCCTCCGCGCATGTCGATGACCTTGCCGAGAGCGAGAGCCTGCCCCTCATCGAATTTCCCCTCGAACAGGCCCTTGTTCCCAAAAAGCATTTTGGCCAGGAGCGGGGTGGCGGCTTCGGCTTCCGCGTAATTTCCGAACACGACATGCAGGTCGGCAAGGGTCCTCATCAGGTCGGTCGCCGAATTTCCGATGACGTGCGTGCCCATGGCGAAACTGGTCGCCTGCTGGTTGATGGCGTCGCCGAGATTGAGTTCCTTGAAGCGCGCGAAGGCCTGCTCGTATGCCTTGCCGGCGTTATAGACCTTCTCCGGGAAGGTGAGGATCGCCTCGCCGCCCTGCTCGAGCATAGACCCGGCGATCATCATTTCGAATGGTGAATTATGGCCACCGCTTACGGACCTTCCGGATCCGCCGGGGCGGCCGCCGCCGCCACCACCGCCCCCACCGCCGCCACCGGGCGCGCGTGGGGTCATGTTCCGGTTTGCGCCCCGCGCCGCCGCCGCGGCATCGCGCATGGCCTTCGTCGCCTTCTCCGCGGCTATGGTGACCGCGTTGAAGCCGTCCGCCATCTTGGTCGTGGAGCCCCCGGACGCGCCCAAGGTCATCATGACCTTCTCTGCGCGCTCGAGATTGGACACGAACGTCGACATCGACCGGTTGAGCGCGCCGAACGTCATTTCGGCGATTTTCTTCAGCGCCGCATTGAGTTCCACCGAGAGTTTGGCCGCGCGCTCGAGCGCAGGCGATAGATCGTCCTTGACCCTCAGCGTGGTCGATACGGTGTAGGTCTCGACCATCCGTCAGCGCCCCCTGGCGAACGCGCGATCGAGGCCGTCCACGATCTTGACTAGGCTCTCCGGGACGTGCTGCGCCATCGCCGGCCCGAGCACAGGCCGGGGTGGCATCTTCACCGTGCCGTATTCGTGCTCGATCGCGTATGGCGTGTCGGAGAAGACGGTGACCGCCTGCATGACGCTCGTCCCCTCGAAGTGAAGGTCGCGCTGCATGTCGATCGAATCGCGATAGAGGCCTGTGCGCTTCAGAGGATTGTCCGGCGGCGAGTAGCCGAGGATGAACTTGTCCTCGAGCGTGGAGGCGGCCAGCGGAGCCCAAGCCGCGAAGGCGGTACCCTGCGGACTGGTCACGGCGGGCTGGTAGGTTCCGATCTTGGATTTGGCGAGCTCGACGACGCTCAAGCCGATCTGGTCTAGCGTGGTGCTGGTCTCGCGCGGAACCGCCCTGGCGACGCGGTTCAGGAAGCCGCCGAAATCCGCGAAGCTGCCGAACTCCCCGGCCACCCTACTACCTCCGCTCGCGCCACTGATGGATGTCCCAATCGAACCACTGGTAGCCTTCGAACTCGACGTTCACCACGAAGCGGGCGAGCCGCTCGCCGGGAGACATGGCCCAGGCTTCTTCCTCTGCGATCCCCCACCGCCTGAGCAGTGTCACCATACGGAAATCGGGGTCGCCGGCTAGTTTTTTCCGAGGTCGAGCTCCAGTGCCTCATCGGCCTGCGGGTAGAGGGACGGGATGCCGGTCTTCTCGTTTGAGATGGCCTCGAGCCCCGCATCGTCGAGGAGCGCGATCATGTTGTCGACCGCCTGCTCCGAATTGACCGGCGGCATGCGCTGGCCGGCAACCTCGACGACATGCGCCACGCTGAATGCCAGGCCGACGTACTGCTGGACCTGGGCCGCGGCGCCGAGCACCTTCAGCACTTTCACGCGCTGGATCGCATTGAGCTTGCGGATGACGATCCGGCGGCCGAGCGAATCCGTCACGGCAGAAAACCCTGGCGGCAGTTGCTCCGCCCCGGCGTCGGCCGCCGCTTGCGCGCCGCCGGCGCCCGGCACCCCCTCGATCAAGGTCACTCGACCATCCGACATTACTGCACCTTGATCTTGAAGCTCGCCCGGTAGGCCACGCGCTGCGAGACCTTGGCGTTGCCCATATAGCGGCCCGCGTCATCGAGCCGAATGGTGATCCCGTCGTACCGGTATGCCGACGGTGGGCCGCCATTCGGATCGTTGATCGTCTGCATCGCGCTGATCCGCGGCGGCGGCAGGCCGGCATAGCGCGCCGCTTCCTTGGCCGCGATGAAGTCGTCGAGGAAGGAGTTGCCGCGATCGAAGCCGATCGTCCCTTCCCAGCCTTCCTCAAGGTCGCGGAACCGCGGCACGCCATCGATGCCGGTCGACTCCAGTTGCGCCGTGCGCTGCTTGGAATCGAACTCGGTCATGATCGCCCAAGAGGTATTGATGATCCCGCCGGATACCGGGTTGGTCGCGGTCAGCACGACCTGCTGGCCATCGGATCCGACGTTGAAGTTGAGGTAGGGCGACGAGACCATTTCTCAGTTCTCCCCGATCACGCCGCGTTGGCCACGATGCTTGTCGGCGGCGTGTTGCTGTTTGCCGGCAGCACCACGGTGGCGCCGGTCTGAAGGTTGACGACGAAGATGCGCGCGATCGCGAGGTATTGGACCCAGCATTGCGCGACCACGATGCCCTGGGCGATTTGCGGGCTCGGGTTATTCGTGGTCCCGAAGAGAACGGAAAATCCATTGATCGTGGGGGGCGACGTCCCCTGCAACTGGGCAAAGAAGTTGTTGAGCATCCCCAGGCCCGTGGCGAAGAAGCTCGGCGTGATCGTCTGGCCGATGAGCGTGCCAAGCGCTCCGGGGCCGGCGAGGCTGCGGGCGATGAACGAGGTGAGGCCCGGCCAGTTGTCGGTGTTGGCCGCATCGTTCGACGAGCAGGTGAGCCCGATCCGGCAGCCGAAGGATGGGCCCGCCGGGATCGGGTTGCAGATGACGTCGATGTCGTTCTGCGTGAGGACCGCCAACTCGTCCTGGCCATAGGGGTTTCCGGTCACCGAGCGCTGGGTCGCGATTACGCCCCGCGCCACGGTGTTGAGCGAGGATTGCTGCGGCTGAAGGACCGCCATCATGGCGCAGCCGAAGATCTGGGGCCCTAGCAGCCGCTGCACGTTGTTGGTGTTGTCCTGCCAGTAGGTCCAATCGCCGAGCCAGCGCCGCAGCCACTGGCTGTTCGAGCCGGACGTGTTGCGGTTCGTCTGGGCCTGGGTGGGCGTCTCGCCCGGCGAGCCGGCGGCATGCACGCACACGCCCTCGGACTGGCCAAACAGGATGAGGTTCGCCTCCTGGGTGATGTCGGCGAGGTCGGGGATACAGGCGTGGCTGCACGAGGTCCCGCGCAGCGCGTAGATGCCCGTGCGCGGGTTGGTGTCGACGCCGACCAGGGTGGACGATGTGACGCCGGTCGCCCCGTCCGTACCCCCGGAAAGCGTGCTGGTCGCCGGCGTGGGCGC
>Ga0265338_10007264_pt1 | contig 13825 bp, 12 predicted proteins | sample 42126metaG_FD_193579 | JGI IMG/M metagenome (GOLD analysis project Ga0265338, IMG submission 193579) | Rhizosphere microbial communities from Carex aquatilis grown in University of Washington, Seatle, WA, United States - 4-21-26 metaG | ecosystem: Host-associated > Plants > Roots > Rhizosphere... | reverse complement strand
TTTTTGGCGAGCGGCCGTTTGGCCAGCATCGCGTTGAGCCGGGTGAGGGCGTCCTTGATGTCGCCGACCACCGGCAGATGCGCCTTTTTGTTCTTGTTCAGCTCGGACGCATCGATGTCCAGGTGAACGATCGTGCCGTTTTTGCAGAATTCTTCGAACTTGCCGGTGACGCGGTCATCGAACCGCACGCCGAACGCGAGCAGCAAATCCGCCCCGTCTTTGAGTTTCACCATCGGGTCGTTGAAAGATTTGCGCAATTCGTATTCGCCGTTGACGGCCCAGTTCGCGAAGGCGGCGCCGTGCATGCCCAGCCAGCGCAACGAAAGCGGGTGCGTTTCGGGAAAACCGCCGATGCCCATGAGCGTGGTCGTGACGGGAATCTGCGCGGCTTCGGCGAATTTTTTCAATTCCTCCGCTGCACCGCTGCTGATGATGCCGCCGCCGCAATAAATGACGGGGCGTTCGGACTTTTCCAGCAGCCCCATTATCTCGTGCAACGCCACTTCATCGGCGCGCAGATCGGGCTGGGTATAGCCGCGCAGGTCCTTTTTAATTTGTTCGAGCGTCGGCCAGACGGGCTGGGTTTTGGTTTGTTGCACGTTCTTGGGCACATCGATGACCACCGGACCGGGCCGTCCGCTCTGGGCGATGTAAAACGCCTCCTTCACGATGCGCGGGATATCGTTCACGTCCGTGACGAGGTAGCTGTGTTTCACGACTGGCAGCGTCACGCCGATGATGTCGGTTTCCTGGAAGGCGCCGCGGCCAATCATGGACTGGTTGACCTGGCCGGTGATGGCGACGAGCGGGCAGGAATCGAGATAAGCGTCAGCGATGGCGGTGACGAGGTTGGTGGCGCCGGGGCCACTGGTGCTCATGCACACGCCGGCTTTGCCGGTGGCGCGGGCATAGCCTTCCGCCGCGAAACTGCCGCCCTGTTCGTGCCGCGGCAAGATGGTGCGGATTTTGGATTTGGTGAGCGACTGGTGGATTTCCATGCTCGCGCCGCCGGGATACGCAAAAATGAGTTCGACCCCTTCGCGTTCGAGGGCCTGGACGAGGATGTCGGCTCCATTCATGGCCGGTCCGACTTCGGCGCGCGGGGCAGGGGGATTTTGTCGCGCCGGAGCGGTTTTGGCCGCGAAGGCGGGTTTCTTTCCAGCATTTTCAGTTGTCTTGCTCATAACGTGCGTGGATTAATGGATAGATGGATAAATGGATGAATGGGCAACGCCATGCGGCAATTCCCATTAATCCAGTTACTCAAAAATCCAATCATCCGTTTCATTTGGTTGCGGGCCGGTGGCGCGGATTAAACAAAAAACCCACGACCGTTTCCAGCCGTGGGTTCTTGTCGAAATTGAACTTAACAACGACAAGCGCCGACGGCGTCGGTAACGACGACGACTACTAGAGCGACTGCTTGTCCGATGTTCAACATTGTAGTCAGTCTAGCATCTGGCCGGGGGCGGTCAAGCCCTGTTTTGGCCAATTTCAGGCCCTTTTTTGCTCTACCTCGGCAATGTACTTGCGCGTGGCATGGGGCAATTCATGCCAGATTTTGATGGCAATCAGCATGCCGACGACCGCAAAGGGGATTACAAAAACCGGCAACCATTGCCAGCCGCCATGCCTGGGTTCCAACAAGAAACCCAGGCTGAGGGATTGGATGCCGCTGCCCAGATAGGCAAACCCGTTCACGATGCCCATGCTCGTCGCCGTCGCCTTGCGTCCGCCGAAATCCGTGGCCGCCGTGCCGGACATCAGCGATGTGATGCCGATGGATGCCATGACGATGAAGACTGCCGCCCAGCCCACCAGGAGGGGTTGTGAAAACAGGAACAGGGCCATCACCACTGCCACGACCAGAACGAAGCCGCAGAGCAAGGCGGCCGGCGGTCCCCGGCGGGAATGAAACAACTTATCGGAAACCATTCCTCCAAAAAATCCGCCGACAATCCCGAACACGGCGGTGTACCAACCCCAATGCAGCGAAATAAATTCTGCTCCCGGCTGACCCACTTCTTTGGCAAAAATGGTATACCACTCGGTCATGCTATAACGGAAGACACCGCCCATCAGTTCCACACAGGCAATCAATAACATCAGCCGGCTGGCGAAAACCCTTTTCAACAGGTCAAGGACCGTCAGTTCGATGTGCATCTGGCCGGACGAGGCATCGTGCGTATCGAAATACGGAAAACCCGCCTCTTCCGGCGTGTCCTTGATGAGCCAGATGTCGAGCAACACCCAGAAAATCAGAATGGCCGCCGGAATATAAAACACCGCCCAGGTGGCATCCAAAGGCCGCCCGGCGGACATGAAAATATCGTGGAGCGGGCCGGAAGCGGTTGCTTTGGTCTTGTCAATAATCGAGCTGCCCCAATCGAACGCAAAATAAACACCGATGGAAATCAACGTTCCGAAAATCGCGCCGAACACGCCGCGCTCGCGCACGTGGAACCAGTAGGCCTTGACCTTGATGATGGACATGGAGCCGAAGCTCTGGAAATACATGTTGATTGCGTAAAGGAGCGAGTAGCTGACGACGAGATTCACCTTGAGGTTTTTGGCGACGATGAGCCAGGTCAGGACGCCCAGGGCGACGTTCGCCAATGACGCGCCGATGGCGGAAATGATCATGCCGGTTTTCCCTCCGAGCTTTTTATCAATCAACGGGCCATTGACCACAAAGGACGCTGCATAAACACAGGTGCCGACGCCGAAGATGATGCCGAGGTCCGCCTTGGACATTAATGTTCCCAGAGCGCTCTTGGCGACGATGATGTTATACCGTCCCATGCACAGGAACGCGTAAGTCATGCCGAGGGGGAACCAATTGATGAAACGGCGCATCACGAACCAATTCCCATGCCTGACGGGGTTGTTGAGGAAATAAACAACGATTACCGCCACGAGGCAAAGGGCAATGGTGGTCGGATAAAAATAATCTGGAATCATGCCGCGCACGAAGCAAAACAGACCCGTGCGCACCGGTCAAAGGATTTTATCGGGCGCGACATTGGACGTTAACTTGGACGAACGTCTCAGATCGGAACGCCGCGTTCACGCGGCAGCATCGTCGAAAGGGAAACACTCTGCTGGCTGAAGCCGGCGTTCCTCGGTGGGGGTGTCAAGCAGCGGGAATCGGAACACAAAAAGCCGCAAAATTGTTCCGCGATCTTGACGGAGAATTCAGGCTATGGCACGGAGCGGATGCGCCAGAAATTGTTTGTGGTCTGGTCCGCTGTGTTGATGAACTCCGCCACCCCAAATATGTTGGCGGGATTGGTCGCCTGCGGCACCCAATCAGGTGGAGACAGGCTGAACGTATGGTCCAGCGCGTAATTTGTTCCGGACACGCCTCCAAAATACGAGCACATGTTGCCCCCGCTCAAAAATTGGATAGACATTTGATTGTAACCATAACCCGGAGGACCAGCCACAATCCGCTCGGGCCGGTTGGTCTTGTTGTAAGTGCCGTCGCCCAACTGGCCATTGCTGTTGTTGCCCATGGCCCACAAACTGCCATCGCTCTTGAGAAACAGGCTATGGGAGGATCCAGCAGCTATCGCCGTGACGCCGCTGGCCACAATCCGCTCGGGAAGGTTGGTTTTGTTGTAAGTGCCGTCGCCCAACTGGCCATTGTTGTTGTTGCCCATGGCCCACAAACTGCCATCGCTCTTGAGAAACAGGCTATGGTAGCCTCCGGCGGCAATTGCCGTGACGTTGCTGCCCACAATCTGCTCGGGGATGTCTACGTTGTTGGTCGTGCCATCGCCCAACTGGCCCTGAGCATTTAACCCCATGACCCACAGGCTGCCATCACTCTTGAGAAAAAGGCTATGCGCGGAGCTTGGTCCTGCGGCGATCGCCACGACATTGCTGATTACAATCTGCTCGGGTAGGTTGGTGCCGTTGTAAGTACCATTGCCCAACTGGCCATAAAGGTTGCTGCCCATAGCCCACAAGCTGCCGTCGCTCTTGAGAAACAGGCTGTGGGTTTGTCCAGCAGCTATTGCCACGACATTGCTGGCCACGATTTGTTCGGGCGACAAATGGACAAAGCCAGTGCCATCGCCCAACTGGCCGGCATAATCGTTCCCCATGCCCCACAGGCTGCCGTCGCTCTTGAGAAACAGGCTGTGGTAGAATCCCCCGGCAATGGCCGTGACGTTGGTGGCTACAATCTGCCCGGGACGATTGGTTGAAAAATAAGGAGCACTGCCCAGCGTGCCGTTGCCCAACTGGCCATTCATTTCCCAGCCCATGCCCCATAGACTGCCGTCGCTTTTGAGAAACAGGCTGTGGTAGAATCCCCCGGCAATTACCGTGACGTTGGTGGCCACTATCTGTTCGGGGTGGTCGGTGTTATGGTAAGTACCATCGCCCAACTGGCCGCTGCCCAAGCCAAGAATGTGACTGTCGTTGTTGCCCATGGCCCACAAGCTGCCGTCGCTTTTGAGAAACAGGCTGTGGCTGTCGCCAGCGGCAACTTTGGTCACGGGTTGGGCAAAGGCAGTTGAGGGTTGAAGGCTGAGGGTTGAGAGGACTAAACACAACAACCAGATTCGAATCCGGTTTCGTTTGGTTTTCATATTTGCCTAACTGATTTTCCTACACTCCTACATTAAGCACTCGCTGAGAAATGCGGTCAAATGAATTCCGTTAAAAGGCAAAATCCACCCCTCAATTGCCAAAAGATGTCGGATCAGAGCGGAATGCGGTAATGGGTCGGTGTAATCGGTAGGGGCGATCTGCCGGCCATCCGAGGCCGCGCGGCAGCGCGGCCCTACCAATAGAATAATCAGACTGACCTGCTACCCGGGATACAGAACATGAAAAAGCCGCGGAGGATTTCCGCGGCTTCGTGAGACAAAAAATGTTCGGTTATTCCGCCTTCGCCGGTTTCTCGGCCTTCTCGGCTTTTTCAGCTTTGGGCGCCCGGGCGGCTTTGGCCGGCTTTTCAGCTTTGGGTGCGCGCGGTTTCTTTTCGGCGACGGCTTCGGCCTTTTCTGGTTTCGCGGCTTTGTCCGACGCCGCAACTTCGGGCTCCCGCCTTCCGTATCCGCGTTTTTCCGTCCGATGTCGTTTGCCTTCTTCGGCAGCCTTCGCCTCGGCGGCGGCTTCCGGCGTGGGCACGGGCGCCGGCGTGAGGCTTTCGACGCGCACTTTGAGCGTGCCTTTGACCTCGGCGTGCAGGTGCAATTCGATTTCGTGTTCGCCGAGCGCGCGTATCGGGTGTTCGAGATGGATTTTCCGCTTGTCGAGCGTGATGTCGAACTGGTGTTTCAATTCGTCGGCAATCATGCCCGAGGTCACCGAACCGAACAGCTTGCCGTCCTCGCCCGCCTTCACTTTGACGAGGCAGATGAGTTTGGAGACGGCTTTGGCGAGTTCGCTCATGGTGTTGAACTCATGCGCTTCGCGTTCGGCGCGGCGCTGCTTGAGCGATTCGATCTGGCGTTTGTTTGCCCGCGTGAGCGGGATTGCCAGCCGCTGCGGAAACAAATAATTGCGCGCGTAACCGGCGGCGACCTTGACGTTGTCGGATTCGGCGCCCAGGCCGACGATGTTGCTGGTGAGAATAACTTCGGTCTTCATAAATCGTGATGCGTGATGAGTGAAACGTGAATGCGATTGCCGCTCGCGGAAAAATTATGGTCTCGGTTAAAATGGAACGTCATCGCTCTCGGGGGGCGGCGCGTCGGCATCGGCGGGCGCCGGTCCCGCGGCTGCGGCTGCCGGACGCGAAGCGGGAGGTTCGGACGGACCGCCGCCCTCGCCACGACCTCCGCCGGAATCCAGGAATTGGAAATTTTCCAGTACGACGCCGAGTTTGCTCTTCTTTTGTTTGGTTTGTTTGTCTTCCCACGTATCGTAGCGAAGACGGCCTTCGATCAAAATGGGGCGGCCCTTTTTCAGGTATTGGCCGATGGTTTCGGCGGTCCGGCCAAACGCGTCCACGTCCACAAAAGTGACCTCTTCCTTCATCTCGCCGGTTTCGCTTTTCCATTTGCGGTTGCAGGCGATGCCGAGCCGGGCGACGGCGGTGCCCTTGGGCGTATAGCGCAGTTCGGGGTCGCGGGTCAGGTTGCCGGCGAGGATGACTTTGTTGAAACTGGCCATGAAAGTTGAGGGTTGAAGGTTGCGGGTTCCTATTTGGCGGGTTTGGGTTCAGGCGACAGTGTGAACAGAACGCGGAATACATCTTCGTTCAGCCCGAACTTCGTCCGCAATTGGTTCACGAGGGCTGGCGTGCCGGAGAAAATGATGTTCGCGTAAAAACCGGCGCCAAATTTTTTGTCCGCCACGCGCGCGAAAGGTTTCCGATCCATTTTCTGCACGGTTTCGACCTTGCCGCCCGCGGCGGTGATGTCGGCGGAAATCTTGTCCAGGGTGTCCTTGACGCCGTCTTCCTTGCCTGCTGTGTTCATGTTCAGGATGAACAGACCTTCGTATCGTTTCACTGTTTTTTCTTTTCGTTTGCGGAGTCCACGACTCCATTAAACCGGTTCATTGCTGTTTCAATTCCGTCGTCCAGCCAGCATTCCGCCTGGCCGGCCGCCCGTTCCAAAACTTTTTCCATGAGCGCCGCTTCCGCTGCGTCAAAACGGTCCAGCACGTAATCCGTGATTTCACGCGCTCCGTCTTTGCGTCCGATGCCCAGGCGCAGCCGCGCAAATTCGCGCGTGCCCAGATGCTGCTCGACGGATTCCAAACCGTGGTGTCCGCCGCTGCTGCCGCCCGCCCGCAGGCGAACCTCGCCCAGCGGCAAATCCGCATCATCCACCGCCACCAGCACCTGTCCCGGCGACAACTGATAAAATTCCATCGCTGCTCTGACCGCTTCGCCGCTCGCATTCATGAACGTCAGCGGCTGGCACAGCAGAACGCGTTTGCCGTTGCGTTCGGCGCGGGCGACCCGGGCATTGAACTTCCGTTCGCTCCGCCAGTTCGACTTCCAGCGTTCCGCCAGTTTTTCGACCAGCGAATATCCGGCGTTGTGGCGCGTCTGCGCGTATTCCGCGCCGGGATTGCCCAGGCCCACGATGAGATGCAAATTCTCCATGCGCGGGCATCGTATTTATGCCAAAAAATTTCCTCAAACGAGGTGGGACAGGCAAATTGCCTGCCGGTGTCAGGCTGGAAGCCTGACATACTTTTACTTCTTTTTTCCCGCCGGTTTTTTCTCGGCGGCCTTTTCCGGAGCGGCGGCTGCGCCCTTTTCGGCGGTTTTCTCGCCACCCTTCTCGGCGCCCTTGGCCGGGGGCTTTTCGCCGGGCTTGGCGGCGCCTTTTTCGCCCTTGGCCGGCGCGGCACCCTCTTCGCCTTCTTCCTTCTTTTCCTTGATCATCTCGACGTCGCCCGCCGCCGCAGCTTCGGGGGTGACCGCCGCCGCCACTTCTTCTTCCGCGCGCGGCAGGGCCACGGAGACGACCGGGATTTTTTTGTCACCGAGAATTTCGACACCGGCGGGCGCCTTGATATCGCCGAGGTGCACGGCCTTGCCGAGTTCGAGATGGCTGACGTCCACGATAATTTGCTCCGGCAAATCCCGGGGCAGGGAGCGGACTTTGATTTTGAACAAAATATGTTCGAGCACGCCGCCGCCGGTCTTTACCCCGGCCGCTTCGCCGACCGTTTCCAGCGGGACATTGACGACGACTTTTTCGTCTTCGGCGACTTCATGGAAATCGACGTGCAACATGTCGCCTTCGAGGGCGTGGTGCTGGATTTCCTGGACGAGCGCGAGGCGTTTGGGGCGGGCGTCGCTTTCCACGGACAAATCCACCAGCACATTTTCCGAGGCGGAATGGTGGAGGAGTTCACCGAGTTCCTTGGCATTGACCTCGAGGTTCTGCGGTTTGGCCTGGCGGCCATAAATGACCGCGGGGACACGACCTGCGGCGCGCAATTGTTTGGATCCGTTCCGGCGCGACAGCGTGCGGGGATATGCTTTCAACGGCACTGTTTTCATCGTTAAATAAATTTGTTGGCCGGCGCACTAACTCGTGCGTCCGCCTTTGAATTCAAAGAGCGAGTTCACCGACGAATTGGTATGAATTCGTTTGATGGCTTCGCCCAAAAGCCCGGCCACCGACAGCGTGACAATCTTCACTCCGTCAATATCGGGGCGTTGGACTGTATCAGTTGTAATCAATTCGTCAATCATCGATTTTCGCAATCGGGCGATGCCCACGTCGTTCAAAATAGCATGGGAAACACAGGCCATAATGTGCTTGGCGCCCTTTTTCTTGAGCAACGCCGCCGCCGCCGTCAATGTGCCGGCCGTCTCCGTCAAATCATCCACCAGCAGGATGTTTTTGCCTTTGATATCGCCGATGACCGCCATGGACTCGACCTCCGTTGCGCTTTTGCGCCGTTTGGCGACAATGGCCAGACCTGCTTCAAGCGTCTGCGAATACGCATGCGCCATCTTCAAGCCGCCCACGTCCGGACTGACCACGACCAGGTCGGCCAGGCGTTTTTTTCGCAAATACTCATACATCACCGGCGCGGCATAGAGATGGTCCACGGGGATGTCGAAGAAACCCTGGATCTGTTGGGCGTGCAAGTCCACCGTGAGGATGCGATTGATGCCGGAGGCGACGAGGAGGTTGGCGACGAGTTTTGCGGTGATGGGGACGCGGGGCTGGTCCTTGCGGTCTTGCCGGGCGTAACCGTAAAACGGCATGACGGCGGTGATGCGCGCCGCGCTCGCCCGCCGCACCGCGTCAATCATAATGAACATCTCCATCAGATTGTGGTTGGTCGGCGGACAGGTGGATTGGATGATGAACACGTCTTCGCCGCGCACGTTCTCCTCGATTTTCACGAACGTTTCGCCGTCGGGGAACGACGAGATATTGCACTGGCCGAGTTCGATGCCGATGTATTTGCAAATCGCGCGGGCCAGGGTTTCGTTGGAGGTGCCGCTGAAAACTTTCACGAGTAAAAATTATTTCTGGTTAAAATGGCCGTCGTCGCGCCGGACCGCCCCGACACCCATGTCGGGGCGCGAAGGCGGAAAAAACCGCCGCTACCGGCGGATAGAATCGCAGAAGGACTTTAACAAGCAACGGCGCTGGCGCAAGCGGAAACTGGATTTCTTCATCCAGCGTCAACGGCCTGTCGTGACTCTGTGCGAGCGGGCCGGATGGCTCCGGCCGGTTAAGGATTGAAGAACGAACGGTAGAAACGCCGGTTGAATTGGCCCGCGCTGGTGTCCACAAAGGTGAAGGGCGCGATGTTGGTCTGAATGGGAACCCAGTTCACCAGGTCGCTGGAGGCTTGAATGACGTATTTGTATCCCGAGGCGCCTGCCACCGCGAAGGAAAACCGGCCGTTGCCGGAAGCGGACGATGCCAAAGTCGCGGCAGCAGCCGGTGGCACCACCAGATTGATGGTGTTGCCGTTGGTGGCCGAAGTATTCCCGCCGGTGTCCGCGGCGAAAACCCGCACCGTGTTGGTTCCGGGTTTCAGCATGATCTGGGCGGACCAATTGGTCCATTTATTGCCCGTGGTTGCCACCGTCCAGGCCGAGCCGTTCAGCGAGTAAAATACCGTCTGCACCGCATAATTGTCCGAAGCCGTTCCCGTCACCGTGTATAACACATTACTTACGCGCAAACTTGCCGCAGGCGTCAGCAGGGTCAGCGTGGGCTTGATGGTATCCACAAAATTCGCCTTCAACACCAGGTTCGTCGTCATCGCGAATTGCAGCGTTGCCTGAGTGGCCAGGACATGGCCGGCCCCATCCGTCCAATTGGTGAAAGCAAAGCCATAAGCGGCGGTGGCAGTCATGCTGTAATTCTGGTTAACGTTCAGCGATATTCCGTTGTAATTGGGAAAGACTGTTCCCTGTCCGGCAATCTGTACCGTCAAAGGTTTGGGCACCACATATTGAAAACTGACCGTGTTGGTGAGCGATCTGTTTCCGCTGGTATCCACCGCATACGTCTGAAGTGTATTCATCCCGGGAACCAGACTCACATTGCCCGTCCACGACAGCCAGTTATTGGCTGTCGTGGCCAGCGACCAGCCTCCACCGTTTACCGAATAATAAGTTGTCGCTACTGCCAGGTTGTCCCAACTCTCACCCGTTACCGCAAAAGTGCCATTCGTCCACTGCTGGCTCGCGTATGGCGAAAGAATGACGTCGCCGGGCGGGGACAAATCATTGTACGCGACGACCGTGACCGCGAAGGTCCGGCTGAAGGAGTTGTTATTCCCGGCGCCTTCGTTGACGTTGACGGTGATGGTGGCCGTGCCGGTGGCAAAAGTCGCCGGAGCAAAGGAGAGGGAACCCGCGGCATTCGGACTGGTGTAATTGACGGTGGGATCAGGAATCACATTCGGGTTGCTGGAACTCGCCCAGACCGTCATGGGCTGATTCTGGCTGGTGGCACCGGTGGTGATGCCGGACAAATTCACGACTTGCGGGCCGGCATTTTCGAGGACGGTCAGATTGTATAAAGCGTTCAACGTCGGGGGCAAAGGGACCGTGTAAGAGATTTGGCTGGAAAACGGACTTTCCAACCCCAAAGCGTCATAGGTAGTGGCGGCAAAAAGATAAGTGCTTCCGGCAACCAGGTTGTTAATGGTCACCATCGTGGCGTTGCCAACGGAAACCTTGTTGGTCGAGACGCCTCCGTTCATCCAGAAATAAACATTGTAGCCTGCCACCAGCGGATTCGCATCCGGGTTCCACGCCAAAGTCACATTGCCTGCAAACCCTGGCAGCTCCATAATCGCAACCAGGATGCCGAAGTATAAAAAATTTCGGATCTTGTACATCTCAACCGGGCGAGCACTTCCACAACATTATTATTTCAAAACTGGTTTCCCTTCCTGAAAGACAAACCGCCTTGTGTCAAACACGCCGGCGCTATAGCTACAGATGAATTTCCCGGTGTAAATATCTTTTTCCGGGAAGTTATTCACAGCCCGGGAGGAATTTTCAAATGGAACCGGCAGCTCCCCGTTCACAATTCCGGCTTTGAATTGATGAAGGCTTGTGCCAGAATCCGCGCCACGATTTAAACGAAACCGCGGGTGGCTGGCATGGCAATATCGTTTGAAATTGACAAAGTGCACCGCCGGATACGCACGACGGTTACCGCTGCGATCACGGTCAGAGGTATTTTGAGCCACCTTGAATCCACCCATCGGGAAGATGCTTTGGGCTACCCCGAGTTGATTGATGCGCGCGAAGCCGGCCAACCCTTTTTTTCCCTCGCGGACATCTGGAGCGCCGGAACGTCCGTTCACGCCTTCAAAACTGTGATGCCATTCGGGCCGCGCGCGGTCGTGGTGGGCAATGACACGAACTACGCTCTCACCTGCATTTTCGCCGTATGCATCATGGGCCTTTGTTCAATGAACGTCTTTCGTGACCTGAAAGCGGCGGAGAATTGGCTGGCCTGACGGGCGATTCAATGACAAGGCAATCAGCGCGGCATGCCTGCCGCGGGATGCTCAGTCAAGACATCGGTGCCCGACGGGATATTTTTCTACTTTGCCGCCAGCGCGGCTTCGATGGCTGAAGTAACTTCCGTGGAATCCGGTTTTACCGGCGAGTTGAACCGTTTCAGGATTTTGCCGTCCCGGCCGACGAGGAACTTGGTGAAATTCCATCCGATATTTCCGGCAAACGGAGAATCTTTGCCCGCGAGCAGGACGTAAAGCGGATGGCGATTGGGGCCGTTGACTTCAATCTTGTCGAACAGCGGAAAGGTCACATTGTATTTGGAAGAGCAGAACTGTTTGATTTCCGCATCCGTGCCCGGCTCCTGCTGGGCGAACTGGTTGCAGGGAAAACCGAGCACGACCAGACCCTGGCCTTTGTATTTCTGATGGAGCGCTTCCAGCGCCGTATATTGCGGGGTGAATCCGCATTTTGAAGCGACATTGACAATGAGCAGCACCTTCCCCTGATACGGCTTGAGCGTGGTGTCCTTGCCGTCAATGTCCTTGAGCGGGATGTTGTAAATGGAATCCGCGGCTTGGGCGGTGACGACCTGAACAATCAGAATCACGGCCAGAAGAATGAGAATTTTCATGGCAAAATAGTGCTACGATCGGTGCGGGCTGTCAACAGGGCTTGTTGAAGTCGGCGCAAAATTTGTTTGCCGGGAACTTTTCCAGGGTGCGGCCCTCTTACCCATCGTAGAACGCTGAAACCAAAAAAAGGAGAAGTCTCATGAAAACGAAACACAATCGAATTCTGTCATCCAGTGGAACCTGGTGCGCCATACTTGCTGCCGTCGGTATTCTGGCACTCGCCAGCACGGCCTCGGCCAACGTGGTGAAGTTCCATCGCCATTTCAACCAGCCGGGGAACATCCTGATTGCCGACCAGTTCAACAACCGCGTCATCGAAATCAGCCCGGACGGCGACATCATCTGGTCGTTTGGTTTGGGGCCGAACGATTTTTCACCCAGGTCCATCATTGGTGTCAACGACGCCCAGCGCGTGGGAGCGTTCACCCTGATGGCCGGCACCGGCACACCCGCAGGTGTGATCCCGCAGGCCCCCGATGGCGCTCCGGACGATCGCGTCATCCTGGTGGATCCTTCCGGCAAAATCGTCTGGCAATACGGACAGTTCGGGCAAGCTGGTTCGGGCCCCGATTTGCTGGATACGCCGGTGCAGAGCACGTGGCTCCCTGACGCCCACGTCCTCATCACCGACCAGGCCAACAACCGGATTATTGAGGTAAATCTGGAGAAGAAAATTGTCTGGCAGTACCCGGGTTCAAACACCAACGACGCGGACCAGATCAGTGGCCCGAACTCCGCCGAGTTGCTCGAGAACGGCCACATTCTCATCGCCGACCAGGGCAACAACCGGGCAATCGAAGTCACACGCGGCGATAAAATTGTAAGGACCTTCAGCGTCGGCGGCACGGCCAATACCGTCGCTTTTGCCAGCCGCCTTCAAAACGGCGACACGCTGCTGACGGATGCAGGTAATTCCCGCATTGTTGAGGTGAATGCCCATGACCATGTCGTCTGGCAATATTTCACGGATACCGACCCGCTGAGTGTTGCGGCGCCTTTGCCGACCCGGGCGGTGCGGCTTCAAAACGGCAACACGCTGATCAGCGATCAGTTCAATAACCGCGTCATCCAGGTCAATCATGCCGGGATGATTGTGGCCGACTACGGCCTGCCGCTCGCGGGCGGGGATGCGATCGGGAACAACGTCGGCTACGATCTTCACACCACGCAGAACGGATTGTACTCGCCCTACGATGCGAAAGTCGTCGGGGATTACACCGGGTTGACGCCGCCGTTCGACACCGACAACGACGCAGACAACTGACCGATCCTTTTTTCGTCATCCTGCTCTCCTGTTTGCGGGAGAGCAGGCGTGACCTCGAACGCACCCCGAAGATTAAGAACAAAATCAGGGAAACTGCGGACAAAGACCAACAGGCATTCTTCAGCCGCAGTTCACTTCACAATCCACCCGCCGCCCACCACCAAGTCGTCCTGATAGAAAACAGCCGCCTGACCGGGCGTGATGGCGCGCTGGGCTGTGTGCAGCTTCACGCGTACCGAACCGTTGTCCGTCGGCGTCACCGTTGCGGGCGTGCCGGGATGGTTGTAACGAATCTTCGCCGTGACTTCGATCGGCTCGCCCAATTTATCGAAGGGAATCCAGTTACAGTTGCTTGCGGTAAATTCATCGCGGTCGAGCGCGGATTCATCGCCGACCACCACGCGGTTATTCTCCACATCCAGTTCGACGACATAAACCGGCCTGGGAGTGGTAATGCCCAGTCCCTTGCGCTGGCCTATGGTGTAAAACTCGATG
>Ga0265338_10007263_pt1 | contig 13827 bp, 10 predicted proteins | sample 42126metaG_FD_193579 | JGI IMG/M metagenome (GOLD analysis project Ga0265338, IMG submission 193579) | Rhizosphere microbial communities from Carex aquatilis grown in University of Washington, Seatle, WA, United States - 4-21-26 metaG | ecosystem: Host-associated > Plants > Roots > Rhizosphere... | reverse complement strand
CCTTGATTTCGTCGCATACTGGTTGAGCGGCAACGGAACGCCGTTGCCGATCAAGCCGGCAATGGACGCCCACTGATTCCAGACGTTGAAAAGCGTCCCGGTAAGCACGCCGTTTCGCACGGGGTAGGCTGCCGTGAAGACGCTGTAATCGTACGCCGGCAAGGACTTGGTGTTACCGGCCGATACCCAGTAGAGCGCGTACCGGAGATCGAGCCCGCGATTGAACGTGTAGTCCGCCGCCACGTTAGCCGTGTGCAGTGGAACGCGTGCCAGCTGCGAGCCTGGGATGAGCGTGGTATTGGCTTGAATGAGCTGAGTGTTCGCACCGAGCAGCGCGGTCGACGTCAGCGCCCAATCGTAATCGAAATAAAGGCTCCGCGTCGCCCGCATGCGGCCGCTGAAGTCAAAACCCGTGGCGCGCATCGTGCCGACATTGAAGTTACCCGTCGAGCCGAGCAACGACGGAGCGATGGCCGGACCGCACTTGGCGCCCACGGCCTGCACGAATTGCTCGAGCAGCGAGGGCGGGATGAACTGCGTTCCGGTCTGACTGAGCGGCACGATGGTCGAGTAGAGTTTGTTATAGACGTTGGTGTTGTAGACGAGCAGCTGCGACGTGGAATCGCTCGACCAGCGGTGAGTGTAGGAAACCTCTTCGTCCACGCCTTGTTCCGGTTGCAGCAGCGAGGATGGGGCCGTCCCGACGGAGTTGAGGCCATCGCAGGTAATGGCCGCACCGCCGCCCGCACCGATGATATCGTTGTTCGGGACGTAGTCCTTGTTGAGCATATCTTGACTGGGCTGCGTGGTCGTATTGCCCACTGAGAAACGCACGACGTCGTGCGACGTCGCGCGATCCACGACTGAAAAACGCGAGTCTATGTAGGTCGAGTTGGTGGCGCTGGCATGCTTCTGCCACAGGTTAGCGTAGCCGGCGAGCGGCGAGTTCGGTGCGTGGTAGACGTACCGCGCGTAATAGCCCTGCTCCCAAGCGTACGGATTCGACGCCGTGCTCGTGATCGTACCGTTGTGGTTGGCGTTGGTCGTTAGGAAGTAGGCGTTGTTCAAGTAGGACGTACCGATCTCGAAGTCGCTGTTCGGACCGGGGAACTCGTCGCCGATAAGCCAGCCCGATTCATTGACGCCGGTGTCGCGCCACGATGCGTTCGATCCGGGATAGCTATAAAACGGCAGCTGAAACGTACGATCCCACGGAATGTCGTAGAGGCTGGTGAAAAAGTTCGCCTTGATGATCGAGTTGGTGCTTTGGTGCGTGTAGGTCAGGTCGTTGTCGTAGAGGTGAAAGGCTCCCCAAGCCGGGCCGGCGCCTTGCCAACCGGTGTTAAAGGAGGCGTACTGTTTGGGAGTCTGACAGGTCATGCCGCCGTCGGGCTGTCCGTTCGGGCCGAACCCGTTGAGCAACCCCAACGCATTGGTCGCGGGAAACGTACCCTGCGGGCATTTGTACGAGCTTGGATCCGAAGGATCGTATGAGGAGAGCTGCTTCTGCCCGCGCGCGAGCGCCGTATTATAGGGGAGGAAGTCGCCGTCGCCGTTGGTCGTCTTATTGAACCAGCGCGACGCCGTATACATGGTGTACTGCAGATCGTCGGCGTCGCTAAAGTTATAACGGAGCTTTACCAGGCCGGCTCGCGTCGAGGTCGCGCCATCATCGGTGTAAACGCCGAGTTGATGGACCGGTCCGGTAAGTGCGGACTGATCGAAGGCTGCACCGGGTTGATAGAAAGTCGCGTTACGGAACGGTCCGTCGAGATATCCCACACCGTACGCGGTGGCAAATCCGAGGTGACCGATTTGGCCCGTGGCCCGCAAGCTCGTGGAGAGCTGTTGAAACGTACCGTAACCTTGTGTGAGTGCACTTTGAAAGGTCGGCGTTGGATCGAGCGTTTGGAAGTTGATCACGCCACCGATGGCGCCAACGCCGACCAGATCGCTGGCCGAGCCGTACATCACCGTCGTATTGCGCAAGCCGTACGCCGGGGAGAGGTTATAGTTATAGCCGCCTTTCACGCCGTAGCCGATCGGGTGGCCGTCGATTGCCGCCTCGGTCTCCAACGTACCGATGCCGCGGATGTTGAGGTTGACGTCGTCGGCGAGTGCTGCGGTATCGCCGGTGATGCCGTTGTTGACGCCGGGCAGCGTGCGCAAGGCATCCGTGACGCGAACAAAGCCCTGGCGCTCCAGCTGCTCGGTGTTGACGGTCTTGGTGAAGGTACTCGATTGCTGCAATGAGTCGCTGGCACGCGTCGAGGTCACGGCAATGACCGAGAGGTTGTTCGTGCCCCGTTGCATCGACAACGTGGCTATTATGGTGACCGCTCCGACCTCGATCGGTTCGGAGACGGCGGGTTGATAGCCGGATTTACGCAGAGAAAGAACGTGGCGCCCTACGGAAACCTCATCGAACTTAAAGCGGCCCGAGGCATCGGTGGTAGTTTTTAGAGTAGTACCGACCATGTCGACGTCGACACCCGGTAAAGCGATGCCGTTAGCGGCGTCGACGACGGTTCCCACGATACTACCTTGCGGCGCGATCGGGGGTGGAGGCGTAGGTTCGGCGCAGACCGGCGCGGCAAACCCTAGCGCGAGCGCGATCGCAACCAGCGCGCGCGACACGCGACGATGAACGAAGTTCACGCGAATCTCCTTCAGTTAGCAATTGCATGTGATGGCACAGGAGACGGCCATCGGAAGGAGGTCCGCGTTTACAGAGCCGCAGCGCGTGCGCGGTGCGCCGGCGCCGGGGAACTGTGAGGTAACGTGCCAGGTCGGCGCGTCGGGGGCGAATTGCCCCGGTGCTGCGGCCGAGCAAGGTTTGGATAATCGTGGTAATGGTGTCGCGATGCGACGTCAGCCACGCGGCAATGGCATAAATGACGGCGGCGATGAGGAACGCACAGAGCACCGTCGTGGCAATGCCGAGTAACAGCGATCCGCCAAACGCGTCGTCGAGGTCGTCGACCGCCACGCCGCAAAAGCGGCCGTCGAGCCACTCCATTGCCGGTACGACGCAGGCGCTTGCGGCCGCGACGCCACCGGCGAATGCTAAAAACTCGTGCAGCCACCCCGTCGCGACGCGTACGCGCGTACGGTTGGCGGCGCCGACCTCGCAGCAGAGCCGCAGGCCGCGCGCCAGCAGAAAGACCGCAACGACGGCCGCAAATATGCTGACGATCTCGCGCGAGGAGTGGGCGAGATTGTCGTAGGTATCGTGAGGAAGCGCGTAGTCGCCGACCACGTCGATCGCTACGTGTGCCACTGCGGCGGCAGCCGCAGCAGCACACGGAACGAGATACGCCGCCGTTCGCCTCCCGATTCGCACGATCGAGGTTCGCCCGCCTTAGATCGCGCGCGTCAGGACGAACGTCACCGCCGCACCTTGCAGTACGTAGGCGTTAGGCGTAATCATCGGCTCGCCGGGTAGCGTTCCATAGGGAACGCCCCCGCCGACAATGGTAAACGGATTGGCGTAAACGTTAGTCAGGTTCGTACCATAGAGACCAAACTCGTATCCGTTATAACGATACGAGACGTGGGCGTCGAGCGTGGCGTACGGGGAGCGATTAAGCTCGTTATAAAAGCCTTCCCAGTTGAGGCGCGCCCCATAGGCCAGACCGGCCGGCGGCGATTGCTCGTAGGCGAAATACGCTTTATGCAACGGTTGCCCAAGCGTCTGCTCGCCGACGACCAGCGTGCCGTCTTGGATGTTATCGGGAACCGACGTGAGATACGAGCTGTCCACGCTCCATCCCGCGCGCAGATGCGCGAAGGACGAGAGCAAATAGTCGCCGCTCAGTTCGACGCCGCGATAAACGGCGTTACCGGCGTTGACCGGATAGCTAAGCGGGCACGGCGTAGGGTTGCGTTTGGTCTGGCAGTGCGGTTCCGGATCGACCTCGAGCTGGTTCGCCGGCGAGCGAAGGTTGGTTTGATAGAAATCACCCGAGACTTTGAATGGATGCTTCCGAGAGCCGACGATCTGTTCGGCGCCGATATCGTAGTCCGTGGCGTGGTCCGGCTGCAAGTCTGGATTGCCGATGAAAATGACCCCGCCGATCGGCACGCGATCCTCGGGCGGCGGAACGACGAGTTCCGAGAGCTGCGGGGTTTGAAACGTCGTTCCGACCGACGCGCGCACCGCCGTGTTACCGGTCGGAGTCCAGACGATGCCCGCGCGCGGATCGAAGCTCGTTCCGAAACTGCTGTCGTTGCTGTAGTAGCCCGCAAGGGAAAAATGCAGCTCGCTCGACGGCTCGCCGTTATAGCGCAGGACGGCGTAACGTTGAACTTGCGAAAGACCGAGGGTCTGCACCGGCGGCTCCTCGGCATTCGGCACGACTTGCGCGAACGGCAGGCCGACGCCGCCGCGGGCCTCGGCCGTCACTTGCCCCTGCACGAAGTTGGTGTCGAGCGACTCCGTTCCGAGGTCGTATTTGAACGAGAGCGTGCCGTTGGAGAAGTGGTGGTCGATCTCCAGCCAATCGTCGCCGAGCAGGTCGCGCTGATTGTAGAGATAGGGCAGCGTCGTTTCGCCCGGACCGACGACGGACTGGGCCGAGAGCGTGGTCATATGGCTGAAGAGCGCGACCGTCGCGGGTGCGCCGTCTTCCAGTTGGTTCCCGAGCGGTACTTGCGCGTCGAATCCGTAGTTGGCGTTATGGGCTTGGAGGAAGGTGCCGGCAAAGCTTTGATACGGACTCGTCGGCTCGTCATCATCGTCTTGCGGTGAGAGGCCGCGCGAACGCGCATCGTCGCCGCCGCTTCCGGAAAAGCCCGGCGGCGTGTAGGTGGTCAGCAGCGCGGATTCGTCCTTGCTGATGTTTTGGTTGCGAAAGTTGAACTGCAGGTAACCGTAGCCGTTGGGGCCTCCCAACTGGTACCGTAGCTTCGTCAAGATTGAGTTTCCAAATGCCGCGCTGCCCACGCTCTGCGTCGTCAGGTCGTCGGAGGGCGGGTTGACGGACGGTGCGAGAACGTTCTGGTTGACCGAGCCATCCGAACTGGTTCCATGAAACGAAAAGGCATAGCCGAGCCCGTCGGCGGTGCCGGTGGCCTGAACCGTTCCACCGTAGGTCCCGTAGGAGCCGCCGAACATGCGCACGAGCGCGTGGGGCGTCATTGTCGGCTGCAGCGTAACGATGTTGATGCCGCCGCCAATCGTGTTCGGTCCAATCAAGGACGACGGCGAGATGCCGTAAACGATCTGCACGTCCTGCAACGCGGCCGGATCGATCAGCGAGAGATCGAAGTCACCGGTGTTACCGTTGTTGACGTAGTGCCCGTCAATGTCGACCAGCGTTTCCGTCGGATCGGGACCGCGCACCGAGAAGGTTTGCGTGGCGTTGCTGCCGCCGCCGAGCGGTAAGACCGGCGTGGTCGAGAGCTGACTCCAGATCATCGGCCCGACGCTGGTCACCGCCGCCGCCGCCGCATCCTGTGCGTTCAACGTAACGGTCGGCGCCGAGGACGTCGAAACCGTTTCGCTCGCAGAGGAACGAACCGTGCCGATAACGGTGAGCGAGTTGGTCGTTGCCGCCGACAAGACGACCGAGATCGTGGGATTCGCCGAATCGACCGTTACGGTGCGCTCCGAAATGCGTTGATAGCCGGGAGCAACGGCATAGAGCGTATACGTTCCGGCGGCGATTCCGCTGAAGGTGAAGACACCGGAACGGTCACTGGTCACCTTATGCTCCCGATCGCGCGCCTCGAGCGATATCGTCGCTCCGGCGATGGGAGAGCCGTCGGCGGCGGTAACGGTTCCGGTTACATTGATCGTCTGCGTTTGCGCCGGCGCGGCGGCGAGCGTGGTGGCAAAAAATGCTGCGGCGAGCGAAATATGCACGCACGCGCGCGCGCTTGCACGAAGGAATCCCATGGTTAACTCCTGGAGACGGGCTAGTTGCTAGAAAGAACTAAGCGAAGATCGTCTCAGGAGGTCCGCGTCTAGTTAGGCAGAGCGCGAGTGCGGTGCGGCGGCGCCGCGGCGTTGACAGCTGGCGCACGAGGTCGTGCCGGCGTGGCCGCTCGCCGACCGTTCGCCGGCAGAGCGCTTCGATAACGTTAGCGATGGTGTCGCGGTGGGAAATCAACCATCCGACGACGGCGTAGACGGACACTGCGACGAGCGCGGCGCACGCCGCGGTCGTTACGAGACCCAGCAGCAGCGATCCGCCAAAGGCGTCGCCGACTTGCTCCAACGCAACGCCGTCGAGCCGGGCGTCGAAAAATTCCATCGCGGGAACGAGTACCGTACTGATGACGACGGCGCCGAGCAAGAAGCCGGCTAGCTCGAACGGTTTGCGCGCCGTGGACAGAACTCGGCTGCGGTTGGCGGCCCCGATCTCGCAGCAAATGCGTAGGCCCCGCGCCGCCAAGACGGCGGCGACGACGAGGGCGATGCCGCTGATTAGGTCGCGCGAACCATGCGCGAGGTGGTCGTAGGTGTCCTGAGGCAACAGGAAGTCGCCGACGTAGTCAATCGCGACGTGCGCCAGCGCGGCGCCTGCGGCAGCCGCACAAAGCACCAACGAGAACAGCGTCCGAAAGCCGACACGCACGTGGGGGCGCTTCGACGCCCTGCCGCCTCGTCCTATATAAAAGAACGAGGGCCGGTCCCACAACCGGCCCTCGTGTTTCTCCCCGCTAGACTGCTAATGAGACGACGGTGCCATCCAGACGGTACCGCCTGCCCACTTAACTTCGATCGGAACGCACGAGCTGGTCTGCGCACCGGCATAGGTTACGTCGTTATACAACTGGAGCGTGTGCGTGATCGTCGCCCCTGGCGCGAAACTGCCGATGTCGCTGACGCGGCGCAGGTAGTTCTGCTGAGCATTACGATAACCGACCAGGAAGGTGACGCTCGCGGCGGTCTTGTTGCCTAGATTGACGTAGGAAACCGTCGTGCCGCCCGCGACATGGCTCAGCGGCTTCGGCTTTGCGATGGTGCAACTCTTGATGAGGATTGGCGCGGCTGCCTGTGCCGATCCGATTGTTGCGGTTGCCGCTGCTAGTCCGACCAGCGTGGCGGCAAGTAGGCGGCCCAAGGATTTCATGCGGTTTGACTCTCCCGTGGCGAAGACGAAGTAAGCAGGTGGTGGCCTTCCTTAGCTGCGCCGCGCCTCCCTGCCACGCCTCGGACCCTTAAGCGAGGAGGCGAGGGGCGGACTTGCCGCTCCCGAAAGCGAGTGCCCTGAGGGTATAGTGAGCTATGATTGAACGAGACGGACTCCCCTACCGGGGTGATGACGACGACGTCATTTCACCCGATGTTGCACCACGCAAAGATCTTCCGATCTCTCCCGCGGAAGCCGTTCGGCGCGAGCAAGAAAAGTACGGCGAGACTACCGCTGACGAAAATCGCGGCGACCAATGGGACGAGCATCACGCAGAGCCAGACGACATCGTCTAGCTGGGCGCTTTAGCGCAAACAACTACTCGTCGAAGTTCAGAAGCCGGGGCCCCGGCCCTTGCGCCGCCAGCTCGTCGTTTGGATTGCGCAGCCAGCACTTGTCGAGCGAGAGGCAACCGCAGCCGATGCACTGGCCGAGCTGATCGCGCAATGCGGTGAGCCGTGCGATCCGCTCGTCGAGGCTCTGCTTCCAGCGACGCGAAAGCGCCGCCCAGTTCCTCACCGAAACCGCACGGTCGGCAGGCAGCGTATCGAGCAACTCGCGGATCTCGGCGAGCGGAACCCCGGCGCGTTGCCCGATTTTGATTACCGCAATGCGCCGCAGCTCGGGCCGGGCAAAGCGACGCTGATTGCCCTCGCTGCGCAGGCTGCGAATCAGACCCTTCGATTCCCAGAAGTGCAGCGTCGAAACGGAAAGCCCGCTGCGCTCGGCCACCTCGCCGACGGTAAGAAATTCCATGGTTGGTCTTGACCTCAAGTATAGTTGAGGTTGTAGACTCGGTGACGTAATGGAATGGTTTCAAGAAGGTCACGTCGCGATCGTCACCGGCGGATCGCGCGGTTTAGGCAAGCAGCTTGCCCGGGAGTTACTGGCCGAAGGGCTGCTGGTAATCATCGACGGCCGCGATGCCGTCGAACTCGAACGCGCGCGCAAAGAGCTCGCCGATGCCGGAACCGTGGTCGCTATTGCCGGCGATGTCTCCGACTCGGACCACGCGCACCAACTGATTGCGGCCGCGCGGCGCGCCGGCCGGCTCGACTTGCTCGTTAATAATGCGTCGACGCTGGGCAAAGTGCCGCTTCCGGCCGTTGCCGATCTCGACCGGCCGACGTTCGACTCGCTTTTCGCCGTCAATGTCTTCGCACCGATTCACCTCGCCCAACATGCGTTGAAGTTGATGGCGCCGGCCGACGTCGCCACAATCGTAAATATCACGTCGGACGCGGGTGTTGAAGCCTATCCTGGATGGGGCGGCTATGGGGCGGCCAAAGCAGCGCTCGAACACGTTTCACGCGTGCTTGCCGCGGAGCTCGAAGGGAGCTCAACGCGCGTCCTGGTTTTCGATCCGGGAGACATGAACACGGCGATGCATCGCGACGCCATCCCCGATGCCGATCCTTCGGAGCTGCGCGATCCGGCGGAATCCGCTCGAGCGTTGCTTCGCGCGATTGCCGAAATGAAGGGCAGCTTCGAGCGGGTGCGTGCATCGGATTTGGTGGCGGTGTGATCGCTGCGGCATTACCCCGCGGCCTCGTCGAGGCGGCCGCGCCGCCCGAGTACCGCGGCATCGCCCGCGATGGCGTGCGCATGCTTGTCACCGATCGCCACACGGGTTTGCACGCGCACGCACATTTTTACGATCTGCCCGAGCTTCTGCGTGCCGGCGATCTTTTGGTGGTGAACGACTCGGCGACGCTGCCCGCTGCACTGTTCGCACGCCGCGAAAGCGGTGGCGATGTTCGTCTGCACGTAAGCACGATGATCGACGAGCACCTGTGGATGGTCGAGCCGCGCGCCCCCGTGGCTGCCGGCGAGACACTAACCCTGCCCGGCGCTGCTTCGGTGACGCTCCTTACACCGGTTGATCCCGAGCATCCGCGGCTTTGGTACGCTTCGTTTCAATTAAGCGCACCGATGTACGCTTACCTAGCACGTTTCGGCGAACCCATAACATACGCGTACCTCGAGCGCCGCTATCCCCTGCGCGAGTACCAGACGTTCTTCGCGCGCAGTATTGGATCGTCGGAGATGCCGTCCGCGGCGCGTCCGTTTACTAGAGAGGTCGTCGAGCGGTTGCGCGCGCGAGGCGTTGAGATGGCGAGCATCACGCTGCATTGCGGCGTAGCCAGCTTCGAAGCTCCCGAACGCCCGGGAATCGAGCGCTTCATCGTTTCACCCGAGACTGCCGATCGCGTTAGCGCCGCACGCCGCGCCGGACGGCGGGTCGTCGCCGTGGGAACGACCGTCGTGCGCGCGCTGGAAACCGCCGCAACTCCGGACGGTGCCGTCGCGGCCGCCGGCTGGACCGACCTCTTCATAGGTGAAGACTTTCAGCTTAGCGCCGTTGACGCACTGCTCTCAGGATTCCACGATGCCAACGCGACGCACGTTTCAATGTTACGCGCCTTCATGAGCGCCGAGCTTTTGCAAGATGCGTACGCGGAGGCTGCCGCACACGGCTACGCCTATCACGAATTTGGTGACGTTCACTTAATCGAATAGCGACTAGGGGCCCTCGGGGACGGGCTAAGAGACGTTCGCGTGGCGCCGAACACGGCAGCCAGGGGAGCTATACGCTCCCCTGCGACGCGCCGAGCGATCCTGACGCTTACCTCCTGGTTTTGAAGAAACTCTAAAACGGCTCTTATTGCTGTTCGAGCTGGCAGTTAATCATCCAGTCGATTCCAAACTTGTCGGTGAACATCCCGAACTTCGCGCCCCAAAACATGTCGGCAAGCGGCATTTCGACCTTACCGCCGGCAGAGAGGCTATCAAAAACGCGCTGGGCTTCGGCCGGATCGGTCGTGCCGAGTGACAGCGAAATCGGACCTTCGCCATAGGTCTTGCCCGGGCTGGCGTCGGCGGCCATGAAAGAGACCGAGGGCGATTCAAATCGCGCGTGCATCACCCGGTTGGCTGTCTCGGGGGTTACCGGGGGACCGTCCGCATCTTTCGGCATTTCGCTCCATCGCATAATTCCCGCGATCTCGCCACCGAAGATCCCCTTATAAAAGTTTAAGGCTTCTTCGCAGTTTCCGGTAAAAAATAAATAGGGGTGGAGTTCCATCATTGGCCCTTCTTTTGGTAAAGCGTTGTCATTGGGAGCGCGAGCCTTTGGCTACGCTAATCAAAAGCCCCTGGCGCATATCATGGGTACGCGCAAGAGAACGTACCGTACCGCCGAAATGTTCGTTATGGAAACGTCGTTACGGAAGGCGTATGCGAGCATCGCCCTCTCCGCGCTCCTCGCCGGGTGCTCGAATTCGGCATCAAATCCTTCGCCCGCAAACCCTTTGCCGGCGGCGCAAGCGCGCCCGAACAAATACGCCGGACTAAATGACCTCTACGTTTCAGATGACGAACGCGGCCAGATCACGCTGTTGAAGAACGACCGCTACGTTCCGGACGGAGCGATCACGGCCGGCATAAACGGCCCGTTCGGCGTTACCCTCGATACGGGCGGTAATTTATATGTGGCCAACAGAGAGGGCGGAAATATCACGGAGTATTCCCCGGGTAGCTCGGAACCTTCGTTTACCTACTCGGCTGGAATGACGAAACCACTTGCCGTGACCGTCGATCGACGAGGAAACGTTTTTGAGACCGACGTTCCCGTTTACGGCGGCCCGGACGTCGTTAATGAATATGCGCAGCAAAGCGACGCGGTATTGCATAGCTGTACGGTAGCGGGTCTATATGGCGTCGCGCTCGATAGCGCCGGCAACGTATTCGTCGACTACAATCTTTCGGGCCAAGGCGGCCACATTGCGGAGTTCAAGGGTGGTCTGAGGAGTTGCGCGCCCGTGGTGTTGGATGCTCACGTCTATCACGCCAACGGTATGGCTTTCGATAATAATGATAACCTTATCATCTGCGACGGGGTCAACCGGACCGTCGATATCATAAAGCCGCCGTACTCGAAGATCAACCGACGGCTCTTACATTTTGGTTTGCCGGTCTTCGTTTCCATCGACAAGGCGAACAAGCACGTCTTTGTTACAGCTGAAACGAACTATTGGCAGTATCTCTACGTGCTCGACTATGTCAGCGGCAAAAAACTCCGCCGGCTTGGCCCGGGGCACGGTGGCATTGATATCCCGATGGCAGCGGTCGACGGCCCGAATGACGTCCCGTAAGTTCCTAGCGACTCCAACTTTCCAGCGTCGGGCGTTGCATGGCAGTATTTGGTCACATCCCGCACTGTATTTAGAAAAGGGCCGCATATCGAGGGCCTGAAAGCGGCCTTTATGCGATTGTCGTGGATTGCGTTTCCTGCACTTCTGCTCGGTGTGTCGAGTCCACAGGTGCCGCCGCTCGACGACATCATCAACCATCACATTACCGCACTGGGCGGTAAGGCGGCGATTGCCTCTATCGCCAGCGTCGTCGAGCGCGGCTGGTACCGTGAAGGCGACTTCAAGATTGATACCTTCACCGCGCAAGAGCGGCCCTTCTACCGGGTGATCGGAGATCCACGCACCGACCCGCTCGGTGAAATTCACGAGGGCTACGACGGATCGGCCTGGGAGTATTACCCCGATCCCGGTATCGTAGTGCGAACCGTGGGCGCGGCTGCCGACGCGACGCGCCACACCGCCGCCTTCGACGACCCACTGGTCGATCACGCTCGGCGCAATATTCGACTGACGCTTGAAGCGCCGGAGACCGTACGTGGCACCAAGGAATATACGGTCCGAACTGTCCTTGCCGACGGATTCACCGAGGATCTGTATGTAAATCCCACCACGTGGATGATCGACGCCGAGAAACGCGTCGTACCCATGCACGCTTTCGGCAAGCGCTACACGACGATAGACGCGCTATCAGATTATCGCCCAGAAGGGGGCGTCATGCGAGCTCACCGTTTCAAAGAGATCGATGAGGAAACGGATGCGACGCTTACCGAGAGTTCCGTGACGCACGTTGAAATAAATCCGTCGCTCCCACTGTCAATTTTTTCGCCACCTATTTGGGATCGAACCCCACTCCAGCAAATGATCCAACGTATCTACGACGAGCGGGACGAGGCGCGCTCCGTCCTGGCCACCTATCGGGACTTTACGCAGCTGGTCGAGATTCATTCGGCTGCTGTCGGCGATGCTGTGGATTTTGTCGGATACCAGTGTTTGAAGATGGGCCATTCCGAGACGGCGGTACTCTTGCTGGAGCAAAACGTTGCCGATCACCCTAACTCGGCGCGAGCTCATTTCGGACTCGGTCGAGCCTACCAGGCCGCGGGCAAACTCGCGGAGGCAAAAATGCAGTACCAGCGCGCCCTCGCAATCGATCCGAAGTACAAACGAGCCACAGACGCACTTAATTCGATCAAGTAATCACGCGGCACTGCCTCGCGGCTCGGCCGGGCGGGCGGCAACCTCGCACTCACGCTGCAAGACGCTCTGCAGCGCGACGAAATCATCTCGATCGACGGACTCTAAAGGATTGCCTTATTGCTCGTCGACCGGTTCGCTAGACGGTGGTTCGTTCAAGAACTCTCTCATCGGATATTTCGAGTGAATCGGTTGGAAACGACGGGGCGCCTTGGTAAAGTCGAAGCTGTCGGAAATGCTATTGGAGCGCTCGTCCGTGTAGCCGGCCGAGGGCGGCCCGATCGGCGGCAACGCGAACGCCTCGCGGATAAACTTGAGAATGCTGCCGTACTCGTATTGCGTGTGAACGACGACGCCTTGTTTTGCGTAGGGCGAGATGATTAAGCAAGGTACTCTAATGCCCAACCCACGGAAATCGAGTTGTGGTGGCGCCGCGTTATCGTAAAACCCGCCCCAGTCGTCCCAGACCACGACGATGGCCGTCGAGTTCCAGTAAGCACTTTGGCCGACGGCATTGACGATGGAGCTCACCCATGAAGGGCCAAACTCGTCATTCGATCCGGGATGGTCGGAATCGCGGTGACTCGGCGTAACCCAACTGACCGATGGAAGCTTGCCATGCGCAATGTCGACCAGGACGCGCGTCTGCGGTACGACGACGTTTTTGTCCCAATCGGCGCCTTCGTAGACATATTTGATCGCGGCAAACGGAGACCAAATTGACGACCTGAGCCTTGCGTTGGCGTAGTACTTCCATGAAACCGATGCGCCGTCGAGTACTTGCGCCATTGTGTTGAACTGGTCGAGGCATGGGTAAGGCCCGTCGCCGTGCGTAACCACTCGCTGTGAATCCACCGTCGTCGTTTGCGTGCCAGGCACAGCCTTGCAGTTACTGTGGCCGCCGGCAGCGTAATCGGCGAGTGCAGTATCCGAACTGAGGCTGTCTGTACCGGCAACCAACGTCATGTGGCCCGTCCAACTAGGGCCGAATTCGGTTGGAAACATAGCGTCGGCCAAGACGTATTGTTGCGCCATCGTCCAATACGGCGCGACTTCCGAGCGCTTGATGTAGGCATAGGCGGAATTGTGCAAGTGCGCGCCACGGCCCCAATGCGTGAAGCCGTCCATGTTGCCGTTATTCCAATCGGTAATCCCCGCTTCATAAACGTGTGGCAAATTCGGCTCGTGTTCGAAGGTGACCTCATGCAGCGGGATGACCTGGTCGCCTTTCGGACAGCCAATGGTTGTCGTCAGCCCCTTAACCGCGGTCGGTTTCTCGCCTTTTTGCGGCGCACCGCAGCCTTGTGTTGGTGCGTTCGCGCCGGGATAGCCGGCAAAGA
>Ga0265338_10007262_pt1 | contig 13828 bp, 11 predicted proteins | sample 42126metaG_FD_193579 | JGI IMG/M metagenome (GOLD analysis project Ga0265338, IMG submission 193579) | Rhizosphere microbial communities from Carex aquatilis grown in University of Washington, Seatle, WA, United States - 4-21-26 metaG | ecosystem: Host-associated > Plants > Roots > Rhizosphere... | reverse complement strand
ATAGATCCATTCGGAATTTGTCGGTGCGGAGAGAAGATGCATGGAGTTTTTGTTCAGTGTGCGCGGGGTGAACGCTGCATGATTACCTGATTTGCCGCGGAAAAGGCACGACTAGATAGAGATAAAGGCATTCTGCTCAAACTCCGACACCCGCCGCGGCGCGCTGCATGATTTCGCAAAGCAGGACATCCATGACAAGTTTCTGATCGGCAGGGGATGATTTGAGTTCCCGGTCGGCCCGGGTGAGCGCGAGAAAAGCATCTTCGATTTCAACCGGGGAATAATGGCGGAGATGCGAGACGTACTCTTTGACGAAGAAGGGGCTTACCCGCATGGCCCCGGCCAATTCGAAATCCGACTTCGCCGTCCCCTTCAGTTCCCGCAGCTTTGCAAGGATGATGAAGTGTCTCGTGAGCATGACGATGATCAACTGGGGAGATTCGCCGCTGTCGAGCATGCGCTCGACGATTTCGAAAGAACGGGAGATATTCTTCTCTCCTACCGACTTCGTGAGTTCGAACACCGTGTATTCCTTGGAAACGCCGACGACCGCTTCGACATCTTCCAGCTCGATCGTCTGCTTTTGGCCGGCGGCAATCAGAAGTTTTTCTATCTGGTTGGAGACTTCGCGAAGCGAGTTCCCGACATACGCCTGCAATAGATCCGCAGCCTCCGGCGTGATCGCCCGGCGGAGCGTCTTGACGCGCCGTTGAATCCATCCCGGGATCTCATTCTCGTACAATCGGCCGAACTCTCCCCCGACGGAGTTTAGCTTCAGGAAGGGATACGGTTTTTTCCGCATGTCGGGCTTCGAGGCAATCAGCACGAGGCAGGAGGAGGGCGAAGGCTGCTCGAGATAGGGCTGGAGCAGTTCTTTGTTCGAGACACGGTCAAAATCCCTGACAACGACGATCCGGCGCCCCGCCATCATCGGAAAGGAAGAAGCGAGAGAGACGATGTCTTTACCGTCTGCCTCATTTCCGTGAACGATGTCCAGGTTAAATCCCCTTGTCGTAGAATCCACGCCCTCTTCGACGATCGCGTCGACAATCTCGTCGATGAGAAAATCCTCCTCGCCGTAAAAAAAGTAGACGGGGGCAAATTCCTTCTTCCGGACAGCGGAGAGGAGTAATTCGACCGAGACCTTTTCTTTGCGCCCTTTTGCCATTGCGAGGGTCCTACTTCACCACAACTTTCTTGATAACGACCTTTTCGATGGGATTGTCGTTTCGGTCTCGCGGCACCGCAACGATCTTGTCTACGACTTCCATTCCTTTGACGACCTTGCCGAAGACAGAGTACTGTCCATCCAGAAAATTCGCCGCCGCGGCTGTAATATAGAACTGGCTTCCGTTCGATTTCCGCTGCGGGTTGATCTCGTCTCCCTGACGTGCAGCCGCTATCACTCCCCGTTCGTGCCGCAATCCGATTTCCGCGTCGATCGTATAGCCCGGACCGCCGAGCCCGTCGTTCGTACGGTCGCTGTCCTTGGAGTTCGGGTCTCCCCCCTGAATCATGAACCCCGGGATGACTCGGTGGAAGGTCGTGCCGGCATAAAATCCCTCTTTGGCTAGTTTCCGGAAGTTGGCGGCATGCTTTGGAGCCGCGCTGTCGGCAAGCTCTATGGTGATGTCTCCCATCGATGTTTCGATAACAACAAGCCCGTGCGGATTGTCTTTGGTCGTCACCGCTTTTTTTCCTTTCTTGGACGATTGTTTCTCCTGGCCGATCGAGACCGATGAAAGCAGGACGAGGGCGCTGAGGAGAAGAAGAAGTGGTTTCATACGAGGATCCTCATGTGACAGTTAAAAGTTAAAAGTGCAAAGGGCAAAGGGCAAAGTTAAAATGTAAATTTCAAATTTAGCTGTAAGTTATAGGTTAAGAGCATTAGGTAATTGAGTTCTCCCTGAAAATCTCGCAACAGAAGTTCATTCATTTTGAATTTTGAATTGTAACCTTGCCCTTTGCACTTTTAACTTTGCACTTCTTCAGAAATAGTACGTCAGCCCGAACGCCAACTCGACAGCAAACATCGACAGCGACGCTGATTGCCCGTGATTCTGGAGAATGTCTCCCCGGCTGTCCTTAAGAGTTCCCATCATTTCCCATCTTAGCGATCCGCCGATATAGGCATAGAGATGATCATCAAATGCGGTCTGGCCGACGGCGTCGGCTTTCACGCCGACACCATGAGCAGAATAGGTCGTGTCGGTTCCGTCAAAAGAATATTTTTTCTCGACGGACCCGCCGGCGTAGTTGACTCCTCCCCCGAATTTCAAAAAGTACCCGTTGCCCCCGGTCACATAATGCGCCGTCAATGCAGGCATGTTGAAGTCGTAAAAAATCGTATACGTTCCGAATCCGCCGGTCGGCAGGGTGTACGATTTAAAAAGATACCCATACTCAATCCCTCCTTCCCAATTCTCATCGACCGGCACTGCAGCCCCGCCGAAGAACTCAACCGCGGTGGCGAACGTCTGGACCTGCTGCGTGGGATCGGCAAGCGTATTGATGTAATCGACCATCGCGGGCGCCGCCGCCAGCGCTATTCCCATCCCGCCGTACACTGAAAACGAATTTGACCGCTGCATCGGCACAACTGCTCCTCCGCCCGGAGATTGGGCAAGGGAGGTGCCGGCGACAAACAGGGCACAGAATACGATGGCGATCGCTCTCATAAGGTTCCAGCTCGGTCTACAAGTCTATCGGGAGGCCGGTTTCGAGAGATTCTATTACTTTGAATGTCGCGCGCGTCGTTGCAACGAGGCTCTGGAACGGAATGAGATCGGCCGCAAGGTGAACGGAGCTGATGAACTCTTCGACTTCCGTCTTGTGCCCCTTGTCGGCCGTCATGCTGTCGTGCGTCTTTCGCGTACCCCCGGCATAGGTCTCGAGAGTTTTGAAATTGTCGATGATCGCCGTCTTTCCCCCCGAACTCATTTCAATCCGCTCTTTCGCGACCGCGGCGTCGCCGTTCGCCAAGTAGACAATGGTCCCAAGAGAACCATTGGAGAGCCGGATCGTAATGACGACGTTGTCGCTCTGCGTTCTCTTTCCGCTTAAGGAGAGCGATTGGGCAAACACCTGCGTCGGTTCCCCCTTTGTGAGGTATTGAATCGTGTCGATAAAATGACACACTTCTCCGATGATTCTTCCGCCCCCTTCCACGGGATCGTGGACCCAATGGTCGGCGGGAATAAAACCGGCATTCACCCGGTACAATACGAGCATCGGCTCGTCGACGTCCGCAAAGAACTCCTTTGCCCGCCTGACGGAAGGCGCAAACCTTCGGTTGAACCCAACCATGAAACGTAAATGAGACTGCTTCTTTGCAGCGTCGTGAGCATTGATGACCGCCGCAAGTTCTGCTTCGTTGAGGGCAAGCGGCTTTTCGACGAAGACATGCTTGTGATTCTTGATCGCCTGAACGCAAAGGGATGCGTGGAGGTTGTGACGCGTGGCGATGAATACCGCGTCGATGCTTTTCGACGCATAAATCTCTTTCGGGTCGGTCGTTGCCTGCTCAAAGCCGAACTTGCGAGCGACGTTCTTCGCATTTAATCCGTTGGAGGTGCAGACCCCTCTCAGGGCTACTTTCTTGGAATCGATAAACGGGAGAAGCGACGACTGGGCAAAATTCCCCGCGCCGATGAAGCCGACGGAGAGCGACCCCTGCGTCTCGCGCGGAGCGGAGAGAGCAATGCTTGGCTGCGACGGCGTCTTGGCGTGCGGGTATTCCAGAAGCACGCCGATATACCGTTCACGGCGCTTGCCGGAAATAAGACCGTACGCCTCGATTGCATCCGTGATCGGAAAGGTGTGCGTTGTCAGCGGCTTCACATCCACTTTCTTTTCGCTGAGAAGGCGGACGAACTCTTCCATATTTCTTTTCTCCGTCCACCGCACATACCCGACGGGGTAATCCTGCCCTTTTTCTTCATAGAGCTTATCGTACCGGCCCGGACCGTACGAACGCGAGATCTTGAAGTCCAGCTCCTTCGCGTAATACGTCGATCGCGGAAGCGTTATACCGACATCCCCCACCAGAACAACGCGCCCCTTATCCCGCGCCACATCGCCCGCGAGAAGGACAGGGTCGTTGCTTTTTGTCGCTGCCGTAATGATCACGGCATCGGCGCCCAATCCGCGTGTCCGGGATTGGATATCGGAGATAAGACCGGATGACGATCGCCGGAATGCCGCATCGGCGCCGAGCGATTTGGCCAGAGCGACCGACCGCGGATCGAGGTCGATTCCAATGACTGCACACCCGGCGGCCTTCAGAATCTGAACGGTGAGTTGGCCGACCAGACCGAGACCGATGACGACAAACGTCTCTCCCAGCGTCGGCAGCGCAAGCCGGACGCCCTGGAGCGCGATTGCTCCTACCGTCGTATACGCCGCTTCCGCCATCGAGACTTCCGGCGGGACTTTAACGCAAAGATTTTTCGGGATAAAAGAAACCTCGGCATGATTGGCGGAATTGCCCCCGCTCGCCACGCGATCCCCGACGACAAATTCATCGACATCCTGAGCAACGGCAATGACCGTTCCGGCCGTGCTGTAGCCGAGCGGGCTGTACGCCTCCAGCCGGGTCATCACTTTCTTATAGACATTCCATACCCCCTGCTGTTTGATCTGATCGAGCACAAGCTTCACCTGGTCCGGATTCGACCTCGCTTTCGAGAGAAGACTCCCTTTTCGTTTTTCTACAGTGCTGCGTTCCGTCCCGGCGCTGATCAGAGAGAATTCGTTGCGCACGATGACCCCGCCGCTCCGGAGAGCCGGCGAAGGAACATCTTCGACCTGCATGATCCCTTTTTTCATTTCCTGTGTCACCTGCTTCATACGACGCACCTTATTTCTGTTGGGGATATCGTCATCCTCCGCCCTTCACCATCTCCGCGACTCTGACATGATCTCTGAAAAAATAATAGATTCCGATCACCATCGTCAGCAAAACGCCGACTTCGTGTGTAAGGATTGAGTAACTCAGGGCGGTCACGCCGTCGATGTGGTAGAGCCTCGTCAGCGCGAAGGATGTGAACGAATGATATGTTCCGAATCCGCTCGGCGTCGGGAAGGCAAACGCGACGGTCGAAACAACGAGAAGGACCGTCGCAGAGCCGAAGTCGAGCGAGTGTCCGGCCATCTTGTCGAACGCAAAAAACGGAATATACATCAGGAGAAGGTATAATCCCTGGATCAGGTAGCTCGAGAGGATAATCATCAGGAATTCGCCCGGCCGGTTGGCGACGGCAAATCCGCTAAGAAAAGAATCGAACAACTCGTTGAACTTCAAGCGAAATTTTTCAGGAAGTATCACGAGCAGCTTCTTCAAGAGCGAGAAGAAAAACGCGGCCTTAAAGAACAGCACCACAAACAGGGCGAACGCAACCACCGAGCCTGCCAGGAAGAGAGGCTCCAGCGAGGCAAAAGATGGAAAAAGCTCCACGAACGAGTCCGAATAGAGGAACATGACGGCAAGCAGTATGGAGAAAAAAGTGATTACATCGATGATCCGCTCGATGATGACCGTTCCGAACGCCGCCGTCTTTGAAATGTTCTCGAGCCTGCCAAGGGTGTACGGCCGGACAAGTTCCCCCACCCGGGGGAGAAAGTTATTGACCATATACCCGATCATCACCGCGGAGAATGAATTCCGAAGCGTGACGTTTTCCTTGATCGGGGCGAGAAGATACTGCCACCGCCACGCCCGCGCGATATGGCTGAGAATGCCGCCGACGATAAGGTATACCACCCATGTCCAGTGAACGTTCGAGAGGCAGTCCCAAATGGCGCCGAAATCCTTCCCACGGAAAGCCAGGAACATGAAGAGCGCCATAACGATGAAACTAACGCCGTATCGGATATAGGTCTTGACGTTTTTCATGAAAAGGCGCGGTTACTTGTGAGGATCAGTATGTCCGGCGGGACGAAGATCGACAACCTCAGTGTGCTCGGGAACCACGAAGACGAAACGCTCATCGGCAATCCCTTGATTGAAGCGAACTCCCGTGAGAGTATACGATGTGCGTGTCTCGTTCATATCGGTATATTCAAGCTTTCGCACGCTCCAGTCGGTGTCCCTGATCCAGACCTTCAGGGATTTGACAAACTTTGACGTCCCTTCTTTCGGCGTGAGTTTCAGGACGTAGGCCGCATCAGTTCCGGGGTCTTCGTCGACAATCATCGCCCGGAAATTCTTCGGAAGACCGAGAAGAAATTGCTCGGGTGAAAAAGTCGTCGGAGTTTCTTTGTAATAATCGATCACTGCTTGCTTGTTGACCGGCGAGTATGCCCAAACCGTTTTGCCATCCGTTACGATCGTCTGCTGCTGCGACTCGATCCTGTACCGGTTTCCTCGTTTCATCATCACCGAGCCGGTATACGTTTGCTCGATGCCTGCATATTTCAATGACACAACCTGGGTGAATTCGGCGAAAGCGTCGTTGATCTTCGCGTACGCCTCCTGCACTTTTTCCAGTACTTGCGGGGAGGCCAGGTTTCCCTTCGCCTGGGAATGAGCAATGCAGCAGCCGACGAAGCAGCTGAATACTAGAACGGAAAATCGGCGTGAAAAGAGAAGAGCTCTATGTTGGATGTACGGTAATCTCTGCACTCGATCTCCTCAGGTGTGTGACCACTCCACGATTGCTTTACGGAACTTGCTGTAGAAAGGGATTAAGCGTGTTGCTGAAAAAATCTCAGTGAATGAAAGATGAACCGCAAAGACGCCAAGGAAAATTGTTGAAGTGAAGAAAAAGAAAACCTATTTTTCACCTTGGCGCTCTTCGCGGCTTCGCCGTTTTCTCTTTCAAGCGCCTGTTACATCAAACTCTTCAAAATCACTTCCAGCTCCGCATCATTCTCAACCAACACCTCCCGGGCTTTGCTGCCGTCGAACGGTCCCACAATACCGGCCGCTTCGAGTTCGTCGACAAGCCTCGCTGCCCGCGAGTAACCGACTTTCAAACGCCGCTGCAGGAGCGAGACAGATCCCTGCTGATGGCGCACAATCGTCCGCGCAGCTTCGCCGAACAACTCGTCCCGTTCTCCGCCGCCCGCGCTCATCGATGCGCGCTGTTTTTCCAGGACCGAAGGGAGTTCGAACGGCTTGCTGTATCCTTTCTGCTTTCCGATGTGGTCTACGATCGATTCCACCTCGTCGCTGGAAATAAATGCGTTCTGAATCCGGATCGGCTTGGGGCTGGACGACGGCATGTAAAGCATATCTCCGTTGCCAAGCAGCTGTTCTGCACCGTTCATGTCGAGAATCGTGCGCGAATCGGTTTTGGATGAGACCTGGTATGCAATCCTTGCCGGGAAATTCGCCTTGATGACGCCGGTGATGACATCGACAGAGGGTCTCTGAGTTGCCACCACAAGGTGGATGCCGACCGCCCGGGCCAGCTGCGCCAGCCGCGTGATCGGCTCCTCGACTTCCCGGGCCGCTGTGATCATCAGGTCCGCGAGTTCGTCGATGATGATGATGATGTAGGGAAGTTTTCTGTGCTTAAACGTATCCGAGTCTTTGAGCCTCCCGGACCCGATCCGCTCGTTGTAATCGGCGATATTGCGAACGCCGGCATGAGCCAGCTTGTCGTACCGCTGCTCCATTTCAAGCTCAACCGCCTTCAACGCCAGGACGGCGTTCTGCGGCATCGTAATGATTTTTTCATCGATATCTTTCGAGATAGCAAGGTAGTGATGCTCGAGCTTCTTGTAGAGACTGAGCTCTATCTTCTTTGGATCGATGATGAGGAATTTGACCTCGGAAGGATGAAGCCGGTAGAGTATGCTGGCAAGAATCGTATTGATCCCGACACTCTTGCCCGAGCCCGTCGAACCGGCAATGAGCAGGTGCGGCATCTTCGAAAGATCGTCGACGTAGACTTCGCCGGAGATAGTTTTTCCCATCGCCAGGGGAAGAGCGGCCTGCGAATCCCGGAACTTCGCGGAGTTGATGATGCTGCGGATCGTGACCATGGACGGCTTGTGATTGGGAATCTCCACGCCGACGGTTCCCTTCCCCGGGATCGGAGCTTCGATGCGGATACCTTTTGCCTGCATCGCAAGGGCCAGGTCGTTTGCCAGGTTGACGATTTTGGCCACCTTCACACCGGTCGCCGGAACAAGTTCATAGAGGGTGACGACCGGACCGGGTGTTACGCTCACATTTGCAACTTCGACATCGAAGTCGGCCAGTTTTGCCCGCAGCAGCTCGGCGTTGGCCTTCAGCTCCGCGTCGTCAATCGTTTCCGCCTGGCGCTGGGCATTCAAAAGCTCAACAGAAGGGAAGACGTAATCGATTTCCTCGTCCTGAACATCCCGCTCGTCCAGATCAACTTCTTCTTCCCGCACCATTTCTTTGATGTCGAGCGGCGTATCGTCGGACGAGGCTCCGGGAGAATTCTGAGGCGGCTCCTCTTCTCCTTCTGGCGAGGGCGCTGATTCTTCCTCGGTTTCCTCTTCAACCGGGAGCGGAACAGCCTTTTGTCTGACGGCCTTCTCCGGCTTGAGTGCAATCTCCTCGTACGGACGTTTCACTTCTATCATCGCCTTCTGTTTTTCCCTTTCAGCAGCCTGGAGAGCCCGCCGCTCCCGCCACTGTGCGAGGTTCCCCGAGATCAGCTCGCCGATCCAGACAAAGAAATCTTTCACCCTCTCCGACGTGACGTGCAGATCCAGGTCAATCGCCAGCGTGATGGTAATAAAAAGAAGCGAGACAGTGACAATGATCGCCCCGGCAGACCCGATCAGCTGGCGGAGCACATTGGAAAGAAACGCGCCGACCGCGCCGCTCCACTGCGGCGAGAGGATTTCGGACATTCCAACTAAACGAAGAAGGCCGCAGAAAGCAGCCCAAAGTATGACGATCGCGATAACGTAGTTGGTAAAATAAATCAGCCGGCGCGTGTTGCCGCTGCGCAACGTGGTCCATCCCCATGCAAGTAGGAGGAACGGAAAAACGAAAATGCCGTAGCCGATCGTCGAGTTGATGAGGAAATTTGACGTGATCGCCCCGATGAGGCCGAGCCAGTTGTGGGTATCCGCGGCTTTCGCCTGGATGAGCGGGTCGTTCGAAAAGATTTTATAGAGCTGGGAGAAGGGGACGTCGCCGCTTGCTTCATCGATGGGGGAGTACGAAACCAGGCAGAGGAGAATGAGGAGTCCGAACACCATGACGAGGAACGAACCGATCTGCTTGTTGCGGCGGGATTTCTTTCCCTCGTCGCTTTTCTTCCGGCGAGGTAGCGGTTGTTCCGTTGACAGTGAAGTGTCATCCATGGAAAAAAATCTTATCCCTCTTGGACGTCGAGAGTAATGGAATGCTTGGTCTCTTCCTTCTTCAATTTTATGACGTTGCCGATGAGAAGGGGAAGCACAGGAATGGTATCGACGCTCACGCACGTTTTCAGGTCGGCTTCAAAGCCTATCTCGACAAGATACCGTCCGTGGTCGGAACTCCTCGCCATCTTGAGAAGATTCTTCCCGACAGTCCTGTATAACACTTGAGCAGCGCCCGCGGCGTCGTTGAGGTCCACAACGACGGACGAGTTTTCGACGAGCATTTTGACGAGCATCCCTGCACAGACAGCATCCTCGATGCAGAAAAGAAGCTGCTTGCCGGCGCAGACAATGGCGAAATCTTCGCCCGCCTGGCGGATGTAGTCTGCCGCGAGCGATACATTCACAAATCCCGCCACGGCCATCCGTTTGGCGTACTTCGCTTTCACCATCGCCGACGATCCGTTCGTCGTGCAGAAGATGATCGATTTTCCCTTTACTGCTTCCTCGGTGTATTCGCTGGGGGAATTGCCAAGATTAAAGCCGGTGATAATTTTTCCGTTCCTCTCGCCGCCCCGCAGGACAACATCACCGAAGAGATTGCCGGAGACTTTCACCGCCGACTCGACCGATCCGACGGGAATGATCTCGCGTGCACCGTTGTTCAATGCGGTGACGATTGTCGTGCTTGCGCGCAATACGTCAATGACGATAACGTTCTTGTCGCGCAGCTGCATCTCGTCAACCTGAGCCGGAGAAAAATAAACGTCGATTTTCATTTACGACACCTTGTTCGAGTTTGGCATCATCGCTTGAAGAACGGCAGAGGCGTTATTTTCCCTTCCACTCCCCGTCCCCGCACATCAATGCTCACAGCCGTCCCCGCCGCGGCGTTTGCGATCGTCACGTACCCCATCGCAATGCCCTTTTCGAGAGACGGAGAAAACGTACCGCTTGTGACCGAACCCACTGGCTTGCCACCCGCCTGAATCGCATACCCATGGCGCGGGACAGCTTTTTCTTCTATCCGGATGCCGACCAGCTTCCTTTTCAGCCCTTCGGATTTTACCTTCATCAGCACCGGCTTTCCCAAAAATTCCCCCTTGTTGAGTTTCGTGATCCAGCCCAGACCGGCTTCAAGTGTATTCGTCGTTTGATCGATGTCGTTGCCGTAAAGGCAGTAGCCCATTTCCAGCCTCAGCGTATCGCGCGCCCCGAGACCGACCGGCGTGATGTTGAATTCCTTCCCCGCATCAAAAATGAGGCGCCAGACCTTCTCTCCATGTTCCGCCGGAAAATAAACCTCATACCCCAATTCTCCGGTGTACCCTGTGCGAGAAATTGTCGCTTCGATCCCGCCTATCTTCCCGCTCCCGAAATGGTAGTACGCGAGGTTGTTCAGATCCATCGACACGATCTTCTGCAGCGTCGATCTCGACTGAGGACCCTGCACTGCCAGGAGTGCGATGGAGTCGGAGTCGTCCCTGAATTCAACTTCCGGCATGAGATGCTGTTTCATCCATGCAAAGTCTTTGTCGATGTTGGAAGCGTTGACGACCACCATGAACCGGTCTTCCTGGATCTTGTAGACCAGGAGGTCGTCGATGATCCCTCCTTCATCGTTGCACATCGCCGAGTACTGAGCTTCTCCAGCACCGAGTTTCGCGACGTCGTTGACGGTGACCATCTGGAGAAACGCCTGAGCGTTCTTCCCTTTCACCGTGAACTCGCCCATGTGGGAGACGTCAAACACTCCGACAGACTCGCGCACTGCTTTGTGCTCTTCCATAATGCCGGCGTACTGAACAGGCATTTCAAAACCGCCGAACGGAACGATCTTCGCGCCGAGCTGCTGATGGATCGCGTAGAACGGTGTCCGCTTCATTTCTTCTGGCCTTTTTTCCAGTCGGAGAGAAATCGTTCGATGCCGATATCGGTGAGCGGATGTTTGATCAGCTGGTCGATCACTTTGAACGGCATCGTGCAGATGTCGGCGCCCATCATCGCCGCGTCAATCACATGAAGCGGGTGGCGAACGCTCGCGACGAGCACTTGAGTATCGTAGCCGTAGTTATGGTAGATGGTGACGATCTGGCCGATGAGGTCCATCCCGTTGGCGCTGATGTCGTCCAGCCGCCCGACAAACGGGCTGATGAAATACGCGCCCGCTTTTGCAGCAAGCAGCGCCTGGTTCGCCGAAAAGCAGAGGGTCACGTTGGTGCGAATTCCTTCCGCCTTGAGCGCCTTCACCGCTTTCAGTCCATCCTTAATAAGAGGCACTTTGACGACGATGTTGTCATGGATCTTCGCGAGGTCGCGGCCTTCCCTCATCATGCCGTCGAATTCCGTCGAAACAACTTCCGCGCTGATCGGACCTTTGACAATCGCGCAGATCTCTTTGAGGAGGGGGATAAATTCTTTTCCTTCTTTGGCCACGAGGCTTGGGTTCGTGGTTACTCCATCCAGCACGCCGAGGTCGTTTGCTTCTTTGATCTCTGCAAGGTTCGCAGTATCGATGAAAAACTTCATTGACTCTTCTCCCTAAGTTTTATACTGAGCGGTGATATCTTTGTCTTGTTTGCGTGAAATGAACTTAAACTCATCGATGGCCATGAGCTTGTCCTCTTCGAGCTTTATCTGAACGAAGAAGCGAAGTCGAATCTTGGTCAACCGGCTGATCGTTCCTTCGAGAAGATGCTGCGCGATGCTCGGGTGAACTTTCAGTGTGAGGCGGAACTCCTTCGACTCCGACTTGAAGCGCCGGATCCATCGTTCGATCTGGCTGACGATGGTGGTCTTGGACTGGATCAATCCGCTTCCGCCGCAAACCGGGCACGGTTCGGTGAAGCTGTGGATGATGCTCTGGCGGATCCGCTGTCGGGTGATCTGGACGAGGCAGAACTCCGTCATCGGAAGTACCGTCGCCTTGGCTCGGTCTTTACGGAACTCCTTCTTCAGCTCATCATAGACTTTTTTCTTGTTCCTCTCATCGGCGATATCGATGAAGTCGATAACGATGATCCCTCCCAGATCGCGGAGGCGAAGCTGGCGGCAGATCTCGCGCGCCGCTTCGAGGTCGGTCTTCAGAGAATTGAGTTCCTGCTCCTGCTTCGCGGCGTAGCGTCCGCTGTTGACGTCGATGACGGTCATCGCCTCGGTATGCTCGATGATGATGTACCCGCCGCTCTTCAGCCACACCTTCCTGGCAAGCGTCGTCACAATCTCTTTCTCGACGCCGAAAATGTCAAAGATTGGTTCCCGCTTCCCATAATACTCGATCTTCTCTCCCATTGCCGGAGAGAACATCTTCACGTAGGTTCTGATCTCTTTGAACAGCTTCTTGTTGTCGATGACCACACGCTGGACATCGTCGCTGAAGAGGTCGCGAATAACGCTCGACGTCGTTGCCATATCTTTATAGAGCAAAGCGGGAGCAGTTTCTTCCTTGACGGTCTTTTCAATTTCGTGCCAGGTCGCCAGCAGCGACTCGAGGTCCTGCAAGAAGACCTTCTCGTCCTGGTTCTCGGCGTTGGTGCGGACAATAACTCCGAATGTCGGAGGGAGAATGGACCGCACGAGCTTCCGCAGGCGGCGCTTCTCCTTGAAGCTGCTGATTTTTTTTGATATCCCTACTTTGCCGTCGAACGGCAGGAGGACGAGAAAGCGTCCGGGAAGAGAGACTTCGGTCGTGACTCGCACGCCCTTTTTCCCGACCGGCTCTTTCGTCACCTGGACAATAATATCCTGGCCTCTGGTCAAATTGACATTCCGGCGCTGTCGGTCGAAGCGGGGCCGTCGGTCATTTCGTTCCGGGGCGCGTGCAGGCGGGGCGTCTACGGCTACGGCTGTCGTTTCTCCATTGTTAGGAGAGGGAGCGGCGAGGGGTACTGGAGCGGGATGGGGCGATTCTTCGTCGTCATCGTCCGCCTCTGTGTCAATGCCTGAATCTTCGCCGAGCATTGAATTGTAGCGGCCGAGCGATGCGCCGATGTCGGAGAAATGGAGAAAGGCGTCCTGCGGAAGTCCGACGTCGATGAAGGCAGCCTGGATGCCAGGCATTACCTTTGCCACCTTGCCGAGATAAATGTCTCCGACAAGCCGTTCTTTTTCCGGCGTCTCGACAAAGAGTTCTGCAAGCTTACCTTCTTCGGTAATCGCTATGCGGATCTCGTTCGCGGTGGAGTTGATGATTATTTCTTTTTTCATGAAACAAAATTCCTATATGTGCGCCGGGTATGGTGAATGTGAGTCCCCTTATGGGAGTAGACGTTTGATGAGCGGAACGGCGCAATTTCCTTAATGTCATTGCCTCTGCGATGAATTCCCAACGGCTACGGTTCTAACCCCTCCTTGAAGGCAAGCATGAGATTTCCGGACTTTTCCCAGGCACTACTCGACTGCACTAACCGGAAATACGCTCATTTGTAGCCAAAAAGGGTATTTGAGACCTTTTAGTCAAATTCAGGATAAAATACGAAAAATAAGAGAGGCTTGCAAGCTCTTTAATTTGCGGCGGCGGCAGGCGGGGATGGTCGTT
>Ga0265338_10007261_pt1 | contig 13830 bp, 12 predicted proteins | sample 42126metaG_FD_193579 | JGI IMG/M metagenome (GOLD analysis project Ga0265338, IMG submission 193579) | Rhizosphere microbial communities from Carex aquatilis grown in University of Washington, Seatle, WA, United States - 4-21-26 metaG | ecosystem: Host-associated > Plants > Roots > Rhizosphere... | reverse complement strand
TTTCCGGAGTATTTTCTCCAAGAAAGCCTGGCCCCCGTGGAAAAAATACTCCGGAAACACGCTTCCCGGATCGCGGCGGTCCACCTCGAGCCCCTTGTCTCGGGCGCGGGCGGGATGTGGATGCACCCGGATGGATTTTTGCGTGGCATCCGCCGGCTTTGCGACCAAACCGGGACGCTTTTGATCGTCGATGAGGTCGCCACGGGGTTTGGAAGGCTCGGGACGATGTTCGCCTGCCAACAGGAAGGGGTGCGGCCCGACTTGATGGCGATGGCCAAGAACCTCACCGGGGGGTACCTGCCCTTGGCGGCCACCTTGGCGTCCGATCGGGTGTACGAGGCCTTCAAGGGAACGTTCCAATCGCTCCACACCTTCTACCATGGCCATACCTTCACGGGGAACCAACTGGCCTGCGCGGCGGCCTTGGCCAACCTGGACCTTGTGGAGCGCCCAAGCTTCCTGAAGGGTGTGCGGGATAAGTCAAAACTCCTGGCCCGCGAGTTGGAGCCCCTTCAAAGCCATCCCCGCGTGGGCGAGATCCGATTGAGGGGATTGATGGGGGGGGTGGAACTGGTCACCGACCGGAAAACCGGAAAGGCTTATCCCTATGAATGGAAGATGGGCTACCGGGTTTGCGCCGAGGCCAGGCGCCGGGGCGTCCTCCTACGGCCCCTGGGCAATGTGGTCGTCCTGATGCCCCCCTTGGGGGTTTCCCGGGGCGAACTGAAGACCCTGGCCAGGGTCATCCGGGAATCCATCACGGCCGTGGCCCAGTAACCGAAGGGCCCAGGTGGAATCGTCCTCCGGGCTATGGTAGGTTGAACCCCTCGAAGGTTCCAATTCCCCCAAGGCCTTTGGTTTCCAACATGAAACATCAAAACCGAACCCCGGGCCCCACGCGCAAGACCGTGGCGGTCATCAGCCTGGGCTGCCCGAAGAACACCGTGGATTCCGAGGTCATGCTGGGGCGGTTGGCGGGCGCCGATTACCAACTGGTCCAAGACCCCGCCGAGGCGGAAGTCGTGGTGGTCAACACCTGCGGCTTCATCGAGGCGGCCAAGAAGGAATCCATCGACGCCATCCTGGGGGCGGCCAAGTACAAGAAAAACGGCAGGCTCAGGACCCTGGTGGTGGGGGGGTGCTTGGCCCAACGCTATGGCGACGAACTGAAGAAGGAGCTGCCTGAAATCGACCTGATGTTCGGGCTTAACGACGTCGAACAGGTGGCCGAAAAGGTCATGGGCCGCGCGCTTCCTTCCTTGGGACTGCCCAAGCCCCTCCCCGAGAAGGCCCCTCTCCTACCCGGCTCCATGAACGAAGCCACCTATGTTTACGATGCCTCCTCGCCGAGGCTCCTTTCGACCCCAGCCCACTACGCTTACGTGAAAATCTCCGAGGGCTGCGACTTACCCTGCACCTTCTGCATCATCCCGAAGATCCGCGGGCATTATCGGAGCCGTTCCCTGGAGGACATCGAAACCGAGGCCCGGGGCTTGGCCCGTCGGGGCGTGAAGGAAGCCTGCCTGGTGGCCCAGGATTCAACCTGGTACGGTTCCGACCTTTACGGCAAACCCCGAATCGCCGAACTGCTCCGCCGCCTGTCCACCATCGATGGGTTGGAATGGGTGCGCCTCCACTACCTCTACCCCAGCCGGGTCACGGAGGAACTCCTGGAGGCCATGGACCACCCGAAGATCGCGCCCTATTTCGACGTGCCGCTCCAGCACGCCAGCGACAAGATCCTCAAGTCCATGAAGCGCATCGGCGGCCGGAGGCAGTTGGAGGAAATGCTGGGCCGCATCCGGGCCAAGTTTCCCCGGGCTTCCCTCCGGTCCACCTTCATCGTGGGTTACCCGGGGGAAACCGAGGAGGATTTCAACCAACTCCTGGATTTCCTGGAGAAAGCCCGGCTGGATTACGCGGGTTTTTTCCCCTATTCCAAGGAGGAAGGGACCCCGGCGGGTGAAATGGGGGGGCAGGTCGAAGAGGAAGTCCAACAGGACCGTTTAGCCCGGGCTTATGGGGCCCAGGAGCGCATCGCCACGGATTCCCACGGTCAGTGGGTGGGGGAGAGGCTTCGGGCCGTGGTGGAGGGCCGTGAAAAGGACGGGACGATCCGGGCCCGGACGAAATACCAGGCGCCCGAGGTGGACGGGGTGGTTTGGGTGGATGGCGCCCCCCACGCGAAGCCGGGGGATTGGTTGGACGTGGAAGTGACCCATGTGATGGCCCAGGATTTGGTGGCGCGGGTCGTGACGGGGACCGCCCCATGACCCCCGCCGAGAACCGCTGGAACCCCGCGAACCTGGTGACGCTATCCCGAATCGTGGTGACCCCCTTCTTCCTCCTCCTGATTTTCAGGGATGAGATTTGGGCGACCTGGGCCGCCGGGTTGCTGTTCGCCTGGGGAGGGTTCAGCGACTGGCTGGACGGCCACTTGGCCCGAAAATACCATTATCAAACCAGCTTTGGGACGTTGCTGGACCCCCTGGCCGACAAGGTGCTGCTCCTGGCCGCCATGCTTTCTTTCGTCCAATTGGACCTTGTTCCGGCCTGGATGGTCCTGACCATCATGGCGCGCGAATTTTTGGTGACGGGCTTGAGGCAGGTCGCCCTGACCAAGGGCGTGGTGATCGCCGCCAGTCGCGCGGGGAAACATAAGACCGTGTCCCAGATCGTGGCCATCTCGGTGATCCTGGCCATCCTGGCGGTTCGGGCCACGGCGAACGGGTATCCCGGCGGGTGGGATCTCATGATGGCCCGTTTGGGCGGGACGGGTGAATGGCTCCAGGACCTGGTATGGGGCGGGCCCTACTGGCTGATGTTTTACGCGACCGTGATGAGCTTGTTGTCGGGTTTGGATTACATGGCGCGGAATCGGCATATCCTGACCGAACCGTCCGCGCCCACCAAGGGGAAGTGATTTCATGCTCGATCGATTGTCCGTCGCCTTGGCCACTTTCTTCGGGATCGGCCGGCTCCCCTGGGCGCCCGGTACCTGGGGCTCCTTGGCGGGCCTTGCCATCAGTTGGTTTTTTTTCCTGGACCATCCCTATCGGTTGCTCACGGCCGCCGCCCTGCTCTTCGCGGTGTCCGTCCCGGCCTGTACGCGGGCGGAGGCCTTGATGGGGGAAAAAGACCCCTCTTCGGTGGTGGTGGATGAGGTGGTGGGCATGATGGTCTCGATGGCCTTCCTTCCGGCCCCCCACGGATATTTCGCCCTGATCGCCTTCATCCTGTTCCGTCTCTTCGACATCTGGAAGCCCTGGCCCTGGAAAAAGCTGCAATACCTCCCGGGTGGTTGGGGGATCCTGGTGGATGACGTCGGGGCGGGCCTCTACGCCGTCCTGTTCCTCCAGGTCGGCCGCATCGCGCTTTCCGCGGTGGTGTGACCCCGACGAGGCGGCCCCTTGGGGATTTCGCCTCTCGGGTCCCCGTGACGGCGGCGGTCCCTCCCTCGTTGGACTGGGATCGTTCTTAGTCCCGGGAAAGCGTTTTGTGGCTCGACTGTCCGGCTAAACGTCACGCCAAAGTTGAGCCGCCCCTCCACATGCTTTACCTCGTATCAGCAACCGGGAACCCCCGGAAGCGCCTCGAGGTGGTATCTTCTCACGATTCTTAATCCCCGTCGGACCACCCGGACCCCATGAACACCCGTCACAAATCCCTCCTTTTCGCGGCCGTAGGCCTAAGCCTCGCCCTGGGATCGCGGGCCGCCGCGGGGGATCCCCCTTCCCCCTGCGACAAGCTTTTTCGCGAGGGCGACTTTACCCCCGCGGCGGGATGTTTTGCGGTCACCGCTCGCCAGAACCCGGCCGATCCAACGCCGCTTTTCCGGTGCGGGCTTTGCTTGTTCCGCCTCGGTCGGTACCCGGAAGCCGTGACCTGGATCCAACGGGCGTTGGATTTGGACCCGAGCGACCTCGAGGCCCGGGAACTACTGGGGAGGGCCCGGGTGGAAATCGCCGAGAACCAAAGCCGTCTGGACCAAGGGGTCCTGGATTTCAGGGCGGGACTATACGGCTCGGCGTTGGTGGAGTTCCAATGGGCGGCATTGGAGGACCCGAGATCCGTCTCGGCCCATTTCAACTTGGCGGTCACCTTCTACAAACTGGGACAGATCTCCGACGCCCAACGGGAAATCCGCCAAACCCTCTCCCTAAACCCCACCCATCCTGGCGCCCTTTACCTCCAAGGCGTCCTTTACCAAATGGACGGGGAACAACAGAAGGCCTTGACCGCCTTCGAGGCCCTCACCTCCACCCAAAACGGGGATTTCTATAACGTCAGGGCAAGAGAAAGGATTCGGATGGGTCGAAACGGGGGAAGGGCGGCCTTCCACGGAAGCCTCCGAAGTTTCGTCGGGATGAACCGCTCTTGGCCGGTCCCCGAAGGGTCCAAGCACGGCCTGGGGGACCTTAACCGGGATGTTTCCCTTCAGGGGGGATGGGGTCCTTGGGGGCGGTTGAAGGGCGTGTTTTTTGGCTCGACGGGAATGAGCTTGGTGGGGAGGGGCGTCGGGATTTCCCGGGTAACCTGGGCGAACCTGGGCGCTTCCTGTAACCCGGACCTGTCGGACCACCTCTCGTTGATCGGGGAGGCCACAGGCCTCCTGGCTTTCACCGGCCAGGCGATCCAGTACTCCAACCAGCAGGTTTCCGGGGGGGCGCAGATCCGTCGGATGGGGTTGGAGTTTTGGCAGGTCCAGGCACAGGCCCTGCGGGAAATATTCCCGCCCAACCACGGGATGGATTCCTTGAGCGGGGTTTTCAATTTCCTCGGGCGCCAACCCGCGGGCGGGCCGTTTTCCGTCCAGGTCAGCGGTTCGCTCCGGACCAATACCGCCCGGGATCCGCTGTATCGATATCGTTCGGGACTCCTGGGATTAAGCCTCCAACGGGGATTCCTGGAAGGCTGGGCGGGGGAGATGGGTGTCCGTGTCCAGGGATTGATTTACCCGTCGAATTGGACGCTTGCACCGGGTGGGCGCCGGTCCGATTTGATCAAGGAAACCTACCTTGAGATCACCCTTCAGGTTTTGAAACCACTCTTCGCCACCTTGGGGGACCTAGTGACCTTCCAGGACTCCAACATCGCGGGATATTCCAATAAAACCAATAAGGTATATTCGGGGATTCAATGCTATCTTTAACCCAAGGGCCGGACAGTTAAATGGGAAGGGGGTCCGTTGGATGCAACCACAAGGATGGATCGGGACGATCCTCGGGATCATGTGGTTGATATTATCGACGGGACTGCGGGCTGCCGCGCCGCCCCCTCCCCCCGACATGGACCCGCACCGACTCCCGCCGACCCCCGTGATCCCGTTTTCGCAACCCGGCGCCCCGGGATTCTCCAATTCCTCACCCAATCCCGGCGCCTATTCCCCATACCCGGCTGTCCCCTACTTAAGTATGGGCTATCCGACCCCCTCGACGGGCTCCGAGCCGAAGGGGGAAGTCCCTTCCCCGGGATTCGGACCGACTCCCACCTACACCACCGGAACCCATCATTCCGAAGTGCCCTTTAAAGGACCCAAGCCCGGGGAAGCCCGACCATTCCCGCGCGATTCCAAGGCGTCCCAGGATCCCCGCTGGAAAATCGCGGTCAAGGATTATGAGAAACGATTTAAGGCCTACCAAAAAAGCCTGGACCGCATCTTGGCCTCTCACGGTGACCGTTGGGAATCCCTGGCGGATAATTCGGCCGATAAGAAAAAGTGCGAACAAATCCTCGCCCAATGGCAGGCGGATGAACGGCGCATGGAAATGGAATTCCACCGTCTGGAGGGGAGCCAGGCTTCTGGGCCGCGCTCTACCGTGACTAAAACAGGACACAATGGGGAACTCACCGCCGACGACATCGACCGTTGAGGACCCGGGCTCCGGCCCAGTTCCTTCACGGGACCCTTCGAAACAAGACCCTCCCGCCCAATCTCCCTCGACCCAACCAAGCGAAACCGGATTCAGGAGCCTGACGTTTTGGCGCCTTGCCCTTGTCATGGCCCTTTTCGCCGTGGGGGCCTGGGTGGTGGGGCTGCGTTATGGCCGTTCAACCCACAGGCCTTCCCCTGAAACCTATCGTCGGAGCATGATGCTGGCCGACCGGGGAATTTTACTGGTTCCTGAGTCGGAACGGTCCCTCAGCCGTGTGGTAATGGGGATCGGCCAGGCGGCCGGTTCCTATTACCTGCTCCCAACCCTCACCGACCCGCCCGGGGTGGATCCCCAGCGGTTGGACATTATCCGGAAGAGCATGTATTGGCTCGACCTGGAACTGGCCCACGGCCACATCTGGAATCTCCTTCCCGCGGATTCCGGACTTTATATCGCCGTCCCAGTGGACGCCAATGGAAAGTCCTCGCGTAGGGAAAGGGATTGGTTTAGGGAATACCTCCAACTTCGGTGGGGTTGGGACCACCAAGCCATCCGGGACAGGATCCATTTCTTCGATGTCCCGACGGTGTTGATCTGGGGGCAGGATATCGGCGAGGTGGTGGGCCGGGACAACCAGGGACGGACCGTCATCGCCGTCGGGCATGATGAACCGGCCTACTATAAGGACGCAGTCCTCAACCTCGTGAAAACCTATCCCGACGACTTCACGGATGTGGACCCCGGACCCGGCGTGAGCACGGAGGGCGGGGATATCGAGTTGGTTTGGGGCGCTGGGGAGAAGCCGGAGGTTTTAGCGGGACGGTTCGCCGCCATACGTTATCTCCAAAGGACCCGCGGAGCCTTTCCCACGACCCAGGCGGCGTCCCTTTCGGAAGTGGCCCAAGCCCGCTCGGCGTTCTCCCAGGGATTTTTCGGCCTGCCGGTCCGTTTCTTGCCCGAGTCGGTCCTTCAGGACCCCTCCCGAGGAAACCCGGAGCTGTTCCACCTCGACATGATGCTGTCCACCCTGGCGGATAACCCCAAACCGCGCGCATTCATCCCAACCTACCTCCCGGGCGCCCGGGACGCCACGGGATGGGGCCCCTTGAAACCCGAGTTCGTCAGAAGCCTGCAACGTGAATACGACCGGCTGGCGCTCGAAATGGCCTCCTTCGGCTACAGCGTGGTCCGGCTTCCATTCGCGGACCATCCGGTCCGGAGCCCGGCGAACCTCGTGAAGTATTACGACCCCGTCCGGGAAGAGGAGGTCGTCTACCTCTCCAAGTATCCCAACCACCTGCCCGACCATGGGAAGGCCACGACGCAGGACCTGATCCGGAACGCCATCGCGAACCTCCAACCCGCCTATGGGGCCTGGTTGGCCCGGCCGAACGATGGTTCCTTTTCGAACCTGATGGGGGCCTTCCAGCAGGTATGGGCCGTCCTGGGGGATTCCGCTACGGAAGTGAACCCGATTTTCGAGGAACAAAGGAAGCTCGTCGAGAAATGCGGTTACCTGGTTGTCCCGGTCCCAATGTATGTTTGGGGGGCGGGCGGCCTCCATTGCCTGATCCTACACTGAGGGCACGGTCTTTTTTCAATGGCCCCGATCACCCACGGGTGCCGCCAGCCCGGTAATGATTTATTTCCTGCGCCTGATACAATGCCACTCCTATAAACCATCACCTTGGGGTCGACAAAGTCATGGACGCGGAAATCATCGCCATCGGGACCGAACTACTTTTGGGGCAGTCCGTGGACACCAACTCCTCCTGGCTGGCCCGAAACCTCGCGCGGCTCGGTTTCAACGTTTTCCGGTTGGGCGCGGTGGGGGACAATGAACGGCGGCTGGCGGAAGCCATCCAGTTGGCACTTTCCCGAAGCGAGGTGGTCCTCACCACGGGGGGGCTGGGGCCCACGGTGGATGACGTGACCCGGAAAGCCGTGGCCCGCGCCCTGCAGAAACCCCTGGTCTTCCACGAGGAACTCGCAAAGGCCCTGGAGGCCCGTTTCAAGGCGAGGGGATTGGAATACGCCCCCAGCAACCTGACCCAGGCCTTCCTGCCCCAGGGCGCCACCCTGGTTCCCAACCCCGGGGGAACCGCCCCGGGGTTTTGGTGTAAATCCGGGAAAGGACATTTGGCCTGTCTCCCGGGAGTCCCATCGGAAATGAAGTCCATGTTCGAGGCAACGGTGGAGCCGGCCCTGAGGGCCTTGGATCCCCGGGGAACGGTCATCCTGTCACGGGTGTACCGGACGACGGGCCTTGCGGAATCCCTGCTGAACGAGAAAATCCTCGACCTCTTTGAGGGGTCCGAAAACCCGACGGTGGCGGTCCTGGCCCACGCCGAAGGGGTCGACATCCGGTTGACGGCCCGGGCGGACGGTTCCGAGGCCGCGGTCGCCCTCCTCGACGCCTTGGGCAAACGCATGACCGAGCGCCTTCCCCAACACATCTATGGATGGGACCAGGATGTCATGGAAACGATCGTGGGCCGGCTTCTCGCCACCCGAAACCTGACCTTGGCCTGCGCCGAGTCCCTGACCGGGGGCTTGGTGGCCCAGCGATTGACCCAGGTCCCAGGCGCGACCCGTTACTTCCGTCGCGGTTACGTGACCTACTCCGATGAGTCCAAGTCCCAACTCCTCCAGGTGCCGGATTCCGTCCTTCGGTCGAAAGGCGCGGTCAGTCCGGAAACGGCCCTGGCCATGGCCAGGGGTTGCCGACAGGCCGATGGGGCGGACCTGGGGGTATCCACCACGGGGATCGCGGGACCCGCCGGGGGGACGCCGGAGAAACCCGTGGGACTCGTCTACGTCGGGTTGGCCGATGAGGCCAACGCCTGGGTCCGTGAGTTCCGGTTCTCGGGCACCCGTGATTCGATCCAACGGAAAACAGCCCAAGCCGCCTTGGAATGGGTCCGGCGTTATTGCCTCCAGCTTCCAATGGAATGACGGCTCCCCGATTAGCCGGGGGTCCCCGCCTGTTCCTGGGGGTTTTTCCCCCGGCTGGAACTTCGGCTGGACTGGAAATGGCCCTGGCGCGAACCCTGGAGCCGAACCCCGGTTTGTCCTGGGTGGAACCTGATCGGTGGCATGTGACACTCGCCTTTTTGGGAAATACCCGGCCAGAAGGGGTTCCCGCCCTGTCGGAGGCCCTGGGTCAATACGCCGGGGTTTGTCGACCCTTCGGGACGGTCCTCCAGGGGATCGGGGCGTTTCCCACGGCGGGTGAGCCCCAGCAGATTTTCGCCGGGGTGGGGGACAAAGACGGGTCTTGGGAGTCCCTCGCGGTAGGCCTTCGTCCCCTCCTGGCCCGGGAAGGTTATCCCATGGAGGAACGTCCCTATCGCCCGCACCTGACCCTGGGGCACGTGAAGGATGCCTTGGCCGGGAGATCAGCGATTTCACGGTTAAATCAAGGGACTGGATCCTTCCGGGTGGAGTGGACAGTGGACAACTTCCAACTGGTTCGGAGTTGGACGGGAACCGGCCCACGATACGAGTCGTTGGAAGAATTCAAGTTCGGAAAGGCGTGAGCCATGGCAATGCCCGAAAACCACCCCGGGGCCGAGGGGGAGAACCTATCCCCCGAGGAACAGAAGTATGTTGATCAGCTCCAACAAGCCCGGGAGCTTCAACAAGCCTACCTGCAACAGGCCTTCAAATGGCTGATCGATTACGTCGCGAGGTATTTTCCCGAGGACCAGCTGGCCATGGAAGACCAGGGCCCGGACGTGCATTTCATCCACATCGTCATGGAAAAAGGGGAGCCCGCGGGCGTCTTGGTGTACCGCCTCCCGAAATTCCCGGACAAGAAAGCCTTCTACAAGGATTTGGCCGGTGAGTACCGGGAGGAACTCAAGGTGCCGGAAGTGCTCTTCGTGGACAGCGAGACCGGGAAGTTCGAGGGGGACGCGGTCCAGGAAGGCGAGGACTCCTGTTTTGAGGTCCCGTCGGAGAAATTGATGGGCAAGATCCCGGATCTCCGCGAGGAGTTGAAGCGCCGGGTCCGGCTCCGTAAATTGAGGGAAACCCTCGGGTGAATCCCGCCGGGGGACCCGTCCCATTCCCCATCGCCAGGAACCCCTTGGATTGGCGGGGCGGGCGGCGCTATGATTCCAACCTCATCCTGAACCGAGGAACCCGTGAAACGAACCACATCCGCCTTGATGATGTTCGCCGCCAGCGAACACGACGCCAACCTTTATTACGCCGTGAAGTTCGTGGTGCCCGACCCGTTCCTTTTCTTCCGGGTCCGGGGGCGGTCCCATATCGTCCTCAGCGACCTGGAATATGACCGGGCCCGAAAACAAGCGAAAGTGGACCGGGTGGAACGCCTGTCCGATTGGGCCGCCCGGGCGAAGGCGAAGGGCGTGGAACGGCCGACCGCGGCGGATGTGGCGGCGTTGTTCCTGAAAAGCCACGGGGTCCGGAAAACCCTGGTGCCCCAGGATTTCCCCTTGGGGTTCGCCCTGGCCATGAGAAAAAGGGGAATCCTTCTCGAGGCCAAAAGCGACCCCTTTTGGGAGGAGCGGGTTCTCAAGAGTCGCGGGGAAGTGGCGTTGATCCGCCAATCCCTCCGCCACACCGAGTCCGCCATCCACCGGGCCGAGGATCTTTTGGGGAAATCCGTGATCCGGGGCAAGCGGGTTTACCACCGCGGGACCCTTGTGACCAGCGAACTCCTGAAGCGCGTCATCAACGTTTCCCTGATGGAGAACCAATGCGTGGCGAACCATACGATCGTGGCGCCCGGTGACCAGGGGTGCGACCCCCATTGCGAGGGAAGCGGCCCCATCGCGGCCCACCGATCGCTGGTGGTCGACGTCTTCCCCCGCTCGGGGGAGACCCTTTATTTCGCCGACATCACCCGAACCTTCGTGAAGGGGAAAGCCACGGAGGCCTTGAAGCGGCAATATGAGGCGGTCCGGGCCGGGCAACAGGTCGGGTTGGACAGGATCCGGGCCGGCGCGAACGGCAAGGGAATCCACCAGGCCATCACCGAGGAGATGGAATCGCGCGGTTACCGGACCGAACGGAAAAACGGGGTCCTGACCGGTTTTTTCCACGGCACCGGTCACGGCTTGGGGTTGGAGGTCCATGAGGCGCCGCGAATCAATTCATCAGACCACATCCTACGGGCTGGGGAAGTGGTCACCGACGAGCCGGGGCTTTATTACCCCGGGACCGGGGCGGTGCGGCTGGAGGATTTGGTGGTGGTGACGAAGACGGGCAACGAGAACCTGACGGTTTATCCTAAAAAACTTGAGGTCCGTTGACCGGAAGGGAGGGGAGGACGTCCGTGGGCTTCCGGGCCCAAAACGTCGGCGCGGGCGGCGGGGGAGCCCCCACCAGCATGAAATGAAAGGACGGTTGATGGGGGTGAAGAACGTGACGGATCAGAACAAGACGTAGGAAAGCACCAATAAAACGGCGCCGATAAGCATCATCCTGGTATTTTGGGTTTTCTTTCCCCGTAACAAATAGAAAAAGCCCAACGACCCGAGGATCGAAGAAGCCACCATCCCGAAACCGATGTTCATGGGGTTCTCCTGGGCTTGGGGGCCTATTCCTTGGCGGAAGGCCCGCCGAAACTATCGATATATTCCGACAGGCCGTCCAACACGATCCGCGCGATGGGGGCCGCCACGTCCTTGCCGGTCCCCCCGTTTTCGGCCAAAACCGCCATGGCGATCTTGGGGTTCTCCGCCGGGGCGAAACAAATGAACCAAGCGTGGAAATTGGGGTTCCGGGAACCGGAGGTGCCGGTTTTGCCCGCCACCCGGAAGGCCTTGACCCGGGCCTTGGCGCCGATGCCGCGCTCGACATCGTTCAGCATCATCCCGGTGAGGAACCGGGCGGTTTGGTGGCTGCAGGATTTTTGGTAGACCGCCGGTTTATTCTCGTCCAGCGTCTTGCCGTTGATGTTGGTCAGGCGTTTGACGATATAAGGCGACATGAGGACGCCGTCGTTGGCGATGGCGCTGGCGATCATGCAGGCGCCCAAAGGGGTGACCTTGAAGTCGGTCCCGAGGCCCGTGGAGGCCTCGGCCAACTCATAGCGCGTCAGGCCCAGTTTGGGGGATTGGCTCGTGGCCATCGGGAGTGAGATCGTCTTGGGGATGCGGTTGAACCCGAATCGGTTGAAGAACTCGAAGAGGGTTTCGTTGCCGAGCAGGAAGCCGACCTTGGCGAAACCGATGTTGCTGGAGGAATCGAAGGCCTCCTCGAGGCTCCGGATCGTGCCGAGCTTCTTCCAATCATAGAAGGGTTTGCCGTCGATGTACTCGTAGCCTTTGCAATAGAAGGGGAAGACCTGTTTCAGGTCTGCGTTTGTCTCGACGGCGGCCGCCGAGGTGATGATCTTGATGATGGACCCCGGCTCGTAAAGGCCCTCGAAGGCCCTGTTCTTGAGGGGCTTATTGGGGTTGGCCACGTATTTCCACCAATCGGTGTGGATGTTCTCGGGGGTGAAGGTGGGTTGGGATACGGAGCCGAGAATTTCCCCGGTCCGGGGATTGATCACGACGATGGACCCCTTGTTCCATCCCAAGGCCTTGGAGATCAGGCGCTGGACCCTCGTGTCGAGGGTGAGATAAAGCTTATTGCCCGGGAACTGGCCCGCGTAAACCTGTTCCAAGCCGTCGGCGCCCCGGTTATTAGGGGTCTTGGTATCGTTCCAACCGATGAGGTGCGCGAACTCCTTCCCGTAGGTATAGCCGTCCTCGCCGGTCTTGAACCATTGCTGGGCGAGGGGTTGCCCATTGCGGTCAAAGATGTAGTAAATGGCCCCGCGGTCCCGTTCTTCCCGTCCCTGCTCGAGGAGGAGCTGCAGGTTGCGGTTCTTGGGGTCGAGGGTCAGGGCCTTCTCGTATTCCTTCACGCCGGCCACCACTTGGCCTTGGGCGCGCAGGGCGGTCCCCAGGGCCGCGTGGACCTCCGCCTTGTTGGGCTGGAGATCCAGGGCGTGCTCGAATTCCACCTGGGCCTCGACGTACTTCCCCTCGTCCATGAAGGATTGGCCCGTCCAAAGGTGGTTCAAGCGGCGGTTGGGATGGAGGCCGTTCTTGATCGCCTCGGCGTAGAGGACCTTTGCCTTATCGAGGTGTCCGCTTTTCATTTCCAAAAGGCCCAATCCGTCGACCGCCCGTGGGTCCCCCGGGGAACGGTCCAGGACCTTTTGGAATTCCAACCGTGACAATTCGAGCTTGTCCTGGGACCAGTACTTCATCCCCCGGAGAAGGTGGTAGTGGTTGAGGAGATTCGTCTTGGAGAGAAGGACCCCAAAGAGGATGAGGGTCAGGAGGACTACCGTTCGAAACGATGGGAGGTTGCCCTTCCGGCGGCGCCCCAGGGGCAACGGTTTGTACTTGAACAGGTCTGAACTCATGCCTTGGGCGCTCCTGGCTTGAAAATCGCGTGAAACCTTATTGTAATCATCCGGGGGCGGGCTTTGAACGGCAATCGGGCCAAAAACCCAGATTTTTACGCTTCTTCACAAAGTCCAAGAGCTGTTTTTGTGGATTTTTTAATCCCGTTTGGGAACCTTCGGCTTTGTACTGGTTATGAATGATGGTTGCTTTTCAGACAGGGTGTGTCAGAAATGGCTTAAAAACCTTTTGGCACAATGGTTTTGTGAAACCGCTTCAATGGATTCCCTTTGAGGGATTATCGTTAAACTTAATTGACCTTATTGAGGTATAAATATTGCAGATTCTTTAAGAGAAGGGATTTCATCAGTCTATAAAGTAGGGCCGAATCAACCGATCCCTGGAGAGCTCCATGAAGACCACCCGAATCCTATTCGCCCTGGCGGCGATGATATTGTTCCTCGCGGGAACCGGCGTCCTGAACGCCCAGATCACCTACCCCAGCACGAAGTACTGCCCGAGCGATCCCCCGACCAACTTCAGCGGCCACGCCACCAACTACGCCCTGTCGACCCAGTACC